>OAVR01000025.1_pt1 | contig 118810 bp, 108 predicted proteins | sample 1476451 | NCBI WGS metagenome assembly OAVR01 (sample SAMEA2580105, study PRJEB22360) | human gut metagenome | biome: human gut; feature: human-associated habitat; material: faeces | place: Denmark | collected 2008/2010 | reverse complement strand
GTAAAAGCTGATGAAATCAGCGTAGTAGAGCCCACTCAACCACTGCGTCTTGCTCAACAATCCAAAAACAATTAAGAGGCTAGGACTTTTGTCCCAGCCTCTTTTGAGTTAATGAAAACTTCCTTTGCTTAAAATGGTAATTTCCCTGCGAAAGCACCGAGTTTTTTCTTGGTTGCAGCATCAATTTCTTCAATGGCAGCATTGATGGCTTGAACCGTCATATCAGAAAGAGTTTCTGTATCTTCAGGATCGACCACTGCAACATTGAAATCAATGGAGACGACCTTCTTATCACCTGTAAGAGTCGCGACAACCAAATCTTGAGCAGATTTTCCGACAAATTGAGTTGCAGCTAGCTCCGCTTGGCTTTGCTCCATTTGCTTTTGCAATTTTTGAGCTTGCTTCATCATATTTTGCATATTCATCATAATGTTTTCTAGATTCCTTTCGTATCAAGGGTTTAGACCCTATTGCTTAATTTTCACTGCCCACTTCTGCCCATTTTTCTAAAAATCGTCAAATGCGTTAGCGACCTCTTTTTGTTGTGATGGGAACAAATGTGAGTAGATATTTATTGTTGTATTGATAGAACTATGTCCTAGTCGTTTCATCAGTGTGAAAAAGATATAATCCTTTCCTTCTCCTCTCCTCAATCCCTGATTTATCAAAAAGGCTACATGCGAATGCCTAAAATCATGGTTTCGGATCAATTTGAAATCTTCTGGCAATCTTTTCTTGAATGCCGCTCTAAAGTTAGAGACATTCGGAGCAGTCATAGGTTCCCCTGAAAATTGGAAAATCTGCAAATCATCTGTTGAATCAGTGAGCTTAGACAGCCTCTGACTTTGTACTGACTTCCAGGTTTTCAACTCATCAACAAAAGCTTTATGGATGTAGATTTCTCTATTTGATTGAGTTGTCTTTACAGATCCAATATATGTTTTTCCATTGCGATAATAGGCTGACTTACGGATTTTAATATATCCCTCGTCAAGAAAAACATCTCTCCAAGTTAAGGCAAGTGCCTCCCCCATACGAATTCCCGTAAACATGAGTACACGATACAGAAGTTTAAAAGGATACTCACTTTCTTCAAAATAAGATTCAAACTCCTTGAATTGTTCAGGAGTATAATAAGACATTTCTTTATGCTTTTCTGGAAGTTTCCGAATAGCATCACATGGATTATCTTGTCTAAATCCTTTCGAAATAGCAATATCAAACAACTTATGAACAAAAATCATTTGTTGGTTAATATGCGTTGCTGTAAGTGTGCCACCTTTTACACTAGGCTGTTCAATTAACCAATCTCGATATTTTTTTACATCTTGAATGGTAACTGAAGACATATCAGCATTTTCAAAGAATCGCGATACATATTGGGTATAGTATGAGTTCTGGGTATCTACTGTACCTCTTTTATTTCCACGAAGCTCATCTTCTTCTTTTAACATTACATAAAGAGAGGAAATGGTGAGTTTTTTTGTATTCTGTATCTGATTTAACTTATGGATACGGTAATAAGCCTCATATTCCTCTGCTTCTTTTTTCGTTAAAAAATTAGATTTGCGGTGTCGTATACGTTTGCCAGTTAAGGAACTTTTACCATCACTAATATCAACTAGCCACAGTCCATCGTCCTGTTTTATTACTGCCATGCTATTTTTCTCCTTCAGTCATGACAGCGCTTTGAAGGTTCTCCTCAATTATATCATTTTTTAATTGTATTTGAAAACCAAGAATGGATTCAACTGTAATGATCGGTACACGTCCAATACGTTTATTCTTATACCATTCAAATCCTTCTTGTACAAGCTGGCTTTTAGCCTTTCGTATTAATTTACTAGCTTGTGTTTCAGAATATCCAATCAATTCCATTAAATCATTTTTATCTACAACTTGAATCATCTATATCTATTCCTTTCTAATGTCCAATAACATAAGTAAATTGTTTGGCAGTTTCTGCGTCAAAAGTACGGTAACTAATGATTCCTAATCCTTTTACATTACACTCTGAGACAAGAATTGAGCCGTCAGATTTAACCTGCTCCACAAATGAAACGTGTCCGTATATTGGATCAGCTCCAGCTTGTCCAGGGCTAAATGATAGTGCAGAGTGTTCTGTTGGTGTATGGGTTGTTGTGAAACCTGGCTTATTCATCCACTGTCCACCATTTCCCATAAATGGATCAAAGTTGACTCCGACTTGTTTTCCACGGTTGAAGACATACCAGGTACATTGTCCCCAAGGATAGGTACTAGTGATATATCCTGTGGTATCAATAGCTGTTGTCAGACTGTAACCTACCGGTATATCATTGGAAGTTACTCCTCCACCATCTCTAGTTTTTCCTGTAGTTTGTTCAGGAGCTTTTGGTGTTCCTCCATGCTCATCAATGAAGGCATCCAGTTTTTGCATGGTTTCTGCACGTCTTTTTCCCGATCCGGTGGTGTCTGTGAAATAGACCCCGCCATCAGTTGCTGGATTGAGCGTTCCATTCGCAAACTTTTTAGCCTTGTCATCTTGAATTTTGAAAGTTTGGTTTTTATTTCCAATGATGGTTTGTTGGGTTAGTCCGACAACAGCAATCTCATCATTAAAATTACTGGCATATTCTGGATTGGAATCATAAGCTCCAAAACCAAACATATTGGCTCCAGGATTGGTGGCCACCCCAGCAGTTCCAAGAGAACTTTCATTCAGTGCGATCGCAACAATTCCACGGACATCAAGATTTGATTTAGCTTCCCATTCGAGGAGCTTTTTACCATTAATTCGGTTCTTATCATAGGAGATTCCTAACGTATCTAAAAAGCCGTCTAATTGCTCTGCGGTGATACCGAAGCGATGAACAAGTAGGTTGTGTGTATAGGGATCTCCATCTGACCAGTGATCCGCATAAGTCACTCCATTTTGAGATTGGGGTGAGCCATTCGTTCCACCACCTCCGACAGCCCCCATAAGGATAATGATAATGAGGACCGGTAGAAAGAGAGGAATGAGACCAGCTAATAGAAACCATTTTAGTTTTTTCATCGAATCTCCTTTCTAGTTAATGTCTTATATAAGCAGTGAACAAAACAGTCCCAAAACGCCATTTAGCATCTAAAACGACTGAATAGGACTTGGCCTGTAGGATGATTTGGTCCCGCTCTTGTTCTGTGACTGGAAATAAAAGAAGGAAATCGACTGAGCGTTTTCCTTCTTGGTAGGCCTGATAAAGAGTTTCTTCAAGAACTCTTGGAAAAGAAGTTTTTGAGCGTATTTTGGTATTCATATCATTCTCCTCTGAGTTGTTTTAAGCGTTCTGTTAATCGGTCTCTTCGTTCAATATTGGCTCTCAATTTATCATCTCGTGTCATGGTCTTTCTGTAAGCACGAGTAAAAGCATTCGATCCTTGAGCTTTATACATGGCCTGAGGATCTTTATATTCCTCTAATTTGCGCTCAATACTATTAATGCGGAGTTGTTTAAATTGAGAAATCCATTCTTCTTTAAGAGTTTGGAATTCCTCGTTTGAACTTGGTGTTGGCTCCACTGTGATTGGAGATTTTATTGAAGGATTTGGTGTTTTTTCTTCAACTGGTTTAACCTTCTCAGGAATTGCCTTTGTTTTCGGAATGTTTGAATCTGGAGCATCTGGACTTGTTGGCGTCTCAAGCGTTTCTGTTGGGAGCACTTCATCGGGTTGGTGCTCTGATTCCTTATTGGTAAAGAAAGAACCAACATTTTGGAAGTGACTCTTGGCATTCATGACCATTCCAGCTCCCAAACCAGCACCTGCTAGGGCAAAGTTTCCAAGGTGTTGAGCAGATGAAAGACTTCTAGATGGTACTTGTGAAGCCACTTCTCTAGTCTTTGTGACTCCTTTTTCAACTTTGTTTCCAATATCACTCGCAACCATACGTGCTTTAGATCCAAGAATGAATTGGATCAGCTCAGCTTTGTATTTCCAAAGAAGGAAATATACGAGTCCTTTTGAGACAACTGAGATGAGTAGCTTAAAGACTAGGCCAAAGATGATCAAGGATGGAAGTGTTTTAAGGATGCCATCAAAGCCTGTAATAACGATATTTTCAATCATTTTTTCAATGTAGAAGACTAATAAAGTTAATAGACTCGTGATAGCTGGAAAAAGTAGCCCACCAAACATGACTTTCAGAACTCCAAAAATCAAATCTTGCATTCTTGGTACAAAGGACATCAATAGCACAATTGGAAAGAGCAGGATCATCATCAGGACGAGTGTCTGAGCAATAACGTTTAACATTTGAATCAAAATAACCGGTATCGCTAAAACGAAGGCTTCACAGATTTTGAAGATGACGTAAAACATACGGGTAAAGATGAAGTCTGGCATAGCTGAAACCCAACGGTTCTTTTCACCATCATCATTGGCCCCATTTCCTAGTTCATCCAGATATTTATTACGATCTTTCGATTTGACCGCTTTAAAGTTTCCATTCTTATCGCCTGTTCCTAATACCTTACTATCATCAAAAGTTTCTTGTTTCCCATCTTGACTATTCTTATATTTCCCATTTTCTTGACCTGTATTGACAAAGACATAAGCTTTATAAGAGGTTTCTGCAATATAGCTATCTGCCATGGAGTCGCCAATTTTAATGGATTTATTATTGCCATACTCAACCTTGATATTCGTGATATTTTTGGTAACATCTTGAGAGACATGGTTGATAGTATCAAGTAGATATAGACCCCCTGATGTTCCAGCAATTGTTCCAAAATATCCAAAACCAAGGATGAGAACTAGAAAGACATGAAGGAGAGTTCTTGAAAAAGCTCCCTTAGAAAAGAAAAACTGGTAAAAGAGATAAAACGCCAGAATCAGAAGCAACATCGAAACGAGTGATTGTTTTGCGACTCCACCAGAGCTTGAACCGATGAATCCTTTCCAGATACTCATTGCTCCATTAAACACATAGTTCTTGTAGTTAGAGTAGAGATCAATCTTTTCAAGAATTCGAATTAACAAAGAAAAGAAGCCCACCACTGCGTTTAGAATGAAAAAGAAGAAGTTGACGAAAAGCTCATTAATCAGAACCCAAGCCCCGTTAAAGGAAGCGAACCCAGTCGGCTCCATGTAGGACTTGAGAGAGAAGATATCGACTCCCCTTAGTTTGTCAAAAGCTTCTTGCATGGGTTCACCTCCTAACTAGCGTATTTATTTTCAAGACTTGATGATACCGTAGCTTTCATTGGTTTTAGAAGCATATCAATATCTTCAAAGATATTGTGTACGGAAATCATATTGAGATTGCCATACACGTCATAGTACAGGCATTGACCAGAGATCATATTATCAATCCATTCGAGATTGCTTTCAGTGACTTCTAGATTGACGTGTTTTAGGATATCTTCTCGTTCTGACTTTTCATAAAAGGCAAAGATGGTCCCAAATCCAGTTGTATCATCGTCATTTTCTGCATCATGTACAGATTGAGTAATCAGTGCCAGAGTATTATTTTTGGAGCGTCCAATCCGACGCATATTTTTGATAACGGCTTTTCCTTCTGCGGATTTCATAAGAATCCATGCTTCATCAAAAAACTCAATGGTATCTTCATTTTCATTTCGTTCTCCAAAGTGGGTACAGAAGGCACCAAGCGCAAACATGAGGGCAATAGAGTTGCGTTCATGATCTGAAATTTTTGTGGAATCGTCCTTTGGAAGTTTGAGGTTATTGACCTCTAGGATAGTTACTCGTGATTCATAGTTAAGTCCTTGAGTGGTCCCATCTGAAAAGGCTAGTTCCAAGATAGAGTTCGTCACAATTGATGTCAGATAACGACCAACTGAAGCAATTTCAGAGGAAGTAGAGTCTCTCAGAACTTTTAGGACGTGTTTAAATCCGACCTTCTCACCAGCGACTCGTTTCTCCACAATCGCATTAATAGCTTCTGTGATAGCTGTTTTCTGATCCATCGTAACATCATCTACGGCTTGTAGTAGAAACTCAAGCATGTTTTTTGCGACCTCTACAGCTTGTTCTTTATCTAGAACGACAATAGGATCTAAAACTCCGTGGTTTGATGGAAGCGAGCTATCTAGTGTCACAAAGTTAAAGTTCTCAATCTGTTTCTTGCGTTCAGGATAGAGACGTGCAAATTCAGGTGAGTTGATCACTTCTTGATAGTGATTTCTAAGTTCACGTTTAGGATCAATATAAAGGGTTTTGACATTCTGCAAAGCTACACTTAAAAAGATGATCTGAGCAAGGAAGGATTTTCCTTGACCTGTTGCGCCCGTAATAATGATGTGTGGGTTCTTGGTGATCTTTCCAGCGATATCTTCCTTATTTCCGACTGTCGCATTGTAGAGGACGATGTTCTTTGAGGAATCAATGGCTTTTGCAATATTGTCCCAACGGCCTGTCCAATTATCTACTCGGCCGATATACCAACCGATACGGTTTCCAGAAGAAGTATTGGTGAAAGGCATGAGTTCTGAAAATCCACGAGCTGTGACCATATGTGTCCAGGTGCGAGTTTTCTTTTGGAGGTTTTCTCCATAAAGCAGAGCTTGAAAGAGATAAGGTCCGTCTTGAGAGGCTTCACTAATTTCAACTCCCATATCATCAAAGTAGTTCAAAACCACTTGTCGTCTTTGACGGAGTTGGTTCACACTAGAAGCAGAGATGATAAGATAGGCACCATATTCGATGATATCTTCCTTGTTTCCGACTTTCTTCATTAAGTCCTTTAGGGAGATAGAACCCATGATGATCTCGTCTTGTTGGACAGTATCGGTATTTTCTGCCTCTTCCATGATGTTTCTGTAACGTGTATTCGATCGTCCCATTCGACCCTTGATTTTACCTGTATCAATGAATTCTGCCTTGATTCGTAGCTCAACGGGAAAGTTTAAGCGTTGGATAAATTCGCCCAGGTGAAAACCATTGAATTGAACAGGAAATTTACCAACCGGAAGAATTGTCACAAAGGAAGATCCATAAGGGCTTTCTAGCTTGAGGAAGCCACCTTTTAGGACTTTGATCAAGGTGTCTGTGATATTGAATTGAGCACGATTAGCGAGTACCTCTTTCTTGTAGTGAGGGATATAGCGAAGGTACTGCATCCGCTGATAATAAAAGAGTTCTTCATTAGATAACCGTTTTGCCCGAAGGACGGAGAAGGCTTGAAAAATAGTGAATTCATCACTTTTATAGTCTTCATACCAAGTAGGACTTAATTCATACTCATAGCCAAGGCCTTTTGCGATCTTTTCTGTGAACTCATTAAAGCTCTCGTAGGCCAAGTCTTTGACAGTAGCTCCGTGATTTTGTTTGCGTAAAGTCACTCCCACGACCCAGTCAAACTGATAAGGAATCTCCATTTCGTCTGTTAGACGATCCACCGTGTAGAGAAGAAGTTCTTCTCCTAGTTCACGACTATCATCTGCGAGAGCATCTGAGAAGTCCCTCATTTTCTCTTCTAAGAGATAGTCTTTAGGGATCAGAGATATTTCAAAGAACTTGTTTTTCTGGAGCTTCTTCATCATTTGAGCAACAGTGATTTTGTGTTTGCCTTTTTTTTCATCATCTGTAATCGTGATGGGAGTGTTTGGAATACGGTAATACGCAACGACTGTTTGATTTTTTTTGAGAGCTAGATTTTCATGTGTTTCCCTAATAGGATAAGTTAAAGTAATACTCATAGGTCCTCCTTTTCTATAGATTTGTTTTTTCAAAGACAATTTCTTCTACAGTCTCTATTCGATCTTCGTGGTAGATAGCTTTTTTGTTTAGCTTAAAATCCCAGAAGTAAATCAGGTAATCTCCGATAAAGACGTGCATCTTTTTACCGTGAGGCTCGTATTCAGTATAAAATTTGGCCAATTTGTAAGGGAGATACCAATAGAGCAAGAGAGAAATTGAGTGAGTGATTTTTGCGAGTGGCACAAAGATAAACCCTCCAAAGAGTAACATGGCCACAAAAACGATGATAAAGACAATGAAAAAGGACAACTGCATGGGTGTCGCAAAGTACCATAGTCGAGTGCCCTTTTTTGTCTTGATTTCTTGGATCCAATAAGGAGCATTTAGGCCCTTACTGTAATCATAAAGTCTTTCTTCATTCATACTTAAAGTCCTGATTCAATACCGAAGAGTCGTAGGAACCAGCCGACTGCTTTTAGGATATCTTGTCCTTTCGCAATCGAAACAATAACGGCATAGAAACCAACGACAGAGAAGAGTTGAAGCCAAGAACTGTTTCGCCAAGCTTTGATCGCTAAGAGCACGGCAATGGCTGTTAGGATCCAAATTCCGTCGCCCTGGAGGAAGGTTCGTAGATTGTCTGTATTCATAGAGTTCTCCTATTCTTTATCATTTGCATAGTTTAGTGGAATGGTGTGTTCTAGTTTTGTGACATAGTAGGTCTTTTCTTTTTCTGAGAGAGTAAAAGTGAAGTTTTCTGAATGAGTGGTCCCTCCAACCTCAAAAGTTGCTTGGACATATGCGATTAGATTTTGACCGTCTTTTTTTAGATAGGTATAATCAATTGTTTTGAAGGTGGTATTGGCTATAATATCCACATCCTTAGCAATCAGATTGAGGTTGTCTTGGTTAGTAGTATAGTTGGTGAAAAAAACCTTGAGGAACTTTTCAACCTTCTTACGCTGAGTATCCGAAAAGTGATCATTAGCAGTTAGTTGGAGCTGATCGTCTTCGCTAAAGTGTCCAGCTTGTGAAGATTCAATAGCAGAAAACCAAGGAAGGCCAGAAATATAATATTTCCCATCTTTTTCATCAAATGGAATATTGAAACCTGTAACGATTTCTTTTTCTTCTGTGTTATTATCTCGGCGGATAGTCTCCTTGTATTTGATCTTATAGGTCGCAACTTTTCCTTCTACAGTCACTAACTGAGAGTAGAGAAGCTCACTAGGATTTCGAACTTGACCTTGAGCTTTCACATCAGGAATGAAGTTGTAAAAGCTATTTAAGTATTCCACTTGAGCTTGTTGTTTATCCCCTTCTTGTGGAAGAGTGAAATAGGCATAGACGTAGTCATTCAAGTAGTACTGGAGTTTGTAGTCATATTTTCTACTAGCCTCCATTGGCTGTGCCTTTTGTTTTTTTGTAGCCTCCACTTGAGCTTGTAGTGCTCCTACTTTATTTGATAGTGTGATAGCACGAATAGAACCCAAGAGACCAACAAAAAGGAGGAAAGCAATTCCTCCTATGACTGCAATATTGACGGTCTTTTTATTTGTGACTTTTAGTTTTGGTGGGCCTCCTTTTTTCTCCACCTTTTTAAAGTGTGAGAGATATTCTTTTGCTTGAAGCAAGTAGCGTTTGGCTTTATCCATAGATCCTCCTTTTAGAGACTAGCAAGTTCAATGAGCTTTGAACCTTTTGCATAGAGGCGCTTATTGGCTTTTTCGATCTCGCCATTAATGTAATAGTAGCCTCGTAGCTCAGTTTGGAGTTGTTCGATCAGGTCAGGCTTTAGGTCTTTGGCTTCTTCTTTTTTAAGGAGACTATTTAATTCTCCAGCCTTGGTCCAAGCCTCTCTGTGATCTTTCTTTTTAAGTAATTCTCCCAGTTCATTCGTGACTTGAGATACTTTCTTTTCAAAAATAGTTTTAGTTGCCATTTCAATTTCCTTTCTAAATGTTTCTTGATTGTCTTTGATGGTCTTTTGGATATAAGTAATGAGTGAGGGGCGCATTTTTTTATTTACGCTCAACACTTGACCATCTAGCGTGAAACAAGCATGTTCATAGTCATAGAAACCTTTCGCATCTGGTGGTTTTTCGGTAGATCTTCCAGCGCATTCATAGTAGAAGTCCTTTCCTTTTCGTAAGAGAACGTACATATGCCAGAATTCTTGTTCTGGAAGAAGCAGAAAGTCTGCTTGATAAATCTTCTTCAGCATCTCAAGAAGCCTCAAGCAGATCATCGTAGCCTAGAGCTTGGTAGATAAAATCTGAATCAAACCAGAGCCAGTCATTGATTTGTCCTTCAGTTGGTGTATCACCAGAGAAGATATCTTCACATATGACGGTTAGGGTATCCACTCCACCACGTTCACGGACAGTGTTCAAGGTGGTTAGTCCACCAGACCAAGCTTTAAAGTTTTCTAGTGAATTGATTTGAACTTTGTATTCCATATAGTTTTTCCTTTCTAGTGTTCATAGTGTTTATTGGCTTTGAGAAGTCGTAACATGGCTTTTCCTCGATCAGTGATCTCTCCGCTATTCTGAATCATTTTCATGTATTCTGTTTGGAGGATCTTGTCTGCTTCAGTGACTAGTGCAAGGGAGTTCGCAACTTGATAGGTTAGCCAGCGAATCGTTCTCTCAATACTGTAAGGCTGTGGGTTGGTGGAGAGCTTTAAGGGTTCGACACCTCCAAAGAGCTGTTGCCATTTCTCATCAGGTTTATAGGCTCCAAAGCGAGTAACTCCATCATAGACTTGGATTTCTTTGTTTATGATGCCTCGTGCGATTTCTCCGAGATCTACACCGTTGATATATTCCTCCACAATGCCTTGAGCTTTCTGATCTGAAAATCGCAATTCATAGCGATTCCAGATACCAAAAATCTCCAAGGATTCGTCCAAGGAGATGTTTTCCATTCGAGCAATTTCATAGCGCTTTTCATAAAAGTTGAAGTAGAGTTGACTTTGACGGCTCCCAAAATAAATGGACAAGCCGTGATTCGCTTCCATGTCTTCATTATCTGTGAAAGATCCACCACCCGTGATATTCCATTTCTTGATCGTATCTAGAACAATCTCTTTGGAATAGAGTTTATCAATCAATTTGGGAATCTGAATTTGTTCGTCCTCGTGACCATAACCCTTATATAGTTCGTCTAGAGCGATATCGAGTCGCTTCACCCGAACGTCTTCATAGGAATAAAGAATGTTTTGAAGAAAGATCTGCCAAGTGATCCCCTTGTCTTCTAGAAGCAATTCCAGCTCACGGCATCCTTGACCAGATAGTTGAAGACAAGTTTGGTAGTCATTGGTCACAGACTTATCAAAGAAATCAAAAATCCAGATGTTTCCTCGTTGCCACAAGTGGGTATAGTTCATAATACGGGTTTCTTGGTCTGTAAATTCACTTAGGTGGCAGTGAAGAAAGTTTTCACAGAAAGCATCTAAATCCTTCAATCTAGGAAAGGTCAATCGTAGATAGTCGATTTGAGCCCGAAGACTGTTTTTATCGCACTCTTGGTAATAACCAAGTTTTTCTTTAAGTTCTCTAAACTTATCAATCGTCAGTCCTCTTTCGCCTGTTTCATAAGAGCGATAGGTTCTTGTAGGGAGATCAACAACTTGTGCAAATGCTTTTTGACTAAGTCCGGTTTGTTTTCTGAAATTCTTAATATGAAAAGGACTAATTTTGTCCATTCATCGCAACACCTCTTTCTAACAAAGTGACACACTTTTTTGACGAAAGTGACACACTTCATAAAAATTGAAAACCCAACTCCCATAAGGAATGAGGAGGGGTGGACTTGGCGTTTTTGCCAAATGTAACCCCCCTATTAGAAAACGGGGGTTGAAGTTTCATCATGGCCTAGAAACTTCGGGCTACGGTCTGCGCCTGACCTGCGGTCAGGCTTGCCCTTGCCCTTGTCCTAGCCCATGATGAACAATCGTCGCTTCAACTGCTTTTGGATAAGACCTGCGTCCTCCCTCTTCAAATTGAGCGAGGATTTCAAGAAGAAGTTTTTCTTGAAAAGGATCCACTAAAATAGCGGATACAGTCCGTTCAAAGATGATCCCTTGTTCTGTTAAGAGATAGATAATTTTGCGTAAGGTTGGCATTTTAAGATTTTGTTCGTCTGCGAATTCTTTGAGCGTTCTCTTGTTTGGTTCGTTTTCTATAGTCTCCTCTTCCTCTATAGGGTCAATTGTTTCAACTGGTGGTTTATATTCTTCAAATACTGAGAATTCTTCTCCTTCAAACTCCATGATCGGAATGTTAGAGTAGGCATCATAGAAGGAGAAACCTTGATCGAGCGGTACATAAGGAGAGAAAAACTCACCAGCCAACTCACCATTATTTGCGATATAACCCCGTCCTTTGACCTTTACTCCATTGATTTCATCCAGCTTTTTAAACTCTTTAGTCTTATTAGCATCTCCAAACATCATGTCATATCCTGTTGATTCTAAATGACCGACGGAGAGACGCTTCATAAAGTTATCCCGAAGAGCAGTTTTAATAAATTCACCATCGGGCCGTTGCATAGCAAAGATGATAAAGACTCCAGCTTGACGGCCTTCTAGAACTAACTGGGAGAGGTATTCCATTAGTTCTGACTGTTGGCTATAGTCACGATCGATCTTTGCCATAAGCGCTGCCCACTCGTCTACTAGAATGAATTTTGGTTTCATGTCATAATGAGTAAAGTTCTTTCCAGCTTGGAATTTTGGCGAAGTAGACATCCGTTCATAGCGTTTTTCCATGAACTCTACACTCTCTTTAAAACAGTTAATGATATCTTCCTTACTAGTATATACCCGACCATGAAAGACTGGAATTTTCTTTAATCCAGCCAGGTCAGAATTCTTTGGATCACAGATATCGACAAAGCCGACTTTAGCTAGTGCATAGATTATGGTCATCAGAACAACGGTTTTTCCTCCACCAGTTCCACCACCGATGAGAAGATGAGGTTCTTCAATATAATCCCAAGATACATCTTTCATGAGCTGGAGTTTTGATCCCTTGACTTTTACTTCATCGATGGTGATTCGACTATCAATCCGATTAATAGCAATTTCATATTTGATAAAGCGGTTATCAAAGGTTTTATTTCGAAAATCTCCATTAAACATGACTTCAAGCGTAGCTCCAAGGTTGAGGAAGCGATCTTGAAATTTATTACCTTCTAGAATGAAACTCACTTCAATCTTGTAGCGAGACTGTTTGATATACACTTGAGGTAAGGTGATTTTTTCAATGATCTTGTTTTCACGTCTGACCTTTTTAACTAGATAGAGGTTATTCTCTAGCAAAAAGCGAGAAAGAATTCGAAGGCTATTGAGCTTTTGAAAAAAGAGCATCTTCCTGTAGCAAACCCGATTGATAAACCAAGAGAAGATTAAAGAAAAGAGAAGTCCAGCTCCTAGAAAATATCCTTGGGGTAAGGGATGGACTTTTAATTCTTCTAGATGTATGTAGCTGTAGTAACTAATAGCCAACAAAAAAGGAAACCACCAGATAAACCATGTGATTCCCTTTAGTTTACGATGAAAAACTCGAACTCTTTTTCCCCGATAGGTAAAGAGTTTCAATCTGCATCACCTCCTAGTTTTCCTTCTTATTTTCTACTGGTTTGTTTTCTTTAGTCGGTGCACCTCCAGCTTTTTTCTTGATTTTAGAAGCAAAGAGCTTATAGATATCATTGCGATTGACGTGGGTATGGGTGATAACAATATCTTCCAATTCAACCTCTTCTCGGTATTTAATTCCCAGGTCTTCAATTTCAGACTCAGACATATCTGCGATCGTGAAAAAGAGTGTTTCGTGCTGGACAGAAGAATGAATCCCTACGACAATTCCACGGATCTCACCTGTATTGACTTGGACAAATGATCCATCAGGATTTCGTTGTGAACGATCCACCTCAAAGATGATATCAGGACCCTCAATGCCTCGGAAAGACAGTTTTCCAAGGACAGCTGGGACATCTAGTCCGTCTGTAATGACACGATAAGTCTTGTCAGCAATCTGTAGTTTTTCTCCGTAGTTTAATCCAATTTTAGCCATGTGATTTTCTCCTTTTATTTCTTATTTTTTGATTACCAATTTTTCCGCAAAGACATTGAGATAAGGTGCAACATTATTGCCGTTTAGAGCAGTGTCTGGGAAAAAGATTGGGTTAACAGTTTCTACTAGAGCATCTTCTGGGAAGACTGTTGTAGAGGCTGGTGTGATGACATGGAAGGCTCCGTGCTCTGCGCTGTTTAGAATGTGACGTTGGTATTTGCCTTCTTTTCCAAAAATAAATTTAGGAGCATTTCCTAAACGTTCATAGTAAGCAGGGCCAATAAATTCTGGTTTCATTTTAAGTGTTTCTGAGATCATAAGATTTTCCTTTCTGAGTGTAAAATAAAAAGAGCTAAGCTAGTTGCTTCACTCTTGAGTAATAGTGGGTAAAAAGTTTGCGTTTAAACATACGACTATAGAATTGAATATCCCCATGAGCATAGCCATTTCTACGAGCATCTTGAGCCAGATGGTCTAAATCAATTTGAGCTTGAGCATAGAGTTTAGCTTGAAGTTTATCGGATTCACTAAACATACCATAGGTAAATTCATAGTTATCATAGAGTCGTTTACATTGTAGTGCGAAAAAAGTTTGTCATATTTTTCTCCTTTATTGTAATAAGTAAAAAAGCTACTAAGTGAAAAAAGGAAGAACTTAGTAGCTTGAGAGTAGGTCTATCCTAGTAGATAGACAGCAGTAAAGAAAAGTTATTTGGTTGAAGGATCCCTCCTTCACGGTGGCAACGTTTAGCAAGGTGCTTTGCGTCAATTACCATCGCTTTCCCAGCCAATCTCTTTAGGTAGTCTTGATCATACCCAAGGGATTCTCTTACGCCCTTTGGCGAAGCCAGTTCACTTTACTATTCGGAAAAGTGCTAAAGTCCGAAATGCGTGGAAGCCCACAAATATTTGTTTTCTATCTTCACTTCAACCATAAAACGGACTTGACTTTACCTATCAAATAGATTACAATAAAGGTACGAAGTTTAGTGTAGTTTGATAGTCAGTCCTCTGGTTGTCAGACGCACTTTTTATTTAATTGTCAATGATCGTGATTTAGCCTTGAAGATAAGGTTATTATTTTCAATCGCTATACAACTATCAGTTGTTGGTTATATTATACAACCAATAGTTGTAAGTGTCAACGATTTTCTGCAAAATTTTAAAATAATTTTTTGAGGTCACATATGGAATTCGCAGAACGCTTGAAAACACTAAGGAAACAAGTAAAACTAACACAAGCTCAAATAGCTGAAAAACTAAATATCTCCCAACAGGCATATGCTTCATGGGAGCGTGGCGCCAAAAAACCAACACAAGAAAATCTCGTTAAAATTGCACAAATTCTTGATGTATCAATTGATTATCTAGTTGGAAACTCAGAAGAAAAATCAGATGAACTAGATAATATTGAATTGCTTTTCCGTATGAACTCAAGAGGTTTAACTGAGAAAGAAAAAGAAATTTTCAAAAAAGAGTTGATCGAATTTATGGAAAAGAGAAAAAAGGCATTTGGCAACAGGGAGTGATATTCTATGCTTGAAAAAATTGACTCAAATTTTATTAGTAGCAAGATTAATAACATAAATGGAGTTTTTCATGTGGAGCTAAAAGATAGTTTTCTCCGTGATGTAGTTGAATTACTCGATGTTTGTAACATCAGAACCAATCTATTCATAGAAAAATATTTAGATTTGATTGTAGACTTAAATCAAGAAATATTAAAAAACCAAGCATTGCCTCCCAAAAAAAGAGAAAAATATCTTGTCTATAAAAAGTATGATAATCGACATAAATTCGAATTAGAAGGAAATACATTCCAATTTGAGTTCAATTTTGACTATAATGAGTTGAAATTGGTGATGTCTCATTTTGACAAATTGAAGAAAAGTAGAGATATTACAGCAAAGTATGATTTGGTCGTTCCTTTACTAATGTGTATACTAGCATTAGTGAATCATAAATATCTTTCATTACTTGTTCTATCTCTAGCACAAATATTTTCTTATTTTTGGTGTAAGTGTTCTTACCAAAATGATACAATAATTTGGGTTAACGAAAATTCAATAGATTTTTTGAGGAAGTTTTATAGAAGTAGAATAATCCCCGCGAAAAATCAATTATATTACTTTCTTAATTGGTTGAATATGTGGCTTTTTGGTCTTATGTTAATAGTTTTTGACCTAAATATATATACAAATGGTATAAGAAAAGTTGTTTCTCCTCATATTCCAAAGTGTATTATTAATTGTATATCAAGTTTCAGTAGTTTCATTAAATCTTTTTGTTCAAAAAATATTATAGACATATATATTTTTTTAAAACCTTTTTTAAAGAGCGGATTAATGATTATAATATTAGGAATAGTTTTATTTCTTATTTTCTATTCTATTAGATATTTATTGAAACTTTTTTCTCTGGATTTGTGGAATGGTTCATTTCTTTCTTTATCAATATTATTAATTGGCTTTGTAAGTAAAAGCGATTGGGCTGTTGTGGTTTTAATAATGGTAATAGTGAATCAGATTTTTTCTAGTGAAATACTCTTCTTATCAACAAAAATTAATTCAGAAAAAGCAAACTTATTAGAAAAGAACCTAAAAACATTTGATGTGAGAAAAAAAGAAATTAGACTCAAATTACAGATTAATTTATTAATTTTATTTTTCTATCTATTTGTTATCGTATTTAATAAGTCAAGATTTTTATATTATTTCTATAGTAATAATAATTCAGCACCAAATGGTATTATAGAGTTGTTTATTACAGGTATAGAACGTTTATTGATATTATTAATGTTGTACTATCTTATTTCTTATCCAAAATTTGGTTTTTCAAAAAGAATGGACAAGATTAAAATCATTATTAATTATGTTGCAGATAAATTATATACAACAGATGATATTCAAGTACCTGAATTTAGAGATAAATTAGAGGTGTATAAAGGAGAAGAAATAGAGCCAAAGGATGTAATAAAAAATTTATATGATCTCCCTGCAGATATAAAGGTAATATGGTTAAATAAACCAGACTGGAGAAAACAGCATAATAACTGTACTGGAGAAGTTTTGGTTATATACCCTAATAGATCAGCCTATTCTCATAGAGTCGATCTTTACCGATTAGAAAAAAATTAGTGGACATCTGTCCACTTTTTTTATACAATATACTCAACCAAAATGGTTTAGTTTTGTAATTTATACTTAAGGGAGGTATCATTCTTTGGATGAATTGTATACAAGAATAAGTAAGTCTACAAAACATGTGTTATATCAGTACATGAAGGATCATGATATTTCGTTACTAAATTATAATTTTAATTACTTCTTTCAACACTGTATTCAGGAATATCAGATTCAAGTGATTAGTCATCATTTTTCAAATCATAAGATTGAAGGATTAACTGTTATTGATGAATTAGGTATTAGTTTTTCTTATGAAAAGGATAATCCAATTGTAAAGCAGAATTTTACTCTGTGTCATGAGCTAGGACATTTTATCCTAGAGCATGAAGGCAATTATTTTACTGAATCTATTGATAATCAGGAGAACCTACTAGAGCGTGAAGCGAATATTTTCTCTGCTGTAGTATTAATGCCTGACATTGTTTTGTTGTCAAAGATTTATTATAGTTGCGACACCTTTCAACACATTCAAAATAGCCTCGATGTCTCAAAACAGGCATTGTTCTTTCGCCTTTTAGATCTTCTTAGAGAATATTATCCTGAAAAAGAAAATACCATTAGGCAGGCTATCGATGCTTATATTGATGGACAAAATGCCACACTACTCCTTTTGTTTCACAGCATCAAAGAACATATTATAAAGGAGTTTAACAACTACCAGACTTCTCTCATCAATAAGATAGAGCTATCTGTGAGCAAAAGAGGTTTTGTAACTAGTCAAGAGTATCCAGAACTTCTAGATCAAGAGAATTGGAAAACAATAAAGACTTGCCGAAAGAATTTAAAAGTATGGCTCATTTATGACAAAGGAAAATCTATAGCTTATGTTTGGGATAAAAATAAGCTAACGGACAAAGAAGCAAAACAAAAAGCTGAATTGAAATTACTATTAATGTGAGGGAAACGATGTATCAGCCAGAAAAATTAAAGGCTCGTAGAAAAGAGCTAAAAATGACTCAAAAGGATATTGCAGATCAATTAGGTATTACCTACCAAGCGTATTCTGCATGGGAGCGTGGAGTAAAACAACCGTCTAGAGAAAAAGTAAAGCTTTTGGAGCAAATTCTAAAAGTGCCAAAAGGTTATTTTACGGAGATAGAAATCGTCAGGATATACAATGCTTTATCAGATGAAGGAAAAGATCAAGCACTTAGTTATGTTAGAAGTCTAGTTCAAAAAGAACAATGTAAGAAAGTTGTTTCGATATCAGAAAAACTATACGAATACCATGTTTACGAAAAAATGTCTGCTGGTATCGGTTCATCGGTTTATAACGATCAGAACTATGATACTGTTTATTTTGATAAAGAACTAGCCCATGATTTCGCCTCATGGATTTCTGGTGACTCAATGGAGCCCAAATATCAAAATGGCTCTGTGGCTCTCATTCGTGAGACAGGATTTGATTATGATGGAGCAGTTTATGCAGTAGTCTGCAATAGCCAGACTTATATTAAACGAGTTTATCGAGAGGAGCATGGCTTAAGGCTGGTTTCTATCAATCCAAACTATAAAGATATTTTTCTTTCGTATGATGAAGATCCTAGAATTGTAGGAATTATTGTTGAGAATTTTGTACCTGTTGAACCGTAATATTGTTGATTATCTTGAAGGTGGAATAGAATCTTTTAAACATAAAGTTAAAATATATAAAAGTATTATTTAATTAAAATAGTTGAACCATAGTTTTTTAATTTAAAGAAATTCTTTCTACAATAGTTGTTAATTAGAAGAATTATTTTCCTTTAAATTATAGTAATAAAAAGGGATATTTGCTATCCATTTCACCAATTTTATTGATATTTAAACATGCTAAAGTAAGCCCAACTTTATCTCTATTATATGACTTTACACAAAGAAAAGCCTTTAGAAGCTTGGGTTCTAAGGGCTTTGTCTTCAATCTGAAAAAAGTATATTTTTAATTTTTCTAAGTACGTCTAGACGTTTTAAAACTCATGTTGTGATTGAATTACGTTCAATACTTCTTGCATACTTCCAGCCTTACAATTTGCCTTAGCATTAAATAAAGGCAATCGGTTATCGTACAATACCAGCACTAGTTGATCCCTGTATCCCTGAGTACGAATCTTCAATAGCAATTGTCATCCGAAACAATATAATCAAAATAATTCTTCAAATCCAGTTTTTCAAGACTTATTTCTATACTGAAACAACATCTTTCCAGAACTTCAATAATTTCTTTTTGTGTTAAATCATTATTTAACTAAATCTTTGGAGGCAATACGTTTTCAAAGCTACTTTTTTACCATAGGTTTTGAGCCTTCAACACAGATTACTAAGCCAAAAATGCTCTAAATTTTTGAAATTCTAACAAATTCCACTCAACTTTATCATCATCTTTGACTTTCACAATATCTTCCTCAAAATAACATGGAATAAAGATAGTTTTCTTATGAAACGGTTGTAGGAGGAAAATCTCTCCTACACTATTATTGATTCTGAGAGAAAATTGCAAAATATCATCTACCAAACTTTCAATTATTAAGATTTTTTGCAGTTTATCTGAATTAGAATCGCAAGGCTTCTCAATAATATAATTGTCGAATTTTTTCATTCTAACTTCCTCTCCACTATTTCTTCCTTTATCAAGAAAAAGTTAGCTCAATATTAATAAAGTACAATTCTAAATTAACTCCAATTATTGATTCATGATAATATTTCAGTAACTCATCGTGCAATTAAAAACAAGGATTTTTATTTCAAACGATCCATCGTGATCACTTCATCAGCCATCTCCCAAATTGCCGGATTATGTGTTGCGATAATGATTAGCCTATTATCATCTCGAAGAGATAGCAAAATCTCCATAATCAACTGAGAGGTTGCTGGGTCTATTGAAGCTGTTGGCTCATCTGCCAGAATAAGGGGTGGATTCTTTAAGATAACTTTTGCCAAGGCAACCCGTTGCGATTCTCCGCCCGATAACTCAAAGATGCGCTTATCTAGGTCAAGATAAGCCAGGCCGACCTGTTCTAAAGCCTTCTTCTGCCTCAACCGCTGTTCCGACCGACTCAACTTTTGACCAATGAGACCTAGCTTAAGGTTTTCTTCAATACTTTGGTTTTCAATTAAGCCAAAGTTCTGGAAGAGGTAGCCCAATTCGTGACGGAAAAAATCACTCGATTTATAATTGGCCAAGTCTTTACCTCGGTAAAAAATCGTCCCATCATAAGATTCTAATTTCCCAATCATGTTCATCAAGGTTGTTTTTCCGCTACCACTTGAACCAATTAAGGCATAGACTTTTCCAGCCTCAAATGTCATTGAAAGATTCGAAAATAACTCTCGCTCTCCAAAAGATTTACTCACCTGTTTAAGTTCAATCATATTAACCTCCCTTCAAAACAAGCATGGACATCTTGTTTTCTTTCTGCATTTGGACATGTAACTGTAAAAGAGATAGACCAGTAAAGAGTAACGAGACTAAGAAAGCAACTCCTATCTCTACCTGAAGAAATACACTCGCAACAAATCCCAGTAAAAACACACCCAGTTGAGCAAAGAGATAAGTGCGATGGATTTCTAAGAACCTGAGACCTGCAATGCGTTTGATAAAAATGGCACGTCTAAATTCTTCAAAGTAGAGCCTATTCATAGTGTTAAACAACAAAATTGAAGTTGCAATCCCAAGCACAGCTCCTGCTAGCATTACCCAACGTTCCCTCTGGATATTATCCAATAATGTGATGTAGTTGTGGTAACCTGTTTGCATTTCTGAGACCCAATTTTCAATGCCTTGTCTCTGGATAAGCTCCTGGGCATCAGACAATTGATTAAAGAGAACGTAGTTCTGTACTGCGTCTACCCAAAACAAAATGGACTGTGGACCAGTTGATTGGGGTGTTATAACAATGATGATTGGATCTTTCAAAAACTGCTGGTAAGAAATAGGGGTCGTATTATACACAAAACGATCCTGACCTGATTCCAAATAACCCACCGTAGCAGTCATTTGCTGTCGTTCATCTTGACTAGACATGCGACTTGTTAAGTCATCTTCAAAAACAGATTTATAATGTTCTTCCTCTGAACGGAGGTGTTCAGGCAGCAATAAGACAAACTCCCCTACATCAAGGTGATTCATCTTTTGCTCAATAGTTGTATCTACAGGAATGTTTTGACGCTTCAAGTATTGCGGTGTGACGATAAGGACATTGCCATTCGGGCTGTAATCGTGCCATTCTGTAGAGGTTGTCAAGTTTTTGGAGGAAGCCATGCCATTTTGCAAAGTACGGTCAATTAACTGGTGTCTAGATAAGAAAGCCTTTTGTTCTGAAACAGCCAGATCCATCAATTGATACCAAGTTCTGAGTTTCCTTTGAGCTTGTTCATCAAAACCAGGACTTATTCCTTCACGGCTGATTGATAGGATAATCAGTTGCCTTTCCTGACTCCAAACCTCTTGTCCAATCCGATGCTGTTGCCAGGCTTGGGAATACTTTAAGCTACTCCCTATTCCCAGCGTTACAATAATAATCGCTAATAGTTGACCGATTAAAATCAAACTAATGATTCCTCTGACAGGCACTTGCCCTTTTATAATCTGCATCAGGTGTATCTTTTTTATCCCAACTGCGAAGAGTTGAGCGAAAAACAGGGAGATCGACAACAAGATGAGATTATAACTGAGCAAGCCTTCTCCTATGGTCATTAGGGATTGCGTTGGAAGCGACAGAATTTTTTGCATAAGAATGGCGAGTACGCCAGCTAAACTGAAACCAATAGCTATCCCTTTCAAATCCTCACCAACTGGTCTAAGGAAAATGGACCACCGTTTCTCTCCTGAAATGAGGCGAATGCCCGACGACCGTAATTGGCTAATTTGACTAATTAAAGTCAGTGCTACAAAGGTTAAGATGAAAATCAATAGACTGATTAACTGAAATCCGTTACTAAAGATAGCCATTAACGTAGATAGTTTAGATGGAATTATCAGGTGCATGTTAGTCAAGCCAAGTTGACTTAGCTCCTCCCTTAGCAAGTGAATATCTAGGTGTCCATCGAATACAAAATAGTTTGTTTCAACACTACTATTTTGAGCATCTTCTAGTTTTTTTTCCTGAAGCCCATCAGGCAACTTTCCGTCCCCAAAGGTCGTATAAGAAAAAACTGTAGTACCTTCTGAGTTAATATCTTGGTGTTGAATCGCAATAAAGCTATCCGTTTCTTCTGCTAGTTTTTCCAAGCGTGTAGCAACATGCTGAAAAGTTGTTTCAGGGGAAGAATCACGTACAACAACGTTAGGGTAATAATGTGAGACATATGTATCAGTCCAAATGGTAAATACCCAAACAAAGAACAAACTAGCAAGCAGGTTGGATATGAGTATAAATAATTTTTTCATAGTGCATTCCTTATTCTAAAACAGAGGGCAGAAATACCCCTGCCCCCTATAAACTAACAAGCTTACTAAACTATTGATAAAAGAATCTTCTTCAATTATTCTTTACCATCCCGCATCAAATGTAACTTGCTCCCCAAAATTTGTATTAACAAACGCATAGGCCGCACTATGTTTTCCTGCATAAACTAATTTTTCATTGTAACGTCCACTACTTCCAACATAGGCCCAGTGATACCGTGAACCATGATAATAATTCGAAAATGCTCCCCAATTATTTGGATCATGATGGCCTCCATAGGTCCACTCGCCACCACGGAAAGACAATGCCAAAACAGGAGAAGCCAAACTAAATGCCAAAACGACAAGGGATGATGCAACTACTTTTCTAATTTTTAACATATTATTACTCCTCTGAATGAAATATTATGAAAATGAGCGAAATGCAACTACACATTTTAATTAGGAATCTCAGTCTGAATTATAGTATCCTATTTTTTCCTCCTTTCTAACTGCACGTTCCTTTCTACAGACAGAGACCTAATTTTATAAACCAATCTTAAATACTTTAGATTTTGTAACTCATAATTTTCAACAGTTGGTTAGCTATGAAAGCATTTTATCCGTTACCATAACACGGATCTCCTTTAATTAAACTAATGAGAATATCTAAAACTAAAAGTCATACCTGTACTTGTAGGATTATAATGATCTAAGGTCATCAAAGTGCTAAATTCTCAAACCAACTTCTACCGTCAATAAACGTGGAAGTTAATTTGTCAAAACAATGCTATTAAAAAATAAAAGGGAAAACTTTTTTGTTAAATAAGTTTATCGTTACTATTAACCACATATAGTTTTTAGCCAATCAACCAAATGTGGTCTAAGGAATGGGATTAAGAATAGACCTACAATGATACCTAAAATAAATATTAGAAACATTTTTTTGAAGCTTCTTTTGTTCATCTATGGACACCTCCCTGAATGGTCGATTACGACTCCAGGACATGTGTACGGACCACTTTTGGGAATTACAACTTGTCTTGCGCCGTTTCTTACTTGTTGTAAAATATAATTGTGAATATTACGTAATCCCCAAGCAACTCATTCCGAAGGCGCTTTTCCTGTCACATACGTTATTGTTCCATCTATAACCCAACCAACAAAAATTCCTCCAAAAAAGATTGCTGTAGCGCCTATAGCTCTACGGTCTTCTGTTTTTATTAGAGCACTTTTATTGTTAGGAATTATTTCATTTACACTTACCGTTAAAGTAAGTAAGGGAGAGCTAGTGTAGATAATAGCGATAAAAAAGTAATTTTTTTAATTATTTTTTTATAGTTACCCTCCTAATGTTATTTTGTACAGTGGGATGCTATATAGAAAAACGAGTTTCCTTACTTAAATTAATTCAGTTTTCCCTATGTTTTTCAAATCTATTTTGTATCCTCTTGAAACGAAAAATCAATCTTCATATACAGTATTTTGTTAGATAGTAAAGTTCTAATACTAACAAATCTGTCCCCTAGTTATCTCCTTTCAATTAATGGAATCCCCACCATCTCCAAATATCTAACAAGTTGAAGAGTGGGAGTGATGCTACAAAAAATAAATAAATAGTGATTTTTTTCACGTTTTTCACCTCTTTCTTTAATATATATGATATACTAAACATATATCGAAATGTAAAAATGTCACATATATACACATAATTAGAGGTGAGTTGTTATGCGTTGGGATTACGGTACGATCTATAAAAAAATACGGAAATCAAAACATATTAGCCAGGAGGAAGTTTGTCAGGGTTACATTTCAAGAGCGCACTTATCGCGTATTGAATCGAACCAAGTGGTACCGAGTTTTGAGTCGATGGAGCATCTTCTAAAGCAAGTTAGCTTAGATTTTGAAGAATTTCGATATATATGCCATTCCTACCACCACTCCGATAGGGAAGAAATTATCTTATTAGCAGAAGATAACAATGCCTACCAATCAAATGATAAATTATTGGAACTGAAGAATAAGAGTGTAGCTTATTTAAAAAAACATCCTAATGATATTCCTGTGTTAAATATACTAAAGAGAGTAGAAGTCATTCTTTGTTTAAGAGAATCTGGTCCAGATGAGAAGGTAAGAACGATGGCCACGGAAGCATGGAACGAAATTAAAAATCAGGATGTCTGGTATCATAGTGACCTCAAATTAATTGTCGTTATTTTATTCACACTTCCACTAGAAACAGTGATTTCTATCTGTGATGAAGTTATAGATAGGCTGAATGATTACTCTGATTATACAGAGATTCTTCCCACCAAGTATAAATTACTCTCTAATTTAGCTAGTATTTTTCTGTGGAATGGTTTGATGGAGAAGTGTACTAGTATCAGTTATCTATTGTTAGATACGGCCCAAAAAAGTAAGCGATATGATTTTCTAGGAAATGCTAAAGTGACACTTGGAATTTGTTTAACTGATAAAAAGTTGGTCGATGAAGGATTGCAACTACTCGAATTAACGGATGAACAAACACTATTGGAAGCATGTCAATCAGATGTGAATCGCTTTTTCAAAAAATGAGTTTCTAAATGGATTCAGTCATAAAACAGTTTGAAGATACAATCAACATGTTATTCTGTGCATGCTCAATGGATATTGGGTAAGGGATAGAAATCTATACATTATCCCATTAGATCAGCTAGTTAAGCAATAGAAAGAATGATCATTTAATTTAATAAATAATAATTTTAAATTGCACCCAAAATGTTAGAATTCATCTAACATTTTGGTTTTTTTTTAATATAAAATACAATAATTTTCAATTATCGAATAAAGAGATTTCCGTTCAGAAGGCTTTGATAACATAGTTTGAACCACTAAATACTGGGGAAAATATTTTGAGTTCATTTGTCTAAGTATAAAATGTGTATATAAGAGACAATTTGACATTTGCTTTTTTATTTTGTGTATTATTATTCTAGAAAGAAAAAATAGATTTCAATTTTAAAATCGTTCGTTATCTTTTTATTGTAGATAAATAGGTAATGAAGTAATGCTATAGAAAGGAAAAGTGATTCCATTGAGCTATATAATAAATATGATGGTTTCAAAAAGAAAAAACTTGATCTAGTTTGGAAAGGATAATGAAAAATGTTCAAATGTTCTAAAATATTAGGTACATTCACAACTGTACTAAGTTGCATTTTATTAGCAGGTAATGTAGCCGCGTCAACAAAAACCGAGTCTATTGCATCAGATACAGGTATTATTGATGGAGGAGTCGATTTAAATACTCAGCCAAATGAGGCACCAAAATATTCTGAACGAGCTCCAAGACCGCGACAAAAAGAATTGCCTATAAAATTTCAAACTCAAATTAATGACTATTATTGTGGACCTGCTTCAGCCTCTATGATTGTGACGTCTTTAGGACGGCCACGTTCACAACAACAAATGGCGACACTACTGGGTACTACCGCAAATGGGACAAACGCGGGGAATAATGTATCAAATGCATTAAATACCGTCATGAAAGGAAGTCGATATAAATTCAACTGGGTTTGGCATAAGTATTCAGATATAAATACAATAAAAGATCATATTACTCATGCTATTAGCTATGGAAACCCTGTCATGGTTAATACCATGGAAAGCCCTGGTGATTGCTACTTAGCAGGTCATAATATTGGTACAACACTTTATCATTATGGTATTGTTGCGGATTACTTTGATTATGGAAATACTGTGACATATGTTGATCCAGGATATGGAAGATATAATGGTTTTCGTATGAATCAGCGTGTTTCTATTAAAGATATGAGTTATGCTACGGGTGGTCGTGGATATGCTTGGTAGATTATAAGTCAGGAGGTATAGGCTGATGAAGAAAAAAGATCTTGTCAAACAAAAATTTTTAAGTTTTATCATCATCGGTATTATCATTCTCTTATCAGCCTGCACTCTTGTAGGACCACAAAAAAAATCTCCTTCCGGTAGTACCAATGTGTCTAGGAAAATAGGATTCGAGGAAAGAAAGGCAGAAGATTTATTAAAAAATTCTATTTCTATCCCTTATCCAGATGGGAAAATCTTTACACCTACCGCGCTGTCAAATGATGGGATTGCTTATGGCGAGGCTGTTGACCAAGGACACGAAGATCAGAATTATCTTGCCAGTATGAATTTACATACCAAGGAATTTCAAAAGATAAAAGATGTTGAAAAGACATCTAATCTGACTCATGTAGCTGTTAGCTATGTAGATCATGATATTGTTGTTTTTGAAGAGTATGATCAACTCAATCAGACAGGGATCTACTATCTTTGGAAGATAAAAGACAAATCTTTAACGACACTGATCAATAGGAGACCTATTGGAACGGTTCCAGTTACTCAAGTAGCTCGATCCAACCAGAAACTCTTTATAAATTATGAAGTAGGCGATAGCCTATATCAAATTGAAGAATTTGACCTTGAAACAGGGGCTCATCAGACGATTGAATCAGAAAATAGCGGTTTTCCGACTGTCTTTAAAGATCACTTGTATTATGTACAAATTGATAACACAGCTTTAACTACAAAAATTGTAGCCCACTCCTTAAGTGATGGGCAGAAAAAAGTTATAGATCAAACAAAGGATGATCAACGCTATTATGTCGATTTAATGACGAATGGGCACAATCTCCTATACTTGGTTGCAAATAATAAAGATGCTTCATTTACCTTTGAAAATAAAAACCATAAGAAGATATTTTCCACTTCACAGGCAGAAACCTCCATATATCACAATATTTATCTCACATATATGGGAGAAAGAAGAAGTGAGGAGCGTGTTAAATCTCAATATTATTTGTGGGATTTAAAGCATCGGATTCATTATTTATATGATCATGGCCCCATTTTACTATCGGATAAAGGGATTCTATGGATTCAATTCAAAAAGAAGGATAGTGAGATTCCAAAAGGTGAAATCTATCGAAATGAATACTCCGTAATGCGCTATCAGGAATGGTAGAAAGGAGAAAAATCATGAGAAAAGTTCATTTATTTCTTGTATTTCTAGCTTTGCTTGGTTTATCTGGCTGTACAGAGACACAAAAAGAAAGCCAAACAAGTCCTTCCAGCTCCCGTAAGGTCACATCCTCTTCATCAACAACAGTTAGTATAAAAACAAAGGAGCGTACAGAACCTAATCCACCAATGCCAGCAGAGGTAGCAGAGCGATTAAAAATTAAGGAAGGCAGTACGGAAGCCGGAACTCAGCAAACTTTGCCATCTTCAACCAAGGAACAAGTTTCAATACCAGAGAATACGCAAGCTTCTCAATCGGTCAAACAAGAAACATCGTCCAAAGAGAATCAAGGAATCCGAAAACTATTGCCTATTTCTTTAAAACTTCAAGAAGAATGGTATTTCTGTGCTCCTGCGACAGTCCATATGATGCTGGCTAGTCGAGGTGTTAGCGTCTCTCAACATCAATTAGCTAAGGAAATGGGGACTTATAACCCCTATGGGACTCATAATCGAGATGCCATTCGCGTCTTGAATCAGAATCTATTTGGCTATCCAGAACCAAGTGGAAACCAAGCAGGTTATCGACTAGCTACTGTAACAGACGCTCGTCCAGATTCTGAAGATATCCGAATCTTTAAAGAACGCGTACGCAAAGATATCGATGATGGGTATCCTCTCTATTACACCTTTAATGTAGCTCAAATCTATCCTGGAAAAAGTGGGGAACATAATGTTGTTGGAGTTGGCTATGAATTGACAGCAGATGGTAAGGACATCTCAGCAATCTATTATCTAGATCCCGATACACATGTACAGGATCCAACCTATGGAGGGTTGAAGAAACTGACACCAGAGGAGCTGTTAGCAGCCATGGCTACCTGTGGTGAGAAAAATTATGCTTGGTGAAAAAGTAAGTCGTGAAATGGATAGAGGTGATTTAAATTTCAAGAAATAAGAGTTGATAATATAATATTAAGATTGTATCAAAATTAAATTCGTGAATTAGAAAAGATGAATTATGTATTCCGCAAATCAGTTAAAAGATTATGCTTCATTAGGTGAAAAAAATGAGAAAATTTACAAGAATAATCATAATGTCGATGGTATTCATTCTTAGTTTTCAAAATATAAAAATTGTGAATGTAGATACAATTAGTAATACCGAAAGTAGCGATAAAAAACAAAGTATTCTAAATGATATTCCAAATAAAGAAATAGAATATAAAGAGTACGGTCTAAATGCTCCTGTATTAGGTGATTTAAAAACAATGGAACGGACAAGTGTTGGTTCGTGGAGCTGGCGAGACGGTCTAATTTGTGTAACAGATCAAGGTTTTGGGGTAGGCCCCTTTAATACTTGGCATGCTGGAATAATTGCGCCACAAAAAAATTACTCTGTTGCAGAGGCAGCTAATAGTAATAGTCCTGTAAGATTAAGAAAAGGAAAGTGGACTCAAGGAACTGTTTGGCAAGTAGGAGTAAAGACAACAACTATTCAACAAGATTGGAATGCCGGTCATTGGGCAGGTGAGCAGGTAGGAAAACCCTATAATTTAAATTTTTGGAATGCTCGACAAACAAATAGTTTTTATTGTTCTCAACTTGTATGGGCTGCGTATTACTACACATCAGGAATCGATTTGAATAAAAGTGACAATGATATTGGCTCAGCAATTGCAATTCATCCGGGTGAATTTGTTAAAAATTCTAAAACAACTATTGTATACAGAAATAGATAGTAGGAATGATATATGAAACGCTCTTATCTTTTTGGGATTTTATTTCTATTCTTCCTTTTGCTTTCTTGTTCTAAGGTCCAAACACCAATGTTTCAAGTTGATCCAGAATCGAATCTTTACTTGGTCACCTCAAAAAGTATTCAATCATATACTAAGAAAGAGAATAAGCTCGAGTTACATCGAGTAGAAAAAATTGATGTAGCAACGTATGTTAATCTCTGGTTTTCGTGTTTAAACAGTGGTGATAAGATGATCGTAACTGAAGGTGATGATTTTGCACCAATAGATCATCAAAATATCATTTCAATTGATTTTTCCAAAGGCGAGATAAGGAAAAATCATACTAAGAATTATGCAATGATGGGATCAGGTATCTCTTCTAATTACTTTTATACTGCTCAAACAGATGCAAACTCAGGAATATTAACAGTCTTTTCTCTTAATGGAAAGCAAGTTTTTCAGAAAAAATTTAACCAAATGACAGCAATTTCGAGTCAGATTGTTGAAAAAAATTCTAACGTATATGCTGAGATTGCTTATCAAGATCCAAAACGAAATCGTCCAGAAGGCGTGTTGGATTCAGATTTAATAGTACTAAATGAAAAAGAGCATTGGAAAGAAAAAGATAGAATTCGATTAACTTCAGATGGTAAAAAGGTTGAAATGTTAGAAGGCTTGGCAATTGTCAAAGATAGGGCATTCGTAAGTATCTCTGCAATTCGTGATACAGATACTTTTGAGAAGGTGGCAGGAAACCAATTGTTGTCAATCGATTTGCACACTGGAGAAAGGAAATTATTTACCTTACCCAATCCTTATCCTAATATGCTTTATCCAAGTCCAGATAATCATTACCTTGTCGTCAAGCACGAGGTAGAAGGAAAGAATATTTTATCTGTTCTTGATTTACAAAATGAAACTATAAAAGCGATTGTGTTGGATGACAATTCAGGTGAAACACCAGAAGAAATAAATTCTCTTACAATTTCAAATGAAAATATGTTGTATCTAGCTACTGGTCGACATTTATTACAATATAGTCTCAAGGATGCTAAGTTGATTGAGAAACAGAAATTAAAATTGGGAAAAGATGATTTTCCAATCGGGTTAAGAATCGTAGAAAAAGACTTAGGGTCAAATTAATAATAAACAGCACCCCAAAAGATAGATGTTATAATCTATCTTTTGGGGTGTTTTGTTATGAAAATTAATATGTAGTAGAATGAAAATCTGTGCTATTACCCTATTATTCATTGACTAATTTTTAGGCTTACCACTTGATCAGCTTGTATCCAAATGGTTGGATTATGTGTTGCAATAATGATCAGACGTTCCTTATTTTTTAATGTTAGGAGCAAGTCCATGATCTCCTGTGAGGTCTCAGGATCAAGAGCGGCAGTTAATTCATCTGCCAAAATTAGAGGAGGATCTTTTAAAATGATCTTTGCCAAGGCTACACGTTGTGCTTCTCCCCCAGATAGCTCTTCTAATATTTTCTTCTTTTAAATTATTCATGGATCAATTATAGAATAAAGTACTATATTACTTTTTGATTTAATTATTTGGCAAGAAATATAAGCCATTTGGTACAAATAGATAAGTCCAAAATAGAAAAATCATCTATAATACTCTAAAATACACCTATTCGGTAAAATAGGTGTATATGATGTCATTTGTAACCAAATTCTTTAAGAGCTTTCTTATAGACACTGCTACCCTTTAAGTAGTAGTCGTGTTTCATTCCACTAATATCAACAGAAAAGACCCCATCTTTAAACGAATATCCTTCTGTCCTTTTTGCAATATCTTGTCCAGTTAACTCAATGGTTTTCTTTTGTTTATCAATCTTAAAGTTATCGGCTTCTCCATGTTCAATGGAACCTTTATCACCTTTTATAGTGAATGCCAGCTCGTTTCTTTCACTTGATACCCAATAATATTCTCCATCCAAGGACTGTTGATTGCTATTAGAACATGCAATTAATATTACTGCCATTATTGAAAGTAGCAAAACACTTATAAATTTTTTCATATCCTTCGCCTCCTTTTGTAATATTATTTTACCAAAATAATATTACAAAATTGTGTCAATGTCTGTTATAATGGAAATTCAAAACAATGTCTGTTATAACAGCAAATAAGTATTATTCAAAATATTATCTTGTATATTATATAGGCTCCCAAATTTTTCCTTTGTAAGAAATTTTTTAATTGTGTATTCCTACTAATTGTGATATAATCTTTGTAGAGGAATAATTGTGCGCTTTTTATAAAAAGTGTATCATGTAAAATATAGGAGAATCGTTATATATACTTGTCGCTGAGAAGTATGGAAGAAATCTTAGCTCGAATAGGCTGAGATATGGTAATGTGTGCTCAGGACAATACCTAATTTGAGTTAGGTTTGTTTTTGGGCGTTTGCTACCACCTGCATACTTTCATCAAGGCAGAATTATAGGACGGTTTTTTATTTTTTCCTCTTAGATGTATATTAAATGGTTAATTTCTCCACTTTCTTTTGAACTGAAAGGGAATCTATGATCAAATTCAAAAATAAACCATTAATTGCTCTTCTTGTTACTATGCTATTACAAGTGATTATTTTTCATACTTCCACTTGTATCTCTGCTTCAGCTAAAGTTTTGGATACTTACACATTAGTGTCTATCTTGGGATTTATATCCAATTTGCGGTTTAACAAAAACAAACCTCAAAGCAAAACAAAGGCATCTGGAATAGTCCTATTATTTCAATTTGTCTTATTAACAACTCACATTCTTTTGATGCTTGTTTCAACACATAGCAATTCATACATTTCTTGTCTGAAGTTACTTTCAAAAGTGCTACCACAAATGATTTCTACGTTGGACAAGATGTATTGTTGCACGTCAACCAGTTTGCTAACAAACAAAAAAAGAAAACGGCTACGCAAAAAAATGCGCAACCGTAACTAAGTAATTTACTCCTATTTGTGGAGAAGTAAATCATTTTGTAGTTTATTGCCGTAAACCACAAAACTATATACATCGATAGCTACTTCATTTATATGGAGTAGTTTTTTAATACTATTGATATTGTCATTATATAACTTAATAAATAATAACTATACTATAATACTACATTTAGAACACTTTGTCAATAGAATTAAGATATTTTTCTAAAAAGTAATTAATTTCCCATACTCATCCTTCAAACACTTTGTCACTGTCCATTTACTGTCCAATATGATGTAATACATCTATAAATTGTTGATTTTATCGAATGCAAAATAGCTTAAAATCAGTATTTTGATAAATAACAAGACTTTAAGAATCTTAAATTAAGTGTTGCATAATGCAGAGATTTTTTTTATGTTATTACAGTTATTAAACTGTTGAAAAATAAGTATTCTCTAGTAATAAACAGAAGAATACTATGAGAACACTATTCTACATAGTGATCAGGATTGGTAATACCAACACCAGTATTATCAACGCTTTATAGAGAGTAAAGGTATTGAGCCCTAAATGTCACGTAAGGGAAATAGTCCAGACAACGGCATGCTGGAAACTTTCTTTGCTATTTTTAAATCTGAGATGTTTTATGCTTATGAGAAGACGTTTCAGTCACTTGAGCAATTGGAACAAGCCATCAAAGACACATTGATTACTACAACAACAAACGAATTTTTATCGCTCTGAATATAAAAATGGAGAGGACAACAATAGCCCTCTCCAGGTGTTAGCTTTCATTCAACCCACTACAGTTGACAAAGAGTAAGAAAAACCCTAGAAATCTTCCAAGATTTTATATTATGATAGGGAAGAACTTTAATTGATTTTACAAGCCTTTTTCATTGAATATCTTATTTTGTATTATTAGATTTAGATAGATTTTGCATAAGATCGTATACGTTAATTGCCGGAATCTGTACATTTTGAATTCCAAACATCCCTGTTGTAGCTGATATATATGATCTGACGTATGGATATAGGATGCTAATCATGTTCGGGAAATACTTTTCAAAAACGTTCATATTTGACGTTTGATCACAGTCAGTAAACATCCCTTGAACAACAATTTCAATATGAAAAGGTTTGTTATTTTCTATATAAAATTCATCAAATAATTCAACTGATAATTCCACAACACCTGAATGGATATCATCTTTAGCTAAACTAGGTGTTGGTGATATCAAAATATCGACATCTTTTATCTCAGACAAATCAATTGCCTCGTTAATTGAATAATTTAAAGATTTGACTCTAACATTTTTTAAAATTAATTCACTATCTATGCTCATGCAGCATCACCTAATTTATTCATTTCTATATTTCTAATATTTGCAGAGTTACTACCCAATTTTGATTTAATTAAAAATTCAAAGTTGATGTGTTCAACACTAACTTTAGTTTTTATCTTTGGATATATACTATGATTCAAATTAGATAAATATCCGCTTGGTAATTGAGTTTCTTCGTATTTTTCAATTTGTCCATTACTATATATAATAGATGGCTCTTTTTGGTCTACTTCAAAATGAACATCTGCACCTTTTAAAAGCTCTATTAATTGTTCTCTACTTAACATATTTTACCTCCTTCATGTACCAATCGAATTAATTCTATATCCTCAAACGGGATTACGCTCTGATCAATAATACACAACTGATCAGATAATAAGTTAAAGCCAGCACCGTTTTCCTTCAAACTTGTTTTAGTTGAGTCAAAGGTTCTATGAACTGCTTTATATCCCTTGTTTTTTTCCAAAAACATATCAATTACTTTGCAATTTTTTTCATGTATATCTTTAAATTTGATAGTTATTTTCTCTCTATTCAAGGATTCAAAGAAATCTATAGCAAAATTATCAAGTTTATCAAGGTCTTTCTCAGTATTTAAATCTAATAATTCTGAGTCTTTTAGTTCAACCTCACATCTTAGCACTACTGGACTTGTTTTTTTATTAGGTCGATTATGCTTCGCCCACCATTTAGCCTTTTCATAATCATTAATAAAAAAATAAACTCCTTGCCCCAACCAATGATTCGATCGATAGGTGAATTTAAACTCCTTAGAAGATTGAATTTGTTTAGAATTACTTTCGCCAGTACCATGGTAACATTGATATTTAATCAATTTTTGACCTCAGTTCTCGCCACTAAATTATAAAATTATTTTTTATATTATATAGACTAATTTTCTATATACGATTCTAGTATATCATAAAACACTCATTACGTGTATCAATTTATTTTAGAAATATTTATTTCAATACCTTGATTTTAGGTAGTGTAAAATAAGTTATATAAACACAAAAAGGAATAAATCCGTTAGTCCACAAACATATAAAAAGAGGCATTTAATCCTCTTTTACTCTCCTTCAAACACTCTGTCACTGTCCATTTACTGTCCAATATAATGTAATATTATTGAATATCGTTAATTTTTTTGAACTCTAAAGCCTTTAAAATCAAGATTTCTAATGATATCAAGACCTAAAGAATCTTAAATTAAGTCTTGCATATTCATCATAGCAATAACATTCCTTCCAAATTGTGAAATTTACAGTTCATTATACCATTTTTTAGACGCTTGGAAAAGCCTAGGTGAGGGAACTCTGACATCATGCCTGCTGTTTCAGGCAATTTCATGAAGAGAGAAAAGAGTTTTGAAATCTGTGGGCCTCATCTTCCCTTAAAAGCCAGAATGTTCTTTCAAATACTCCTCTTCTTCCTTGGTCGAAGGCCGTCCTAAGATGGCATTCCGATGTGGATAACGCCCAAATTGTTGAAGAATGTCCATGTGCATCTTCTCATACTTCAAACGCTTTTCTAAGCCCGGTTGATCAAATAGGCGCAGAGCTTCTTCATGAATGGTTAAAGATTCCGAATGCATAAAGGGCATGTAGAAAAAGCCTCTTTGTACAACTGGTAATTCTTGAGCTTGTGTTAGGCCTTCTTGGGCCAAGACCAAGGCCAGGGAATCTGTCGCAAAAGCTTGGGCAGTCCCTCGAAAAATATTGCGAGGAATTTGGTCCAAGAGCAAAATCTCTGCTAAACGCCCTTCTGCCGTAGCCCGCCAGTGAAACAATTCCCCACGACTGGCCTTCCAATAAAGTTCCTCAAAGCGCTCCCGCATTTCTTGATCCAGTGCTTCTGATTTTTTGAACCAATCCTCTGGCTTCAACTCTTCGAACCAGAACCTTATCACTTCCTTCATTGCTTAACCTGCCATAATTTTTTCTTTTGTTTTTTCATCCAATGCATCATTCATCCGGCCGTACTTATATCCAGCCAAATCCAAGGCTACATAGGTAAATCCGATTTTTTTCATGTAGTCATTGATCTTGTCATGCAGTTGGATGGCTTTAAGCAGATGGTCTTCTTCCACTTCGATGCGCGCCAAGTCTCCATGCACACGCACACGGACTTGCTCAAAGCCAAGTCCTACAAGGAACTCTTCCCCTTCAAAAACCCGTTGTACATTTTCTGAAGTGATTTTCACTCCGTATGGGAAGCGTGAGGCAACGCTACAAGATGGCACCTTATTCCAATTGGAGACCCCTCTTTCCTTGGCCAATTGACGAATTTCTGTCTTATAGAGGCCGGCTTCTTGCAAGACACTGCGGACACCCGCTTCGTCCCGAGCCTTGATACCAGGGCGAAAATCGTCGATATCATCCATAATATTGCCGTCTACCAATTGCTTAAAGCCCAGTTCTGTAACTGAATCCTTAATAGTTTGGTACATCAATTGTTTGGTGTAATACCAAATATTGGGCGTATTGGCAGCAATCCGTGGATCACTCAATTCTCTCATTTCCAGTCCAAGCACAGGTGCTCCTAGCTGATCGGCCAAGTCGAGCGCTAGATCGAATTCTTCATTTGAAAACATCTCAGAGTTCACGACGGCCGCAATAACATTGTCAGGTCCCAAGGTATCCAAGGCCACCTTCAAGAGATAAGAGCTGTCAATCCCACCTGAATAGGTAACGGCTACCTTTCCGATTTTTCGTAAAATATCTTGTAATTTTTCTTCTTTTTCTTTTCTGATTTGTGCTTCTGTTGCCATCTTAGAATAGCTCCCTTCCGATAAATTCTTCAATCCGTTCATTATCCAAAATCACGATCTTTTGCTGTCGAATATCCAAAACACCTTCTCGTTTTAATTCATTGAGAATGCGATTGACACTGTTTCGCGTCGAAATCCCACAAAAACCGGCAATATCTTCATTGGTAATGTTGAAATCAATCAAGAAGCCGTCTTCTTGCTCCACACCAAACAAACTGCTTAGTTTTTGCAAATGAAAACAAACCGCCCCTTTTTTACCATTCATCATCATATACTGCTGAGACTCCATACTTTCAGACAGTTTATTACGATAATAGTCCCTCACATAGTCCTGCAGCTCTTTATGCTCTTTGACAAAATTCCAAAACTTGACCCGAGGAATACGATAAAAACTTGCTTCTTCTGTCTCCACTCGCACATTGAAAGGTGAGTCTGTATAGTTGGACACCTCATCACGAATCAAAGAGACAATGTCAATGGCTTTTAGATAGGAAAAGTTAAACTCACGCCCATCACGCATGATGACACTTGTCTTGACCACACCTTCTTTCAAGATGTAGATGTAATCCTCTTTGATCCCACGATAGGAGAGGTAACTATGGTATTTTTTCTTGACGATCGGCGTTCGCCTCTCTTCCAAAAATTTCACTAAAAATTCTGAATTCACGACGGTTTTTCCTCCCCATCTGCTCTTTCTTGAAGTCACACTAATGATACACCTGTTCAAAACGAACGACGTTAACATTTGTTGACATCAATTGGTGCACACCTCTTTTTAAAAAGAATTATACTATAAGTATCAGTATTAATAAAGGAGATCGCAAATAATGGTAGAAATTAAATTACCGTACGACAAAAAATCGATTGTTGCAAAGATTCCAGATGAAAACTTTGCAGGATTGTTAGAGTCTAAGGCGGAAAACTTCCATAACCCACTGTCTGAAGAAGAAACTGTTGAACGTTCAATGGACAACCCTATCGGCAGCCCTACTTTGGAAGAACTTGCTAAAGGCAAAAAAGACATCGTGTTGATCAGTTCTGACCACACTCGTCCCGTTCCTTCTCACATCATCACTCCAATCATTTTGCGTCGTATTCGCTCAGTTAACCCTGATGCACGTGTGCGTATCTTGGTTGCTACTGGTTTCCACCGTCCTTCAACTCGTGAAGAATTGATCAACAAATACGGCCAAGAAATCGTTGACAATGAAGAAATCGTTATGCACATTTCAACAAACGACGATGACATGGTGAAAATCGGTCAACTTCCTTCAGGTGGTGATTGTATCATTAACAAGATCGCTGCTGAAGCTGACTTGTTGCTAGCAGAAGGATTCATCGAATCTCACTTCTTTGCTGGATTCTCAGGTGGACGTAAATCAGTCCTTCCAGGTATCGCATCATACAAAACTATCATGGCGAACCACTCAGGTGACTTCATCAATTCTGATAAGGCACGTACTGGTAACCTTGACCACAACCCAATCCACGAAGATATGCTTTACGCTGCTCGTACTGCAAACTTGGCCTTCATCGTCAACGTTGTATTGGACGGCGAAAAACACATCATCGGATCTTTCGCTGGGGACATGGTTGAAGCCCACAAAGTTGGTTGTGAATTCGTTGCAGACTTGGCACATGTGTCTAAGATCGAAAGCGACATCACAATTTCAACAAACGGTGGTTTCCCACTTGACCAAAACATCTACCAAGCTGTTAAAGGGATGACTGCAGCCGAAGCTTCTAACAAAGAAGGCGGAACAATCATCATGGTAGCTGGGTGTGCAGACGGTCACGGTGGAGAAGGTTTCTATCGCAACCTTGCTGACGTAGAAGATCCAAAAGAATTCTTGGAACAAGCCATCAATACACCTCGTTTAGAGACTGTCCCAGACCAATGGACTTCTCAGATCTTGGCACGTATTTTGGTACACCACCATGTTATCTTTGTATCTGACCTTGTAGATCCTGAATTGATCACAGGTATGCATATGGAACTTGCAACTTCATTTGACGAAGCGCTTGAAAAAGCCTTTGCTCGTGAAGGAAAAGATGCTAAAGTAGCAGTTATCCGCGACGGACTTTCTGTCGTTGTTGAATAGAATCAAACATGGATTTTCAACCCAATCTAGAACAAACACTCCGTTCTTTGCAAGCGGGCCATCTCTCCGTTGAGGATGCGCTGGAGCAAATCAACGGGGTTAAAGAACTAGGGTATGCAGCAATTGATACTGACCGGCAACGTCGCAACGGCTTCCCTGAGGTCGTATACGGCGAAGGAAAGACAGTTGAGCAAATTGAAGGAATCCTGCAATTTCTTTCACAGAAAGAATTGCCGATCCTCACAACAAGAGTCTCTCTCCAAAAGGGAGAGGCTCTTTCTCAACGCTTTCCGACTGGCCACTATTATCCAGAAGCTCGCTGCTTCGTTCTCAACTCTAAAAAGGAAGAAGCCGATCCTGAACACTACATTGCGGTCGTCACAGCAGGGACAAGTGATGTTCCTGTTGCAGAAGAAGCTGCAGTCACTGCAGAAACCTTTGGCCATTCGGTTCGCCGAATCTATGATGTGGGAGTCGCCGGCATCCATCGCCTCTTCAATCGCTTAGAAGAGATCCAAAAAGCCAGTGTGATCATCGTGATTGCCGGTATGGAAGGAGCTCTTGTCAGTGTCGTAGGAGGCCTTGTGGATGTCCCCGTTATTGCCGTTCCGACCAGCATTGGATACGGAAGCAACCTTCAAGGGCTAACAACCTTGATGAGTATGTTGACCTCTTGCGCTTCTGGCGTAACGGTCGTCAACATTGATAACGGATTTGGTGCAGCTTATTCAGCATGTATGATCAATCGACTCAACCACAATCGAAAGGAAAACTGATGACCAGTCTATTTTTAGAACCTTTTTCTGGAATAAGTGGCGATATGCTCAATGGTCTTCTTGTGGACCTTGGGGCAGATGTCGAGCTTCTTCACACAGAACTCGAGAAACTGGGAGTGGACGGTTTCCACCTCCACGTTCATCGCGTCGCAAAAAGCGCAATTTGGGGAACTGATTTCGATGTTCACCTTCACCACGGGGAGAAAGATACGGGGATTGAAGGTGATTTTGATCACGATCATGCTCATCATCACGATCATGAACATCATCATGATCACGAGCATCATCACGATCATGAACACCATCATGATCACGAACACCATCACGATCATGAACACCATCATCACCATTCCCACGCGGATGCTCGCAGTTATGCGGATATCCACGATCTGATTGCCGCTTCACAGTTGAGTCCTTTTGTGAAACAAAAAAGTCTTGAAGTCTTTCTTGATATCGCAAAGGCCGAAGCAGCTGTGCATAACATGCCTGTCGAACAGATTCATTTCCATGAAATTGGTGCAATTGACTCCATCGTCGATATCGTTAGCTTTTTCATCCTAGTGGAATCGCTCGGTATCGATACAGTTTACTCTACTCCTCTCACTGAGGGAAGTGGGACCATTTCAGTTGCCCATGGAGAAATGCCTGTTCCGGTTCCCGCTGTGATGCAGTTGAGAAAAGGAACTACTATTCCGATTACTCAAGACTTCACAGTTAAAACGGAGTTGATTACTCCGACAGGGTTAGCCCTCCTTAAAGCATTGTCCCCTATCTTTGAACCAATCCCCTCTCACCTTTCCATCGAAAGTGTGGGCTATGGATTTGGTAAAAGAGAGACTGGAAAATTCAATGCTTTACGCGGTTCGCTATTGAAAGAAGACACCTCTCACAGCACCACTGTTGTTCATCGCACGGAAGATCAAATTATTGAGATCACCACTACGATCGATGATCAAACACCAGAGCAACTCGGTTATATTATCCACCGTTTCCTGGACGCTGGAGCTTTAGATGTCTACTATCGTAGCGTCGTTATGAAAAAGAATCGCCCTGGCTTTGAATTGATTCTCTTGATTCAAGGAAGTCAGTTGGAAGATTTTTCAGCCCTCTTGTTCAAAGAAACCAGTACCATTGGTTTTCGATACCAACAAGTCGACCGAAAGGTCATGCAACGTCGATTTGAACAAATCGATACGGAATTTGGACCCGTTACGGTAAAAATTAACCAGTACGGATCTACCACTAAAAAAACACTTGAATACGAAGACTGTCAGCGTATTGCTAAGGAGATGCAGTTGCCGATTCAAGAAGTTTATCACCAATTACAAAAATATATTTATTAATTTAGGAGACATTTATTAACATGACACATCAATTACTTGCAGAAGTTATGAGTACAGCTTTGATGATTATCTTCGGGGTTGGCGTACACTGTGACGACGTTTTGAAGAAAACAAAATATGCTGGAACTGGACACTTATTCGCGATCACTACATGGGCATTCGGTATCACTGTCTGCTTGTTCGTCTTTGGTGGCGTTTCAATGAACCCTGCTATGGCTTTGCTTAAAGTCCTTCTTGGTAAATTGACAATCGCTCAATTCTTCCCAATTGCAATCGCTGAAATGATCGGTGCCTTCCTTGGAGCTTTGATTGCTTACTTTATGTATGCTGACCACTTCAAGATTTCTGAAGGTCAAATTGATGGTGTTGCTATCCGTAACATCTTCTCAACTAACCCTAACTGCCGTAACCTTCCACGTAACTACTTCGTCGAAGCGTTCGCAACATTTATCTTCTTGACATCTATCATGGCTGCTGAACATGCCAACGAAGCAATGCTTCCATTCACTGTTGGTTTGATCGTTTGGGCTATCGGTATGGGTCTTGGTGGTACTACAGGTTTCGCGATGAACCAAGCGCGTGACCTTGGACCTCGTTTCGCTTACCAAATCTTGCCAATCAAAGATAAAGTAAACAACGACTGGCAATATGGTCTTCTTGTACCAGGTACTGCTCCATTTGTTGGTGCTGTCCTTGCCTTCTTCTTCATCCGTTACTTCCTTGGAATCATGTAATGAGTTGATCGAAGAATCATTCAAAAGCAAGCATCGAAGGGTGCTTGTTTTTTTGATTCCTTCGTTTTCCGAAGCCGTCCATAAAATGATATAATGGACAAAGCAAATCATGAAAGAAACAAAAGAAGGAAGAACGACATGACTCATTTTCACACCATTGTCATCGGCGGTGGCCCAGCAGGTATGATGGCGACCATTGCCAGCGCCTCTTATGGCCAACCTACGCTACTGATCGAAAAAAATAAAAAGCTGGGTAAGAAACTTGCAGGTACCGGAGGGGGGCGCTGTAATGTCACAAACAACGGGACCTTAGACGATTTGATGGCCGGTATCCCTGGAAATGGCCGTTTCCTTTACAGTGTGTTTTCCCAATTTGATAATCATGATATCATCCAATTTTTTACCGATAATGGCGTCAAGTTAAAAGTCGAAGACCATGGCCGGGTCTTTCCTGTTAGTGATCAATCTCGCACCATTATTCAAGCCTTAGAAAATAAGATTCTTGAGCTTAGTGCTAGCATTGCCACCAACTGTGAAGTGGTCTCTGTCACCAAGCCAGAAGACGTCTTCATCGTCAAATCAGCTGAAAACACTTGGACAGCTGATAAGCTGATCGTTACGACTGGAGGCAAATCCTACCCTTCTACCGGCTCTACTGGCTACGGACACGAAATTGCCCGTCACTTCAAACATAACATTACGGATCTAGAAGCGGCAGAAAGCCCTCTTTTGACAGATTTCCCACACAAGGCCCTCCAAGGCATCTCTCTGACAGATGTGACCCTCAGCTACGGCAAACACATCATCACACACGACCTTCTCTTTACCCATTTTGGACTTTCTGGCCCTGCAGCCCTTCGGATGTCCAGCTTTGTTAAAGGCGGCGAAATCTTATCTCTGGACCTCCTTCCGACTACCTCTTCTCAAGAGTTAAAAGACTTTCTAAAAGAGCATCGAGAAAAGGCGATTAAAAATAGCCTCAAAGCCCTTCTTCCTGAACGATTAGCTGATTTCTTGGCGCAAGGATTCCCTGAAAAAGCCAAGCAACTCACTCCTCCTCAAACAGAAGAGCTCATTCAAAAGATCAAAGAGCTACCTATCCCCGTCACTGGGAAGATGTCACTAGCTAAGTCCTTTGTGACCAAGGGTGGTGTCAGCCTTAAAGAAATCAATCCTAAAACCCTAGAAAGTAAGCTCGTTCCTGGACTCCACTTTGCAGGAGAAGTCCTCGATATCAATGCCCATACAGGCGGTTTTAATATTACAGCTGCCCTCTGCACCGGTTGGGTAGCAGGGAGCCCTCATTATTAAAAAAAAAAACGAACTCGATTTTCCATCGAGTTCGTCTTTTTATTGTTCTTTGGTTAATGAAAAACGGAAATCATTGTATTTGGTGTAGTCAAATTCTGTATTGACAGGCGCTGTGAAAACAATCGGGGTATAGTGTCCTTCTTCTAAGACAAAACCTGGCTCCAGTCGGAAGTTGGCTACACCTAGCCCTGTGATCCCAGGAAGCAAGGCATCAGCTCCATCCAATCCTTCTGACTCCCAATAGTAGATATTGCCTGTTGCTTTTACTGCTCTTGCTGTATAGGTCGCTGTCCGAGTTGGTTCGCTATCATTTTTGAAGCTAACCACTGTTGTCACATCTCCATTGGCATCCACTGTCATTTTAATCGAATCCGCTTGTGGGCTAGATCCTACCCAAGTTCCCACCAATTCTGCAGGGACAGTAGCTTGCGTCGTAGTAGACGCATTCTCGGTCTTACCAGAGTCTTTTGAAGCTGTCGCGCTACTTGCTTGAGTCGAAGAGCTAGCTGTATCGTTTGCCTGAGAGGAAGATGCTGCACTCTTTTTGCTATTACTTTTGGCTTTTTTCTCTACCTTGCTGGTAGATGCTTTTGCGGATGAGGAATCTGTCTTTTTATCCTTTGCACCACAACCACCGAGAGCTAGACCAAGTGAAGCAGCCACCAGAACAGCGGCACTCCAACGGAAGATTGATTTTTTCATACGATCACCTCTTTATCTTTCTGACTCCCATTATACTCCGATTATTACAAAAATCAAGTTTTTTTGTAACAATTGTAATTTTTTTGTAACATATTTTTCCATTTAAAATACCAATCGTAATAGGGCGATCAAGACAATTCCAAACAAAACGGTTCCCATAAGGTTTTTGTAACGAAAGGCTACAAAGAGACTGGGAATGGTCACCACTAGGTCCAACCAGTGAAACTGCGGGAGGCTTCCAATTTTCCCATCTACTAAGCTTGATAAAACCAAGGCAAAGATAATGGAAATGGGCAGGTATTTGAGAAAGCGGGTCACAGGAGCCGGCAGTCCCTTGTATTTGACTAAGAGGAAGGGCAAGATCCGAGGAATCCAGGTAACGAGGGCTGAGGCCAGAATGGCCATGAAGATAGAACTATTCACGCGCATCACAGACCACCCCCACAAAACAGCCGATCAAGGTCGCAGCTAGCACAGCTAGCGGTTGCGAAACAAAAAAGAGTAAGAGAAAGAAACTCACTGCTACTGCTAACAGCACCATGAGCATAGTCTTGGTCTTTTCTGTCAGTTGCATTCCTTGAAACTGGGCTGCAAAAATCCCAATAAACATAGCCACTAAAGCAAAATCAAGTCCAAAAGCCTTTGGATCAGGTAGGAGAGATCCCAGAGCTGTTCCGATAACCGTCGCACTGATCCAGGCCACATAGCCTACTAGATTATTCCCATGCATCCAAGGAACTGTAATGGTATCCGTCTTTAACTTCTCACTCAAGTAGACCCCATAACTCTCATCGGTCAGGAGGCTTCCAATCCCGATGGTATGAGCGAGACTAGCATCCTTAAAGTCAGACGACGTATGCAGACTCATCAACATATTACGGAGATTGATCAAACACACCGTCAAGGCCATATTCAAGATCGAAGAATGGGCTGCAATCAGAGAGATCATCGCAAACTGAGCCGCCCCAGCATAGACCAAGATACTCATCAAGGCCATCTCCAAAGGAGAAAGATAGGGAGACGCCACCACACCACAAGCCAGGCCAATACTGATATAGCCCAAAGCCGTCGGTAGCGCGTCTCTTACCCCCTGCCAAAAATCTTTTTCCACTCTCTCACTCCTTTCTGAATCATTGACTTCTATTATAACACAAGAAAAAAGGTTGAAAAAGAAGATCTGGTATAGAAAGGATAACCCCTCATTATACTCCTATCTCTCCACTACTTATTCACTTTTAAATCCGACATTTCTAATGTCATCTTCTCTTCTTGTGTCATGGTCTCGACAATTTGTTTTTGCTCACTTGATATTGGCAAGGTCAAAATCGTAGCAGATTGATCCGGCAATACTCCACTGTCACTAATTTTATAGCCAATCCGTTGATTCTGATAAATGAATTGCCCATCATATTTCCAATTCAATGAAAACTCAAAATCCTTATCAATTTGAAATCCAGCTTTGTTAATCAATAGAAAAACGGCATATTCTTGTTGATTGGATGAGAAAGTTGCTCCCGTATAGTTGATCGATAGGCTTCCTTGATTTCCTAGTTCTGGATGTTCCTTAACCAACTTCTTACCCAGTTCGATCAAATCAGATGTTTTTCCTTCATACTGAGGGGGCACTAAAAATTGCAAATCCGCTTCATGTTTAATAGACGAAGACTCTTTTGAGGTCTGTTCCGTTTTGCTCGGCAAAGAATCTTTTGATTCCTGTCGAGACTGGGCGCATGCTGTTAATAATAGAAGCGCCACTAACAAAACAATTGTTTTTTTTCAGCATTTCTACTCCTTTTTTTGTCCATTCAATTTGAATTACTTTTTTCAACGACAATCTCTTCTACACTATCAAACCGTAAATTCCCTGTTTTAGCTCCTAAAAGAACTGGGACTTTACCAAATTCAAAGGTCAATAGAAAAGCCGTAAGAATACCGCCTATCACCAAAAAGATCCCTTCTGTTCCATTATTGATGAATAAATACATGGCTAAACAGGCCAGTAAGACAACATTTAATAGATGGGCATCAAAAATTTGCTTTCTTTCTGGTATCGGCTTGAAAGTCACCCTGTATCTCTTAGTCGCTGTAGGAAATAGAGTCTTAACCTTTTTACGAGCCTTTTCTAGAGAAAATCGAAAGAGCGCAAATGATATAAGCATGGCAACCATGAATAAGACTATCTTTAGAAAAATTTGCTGACTAATAGCATACTCACTGAATAGATTTTCTAAGAGTCTATAAACCACTCCAACAAATGGCTGGACTATAATGACTGCTGTCCCTCCTTTTATTTTATTGATCGGTGTACCTGGAATTGTAACATTTTTATCTACTTCCATCATCTCAACAGTGATAGTTTCCGTTGGCAACCCCCAATAATAGAGCTTGGGCTTCATAGTACTAGCATCCAAAATAAAATGTTTACCATCATATTCTACCAATTGGTGACAGAAGATACTTGTTTCCTTATATTCTAACATCCTATTTACTTCCTACATGCTTTCAACATAGCATCCTAGACGGTACCAACCCGATCCGATCCAATCCAACTTTCTTCTCCCAATCTTCCAGATAAGGCTTTACTCAGCCAATTCCCCACCTTTTCCATTGTAGTATTGTTTAAACTCATCATAAGAACGAATTTCATGTTCTTGACCATCTATTGAGTACTGAGCTTCAATTTTTACCCCAGATAAAATGTCCTGTCCTTTAGGTGCAAACCAATGAAGAAGAGTATCAAACCATTCCTTACTACTTAATAACTGTAATCTAGGTTCAATCCAGTACTTACCACTCAACATTTTCTCTTTGAATTCCGGATAAATTACAAATAAATTGATATCTGTCTTTACATTCTTAGCCTGTTTCTGAAATTTAAATCCTGCTTGAAGATCAAAACCGGTATTCTTATCGATTAATTCCATTAAATTTGTATAGTCTATAATTTTTTCCTTAACTGCACTGCCCTCTGGGACGGCATACTTGCTGTAGTATTTCTGTTCATCTAACTTGTAATAAATATTTTTCCCATTTCCAATGCTACGTTCCATTGCACTACGAGAATCAAAATAGATTAGATCTACAACACTTACTCCACTATTAACATTTATTTGATAATCATAAATAAAGGCTTTTGGTGCTGTCTTACGAATCTCATCTAAAGCATTTACGGTTGTTTCTTTAAAATGATTGTCAATCTCGTAATATCGGAATCCGACATACTCCCATTTTATTCTGTCATCGGTTTTTACATAGTCAAAACCAACCAGATACTTCCCATCAACCAAGGTCAGATCCTTACTCAAAACAAATTGATTTTTCTCACCAAATAATTGAACATCCTTGAGATTCCCTTCATGAATGACTTTTGTTGAGCTAGGTCTCTTTTCGATAGGATTTTTCTTAGTCTCTGAAGGTTTAAAATAGAATACTAAACCGACTACAATAATTGCTAGACAAACCAGTTTCAAACTTAAAATTTTTTTCAATACATCCACCTACTTTTTCAAAGGCCTCATGCCCATCAGAGATTTCCTTAATTACCATTTTCCACTTCTTGGGAGATAGTCTCTATCATATCATTCCATTTATGAAGTTGGTAATCAAATTTGAACATAAATATCACTATAAAACTAATCATCAAAAAGAGTGCTGCAATGGTTTCATTTCCGATGACAAACAAAAGAATAGCGGCTACAGTTAGGAACCTAAAAAGATTGACCAGAAATGTAAAATACACCTTCCGTCTCTTTAATGCCTTGATGAACTTCTTGCACTGATCCTCATCCAACTTGGATGGTTGTAATTTCAGGCTCGCATGGTAATATCGAATAATCCACGCAGCTAGGAAGTAGGAGATAACACCTAAAATCGGAATCGTTCCAAGTCGTACCAACTGATTGTCAAATATTCCAGCTTCCGCTAACCCATCCGAAATTTTGTTAATAATAAATAATGTAATAGGGAGCAGTACATAAGACCAGTAGTTAGGAGAATATGTCTCTTCTAGTAAGATTTTTTCCTCCCAATCAAAATGGTAATTCTTGTTCTCCCATATCCCTAAATTAATTATTGTTTGCATAACAACCTCTTTTTCACTCTCCTTGTATGTTTCCTATTTTATTGTAGAATTGTTTAAACTCATCATAGGAATGAATCTCATGTTCTTGGCCATCTATAGAATATTCTGCTGGTATTGTAACATTTTTAAATAAATTCGTTTTTTGATTCACTAAAAGTTGAAGTATAGGAATGTTCGTATCCACACTAGGTCTATCTACCAAAATCCCTATCATAGAATGATTTTCGGAAAATAAATCTTTAGTATTTGGGTACTTATCAAACATTACAGCATCGGGTTCAGGAAATTTTTTGGTTTTATCTAATGAGATTCTACGATCAGCCATTGTTAGCTGCTCATGAATAGGTAAAAATGAAATATAGTTGGTTGAATCATTCACAACTTCTTTTTCCGTTGTATCACCTTGATCAATTACCTTCCCTGATTGTAAATCAATGGATTTAATAATATCCTTCTTATAATGATCCTTAGGACTTTTTAAGTATATATCCAACAATTCTTTGCCATTACTAATATAGATAACATTGTCAATTCTATCTGGTACATATGATTTGTTGTATTCACGAGTCATTTTAAAAAGATCATAATCCTTAGGAGTTAATTTCTTATTTTTTATATTGTATATAGTAATACCCCAATACTCTTTCCCATCCGGAATATTATGTTTCATATCATTAATATCCTTTAGTTTGTGGTATTCTTTAACAATTTTCGTTTTCCCAACAATTGGATAAGATCGTAACACACCCCCATTATTCTTTGTCATATAATAATCGAGTTTATTTTCATAATCCCATTTTGTAATGATAACCTTCCCATTTTCAATAAAATCATAATCGACAATTTTTTCTTTCAAATCAATAAACATATATGGTTTTATATAAGTAGAGATATAAGTCCTATAAGACAAAATCAATAAAAAGCCAACACCAATCATTACAAAGATTAGTTTTTTGACACTATTCAGTACCTTTACCATTTTCTCGCTTCCTTCCCTCGCCAATCTTTCATTCCTTCTATCATACCGAATTTTCTTTCGACTCGCAAATCCGCTACTAGTTGGTGAGACCCCAGCAAAAAAGCCATTGGAATCGCACATCCAATTGGCTCCTTTTTCTTATTCAATTCCTTCAAAGGCTAGGCTTGGTTTGGCATTGAGGTCCCAGCCTGCGAAGTTTTCTTTGTTCCACTCACTGACACTGGCATAGGCGATCATCCCTGCATTGTCCCCGCAGAGGCGCAGAGGCGGAATAATGACCTTGACATCGGTGATGTCAGAAGCCAAGCGTTCACGGAGACCTTGGTTGGCTGCGACCCCACCAGCAACGACTAGAGTCTTGACTGGATATTTCTCCAAAGCCTTCTTGGTCTTGGCCATGAGAATGTCAAGTACGGCTGCCTGAAAACTTGCAGACAAGTCCGCATTGGAGAGGCTTTCTCCTTTTTGCTCGGCATTATGGTGCAGATTGATAAAGGCTGATTTGAGCCCTGAAAAAGAGAATTCCAGATTGTCTTCCTTGATCATGGCCCGAGGGAAATCGTAGATATCAGATCCTTGGTGGGCCAGTTGATCAATCTCACGTCCTGCTGGATAGGTCAAGCCCATGACGCGCCCCACCTTGTCATAAGCCTCTCCTACAGCATCATCCCGGGTCTCTCCGACGATCTTATAATCACCCGCTTCACTGACGTAGACTAGCTCTGTATGTCCTCCACTCACCAGCAAGGCCAAAAGTGGAAATTCTAAGGGCTCGACGCTTTGAGCGGCCATCAAGTGTCCTGCCATATGATTGACAGGAATCAAAGGGAGTCCATGCGCCCAGGCAAAGGCTTTGGCCGCTGCTAGGCCGACTAAAAGAGCTCCAACCAGGCCTGGACCGTAGGTGACAGCCACAGCTGTGACATCGGCTTCTGTGATGCCAGCTTCTTCCAGGGCTTCTTCAATACAAGCGGTGATGACTTCCACATGGTGACGAGAGGCTACCTCAGGCACTACCCCACCAAAACGCTTGTGACTTTCAATTTGACTGGCAATGACATTGGACAAGAGTTGGTCGTCATTTTTCAAGACAGCCACACTGGTCTCATCGCAAGATGTCTCAAAAGCCAAAATATATCTATCTTTCATTCGGGTTCCTCTTCATGATCACAGCATCCTCTATGGGATCGTGATAGTAGTTTTTCCTCCGTGCAATTTCTTCAAAATGCATTTTTTTGTATAGGCCTTGGGCCGGTTGATTCGACACGCGCACTTCTAAGAAAATCTCTTTTTGGTCCGGCAACTGCACGAGTAACTGCTGAGCTAGGCCTTGGCCTTGAAAGGCGCGCTTGACCGCAATCTGTAGGAGCTCTGCTTCATAGAGAGTCTCTTGAATGGCGATAAACCCAAGGACTTGTCCTTCATCTACAGCTAGGAAATAGGAGGTCGATCCCTGCTCTAAATCAGCTTCAATCTGCTCCAACTTCCAGGGACTAGCTTCATAGACATCTTCCATGACAGCGAGAATGGCGGCCGCATCCTGGCTGCTCCCTTTCCTGATTGTTCCTTTCATCATAGGCGCTTGATGTAGGAGGTCGTTGTTTCCGTGTGGTCTTTGAGCCAATTTTCCTCCGCTTCGACCCGTTTCAGATAATGAGGAACAAAATCATGGAGGCTAGCAGGCGCTTGTTTGAGACCGAGACGTCCGATTTTCACTGCATCTGGCAGGGTTTCAGAGAAAGTAGCCTTTGGCAGGCTAGAGGCAATCTGCTCCTTAAAGGGAGTGATTTCTCCGACAAAGGTGACCTGCTCACTTGTCGCTGCACGCTCTAGGACTTCCTTAAATGGAAAATGCCCTTCTGGTGCGACCAGCTGATCATCTTGGTAAAAACCTGCATAAACGTTGTTCCGACGGGCATCCATGACGGGCACTACCAAACCTTCTAGATCATCTGGCACTAGGGCTAAGAGGCTCGAAACCCCGACCAATTCAATTCCTAAGGTATGAGCCAAGGTCTTTGCCGTTGCGACCGCAATGCGCAGTCCAGTGTAGCTCCCAGGACCTTCTGCCACCACGATGCGGTCCAAATCCTTGGGTGTCAAGTCAATTTGTTGCATCAAAAAATCGATGACCGGCATCAAGGTAATACTATGATTTTTTTTAATGGTTAATGTTGTTTCTGCAAGTAGAGTCTCATCTTCTAAAATCGCTACAGAAAGAGCCTTACTCGAGGTATCAAATGCTAATAATTTCATTTCCTACTCCTCTTGAACTGGATTATATTATACTACAAATTCCCTTCAAATCCCAGCGAAACTCTCCTCTAGAGCGCAGGATTTTCCTATCCAAAACCGCTCAAAAGCTTCTCTATTATAGGTCTTTGCCTCTCTGACTTTTCCAGTCTATCTTTTACTTACGGGCGAATTTATGATATAATGATAATTAATTGTATCGAATCAGGTCCACTAGTTGCGAGTAGGAAACTCTAGTGATTGCACTCCTTCGTAGCTAACAAATAGACCGAAATAATGAAAGGAAAATTACTTCATGATTTACAAAGTTTTTTATCAGGAAACTAAAGACCGCAACCCTCGTCGTGAAACCACGCATGCACTTTATCTCGATATTGATGCACCAAATGAACGCGAAGGACGCATCCAAGCACGTCAATTGGTTGAAGCAAACACAGATTTCAACATTGAATTTATCACACCACTTTCTGAGCAACACCTTGCTTACGAGAAAGAGTCAGGTGCTTTTGAACTAACGGAGTACTAATCCATGGCTTATACCTTAAAACCTGAAGAAGTTGGTGTATTTGCCATTGGTGGACTTGGAGAAATCGGAAAAAATACCTACGGGATCGAATACCAAGATGAAATCATCATTGTCGATGCCGGGATCAAATTTCCAGAAGATGACCTCCTTGGGATCGACTATGTAATCCCAGATTACTCTTATATCGTTGACAATATCGATCGCGTCAAAGCGGTCCTCATTACCCACGGACACGAAGACCACATCGGTGGGATTCCTTTCCTTTTGAAGCAAGCCAATGTCCCTATCTACGCTGGACCTTTGGCGCTTGCCTTGATCCGTGGAAAATTAGAAGAGCACGGTCTTCTTCGTGATGCCAAACTCTACGAAATCAACCAAAACACTGAGCTTCAATTTAAAAATCTTAAAGCAACCTTCTTCCGTACGACTCACTCGATTCCAGAACCTTTAGGGATTGTGATTCACACGCCTCAAGGAAAGATTGTCTGTACCGGAGACTTCAAATTTGACTTCACACCTGTTGGGGAACCGGCTGACCTCCATCGTATGGCGGCCCTTGGGGAAGAAGGCGTTCTCTGTCTGCTTTCAGACTCAACCAACGCGGAAATCCCAACCTTTACTAACTCTGAAAAAGTGGTTGGCCAATCCATCATGAAGATCATCGAAGGCATCCATGGGCGCATCATTTTTGCTTCCTTTGCTTCGAATATCTTCCGTCTCCAACAAGCTGCTGAGGCAGCTGTCAAGACAGGTCGTAAGATCGTCGTCTTTGGACGCTCGATGGAAAAAGCCATCGTCAACGGAATTGAGCTTGGCTACATCAAGGTCCCTGCTGGAACCATTATCGAGCCAAATGAGATCAAAGACTATGCGGCCAATGAAATCCTGATCATGTGTACAGGAAGTCAAGGAGAGCCAATGGCAGCCCTCTCTCGGATTGCCAACGGAACGCACCGCCAAGTGCAACTCCAACCAGGAGATACCGTGATCTTCTCTTCTAGTCCAATTCCTGGAAATACAACCAGTGTGAATAAATTGATCAATACGATTTCTGAAGCGGGTGTAGAGGTCATTCACGGGAAGATCAACAACATCCATACCTCTGGACACGGGGGGCAACAAGAACAAAAACTCATGCTCCGCTTGATCAAACCAAAATACTTCATGCCTGTCCATGGTGAATACCGGATGCAGAAGATCCACGCAGGACTTGCGCGTGATTGCGGAGTGGAAAAAGACAATATCTTCATCATGAGTAATGGTGATGTCCTCGCTCTTACAGCCAACTCTGCTCGGATCGCAGGAAGCTTCAATGCTCAAGATATCTATGTCGATGGAAACCGCATCGGTGAAATCGGGGCTGCTGTCCTTCGTGACCGGAGAGACCTTTCCGAAGACGGTGTCGTTCTTGCTGTTGCGACTGTTGACTTCAAATCGAAGATGATCCTGGCTGGTCCAGACATCTTGAGCCGTGGTTTCATCTACATGCGTGAATCAGGAGATCTGATTCGTGAAAGCCAACGCATTCTCTTCAATGCTATTCGTATCGCCTTGAAGAACAAAGATGCCAATATCCAAACCGTCAATGGTGCGATTGTTAATGCCCTTCGTCCATTCTTATACGAGAGCACGGAACGTGAACCTATCATTATTCCTATGATTCTCACACCAGATGACGAAAATTAAAAAAACAACCAGTTGAGACCACTGTTTCAACTGGTTTTATGATGACTTTTTGAGGATCAAAAAGAGAGTGGGACAGAAATCGGTAATTCGTTAGAATTTGATTTCGTCGTCCCTCCTCCGCACAGTTGAGTAGGGCTGTAAAAGCTGATGAAATCAGCGTAGTAGAGCCCACTCAACCACTGCGTCTTGCTCGACAATCCAAAAGAGGCTAGGACTTTTGTCCTAGCCTCTTTACTCTTGTTTCTTAATAAAGATCTAAATAGTTGTCTACTTCCCATTGGGATACGAAGGTAGCATAACTTGCCCATTCGATTCGTTTGGCTTCAAGGAAGCTGGTGTAGATGTGCTCACCCAAGGCAGCTTTCACCACTTCGTCTTCTGTCAAGGCTTTCAAGGCATTGTGAAGGGTAGAAGGGAGATCTGTGATTCCAGCTGCTCTACGTTCTTCTGGTGTCATCACATAGATATTTTCTTCGATCGGAGCAGGTGCTTCGATTTTATTTTCAATCCCGTGAAGGCCGACTTCAAGCAAGACTGCCAAGGCTACATAAGGATTGGCCATTGGGTCTACTGAACGCAATTCTAAACGAGTTCCCATACCACGTGATGCTGGCACACGTACCAATGGGGAACGGTTGCGACCTGCCCAAGCGATATAAACGGGTGCTTCATATCCTGGCACCAAACGCTTATAAGAGTTAACCGTTGGGTTTGTCACCGCTGTAAAGTTATATGCATGCTTGATCAAGCCACCCAAGAAGTGATAAGCTGTTTCTGACAATTGCATGCCCTTTGGATCTTCTGGATCAAAGAAGGCATTGTTGCCATCTTGGTCAAAGAGAGACATATTACAGTGCATACCTGATCCGGCAATTCCAAATTTTGGTTTGGCCATAAAGGTTGCATACAAGCCGTGTTTACGAGCGATAGTCTTCACAACGAGTTTAAAGATTTGGATCTTGTCACAAGCGCGGAGAACTTCGTCATACTTAAAGTCGATTTCATGCTGACCAACGGCTACTTCGTGGTGGCTGGCTTCAACTTCAAAGCCCATCTTGGTCAAGACATTGACGATTTCACGACGAGTGTTATCTGCAAGGTCTGTTGGAGCCAAGTCAAAATAGCCACCTTTGTCGTTTACTTCAAGAGTTGGATCTCCATTTTCGTCCAACTTAAAGAGGAAGAATTCTGGTTCTGGTCCAAGGTTAAAGGATTTGAAGCCAAGTTCTTCCATATGACGAAGGGCCCGTTTCAAGTTGCCACGTGGGTCTCCTGCAAATGGTTCTCCTTCTGTCGTATAGACATCACAGATCAAGCCAGCTACGCTACCATTTTCATCTCCCCAAGGGAAAACTGTCCATGTATCTAAATCTGGGTAAAGATACATGTCTGACTCGTTGATACGGACAAATCCTTCGATAGAAGAACCATCAAACATGGCTTTGTTTGAAAGAACCTTGTCCAGTTGCTCATCGGTAGCTGGAATTTCGACGTTCTTCATAGTTCCCAAAATATCAGAGAACATCAAGCGAATAAAAGTAACATTTTTTTCTTTTACTTCACGGCGAATATCTGCAGCAGTAATTGACATTTTTGTCTCCTTAAAATAGATTACAAGCTTATGAAATGATCAACGGAATTGACCATATGGCGATGGGGAAGATGTGAAGCGACTTTGCTGAAGAATGTCACGATGAAGAGCCTTACGGATCTCTTCTTGACTGACAACCTTGGTTTGCTCTTGCTCTTTTTCCGCATATTTCTTCTTAATATCCGCAATATTGAAGCCATCTGAGATATAATCTTTGATCTCAAGCAGGCGGTCCATATCGTCCAACGAATACATGCGGCGATTGCCTTCTGTCCGATCAGGAGAAATCAATCCCTGATCTTCATAATAACGAATCTGGCGAGCTGTCAAGTCGGTCAGCTTCATAACACTTCCAATCGGAAAGACTGCCAGCGAGCGTCGTAATTCCTTTTCCTTCATACCATTCCTCTTTCTATTCTATTATATCGAAAAAAAAATCTATGTCAAGATTAAATGTTATATAATCTTACATAGTTTTTTTGTGTTTCTTGAGAAAATCGCGAATGCGATCCACATCCGAATTGACCAAAATCGCAACGAAAACACCAATAAAGGTCTCAAATATTCGGGCAAAAACATACAAGAAGGTTTCTCCGTTAGGAATCGAGAGGGTAATGATCAGCATTGCCGAAACTCCTCCGATAATTCCTGCTTTATTATTCATAGCGACATTTGTCATAATGGTTAACATGGTCGCAATAGGTACAAAAATCAGAGTCACCCAATACGCCCCATGAAAGAGCGTTTTTAAAAGGAAAAACAATACAGCATAAAAACCTCCGATACTGTTGCCCATGACACGCGAAGCCCCGAAGTGGACACTCTTATCAAAGTCTTCCCTCAAACTAAAAACAGCTGTCAAAGTCCCGATCTGAAGGCCTCGCCAGCCAAATATTCCAAAAATAAGTAGTACAATAAAAACGGCAATCCCTGTTTTAAAGGTTCTCATCCCCAAACGGAATTTGGACCAATCAAATTTGTGTCGTTTAAAGTAATCCATGGTCACCTATCTTTCTATTTCTATTATTCTACCATATTTTCAGAAAGGAGAGAACAGTTATCAATAGAAAGAAAAAAGAGAGTGGGACAGAAATCGGTAATTCGCTAGAATTCGATTTCGTCGTCCCACCTCCGCACAGTTGAGTAGGGATATAAAAGCTAATGAAATCAGCATAGTAGAGCCCACTCAACCACTGCGTCTTGCTAGACAATCCAAAAATAATTGAGAGGCTAGGACTTTTGTCCCAGCCTCTTTCATTTTATTTAGTTTATTTGTCTGTAAGAGCAGCCAATCCTGGAAGTTCTTTACCTTCAAGGAGTTCCATAGAAGCACCACCACCAGTAGAGATCCATGAGAATTTGTCTGCACGGCCAAGGTTGATCGCAGCAGCAGCTGAGTCACCACCACCGATGATTGATTTAACGCCTGGTTGTTTCACGATAGCGTCCATCACACCGATTGTACCAGCTTGGAAGTCAGGGTTTTCAAATACACCCATAGGTCCGTTCCATACAACTGTTTTCGCACCAGTCAATTCTTGGTCGAATTTAGCGATTGATTTAGGACCGATATCAAGACCAAGGAATCCTGGATCTACTGCTTCACCTTCAGTGTCTTTCACTTCAGTGTAGTCAGCAAATGCGTTCGCTTCTTTTGAGTCAACTGGCAAGATCAATTTACCGTTTGATTTTTCAAGAAGAGCTTTCGCCACATCCAATTTGTCTTCTTCTACAAGTGAGTTACCGATTTCGATACCTTGTGCTTTGTAGAATGTGTAAGTCATCCCACCACCGATAAGAACTTTATCAGCTTTTTCAAGCAAGTTTTCGATAACACCGATCTTGTCAGATACTTTAGATCCACCAAGGATAGCTACGAATGGACGTTCTGGAGCTTCAACTGCTTCTTTGATGTAAGCAATTTCGTTTTCAAGAAGGAAACCAGCAACAGCTTTATCAACGTTTGCTGAGATACCAACGTTAGATGCGTGTGCACGGTGAGCTGTACCGAATGCATCGTTTACGAAGATACCATCTCCAAGTGATGCCCAGTATTTACCAAGTTCAGGATCGTTTTTAGATTCTTTCTTGCCATCAACATCTTCGAAACGAGTGTTTTCAACCAAGAGAACTTGTCCATCTTCAAGAGCGTTAACAGCTGCTTCCAATTCAGCACCACGTGTAACACCTGGGATAAATTTCACTTCTTGACCCAATTTAGCAGCCAAGTCAGCAGCTACAGGAGCAAGTGATTTACCTTCTTTATCTGCTTCTTCTTTTACACGTCCAAGGTGAGAGAAGAGGATTGCACGTCCACCTTGTTCAAGGATGTACTTGATAGTTGGAAGAGCTGCAGTGATACGGTTATCGTTAGTGATCACGCCATCTTTTACAGGAACGTTGAAGTCAACACGAACGAGAACTTTTTTCCCTTTCAAGTCAACGTCTTTAACAGTCAATTTTGCCATTAGATATGACTCCTTCTTTTTTTAATACATGATAATTATATCACAAAAGCTGTAAAAGAGGTAGAAAAATCCAATGCTTTTCCCCTCTAATTCACAGGATCCGAACGACACTTCTAAATACAAGATCAAACCTCTCTGGTTTTCACCAGAGAGGTTTTTTGAGAGTGACTTTTTAAGTGAACAAAAGAATCTTTTAGAAGACTTACTCTTCCTTCTTCTTACCAGCCAAGAGGAAGCCGCCTAAGGCTGCTAGGAGAACAGCTTCAGCTGCAAAGGAAGCTTCTAGGCTTGCCGTATTTGGCAAGTGTTCCGATTGACTTTCTTTGCTGGCATCTTTTGTTTCTTGCTGAACCGTTGGCTGTGAGTTCGCTCCTTGGTGGGCACTTAACAACTGATGGATCTCTTGATCGACCATATCCTTGTGTTCTTCCTCTTGATGACCCGCTTGAGTAGAAGTCGTTGGGGCCAACTGATCCACTTGAGAAGACTCTGTAGGCTTCAATGAATTAGCTGGATCCGGAGTCACTGGGGCAGCTGGTTGAACAGGCTGATCTGGTTGAACAGGCTGATCTGGTTTAGCCGGTTCTTCTGGTTGGATCGGTTGGTCTGGTCCTTCCGTTTTGGCTGGCTTATAGACAATCGCATAGTGGGTAAAGTGAGGAGCTGTAAAGATGACCACATCTCCGACTCTCTCAAAGGCCAAGGATTGAGGAGCTTGACCTTCTGGGAAGAAGAGAACTTGCTCCACTTCTTTATCCTTATCCACAGGGATTTTCACAAGGGATGGATGGTGCGTATCGATGTCTTGACCGCTTGCATCCACGCCTTCAATATCAAAGACGATTCCTTCTCGGCCCTTCAGCTCTTCTTTTTCTGCCTGATTGGCTTCAACTTTTGCGACTTTTAGTCCTTTGACAACGGTTGGCTCTAAGTTGGAGAATTGAACTTCGACTCCAGTCGCAGGGTCTACAAAGACAGCTGGCTTATCTTCTTTCAGGAGCGCAATCAAGGTCTCTAGACCTGTCTTAGCTGTTCCAAGCGCTTCAGGAGTGAGCTCTGAAGAAGCTAGGAGTTCTTTATTTTTCTCCAGGAGTGCCTGCAAAGCGTCACCAGAAGGGTGATTTGGCTTGCTTGCTAATAGAGCGGTCGCTTCAGTTGTTAGGGCAGAAAGAGCTTCTTTTTCTTTTGTTAGATTGGCTTGACCATCCAAGGCTTTCAAGAGAGCGGTCAATTGGTTCAACTGCTCATTGACTTGATCTTGTGTGCTGGTATCATGCTCTTTCAAGACTTTTTCAGAAGCAGCCATTCCAGCCAGCAAAGCTTCTTTGACTTCAGAAGTCGCAAAAGTAAAGTCTACTTTGGCTTTTGCAGCTTCAGCTTCAGCCAATTTTTGCTTGAGGTATTCATCGTTGAGAGCTGGTTTTGGATTCACGAGGACATCAAAGCTTGTGCTAGCTCCTTTGTAATGGACCGTGATGGTTTGACGACCTTCCTTAGTCGTATCAAAGCCAGTTACTTCCACACCTTCATCTGTCAAGGCATGTGTTTCGGTCGTTTCATCTTCAAAGACGACTGTAAAGCGTCCGCCTTCTTTCTCCAATGCTTCTCCGACAATATATTCCACTTTTGGTTTGTCGGTCAATTCTAGACCAGCAACTGCTTTTTCACCTGCTTCTTCTGCACTGACCACAAAAACAGTGAGAGTCTTATCCAATTTCTGACCAAGGTAAGAGACTTCTAGATGTTGTTCTCCCAGCTTGCTACTGTCAAATCCATGAATCTCTATACCTGAGTTGGTGAGGTTGACCAGTTGATCTGCTTGGCCATCTTTATAATGAACGCGGAGAGTTGCCCCTTTCAAGGAAAGGGCATCACCTTCCCGGTAGACCTTCTTAGTCAATCCATCTTCAAATTGAAGTCCTGCAATTTCTTTATCATTCTTTGGAACTTCGATCGCCAAAACATTACTGATATCTTTACCAGGAACTTGTGCGCGATAGTAAAGAAGAGACGGGGTTGATTCAAAAGCGAGTGGTTTAAAGATGAGATTTCCAGCTTGATCGGCTGTCATGGTCGCAATTGGACTAGTGGCTTCTTTATCGGCATAAAGAGTCAGAGTAGTATGAGCCGGAACATCTTTGAAACCGACTTGGACAAAATGATTACCTAGGTTTTGCGCTGCAGCATGTTTCATCGGGATGTTGACCGTTTCAGTATCCAGACTTTCATACATCTTCCAGTTGTAAATCCGGATGGCTTGCCATGGGGTGCCGTTATCTGCTGTAATGACATGGAGACGCCAGTCTTGAGCCTTGATCGGATGATCCAGTGTAATGTCAGATACATGGGCTTTATTGCCACGAACTTCCTTAGCGAGCTTCCATTCACCCGCTTCGTCCTTGTAGTAAAGGTCGAAGTCACGGGTATTCATTTTGCCATCATCGACAGATTCTCCACCAGCACCGGCATGGTCCATGACCCAACGAACAATGGTCCGTGGTTGTGTCAAGCGGATATCGACGGTTCCACTCAATTGAGCAGAAGACCATTTATCTGAAAGACTGGTAATGGTCCCATTTAACATGCCTTCAATGCCTTCACTACCATCCGCATCTGGGAAGCTCGAACCGATCACTTTGGCTCCGATGACTACGTTTGGCGCTAGGGCTTTTGGTAGACTGGTATCTGACACGGTCATGCCCCAATCAAAGGCCACGGTTCCCGCATCTGAACGTTGACCATTCTTTCCAACTGCCACAACCTTGAGTTCCTGCGTGGTTCCTTCAGCACTTGCTGAACGGCTAACTTTTGGTAGATAGACGGTTGTCGCAGAAGACCCTGTTAAGAGACGCCAGTTGTCACCATCTTTTTCATAGACTTCATAATAATCCGCATCTGCTACCCCTTTAAAATTGAGGACTGCTTCTGCTTCTTGCGCATTTTGTAGGCGTTTTGCCCGAACGGATACTTCTGTTGGAGTCGCTGGTTTCTCTTGGTTGGACGTAATCGACAATTGGCCGAGATTAAATTTGTAGTCTTTGACATCCGTATCATGGTCAAAGAACATCTTCACAGCATAAATGGTCTTGCCAGCCAAACTTCCCAAATCAAAGGTTTGAGTGGACCAATCCGCACTTGGTGTCAATTCTTTCCATTCGTATTCAGAGTAGTCCTCTTTTGTGGCAACAGCTACCCAGGCAGCAGCTCCGACCCCACCTTTATGACTGACGCTCAATTTTGTCGTTTCTGTCACAGGAATCTTGGTCGAATAGAGCATGACATTTTGACTGCTATTGGCTTTTAAATCTCCTTCAAAGGCTAGAGAATTTCCTCCATTGTAGGCTTGATCAAAATCATAGCGGCCTTTCAATGGCGTACTATCTTCACTATGCTCTACCCACCAACGCCAGGTTGGAAGGTAGCCAGAAACAGAACGGTAGTTCCATTCCCCTTCTTTAGAAATCTTGCCATCGACAAACCAGTGTTTTCCGTGACCAGTATTGAAGGAAGTATTGAAATCTTCACTAGTGATTGGGGTTTTGTCCACTACTAGATTGGACATACCGTACCAAGATTGGTCTGCTGGTTTTCCTTTAGTCGGATCTCCTTGGAAACCTGTCCAGAATAGATCTTCATGGGTATGGTAACCTTCACCAGTCTTTCCTAGACCTGTAATGGTATCAGGCGCATAAAGACCAAGGGATAGACGCAACTTGCCATGTTCATCTAAAATGGCATTCCAGTCTACATTAGTCTTATAAGAGCCTCCTTTTTGGAGCTCGAGTCCAGCTAGAACATCATAAGGATTCCGATGAATCCATTTAGCTGTACTGATGGAATAATCAACTTCTGATTTGCCCCAGTTAAAGTTGGCAAAGAAGGTATCAACTGGGTTTTCCCCATTTTCTGGCTGCATGAAATTGTAGTTGTATTCTCCCAGCGCATTCTCATGGTAACGGCCATATTCATAGGTCATAGCATCATACCAGGAATACTTAATCGGATAGTTCAGACTTTTCGCATATTCCTTGGTATAAAGAAGGAAATCTCTCAATTTTGGACCCAATGGTTCTACAAGATTTCCGGTTGTTTCTTGGTTGATAAAGTAACCATCAAAGCCATAGTACTTGGCAAGTTCTACTAATTTACGGGCGATCGGAAAGGTCTTAGACCCTTCACTATCTTCTTTCAAGGTTTCTGCAAAATGTTCTTGATCCTTGATACTGCTAGACCAGTTATAAAAGATTGTTCCATAAATAGGAACCCCATTTCGGTGGGCAGCATCGATCACATCTGCTGATGGAACCAGCCCTTCCCAAAAGACCATGGAGTCCAAATATTGCCAGTAATCAAAAGCATAGGCTTTAAACTCTTCTCCGCCGACAGACGCATGATCCTTGGCTTTGGAGTTCATGTTTGACAGTGCTTGGATCTTCGCTTCAGGGTTGGCTTGTTCATTAATTTGTTTCCCTTGAAAACGACTCGCAAGTGGGACGCTTGCTCTGTTCATATCGTCATCCGCTCGTTTTCCTGGTTCCCACTTCAAGAGATCGTCCCAAGTATCGAACTTAACTTCTTTGGGTCTTAATTGTTTTTCTTCATTGGTTGGTAAATCAGCCACTTTTTCAGCAGTAGCTTTCGGTTTTTCAGTCTCTGAAACAGCTGGATGATCTGTAGTCGCAGAGCTAGCTTCTGTACTTGTCGGACTAGTCTCTGGAGCGACCGCTTCTGCTGTAGCCGGTTTTACAGGATCAGCTGTAGGAAGCGCTGCATCTGCAGTGTAGACGCCAGCTTCTCTCACCAAATGATTGACATCATCGGTGTTTGCTGAAGAGCTTTCCAAGGGTTGTTCACTAGTAGAAACTGTCTCATCTGCAGAGACAGCTCCTGTTCCTAAAAATGCTAACCCAATCAATGCGGAGCAAACTCCCACACTGAATTTTCGTATACTAAATCGTTCTTTCTTTTCAAATAGATGACCTTTCATCTTGACCTCCTTGTATGGTTTTTTTCTTTTTCTTGAGCGATTTCCATTGGCTCCTTTCTCTACGAACTGTAATCGCTTTCATTTTGTTGTATTAGAAATCTCCAATCAAGAATAGGATACCCTAATCTATTTAGCACTGTCAATCTATTTTATCAATTCCTATAATATGATGAGAAAGCCCTAAAAAAAGTACAAAAAAAGAGGAGGTTTCCCTCCTCTCATCATACGCATGAATTATTTAGCAATTTTTGCGAAGTATTCAAGAGTACGAACAAGTTGTGCAGTGTAAGACATTTCGTTGTCATACCATGAAACAACTTTAACCAATTGTTTACCGTCAACGTCAAGAACTTTAGTTTGAGTTGCGTCAAACAATGAACCGTAAGACATACCTAGGATATCTGAAGATACGATTGGATCTTCAGTGTATCCGTATGATTCGTTTGAAGCTGCTTTCATAGCTGCGTTCACTTCATCAACAGTAACGTTCTTGTCAAGAACAACTACCAATTCAGTAACTGATCCAGTTGGAACAGGAACACGTTGTGCAGCTCCGTCCAATTTACCGTTCAATTCAGGGATAACCAAACCGATTGCTTTAGCAGCACCAGTTGAGTTAGGAACGATGTTAGCAGCACCAGCGCGTGCACGACGAAGGTCACCTTTACGGTGTGGACCGTCAAGGATCATTTGGTCACCAGTGTAAGCGTGGATAGTAGTCATCAATCCTTCAACAACACCGAAGTTATCTTGAAGAGCTTTAGCCATTGGAGCCAAGCAGTTTGTAGTACATGAAGCACCTGAGATAACTGTTTCAGTACCATCAAGAATATCGTGGTTAGTGTTAAATACGACTGTTTTAACATCTGATCCACCAGGAGCAGTGATAACAACTTTCTTAGCACCACCAGCATGCAAGTGTTTTTCAGCAGCTGCTTTAGTAGCAAAGAAACCAGTTGCTTCAAGAACGATTTCTACACCGTCGTTAGCCCAGTCGATTTGTTCTGGATCGCGTTCAGCAGAAACTTTAACGAATTTACCGTTAACTTCGAATCCACCTTCTTTAACTTCCACAGTACCGTCGAAACGACCTTGAGTTGTATCGTATTTCAACAAGTGTGCAAGCATAACTGGATCTGTAAGGTCGTTGATGCGTGTAACTTCAACACCTTCTACGTTTTGGATACGACGGAAAGCAAGACGTCCGATACGACCGAAACCGTTAATACCAACTTTAACTACCATTCGTGATTTCCTCCTTATGAAAATCAAAAAAATTTTTTGTGAAAAGAGTAACTTGACACAGCGCCAAACATCTTTTAACAGTCTCTATTATATACTTTATTGCATTAAAAAGCAACTATTTCCCAACGAAAAGCAAGATTTATCATAGATCACCACCTCTTTTATTAAAGTTTTTCACAAAGTCTTGATCGATAGGAAAAGCGCTATTTTACTTGTACTCACTTTTGGAACAAAGAAAAACTCTTCCCAAAGTGGGAAGAGTTTTTAAGCATTGGTAAATTAAGCTTCACCTTTAGCTTTTTTAATGATTTCTTCTTGTACTGATTTTGGTACATCTTCGTAGTGGTCAAATACCATCATGAAGGTACCACGTCCTTGAGTTGCAGAACGAAGGACAGTAGCGTAACCGAACATTTCAGCAAGTGGCACATAAGCACGAACGATTTGGCTTGCACCGTGTGCTTCCATACCATCTACACGTCCACGACGAGCAGTTACGTGACCCATAACATCCCCAAGGTTTTCTTCAGGAACTGTGATGGTTACAAGCATCATTGGTTCAAGGATAGCTGGTTGTGCAGTCTTAGCAGCTTCTTTAAGTGCAAGAGATGCAGCGATCTTGAAGGCAGTTTCAGATGAGTCGACATCGTGGTATGAACCATCGTAAAGCTTAGCTTTCACGTCAACCATTGGGTAACCAGCAAGAACACCGTTCGCCATAGATTCTTGAAGTCCTTTTTCTACTGCAGGGATGAATTCACGTGGAACCACACCACCGACGATCGCATTTTCGAACTCGAATCCTTTACCTTCTTCGTTTGGAGTGAATTCGATCCAAACATCACCAAACTGACCTTTACCACCAGATTGACGTTTGAAGAATCCACGTGCTTGTGTAGAAGCGCGGAATGTTTCACGGTAAGATACTTGAGGAGCACCAACGTTAGCTTCAACCTTGAATTCACGTTTCATACGGTCAACAAGGACATCCAAGTGCAACTCACCCATACCAGAGATAACTGTTTCACCAGTTTCAGGGTTTGTTTCAACGCGGAATGTTGGATCTTCTTCAGCCAATTTTTGAAGGGCAATACCCATCTTGTCTTGGTCTGCTTTAGATTTAGGCTCAACCATCAATTGGATAACTGGTTCTGGAACTTCGATTGATTCAAGGATGATTTTTGCTTTTTCATCTGTCAATGAGTCACCAGTTGTAGTATCTTTCAAACCAACGGCAGCAGCAATATCACCTGAATAAACAGTGTCGATTTCTTGACGGCTGTTAGCGTGCATTTGAAGGATACGTCCGATACGTTCACGTTTACCTTTAGAAGTGTTCAATACGTATGAACCTGAGTTCAAGACACCTGAGTAAACACGGAAGAATGTCAAACGACCTACGAATGGGTCAGTCATGATCTTGAAGGCAAGAGCTGCAAATGGCTCTTCATCAGATGCTGGACGTTCTTCTTCTTCGTCTGTATCTGGGTTTACACCCTTGATTGCAGGGATATCAAGTGGGCTTGGAAGGTAGTCAAGGACTGCATCCAACATCAATTGAACCCCTTTGTTCTTGAAGGCAGAACCACAAAGTACTGGGTAGAATTCAACGTTGATTGTAGCTTTACGGATACCAGCTTTCAATTCTTCGTTAGTAATTTCTTCCCCTTCAAGGTATTTCATCATCAAGTCTTCATCAGTTTCAGCAACTGCTTCAACCAATTTTTCACGGTATTCTTGAGCTTGTTCAAGGTATTCAGCTGGAATATCTTCTTCAAGGATATCTGTACCAAGGTCGTTAGTATAGATTTCAGCTTTCATCTTGATCAAGTCAATGATTCCGCGGAAGTCATCTTCAGCACCGATTGGCAATTGAATTGGGTGAGCGTTTGCTTGAAGACGGTCATGAAGTGTGCTTACTGAGTAAAGGAAGTCAGCACCGATTTTATCCATCTTGTTAGCGAATACGATACGAGGAACTCCGTATTCAGTTGCTTGACGCCAAACTGTTTCAGTTTGAGGTTCAACACCTGATTGTGAGTCAAGAACGGTTACAGCACCGTCCAAAACGCGGAGTGAACGTTGAACTTCGATAGTGAAGTCCACGTGTCCTGGTGTGTCGATGATGTTTACACGAGTGTCTTTCCATTGAGCTGTTGTAGCGGCAGATGTGATAGTGATACCACGTTCTTGTTCTTGCTCCATCCAGTCCATTTGTGACGCACCTTCGTGAGTTTCACCGATTTTGTGAATCTTACCAGTGTAGTAAAGGATACGCTCAGTTGTAGTTGTTTTACCAGCATCGACGTGAGCCATGATACCGATATTACGAGTTTTTTCAAGTGAAAATTCGCGTGCCATGAGGTTTGTTTCTCCTATATTTTTTATTTCTATATTCTATTATAACATGATTTAATAAAAACGGATAGGCAGGACCTACCCGTTTTCAGTGTTTTCATGCTAAGTTTTGGTTCCAACTTGTAAGAAGAGTTGAATTGGGTCCAAGAGCTGACGAAGCTTAATTGAACCAGGGCTAAAGTTAGTTAGCCGATTTGAGCCGGGACGGGATGCTGTGTGAAAAAGATAAACTTCCTTGTATTCATCGAATACTGCGTCAGTTTCCTATTTTCACTTTGCATCCTTACCGTTCCTAGCATCATGATCTTACCAGCGGAAGTGTGCGAATGCACGGTTAGCTTCAGCCATACGGTGAGTATCTTCACGTTTCTTAACAGCTGCACCAGTGTTGTTCGCTGCATCCAAGATTTCTTTTGCAAGACGATCAACCATTGTGTGTTCACCACGTTGACGAGCGATTGTTACCAACCAACGAAGTCCAAGTGTTGTACGACGTTCTGGACGAACTTCAACTGGGACTTGGTAGTTAGAACCACCGACACGGCGAGCACGTACTTCAAGTACAGGCATGATGTTTTCCATAGCTGTTTCGAATACTTCAAGAGCATCGTTTCCAGTAGCTTCTTTAATTTGTTCGAAAGCTCCGTAAACGATTGAAGCAGCTGTACCACGTTTACCATCAAGCATAACGCGGTTGATAAGACGAGTAACTAATAGTGAATTGTAAAGCGGATCTGGCAATACATCGCGTTTAGGCGCACGGTTTTTACGACTCATTTTTCTTTATCCCCTTTCCTTATGCTTTTGGTTTTTTAGTACCGTATTTAGAACGGCCTTGTTTACGATCGTTTACACCTGCAGTATCAAGTGCTCCACGGACGATATGGTAACGTACCCCTGGAAGGTCTTTTACACGTCCACCACGAAGAAGAACCACGCTGTGTTCTTGCAAGTTGTGTCCGATACCTGGGATGTAAGCAGTAACTTCGATAAGGTTGCTCAAACGTACACGAGCGAATTTACGAAGGGCTGAGTTAGGTTTTTTAGGTGTCATTGTTCCAACACGAGTTGCAACACCACGTTTTTGTGGTGAAGAAACGTTTGTTTGAACTTTTTTATGACTGTTGTAACCAACGTTCAAAGCTGGTGATTTAGATTTTTCTACTTTTGATTTACGCGGTTTGCGAACCAATTGGTTAATTGTAGGCATCTACATTCTCCTGTGTTTTTTTATTTTTGGTGATGATACACTTGGTGACAGCTATCATCTGTGTGTACTTTTGCAACATTTGTCAGCACGTCCCTGTACACTCTTGAGAGACCAAAAGTAAAAAGTACCGTCTATTATTATAACATGACGGCACTTTGATTGCAAGATGTTTTTTTATTTTTTAAAGAAGTCGAAAAAGTTCATTATTGACCAGCTTCAGCAGGTACTTCTGCCCCTGCATCTGCAGCCGGAGCATACTGTTGTTGCTGTTGTGGTTGAACTGTCGCATTGGCTCCAGCTACTCCAGCGTTAGCATTAGCGTCTGTTTGAGTCTGCTGTGTTGCCGCTGTGTCACTCTCATAGGTCAGCCCATAATAGTTAGCGATGTATTGGATACGGGCCTCAAGCGATTGCTTTTGAGTCGCATCTTTGACTTTCTTCACAGCAGCTTGGGCAGCGTTCACAGAATCTTGACTTGGAGTTGTTTCCATTTGAACGACTGCTTTTTCAGCAGCTTCTGTATTTTTCTTTTCTTCCTTCTTTTCTTTTTCTTCCTTTGTTTCCTTTTTCACTGGAAGGGAACCTGTCTTTTTAGCAGGTTGAATTTCTGTCGTTACCTGGGCAGCCGTATTCTTTTTAACGGTATACAAACCAGCTACCAAAATAAAGGATAGAGACAGAACTGTCACCAAGCGAATCCACAAAGGACTATTATCAAATCGATCTAAAATTCTTTTCACTTTTTGATCCTCCTTTGCTGCTCTTAATCAAAGATATTTCCAACTTCGACGCTCAATTTATTTTCTTTTACATCGATGTTGGTCACGCGCAATAAGGATTTGTGTTCGAAGAACTCACGGTCGGTTGCAGCATTATCCGCAAAGACAGCTACCCCTGCTAATTCAGAATCGAATTCAGCCAAGAGACTGACCATTCCGTTAATTGTTCCGCCACCTTTAAGGAAGTCATCGACAATCAAGACTCGGCTTCCTGCTTTTAGGCTCCGTTTTGAAAGGAACATTTTCTCAATACGATCCCCACTTGAGCCTGAAACATAGTTGACACTAACGGTTGACCCCTCTGTGATTTTCAAATCACGACGGACAATAACAAAAGGAACATTCAAGACATTGGCTACTGCATTGGCTAGAGGAACTCCCTTGGTCGCTACGGTCATGACAGCATCAATTTTCTTATCTCGGAAGGCTTTGGCAATGATGCGGCCGATCCGATTCAAAATCTTTGGATTGCTCAAAAGATCAGACAGGTAAATGTAGCCACCAGGAAGGATACGATCACTTTCAGACAGTTGCTTGCAAAGATCTTCGACGATTTCTTTGGATTCTTGATCTGAGATAGACGGTGTAAAGATAACACCTCCACCAGCTCCTGTAATGGTCTCAATATTTCCGATTTCCATCTCTTCAAACGCACGCTTAATGATCACGATATCTTCTGAGATGGAAGACTTGGCAGACTCATACTTTTCCGCAAACGTATTGAGGCTAGTCAATTCATAGGGATGGTTGATCAAGTAATTAGAAATTACGACCATCCGTTCACTTCTTCTTAATTTCATTTTCTCACCATGTAGTTTTTTCTATCATTATACCATAAGAAGCGAAAAAAACGAACATTCTGATTTACAGAAGGCCGTTTTTTCCTGATTATTTTATTTTTGGCAGAATCATTCCCGTATTTATCTCTGTTTTTACTAGTCGAGATTCGGTTTATAGAAGGAACGATTTTCCATAGCGAAGATTTTATTGGTCATCTCGCCAGGACCAATTAAGCCAAGTGCTGTTGTCATCATCATCATTTCCGCATCCAAATTATCGATCATATGAATAATCTCTGCTTCCATGATTTTTGGACGAACGGGACTACCGTATTCGAGCAAGCCATGGTGACTCAAGATCACATGGCGAAGGACGATCACTTCTTCTTTTTGATCATCAATCTTCAAGTCTTGCAAGACCTTGGTGATTTCTTCATCGATCAGTGCAATGTGGCCGATGAGGTTGCCTCGAACAGTGTATTCTGTATTTTCAGGTCCCGTCAACTCAATCACTTTGGCCAAATCGTGTAACATAATCCCTGCAAAGAGCAAGCTCTTATTCAACTGAGGATAGATATCGCCGATACTATCTGCCAAGCGGACCATGGTCGCTGTATGATAAGCGAGACCTGCTTCAAAGGCATGATGGTTGGTTTTAGCAGCTGGATAGCTATAAAACTCTTTCTCATATTTCCCATAGAGGGCACGGACAATCCGTTGCCAAACTGGATTTTCAATTTTGAAAATCATGTTTGACAGGTATTCATGCAATTCCTTGGGATCTACTGGTGGTTTTTCCTTAAAGTCTGCTGGATTGTTGGGCTCTCCTGCTTGTGGCAAGCGCATATTCAATTGATTAACTTGCGGAGTATTATTGTAGACCTCCCGACGACCAGCCATATGGACCACGCGCCCAGCTGTAAAGCTCTCTACATTGTGAGGTTGGGCATCCCATAGTTTACCTTCGATTGTACCGGTCTCATCCTGGAAGACAAAGGCGAGGTAGTTTTTCCCGGCCCGCGTTTGACGCACTTCTGCTGACTTGATCAAATAGAATCCTTCGAACAATTCATCTTTTTTCATTTGGTTAATTTTGACCATCATCTTCTCCATCTTCTATATATACATCTAGTCCCAGCAGGTCCTCATCGCTTTCGATTTGGCGGAGTGTCCGCTCGATGGCACTGGTCCGTCTGGTTAGCAAATCATCAATATTATTGGAAGCATTCTTTAAATGGCGCTGAGTCTTGGCCAGAATCCCTCCAAACTTATGGAATTCTGATTTGACCGATCCCAACACCTTGCTAATGTCATCTGCACTCTTTTGGATGTTGAGCGTTTTAAAGCCAACAGACAAGGAGTTCAAGAGGGCTGATAGCGTACTTGGCCCAGCCACTAAAATTTGTTCGTCCCGACGCAAGCGATCGAAGAATTCTGGATTGCGAACCACTTCGGAATAGAGGCCTTCAGTTGGCAAAAAGAGAATTCCGAAATTCGTTGTCGCTGGTGGAAAGAGGTATTTTTGTTGGATATCCTTAGCAAAACGCTTGATACTAGCAAGAAGGGCCTTGCGGTAACGCTCGATCTCCTCTTTCTCTCCTGATTCATAAGCTTCTTCCAGACGATAGTAGTCTTCCAGTGGGAATTTAGAGTCAATCGGCAGATAGACTGGCTCCTCTCCTTGTCCTGGAAGCTTAATAGCATACTCCACGCGCTCACTGGATTGGGGAACGGTGACAAACTCCCGCTCATACTGGGCTGGGGTCAAGATATCTTCAATGATTTGACCCAGCTGCAATTCGCCCATAATCCCACGCGTCTTGGTATTGGAGAGAACTTTATTAAGGGTTCCGACATCCCGCGCCACCGTCTGCATTTCTCCTAGCCCTTTGTTGACCGACTCCAATTGTTTTGAAACCGTCTCAAAGGAGGTCTGTAAGCGGTGCTGCAAGGTTTTCTCCAATTTTTCTTCTACCGTTTGGCGCATCTGTTCTAGCCGCACTTCATTGGACTCTTGGATCTGGCGCATGCGCTCATCTGTTTTGTCCCGATTTTTAGTAAAGTGCTCGTTCATCTCAGCGCGCAGAGCCGTCGTCTGCTGGTGGATCTCCACTCGCATCTCGGTTAAACGATCTGTCAGAGCGATCTCTAACTGCTGATTGGCAATCTGGCTTGCTTGTCTTTCTTTTTCAAAACGATAGTCCAACTGGTCTGTCAAATGATCCTCATGGTCTTCCAGCAACTCTCTTAAAGCCGGTCTTGTATCATCTGACCGTTGCAAGAGATAGATGAGGAGGCCCAGATTGAGCAGGCCAATCAGAAGCAGAATGATATTCATATTAACCTCTGTCTTTACTATAAACAATGACAAGATAGCCACGGTCAAGACTCACTTGAATCGGTTGATCCAAAAATTCATTGGAGCCATACATGGCCTTCAAAAAATAATTCTCCTGATGGAGCGGATACTTGGCTCCTGTAATCTCTAGGTGGCCTTGTCCGACAGGCATAAAGCCAACATAAGACATGGCTGGATCTGGCTGAATCTCATGGCAACCAGCTGGTCTGTAGATCAAGCGATTTTGACCATCGACTAATTGGATCTGCTCCATGTAGGGAGCTAGGTCTGGATCGGTCGGCAAAAAGATATTGGACAAAAAGTGATCCAAGCGACCACCAAAGGCACCGTAAACAGTGACAACAGCATCTGGATAGGCCTCAAAGACCGCTTTCAAGGCCAATTCCAAATCCGTATCATTCTTTTCAGGAACGGACTGAACAACCTGCTTGGCTTGGGTTCGGATCTGATGCAAATCAGTCTCAGAGACAGAATCGAAATCCCCCACAGCTATATCTAAAGGCAGGCCTTGTTCCAGTAACTTCAAACAGCCACCGTCGACACCTACGTAAAGCTCTTGATCTTTTGGCAAGAGCGTGCTGTCACCTCCTGCCAGTATTGCAATGTTATCCATTTACAGCATCTCGGAGCGTTTGAACGCGCTCATTGACCTCCCCATTAAAGACATAAGAGCCCGCTACAAAGACATTGGCCCCGGCTTCTTTTGCTTGGGAAATACTTTGAGCATCAATTCCACCATCCACTTCGATATCAAAGTCTAAACCTTTTTCTTCACGAAGAGCGACTAATTCGCGCACCTTGTCCATGGTTTCAGGCAAGAAGGCTTGGCCACCGAATCCCGGATTAACGGTCATAACCAAGACTTGATCCACCAAGTTCAAGACATGTTTGATACTGTCTACAGGAGTCCCTGGGTTGATCACGACACTAGCCTTCACACCCGCTTGACGAATTTTTTGAAGAGCTCCGTGGATATGAGGAGTAGCTTCCACATGGATGCTGATGATGTCAGCACCTGCACGGGCAAATTCTTCGATATGGTGTTCGGGATTGGTGACCATCAAGTGGCAATCAAAGACCAACTTGCTATGCGGACGCATGCTCTCTACGACACCAGCTCCAAAGCTGATATTGGGCACAAAATGGCCATCCATGACATCGATATGGGCATAGTCAGCTCCAGCTGCTTCTAAGCGTTTCAACTCACTTTCAAAATTGGCATAATCTGCACTCAAAATTGAGGGTGCTATTTTCATTGTTTTCATTCTTCTATTGTCTCCTATTTTGGCATTTTTTTAGAAACCTTTTTGTAGGTTTCGCGACGGTTTTCAATCTCACTTAGAAATTGCAAGTAATCCTCATATCGGAAAGTCGCAATCTCTGCTGCTTCAACAGCTGGTTTCACTGCACAAGCAGGCTCATGCGTATGAGTACAGGTACGAAACTTACAAGAGTGGCTCACGTCTGCAATCTCTGGGAAGGCTTGATTTAAATCTTCACTGGTTGTCACTTCATAATCAAGGGATGAAAAACCAGGGGTATCTGCGATCTTTCCTCCATTTAAATGGTAAAAGCTGACAGCTCGGGTCGTGTGTCGACCGCGCCCCAGACTATCTGAAATCTCACCCGTTTCAAGCTCCAGGTCCGGAGCGATTTTATTGAGTAAGGTCGATTTTCCCACACCAGTCTGTCCCATAAAGACGGTGGTTTTATGGGTTAAAAGGGGCAAAAGTTCCTCAATCGACAAGATAAAATCATAGCCAATGGCCTGATAGGTCCCTTGGTAGTAGTGGATATCTTCCATATCTTCTAACAAGTCCAGTTTTGAAATATAGACAATGGGATGAATCCCCTTGTGCTCCAAAAGAACCAGAAAACGGTCTAAAAGATTGGCGTTGAAATCCGGTTCCTTAGCTGACATGATCACTACTGCCTGATCAATATTGACAATAGGAGGGCGCACGAGACTATTTTTTCGAGGGGCAATGCTCAAAATGTAGCCTTCTGAATTCTCTTCAGCAGAGAACTCTACCTGATCCCCCACATAAGGAGTCTGTCCTTTTTTTCTAAAATTTCCACGAGCCCGTGTCTGGTAAATATGGCCGTCTGACTCCACATAGTAGAAGCCAGCCAAGGCCTTGACGATGGTTCCTTGCAAATTGCACTCCTTTGAGATTAATACTCCTATTATACCAAAAAATGAGAAATAAGGCTGGATTGCTTGATAAGAAAATCTGCAAGCACTTCCTGTAACAGGTTGTAGTCTCATACTGTCTATGGTTTTCATGTTAGGGACTTTGACGTGTTGCCTTTTTTTCCTTGGCAATTTTCCTAAAAAGTGTATAATAGAACTATGCGGAGGTGGTGGAACGGCAGACACGCATGCTTCAGGCGCATGTGCCTCTTCGGGCGTGAGGGTTCAAATCCCTTTCTCCGCATCTTGGAAAGGTGGCCCAGCTTGGTACGGCACCGGACTCGAAATCCGGCAAGTGGATTTTCTTCACGCGCGGGTTCAAATCCCGTCCTTTCCTTACGATGCAAATAAGCCATAGGTTATAACCTATGGCTTTTCTGTTATTTTATTCCTGCTTCTAGAAGGCCATCTGCTAAGCGGGCGAAGTCTTCTAAACTAAGAGCTTCTCCTCGTACAGATGGTTGCAAACCGGCTGCTTGGATCCCTACTTCTAGTTTGGCTTTGATTTCTTCGGTCTTGCCAAAGCGACTAGTCAAGTTGTTCCAAAGCGTTTTGCGGCGGTGGACAAAGCTAGCCTTGCTGACAGAGAAGAAGAAATCTTCATCCTTGACGGCTACTGCCGGTTCTTCTCGACGCACCATCTTGAGGATGGCAGAGTCAACGTTTGGTGCAGGTACAAAAACAGTACGTGGCACAATAAAGGCTACCTTAGCCGTCATATAGTATTGGACTGCAATGGACAAAGACCCGTAAGCCTTGGTGTTGGGCTCAGCTGAAATACGGTCTGCCACCTCTTTTTGCATCATGACCACAAATTCTTGGAAAGGAATTTTAGACTCAATCAAGTGCATGAGGATGGGAGTCGTGATGTAGTATGGAAGGTTGGCTACTACCTTAATTGGAAGCTCTGGATTTTTAAACTCTGCGATGTACTGGTTGAGATCCACCTTGAGGATGTCTTGGTTGACAACCGTCACATTATCAAAATCACGCAAGGTATCCGCTAAGATGGGAACCAAGCGGTCATCAATCTCAAAGGCCATCACTTCTGTGGCATTTTCTGCCAAAAATTCTGTCAAAGCACCAATTCCGGGACCGATTTCGATGACATTGACTTGCTTATCAATCTCAGCAGTATCGACAATCTTTTGAAGGATATTAGTGTCAGTCAAAAAATTCTGACCGAAGGATTTTTTAAAGGTGAAGCCATGGCGTTCAAGGACTGCCTTGGTCACACTATAATCTGCAATTCTCATTTTTTCTCTTTTCTAATATAGTATGCTTCCGGGGTAGAATGATAGAGTAAAACAAACAAGGGAGTCCCAGCAATTCCTTCCAACATCTCTTTTAATACTGCTTCCGGATGGATAATCTCTCGTGTTTTAGTAAAATAAACACCTTGTTCCCCATTTCGATTTCGAAGTTCCCAGGCGACATTGTTTCCTTGAATAGATGGTAAATAACGTTCCTTTTCTAGAAAATCAAAAAATTCTTTCACCGTCATGTCTTCAGAGACTTCAAATTCCACTTCATGAGGTAAAACATCGTCCCCCATACAGACAGATTCTCTATCAACGATTATTTTCATATTGTTATTCCTTTACACATTTCTATTTGATTTTTTTAAGATGAATCTCCTAGAAATAACTTTATTTACTACTATTGCAACACCTTCTACTTACATTTGAGGTTCACTTAGTTATTCTCATAACTTTTCATAGCATCCTCAACCTCAGCCAAGCTGATTCCAAACAACTCCAAGCGTTTGATCAGTTGTTTGCCATTGCAGTAACCAATCCGGAGTTCTTCTCCTAAGTATTCCCGTCGTTTGCGACTATCGCTTCCCATCAACAGCCCAAGACGCATCAGGTCTGACTTGGTAATATCAAAGAATGTCTCATCTTCATAGGAGCCCACGAGTCCAGCCAGGGCCTTTTCTAAGTCTTCAAAGCTAGCATGCTCTACTCCCAAGGAACGCCCCTTGGTCTTGGACTTAGGTACTGCTTCGCCTCGATTCAAAAAAGCATGCTTGGCTTGCGGAATTTCTTGCATGATGATCTTGCGAATGCGCTCGCCATTATAGTCTGGATCGGTAAAAACAATGACCCCACGCAACTCTTGCAAGGTAGCAATTCGTTCCAAGTCATCTTGATTAATGGCGGATCCACGTGTTTCATAGGTATCCACCTCATAAAAACGACGGAGATTGGCTGTGTCGTCCTTGCCCTCCACGACAATCACTTCTGGTATTTTTCTTTTCTCAGTCAAGGGCAAATACCTTTCTTGCATTGTCATAGGTTGCCTGAGCCACTTCTTCTGTTGTTAAGCCACGTAGTTCTGCAATGAAGTCTACTACATAACGAGTGTAGGCTGTTTTATTTTCCCGACCACGTTTGGGAACTGGTGCCAGGTAAGGAGCATCTGTTTCAACCAAGATCTTGTCTAACGGAAGGCCAGCTGCCGCTTCTTGGACATCTGTGGCTTTCTTAAAGGTCACCACTCCAGAAAAGGAAATCATCATCCCCAGATCCATGAAGCGTTTCGCTTCTTCTAAACTTCCTGAGAAAGAATGCATGATCCCACCGCGAGGACCGACTCCTTCACTCTTGATGATGGCATAAGTATCTTCTAAAGCATCACGTGTATGCACCACAAAAGGCAAGTCCAAGTCTTTAGACAATTGAATCTGACGACGAAAAACCTTTTCTTGGACGTCTTTTGGCGCTGTCATCCAGTGGTAATCCAGACCGATTTCTCCGAGTGCGACAACTTTAGGATGTTTTAGCTGTTCAAGTAAATAGGCCTCCACTTCAGGAGTATAATCTCCCGCCTCAGTGGGGTGCCAACCAAGCGTGAGATAGAGTTCTGGATGCTGGTCTGCCAACTCCATGGCACGCTCAATCGTCGGTTTGTCAAAACCAACGATATTGTGGGCTACAACACCCATTTCCTTGGCCAAGTCGAGCTCTTCTTGTTCTTTTCCTGCGAATTCTTCCACATTGAGATGGGTGTGGGTATCAAAAATCTGCATGATCTTCCTTTTCTTCCGAGTTTTTCTTCTTTCTATTATAGCAGAAAGCGCCTCTAAATTCACTTTCGGACAAAACAAAAACCAGTAGTCTCGAGTTTCTACTGGTTTTTAGGTTTTTATCTGAATTACGCAGCCAAAACTTTGCGTCCTTTACGACGACGAGCTGCCAATACGCGACGACCATTTTTAGTTGCCATACGGTGACGGAAACCATGTTTGCGCGCACGACGAAGTTTACTTGGTTGATAAGTACGTTTCACGATGAATACCTCCTCATAGATTTTGTATTCGTTTAGCCGGCTAGTTGTGATCAGTTACTAAACATACTTTACTATTCTATCGGATTCGACTCTATTTGTCAATAGCTATGGCAAAATTGTTGCAAATACAGGTCGGAGAAAACCTTTCTACACCTGACGGGTTGCCAAGTAATAAGGTTCCAGAGCCACCAGCGCCTCTTGCAGCTGATCCAGGATATCCTCAGGAGAACCATCCTCGACTAGAGAAACATCGTATTTGACGAGGACCTTACGAACCGCCCCTTCTGCTACTGCTTGTAACAGATCATGGCGATTTTTTTCTGTTCCTTCTACCCTTTGACTCTCTCCATTTTTCTGGGCGAAATAATAAACTGGCTGAGTGATGGGTAGGGTGAGAACCTTGTGTTGTTTTTGAAGGCTCTTGTCATCTTTTTTTCGCTCGATAAAGCTCACCTCTAAGGAAACTCCAAAATCAACTGCATCCCCATAAAGTCTCAAGGCAAACATGGGCTCTGCCATCGTCCCTTCTCCTTTTAGATAGGCCCAAAAATGAGGCCGCAAGACCTGAGCCTGGTTCATCCATTGGCTAGTCCGATCTTGCTCCAAATAGGGGTGACGCTTCTGAAAGGCTGAGACTACATCAGTGAATTCCTTACGAGCCGCCTGAGCTAGGGCACGATACTGCTCCATCTCCGAGGCTAGCACCCCTGCCTTTGCTGGGGCCTGGTAGTGTATTCCTTGAAACTTTAAAAACTCTCGAATCGCTGTAAATGCCATCTGCTTCCTTTCTAAATCTAAAAAAGGAGAGATCGGCTCAATCCCGTCTCTCCCTTATGGGAAATAATAGCTTGATTATCCTTCGATGTCTACCACTACGTAACGGTTTGGTTCTTCCCCTTCAGAGTAGCTAGTGACTCCTTCCATCTTAGAGACAATACGGTGAATGATTTTGCGTTCACTGTTTGACATCGGATCTGTCTGTTGGGCTTGCCCATCTTCGAGGGCACGCGTTGCCAACTTCTGAGCATAGCTTTGAAGAACTTCCGCCCGGTGTTCTACATAGTCATTAACATTAATGGTAATGTAAAAATTCTTTGAGTAGCGGTTATAGAGGTAATTTTGCGCCAAAAGTTGAAGAGCCTTCAAGACTTTTCCGTGGTAACCAATGACACGTCCCGGTTCATTGGTATCAATTTGCATATTGACCGTACGGCGGTTGTGACTGCTTGAGATGGTCGCATCCACATCCATTTCATCGACCACTGTTTGAACATAGGCTGTCACATCATCTACGACTTCTTCGATGTTGTAGTTTTCCTCTACCTCGATACCAAGGTTTGAGAAATCAGATTCGCTTGATTCTTTTATCGCTGGTTCTTTGACTTTTTCAAGGATATGTTCATGCCCTTTTTCTTCAAGAACGGTATCTGCTTCTTTGTCATGTTTCAGGATTTCTGTCTTGATTTCTTCAGAGACAACTTCTCCTTCTTCTTCGACCTTTTTGATCGCTGCTACGACGCGTCCGAGATCGACCGTTGCTTCGCTCACCGTCTTAACCGGTTCGTTTTGTGCATTGATCTCATCTGGGACACCTTTGACAGCTTTTTGATTGGCTTTCACAACAGTTGTTTCTGCAATGGGTTCAATCTCTACTTGGGCTGGTTTTTTCCCAAACAAGCCAAGAAAACCTTTCTTTTCACGCGCTACAACCGTAATATGTGCCTTCATACGAGGAATATCTAAATCGTTCAGACCTTTTTGAATCGCTTCTTCAACAGTTGCTCCAGTATATAGGACCATATGTCCACCTCTTTCTTATTTTTTCTTTTTCTGTGCTTTGTTTAGGGCACGGCGTTTTTGTTTTTCCATGTCGCGCGAAGCTTGCTCTTTTGCTTCACGCTCTGCAATAATCTTGAAGGGGTTGTTCAAGAGATAGGTTTGCCCGACTTGGTAAGCATTGGAAGTCACCCAGTATAGTGCGACCCCGCTGGCTGAGAACAAGGCAAAGAAGAAGATCATCACAGGCATCACATACATCATGGTTGTCGCACTACCATTGCGCTCTGGCATGGCTTTATTTGTCAACCAACTGCTGAAAAATGTGAAGAGTGCTGCAAGAACCGGCAAGATATAAGTCGGGTCGATCGCACCAAGGTCCAACCAAAGGAAGTGACCGACTTTAAGGAATTCGACACGGCTCAGCGCTTGGAACAAGGCCATCAAGACCGGCATCTGGATCAAGAGAGGAAGGAAGGCTGAAGACGTTTTGACGCCTTTTTCCTTGTAAAGGGCCCGCATCTCTTCAGAAAGCTTAGTCCGGCTATCGAGATCCTTCCCAGGATACTTAGCTTGCAATTCCTTGAGGAGGGGTTGAATTTCCTGCATTTTGCGGGTTGAATTCATTTGATATTGGAAGAGGGGCAAGAGGACCGTCCGAATCACAATGGTAAAGACGATAATCCCTACACCGATACTTCCGCCAAAGGACAAGAAGCGGATAGCTTCTGCAAAGAAGTAGACGAAGCGTTCCCAACCACCTGTCGACTGAGCTGTCACTTGAGAGGTTCCACAAGCTGTCAAGACCAATAAGGCCGCTCCTAATAATCCAGTTAACTTCAGTTTCTTTTTCACATTATTCCCTTTCTTGGTAGACATGTGCTAATTTTAAGACATGTACAAGATTTTTCTCTACTTGATGAAAGTCGAGCTCCTCCACTCCTTTACGAGCAATGACAACAAAATCATCGGTCGTAAGGAAGGCTTGGTGTTTGATCAAAACATGGCGAATCAAACGTTTGATGCGATTTCTGGTCACAGCATTTCCCAGTTTCTTACTAACAGACAGGCCGACTCGAAAATGCGGTTGGTCCTTGTGCAAGCGGTAAACAACGAATTTCCGATTGGCAACATTTTGACCACTTTTAAAAATAGCATTAAAATCTTTGTCACGTTTGACGCGGTAGCTTTTTTTCAAACCTCAACTCCCTCTTTTAAATTTATTCTATTATACCATATTTTCAAAAAAAACCAATCTCACTCAGGAAATCGGTTGCTACTTGAATACAGATAAAAGTAAAGGCAAGGTGTAGTAGAGATTGAGCAAGATATGAGCCAAAATAGGAGAAAGGAGCGTCTTACTCCGATAATACAGGGTCCCAAAAATCACACTCGGCAGGAGATAGATGATAGAAGCTCCTAATGAAAAGGGATTGTGGAGAAAATGTAAGCCACTGTAGATGAGGGCTGGAAGCCAAATCTCAGCATAGAGTTTCCAGCCTTTGAAGTAGGCATTCACCAAGGCTCCACGAAAAATCAGCTCTTCTGTCACTGGCCGGATGACGACCATTGCGATCACTAAGATTAGCACCCCTGTGGGACTAATTTCCCGTGGAAACAGACTCAAAACGGCTGCCCGTCCTTGAACAAAACCACTGATGAAGTAGTCCAACCAGTAAACCAAACAGGCCGCAAAAACGGCTTCTATCAGAGCTTGAAGAGGGTTCTTCCCCAGCTTAAACTGCGCTTTTTTAGAAAAACGATAGACCAAAAATCCTGTAAAGACTGCATAGAGGCCTTCTAGGCCAAATAAGGTCCAATAATAGCTATTGGCACTTGCTACACTATTGGAGACATACTGGGCCAAGGGGCGAAATTGAGGCCGAACATAAAAATAAAACAAGAGCAGAAAGAGGGGATACAGCAGTGAGAGCTTTCCTTTGATGAATTTCATAGATACCTTTCCTATAAAGTATGACAAATCGTATAGTGCATCTTACCATAATCGTGACAAGGTTTCAATGAAAAAGGATGCCTTCCTACTCTCTGAGATAGGCCACATAACCCCCTAAGACAGCGACTAAAATCAAGAGACAAAGAAGAGTTTCCAGCCATACGAGAGCTGTCAAGAAAGGTAGTTGCAACAAGCCTTGGGCCATTTTCAAAGAGGTCGCTGTGATGACTGTTGGAAAGGTCAGGGCTGAAAAAGCAGGTTGAAAACCTTCTTTGATCATTTTCGGTAGGCGCGTCAAAACAAAGAAATAAAAACCTTGCGAGGCCACCACCATGATTAGTAAGAACCAGGTAGGCAGGCTTGCTCCACCCACACGAACCAGGGCTGCTAAAAGAAGGGAAAATGGAGCACAATAGATGCCTTCTTGCCCTAACAGATGATTGGGTAAGGGGGACTGCTTCAAATCATGATAGATAAGGGGATAAAGAAGAAAGGTCAAACCAAAACCGATCACTAGAGCGAAATAAGCAATCTCTCTTATTCCCACAACTGGATAGGTCAAAGCTGCTACTGCAATGCCCACATAGAGAACGGTCCAACTCGGAGTGGCATTGGCTCTTGGACGCACCATGACATGGGTCTTGGTAAAATAAAGAATCAAGCAAAGATCCAAGAGAAAGGCTGACCACCAAACCAACTGAGATAGACCTCCAAAGGCGGGAAAGAGGCGAAAAAGATAGGTGGATAGAATCATCCCTGCCATGGGAAAGGTCGCCATCCCAGATAACAGGGCTGGCTGTTGGAGTTCTATCTTGGTTTCTTGCCAGCGAATCGCATGATAGACTACAAAGAAAAACCAGAAGAACAAACCTGTCAGACTAAAGGCATGGGCAAGAACAGGCAGAGAGTCTGCAAGAAGGTTTCCAGCACCAACCAATCCTAACAGACAACCTGAAAATACTAAGGGGATCTTTTTCATCGGAAGCTCCAATCATTTTGTCGATTTCAGTATACCACAAAATCAAAGGGAACATCATCAAAAAAAGAAGTTGGTAAACCAACTTCTTTTAGAATGTAATACACCTGTTTCTTACATAATACATCCTAAATGATACTTAAAAAATTAAAAAGATATCAACTATTAGGCTCACTTAGACATCTACTGAAACTTTCCGCCGTGAGATAAGTGCCTGAAATAATTATGTTTCAGGCACTCGGGATTATTGAGACCTTAGGCTCAATAATTAGTCATGGAACTTCCTCGAAGTTCGCTGACGTCCGTACTCACCTAAGGAAAGTTTCTAAGATGACTCTATCTACAATTTGAAAGAAGTTGGAGAATACCAACTTCGTTTTATCCATTCTATTAGACACTAGGCTTGTACGACCATCATATAAAGAAACAAGGATAGGAGAAAGACGATACTAACGGCAAGGGTTGCTAGCTTGAGCCCGCGGTGGGAGCGCCAATAGCTTGGCTTCCCTAGGTTACTGGTTGCATCTGTTGAGAGCGATTGTTGTTGGCGGGGTTGCAGGGTAATGAGAACCACCAGAGCAAGGGATAAAATCGAGATGACGATTGCAAATACCATTTCCATCTTAGGATCCTCCTAATACTCTCAAGAGGGTAAAAATAACTCCCAGCAGAATCACCAAACCAATGATCACATTAAAGGTAACATTGATTTTTTCGGAACGCGTCGTCTTTTCTTTTTCGGAAGGACGGCGTTTGAGAGACTCCATCCGTCCTTCTACTTCTTTGTAAAATAAATCTTTCTTACGATCACTCACCTTGTCCACCGATCCCTTCTTGCAAGCGAGCTGTGAAAACAGCTGGCTCGACACTACTTGATTGGGCAATTTGTTGCGCGACTGCTTCTCTGTAGCTATCCACAGATTGGTAGATTTCCTGGATACGGGCCACCATATCCGCTTCTTTTCCTTGGTCAAAGATATTGGCTTGCGCGAGGAAGTGGCGGTCATGCAGGGTATGGCTAAAGGCAAGGATGACTTGCTGGTGTTCGAAAGCCTTGCGGACAATGCCTTGCACCTCTGCATAGTGGTTGATATCCAGGTAAATACTAGAGACCTTAAGCAGCTCTTTGATCCGCTCTTGGCTGATATTTTGATACAAGACAACATTTGGATAGCGAACCATAGACAAGAGACTCGCAGACATTTCCGTTAAAGCTGCTACACGGAAGGTCACGTTTGGCAAATTCTCTACTAGGTAGGTCAAAGCTTCAATCTGATCCGAATTGGTCAAGACAAAGGCGTCTTTACGGATATCGTCTTTCACCTTGAAATCATACAGGTAGCCAAGGGGAGCAAAATAGCTATGCTGGTCTTGTGAGGTCAACTGCAAAGCGCGATGATAGGTCGCATTTTGTGGAATCAAGATCTTCTTGGTCCGGATTTCTGGGCTATTTAGAATCAACTGCATATTGCCTGGAAGGCTGTCATGAAGTGGTTCTTGCCAAACCAAGACGTCGCGTCCTTTGATTCCTTTATTTCCAAGCTGAAGACTAATGCTAAAGGAGGTAGCAAGGGTATTGTAGACCAAGCCATCCAAATCAAACCCACAATGCTCTATATAAAAGACAAAATATTCTAAGCGATTCTTGAAAATTCGCATCGGCTGATGGTCCAAGGTCAAGATCAAATCCCCTGTTTGGTGATTCTCTGTCAAGCGCTCGATGTCCCCTTCAAAATAAGTGGTCACCAAATGCTGACCTTGATCACCACAGGTTGTCACAGCTATTTTACGACCGTATTGATCATAGTGCTCAATCATAACCACTTGCCCCTTGTCATCCAGCCACTCCAGGCGCTCAACGATGCGTTTATAAGAAGCTGTATGGTAAGCAATCCGAGCCTTTTCCTGACCATAGTAGGTGACTTTTCCCGAACTGTTATCCCCAGAAACTTCCCAAAAATCGGGAACCGGAACTTCATTAAAGTAGCGTCCGCGCTTCTCCCCTTTTGGTTGACCCAAGAAATAGATGAATGGAGACTCAACACCATCGGGCAAGAAACCATTTGGCTCCAAAACAACTGTCGGATGGTCAAAGCCAGACTCTTTCATGGAGTGGAGCAAGTCTTGGCTTTCACGAGAATAACTATCAAATACGTTCAGCATGTGTCACCTCTTCTATCAATTGTGTCCAAGCTTCTTCTACTCGGCTGGTCAAAAAGTCTTCTGCACGCGCATAAGATGCTTGACGCATGCTGGCTAGATCATCTTTTTTGTATAGCTGGATCATTTTTTCCGCAAAGGCAGCAGCGATATGATCTACCACTTGATCTGCTGAAGGTGGAATGAGATAGCCATTTTTACCTTCTGTGACAAAGGTTTGATTGCCATAAGGAACGTCAAAACCGATAATCGGAAGACCCGAACCAATCGCCTCCATCAAGGTCAAACCAAAGCCTTCACTGGTCGATGCAGACAGGTAAACCTCATAGTTCTTATAAATTTCCTCTAGATTGGCATGCCCTTTGAGACGGATATAGTCTGCCGCCCCCAATTCATCAATCAGAGAACGCAATTTTCCTTCTTCTCCACCTTTTCCATAGATGTCAAAGGACAATTCTGGTAATTCTTTTTTGGCCCGAACCACTGCTCGGACTATCCAGTCAATATGCTTTTCAGTCGCCAAACGAGAGGCGGTAATCATAGAAAATGGCGTGCGATTTTCGTTTTGTGGCAAGCTGGAAAGACTCCCAACTGGAATGGTATAGATGGCAGGCTGATGGTTGGTGTATTGGGCAAATTGCTCCGCCAAGATTTCTTTTTGACGGTCGGTCGCAACAATAAAGAAGTCCACCTTATCTGCGTTGGTAAATTGATACTCGTAGTAGTTGTTCCACAGGATATACTGATCGTCAACATTATTGGCACTGAAGTGCTCTGCGTGAACGACCACACCTAGACGCGCTTTTTGCGCTTCTTCAAAAACGGGCTGCCCGATATTGGTTTCCCGATCCAAAATCACCAAATCTTGTTTGGTCAATTGAAGGGTCTGCATGAAGTAGCGGATCAATTCTTGGCGACCAACCAGATAACGATCTGGGAAACGATAGATTTCGCGGCCATCCGCCATCTGCATGCTGTAGGCAACCGTCCCGTCCTCATTGTAAAAACGGCGCTCAATCAAGTTAGCTTGGTTGTTCTTGGGAATGAAATACTCTGTACAATAGCGGGTATAGGAGAAATAATCCTTTCTCACCAAGATTCCTCTAGACACATACTCGCAGCGTTCGACATAGGGACTGTTTTCAGACCGCAAGTAGCAGGTCAAAAAGTTATCCTGGTCCTCATAAAAGAAGCGCTTGATCTTGCCATCAACTTCTTCGCGCGTCGGTTTCCCGGCAAAACCTGCTAAGACCTGGTCAATGGTATAGGTCGTTGGTGCAATTTTTATATCTGTAAAATGGCTATAGAGCCAGATGATTTCATCATTTTTAAAACCGATATTTTCTGTTAAATGTTGGATATTATCGGCTAGAATCATATCCATAAAAACAAATTTAGCTGGTTGATGGATATTGCGTAACAACTGGGCCCGGTAGGCCTGGGCGTACTCAACACCACTGCTGGCCCAACCAATTCCAAGGTTGATATTGTATACTGTCATAATGTCCTCTTTTATGGGAAATGCAAGACAATTTCCCCTTTTTTATTGATTTCTACTCGACTCAGTAAAAGATTGCGGACCATTTGTTCTTTGGCCGCCCCTTTCATTCGATCAAAGGATTGGTAGGCTTCTTGGAAAAATTCTACCAAAGGGTTTTTCTGACTGGTGTATTGGCCAGACAGAGCCATCCGCAATTGTTGTAGATAGTCGACCTGCTCGACCCAGTTCTCGTCGATAGCTTTTAGAATGGCCATGCGCTGGAATTGGGCGATCACCTCATCGGTGCCTAAGACCTCATACTTAGCCTCTAACTCACTTTTAGCAATCTCCCATAAGAAATTCTCTTTGGTTTTTTTGCTACGGAAGGTTTGGTGGGCCTTTTCCGGATCCACTTGGTAGCTAACATTGTCTAAAATATAGCGATAAAAAGCTACAGGTTCCTTGTATTCTTTTTTGTGGACTATGCTTGAAAAGACGGAACGAAGTGCTTTTTCAACGATATCATCCAAGCGTCCTTCTTGTTTGATCAGGCGGTCACGTTCTTCGTAGACGATGGCACGCTGAATGTTCATGCTTTCCGCAAATTCTAGCGTCATCCGACGACTAGCCTGACCAGAACTTTCACTAGCATTTTGAGCTCGTTCCACCAAGTTTCTATACTTGCGCTTAGTCAGAGCTTTGGCTGAACCAATCCGCTCATCCACATCATAGTCTTGATAGGTATCCTGGATCCAGTCTGGCCCCCAGTTTTTCATCAAATCATCTTCTAAGGAGACAAAGAACTTGGTCAAACCGGGATCTCCTTGACGACCTGAACGCCCACGAATTTGAAGGTCAATCCGCTGGTTCATCATCCGCTCAGTCCCAACAACCACCAAGCCACCTAACTCAGCGACTCCTGGTCCCAACTTGATATCGGTTCCCCGACCGGCCATTGAGGTCGCAACCGTCACGGCTCCTTTGCGACCTGATTCCTTAATGATCTGGGCCTCTCGAGGAGCATTGTTGGCATTAAGAAGATTGTGAGGAATCCCTTCGCGCAAAAGAAGATTCGAGTAAAGAATCGACATCTCAACGGATCCGGCAAAGACCAGAATCGGATTACCCTTTTCATGGACCTTCTTCACATAATCCAGAGAAGCCACGATTTTCTCTGGCAAGGTCTGATAGATTTCATCTGGCAAATCCTTGCGGATCTTCTTGCGATTGGTTGGGATCTTGATCACTGACATGGCATAGGTATCAAGAAACTCTGCCTCAGCGACCTTCCCAGTCCCAGTCATGCCACCCAACTTCCGAAACATCTTAAAGAGGTTTTGGTAAGTAATAGAAGCCATGGCCCGTGTTTCTTGGGTGAGCTTGAGACCCTCTTTGGCTTCAATCGCCTGGTGGAGTCCTCCTTGCAAACGGGTCATTTCCATCAAGCGCCCCGTCGCCTGGTCTAGTAAGACAATCTCCGGTTGCCCTTCGACATTGGGATGGATGACATAATCCTTATCCTTAATAAAGTTTTTATTGGCCTGCAGGGCTAAGCTGATATGGCGGACCAAGTCACGGTATTGGGGATCATAGAGGTTGGGAATGGCTAGAAAGGCTTCTGCTGCATGAGCTCCTTTTCGAGTCAACCAAACCCGTTTCTTTTCTTCATCAAACTTGAAGTCTTCCCCCTCTTTGAAGGTTTGGATCAGGGTATCAATAATCCCATATAGGTTGGATTGGACCCGAGGAGAACCAGAAATAATCAAGGGAGTCTGAGCACTATCTAGAAGCACCGAATCAATCTCATCGACAATGGCGTAATTGAAGTCTGCCAAAAACTGGCCATCTGCCGAAGCCGTCAAGTTCTCTGTGAGATAGTCAAAGCCTAGACTGGTATTGGTCGTATAAATGACATCTGACCGGTAAATCTCCCGTTTGACTTCTGGATCTAATTCTTCGTCTTCTGATTGTTTCAAGGGAACTCCAACAGTCAAGCCCAAAAAGCGGTAGACCTGTCCCATCTCTTCTGCATCCCGAGTTGCCAGATAGGTATTGGTCGTAATAACCATGACCCCTTTGCCCTCTAAGGCATTGAGATAAACCGGCATAGTTGCCGTCAAGGTCTTCCCTTCACCAGTATTCATTTCAGCGACATTGCCTTGGTGGAGGACAATACCTCCCATGACTTGCACGTCATAAGGAAACATGCCCAAGACCCGTTTATCAGCTTCCCGCGCAACCGCAAATGCTTCCGGCAAGAGATCATCCAAGGTCTCACCCTTAGCTAGACGTTCCCGAAATTCCACAGTTTTCTCCTGTAGTTGTCGATCCGTCAAGCGGGCCATGTCATCCTTCCAGCTATTGACTTCTTTTAAGATTTTTTTGATGTTTCTTAATTTAACGTAATCCAATGTAATCCTCTTTTTTTGCAGTGATGTTCGTCTATTCGAGAACTTCTGCTCCCTCAGACGATATTGGTTGAATCGTGAAATAGTGGAAGGTAAACTCTTGCAAACCTGCACTGAGCAAGCGTACTTCATAGGCGTAAGCTTGATCTGGATAGGTAAACAGCAAGCGACCTTCTGCGGTTACTCGACGGGCAACGACCTCTCCAAAGCGATCTTTGAAGACGATTTCTACCATAACGGTATGAGCCGGAGTCGCTTCCATCGTGATAACCAATTCATAATCTTGCTCTCTTTTGAGCAGGGGCAGACTAGGAATTTGACGAGTTGCGCCAAAATTTGTCTGCGAATGCCAAGTTTTCAGTACTTGACCAGATGGCATGAGGGGGTTCTGAAACTGAACGCTTCCTTGGTCAGTCGCTTGAATGGTCGACCCCCAAAGATAATCTGCCAGAACGGTATCGCCCCAGTAGATTCGTCTGCTTTCATTTTCTTTTATTTTTATCATTGGTTTCTTCCAAAGTCTCTTTCCATGATTTCTTTGTACTGGGTCACAAACCACTCAATGATCGGACCACTCGCATCATTGTGTCGACCGGCGCGGCTAGTACTGATAATACGAACCGGCAATTCATACAAGGCCTCTAAAATATCTGGATAAGCCTGCTGGTCATAGTCATCATCCCTCATATAGGCAAGGGCTAAAATCGTATCCTTGAAATCTGCCTGGTCAAACCGGTCCCAGAAGCGTTGATTGAGCTGACCGATCCCTTCTTGCGACACTTGACCGATGATCAACTGCATCATGTCTAGAGACGTTCCAAACTCATCTGGACGTTTAAATTTCAGATTGGCAGCGACATCCCCCAGGTTGACAATGGGTTTTCCAACCAAGATCGCATGAGGAGAATAAAGAGCACCATAGTAAAGGGCACCAAAGGTCCCCATGGACAAGCCTGAGAAATTCATATCTTTGGGCTCAAAGCCGAGCAAGTCCAAGTGCTGATCAATAAAGGCTGTGATTTGATTTTCTAATTCTTCTGAGCCCATATAAAAGGATCCACCTTCCAGTCTTGGGTCAGAAAAGAGAATAAAGGGACTCCCCATCGCACGCATCATCCCAAACCCTTCAAAACCTTCAGCCGGACGATACCCAGAAAAGTAAATGTTTAAAGGTGGCTTCATATCGCCAGGATGGAAATAAGCAAAAATTTCTTGGCGTTTGTGGTCCCGTAGCGTCTTAGCTCCTACGGTCATCTCTCCTAAAGGACCATGTGACAAGCGCTTATGTAAGGCTCCGATCGTAAGCGTCCCCACTCCTTTTGCTTCCAGCGAAAAGGCTAGGTAATAAGGTTCTGCGCCGTCCAATTCTAGTGGTTGCGTCATCTCTTCTTCTGAAAAGACTGCATCTTTGACCCACTCTCCTAGAGCACCAAAGCGGTAAAATTGAATCCGCAATTGCAGCTGACAGCTTGGATCTTTTTCGTATTCCAACCAAAAATTGATGGGACGGCTAGCATCGTACACATAGTTGTAGACCCACTGAGCAATCGGTGTAAAGTCCTCGCCGTATGAGCCCTCGAGCTGAAGGAAATGTTGCCCCAACACCGTTTGCTGACCTGTAAAATCAGGTCTCACTCGCAGGTCACGAACCGTAAAGGCATCTCCATATTGGTTGTCGTATAAAAAGCGCTCTAAGACATAGAGAAATTGATGCTTGTTTGAGAAATCCCAGGGTCTTGCTTGCTTGAGCCTTAAGAGGTGGGCCAATTCGTCAGAAGGCGCCTCTAGTTCATGGCTTTGATCATAAAAAACGGTGTAAGGCTGGAAATAAGCCAGGTCTTCGCCTAAAGCTAATAAATCTTCTGGCTTTTCTAGAATCAAGGCTTTGAATTTGGAGATTTCCTCTTCTTCCATATACTCTTTGAGCGATGGAAGAGCGACAGCTTGAAAAAAGTGCCAGCCTAGTCCAGCAGGAAGCTCCACCTGATCCTGCCAGCTGCTTGAGCCGATTTGGAGAATATGGGGTATTTGTTGTTTTTTATCCATGACGTTCTTTCATCCATCCTTCCCATTTCTCGATCAAGCGTTGACCGGTGTATTCTTGAATTTTTTCGATTGAGTAGACCAAGGCTTCATTCCAAGGCTTCAATTCCAATAAGAAGTGCGTGATTGCTTTTTCTAATTCCTTGTCTCCCTTTGATAAGACATAGCCGTTTTTCAAATGATCGACATATTCTGTCTGGACGCGGTTGACCTGTGGAATCCCAGCAGAGATCCCTGCAATTTGCGTATAGAGGTTGGGTTCCTCGCTTAAATCTACGATCAAGCGGGTTTTTTCCAACTCTTGAATTATGTCATTTTCATTTGAAAAATTCTTAACTACAAAGCGATAGTCCGGTGCGTCTTGTACAGACTCTTCATCGATAATCTGGTTTTCCCCAAGCTCTTCCATTTGGGCTGGTGATTGAACCAGATGCAAGTCCTGCTCGCTAGCGATCAATTCCTCGAGTTGCCCTTCTAATTCCTTAACACGCTCCGGTGATCCATTGTAAAATGCAAAAACAACTTCAAATAAAGGATGTTGCGCCAAGACCTCCAAAACCTTCTTGAGCTGGCTCTTACTTGGAAGCTCGACTTCATTGACATAAAAGTAAATCTTCGATTCCTTGCGCTCCTGACTAGAGCCCAAACGGAGGCGGGAGTCAAAAGAGGTAATCCGGTGTGTCTTCTGAGCCAAGCTAGGAGAAAAGACCCCAATCGCTTCTTTGGTTTTTTCACTATCTGTAATCAAGAGCTGAGCATCAATCATATCAAAATAGAGGGCAAAGTTTTCGGCAGACAAGGGCTGGCGATCCCCGTAGAAAGACAAGACTTTCTTAACACTACTTGCTGTATCTTGTAAAAAAGCCAAATTTGCTGGATGAGCTGCCAAAACCAACTGATCTCGTCCTGGAACCAAGGTTGCTAGCTGCTCCTTCATTTTTTCAGCGACAACGTCTCCCATATTGGCATAGCTTTCTTTTTTGAAGGCATGAGAGAAAGCTTCATTGACCATGACGGAGTGGTTCTCTTCGATCAACATCTCTCTCAAAACCCATTGCCCATCAAAACTCAGATACTCTTGGAAATAGGGTTTTCCCTCATTGTAGTAGATTCGACTAGAGATAAAGCCACGATCATCTAAGTACTCAATGTAGCTGATCTCGTCATTCTTATAACGGGTCAAAGAGAGAAGGTTTCCATCCACTCCCATATCAATTTTTGCTAGGTGGTGGCCCTTTCGAAATGCCATCACCAAAAAGGGAGTATAGGAAAAAGTGGTCTCACTCGGCCATTCGATGTCCTGAAGCTGAACTGGGCGCATAGCCAAATCAGACGGAACCTTTTGGATCCGATCAAAAATCGAAAGCACATCTGTCTCTAACAAATCTTGGCGGTGTAAAAAATAGCGCAGTTGCGGACTATATTGAGGCAACAATAAGATCCGATCCATTTCTGCTTCTTGAAAAATACGAACTTGATTAATGGTATCATCAAATTCAATGGATTCTCGCATCCAGTACCAAGGGGTAGCTGTTTGCTGCCAGATGCGGTCCGTTCCATACCAGGCTGGTACAAAATAATACATGGTTACTCCTAGAATATTCTTGTATAACGTTGATTGACACGAAGGGCACGAATTTCTTCTCGGATATTGTAAATCATCCCGACAAACATGAGGAAGGTTCCTGGAATCATGGTCAAGCGCAAAAGATCTTTATCCCATAACAAGAGGGAAAAAGGAAGCGCCGTAAAGAGGATCAGATACAAGGTCCCAAAAACCGTCAAGCGTAGCACAATTTTATTGATATAGCGACGTGTATCTGCTCCAGGATAGACATGATCGATATACTCGGACGCCTTCATCATCTTATCTGCAATTTCTTCTCCGTTCACATTGACAAAGGCGAAAGCAAAAGAGAGAAGGGCGATCATCAGAATGTAAAGAAGAATCCAAATCGGATCTCCCATCACCAAGTGTTTGGCTAAATGAGCGGCCCACTTGGCATTGGAATCCATAGACAAGATCAACAGCATGGCATACTGAGGAATGGACACCAAGGTCATGGCATACATGAAGGGCATCCCTCCTGCTGGGTTGAGCTTGATATCCAAAAAAGTATAACTTTTCAAATTGTTGTGGATTCCTAATTTATTGACAGGAATCTGGTACTTGGAATATTCCACCAAGACTGCCACATAGACAAAAATCAAGATGAAAATCACACCCAGAACATAAGCGATCTCTGGTATATTATTGACACTTGAAAGGGTCTGCATCACGTCTTCTGGAAGATACATCACCATCCCAGCCATCATGATCACCACAGAACTTCCAAGCCCCAAAGCGGCATTTAGATCTGAGAGCCAAACTAGAAAGAAGGCTCCAGCTACCATAATCATGGTATTGACCGCAATGACAAGTCCGGAGTTCAACCCTGTCTTCAAGGGGAGATACATGGCCACTGCCAAGGACTGGACAATGGCGAGTGCCAAGGTCACGTACATCTTTCGCCGCTCCACAATTTCCGAACTAGTTTTTTCGAGGTTAAAGCGTTTTGAAACGGTAAACATCCGCCACAAAATCATGGAAGACATCCATGGGGATAGACCGATCGAAAAGATCGACATTCCGCGGAGGTTTCCCCCCATCACAGCGCTTGAGAGCTGTAAACCGGTTGTCGTTCCCTCATTGAGTCTCAAGGCCTTTGATAAGTCAACAAAAGGCAAGGAAATTTTACTTCCCAAAACATAAATAAAGACGAAAAATATCGTCCAACAAAATCTCTTTCCTACTTCAGATCGTTTTAACATTTCTTTTAAACTTTCTCTTACTCATTTTGACTCTTCCACCTGGGGAATAGCCTTTTAATATGTGCCTTTAGAGCATTTTATCTCAACTTATTTTACCATAATTTGCGACTTTTCCAAACTCATTTGTCACTAATATTTGATAATATTTCAAATTCCCCATTTGGTACTGTATTCAACAAAAAATCCTTCAGATGTTTATCTAAAGGATTGTTCATTGAATGTTATTCACCCAAGGCCATGATGGTATCGACGAATAATTTCTTTGTAAAATAGCCATTGCGGATCAAATAAGAAGTATATTGAGCCTTTTGGACCATTTGGGCATACGCTTCTTCTGTGCAGTCTTGAACCAGACGATTAGCTTCTTCAAGACTAGATGCTACAAAGCCAAGCCCTTTTTCTCGAATATAGTCTGCATTTGACAAATAGTCTGGCACGACTACCGGAAGACCTGCGGATAAGTAAGTCGATAATTTGTAGGAAATATTTTCTTTGTAGTAATCTCGCTCATCCTCGGGGTTCTCTGAATTTCCCCAGACCAGCCCAAAACCACCCTTAGAAAGCTCGAGAAGCAGCTCTTGCTTAGTTCGCCAGCCTTCAATATGGACCTTGGAATAATCAACTCCTTCAACTGGTTCAGTATATACATGAAGGGGTGTATCATATTTCCAGTCGATGATATGAGGGAAACGCGACGGATTCCCTGAGAAGATCAGTTTTTTCTCAAATTGCGGGGTATAGAGATCCAAACTGTGGGTCAAATCCCACAACTTTTGTACCACATATTTTTTAACTGTAAGCCCTTCTGATACTAGACGATGGTACATTTGCTCTGATGGAACAACGACCAGATCACTCTGATTGTACATGTCGATATAGTTGGGCATCAGGTAATAATTACTCTCAAACATAAGCGGTGGGACATCGTGGATAAACATGACCAACTTGGTTTGAAGGAGTTTTAACTTATCAACCAAACGGCGGTCCCACTCAATCCCATTCCAAGAAGGCGATTGGACGAAGACAATATCCCCAAAAGCAACGCCTGCTAAAATCCCATCCATTCGCGAGTTCAATTCACTAGCTGGTTCATTGCTATGATCATAAAAGTAGATCCCTAATTCATTGACCCCAAGCTCGCGAACGACATTCATGATATCGTTTTGGGCCATCAGGGCCACGCTCTGAGAAGACTGCCCGAATAAATTTGTAAAATGGATTTTCATCTCTTTCCTCTGACTCTTCTTTTTTAATCCCATATTTTCTGAAGATATGAAGGCAAACAGAGCTTTTCACAAAGTAACCTTTTTCATATCCCTCAACGAAAACTTCCTCATTCATTATAACATATTTCCCAACTTCTTAGACATTCTAGATCAATAAAAGACCGGTTCATTCCGGTCTTTTAAGGTTTTATTTGCCATCTTTTTTCCGAATTCCTAAAAGGGCTAATCCAGACAGAAGAATGGAAGCTCCTGTAGCAAGAATATTAGATGAAGGATGGGCACCTGTCTCTGGAAGAGCAGGTCCGGAAGAGTGCGTCGCAGTTAGTGAGCTTGCATCTGATGGAGATTCTGAGTAAGAGGTGCCAAACGAAGACACGACAGACTCCGAAGAACTTGTCACAGCAGAGAAACTTGACGCATAAGACACACTGATCCATTCAGAAATTTCCTGCGATAAGGATTGACTCTCTGTCGATGATGCGCTTATAGAATCTGAAACACTCGTCAAAGGAAATTCAGATACTGGCATGGACGTTGAAGCCGATTCACTTGCTGAAAGGAGCGAAGTTGATTGGCTATAGGAGTCTGATTTTGAAACAGATGTTGACGCTAGAGATTCTGAATAGGATGTCCATTGTGAAGCAGATAGACTCTCAGAAACGGATCGAGAGAACGATCCAAACTCTGAAACCTGCGATGCAGCTACGACATGAGAAGTTGAAGCTGATTCGCTTGTCGAAGCAGAAGCTTGAACTAACGAATCTGATTGACTCGCGGACACCGAAGCTTGGACCAACGACTCTGAGTGGCTATTAGAGATCGAAGCTTGGATCAACGATTCAGACTGACTTGCTGAAACTGAAGTTTGGACTTGTGACTCGGACTGGCTCGCTGAAACGGATTCTTGAACTTGTGACTCAGACTGAGTTGCAGAAATCGAAGCTTGTACTAAGGATTCGGATTGACTCGCGGAAACCGAAGCTTGTACCAACGACTCTGATTGTCTATTAGAGATCGAAGCTTGGATCAACGATTCAGACTGGATCGCTGAAGCTAAAGCTTGAACTTGTGACTCTGACTGGCTCGCTGAAATCGAAGCTTGTACCAGTGAGTCTGATTGACTGGCAGATACTGAGGTCTGAACCAAGGATTCGGATTGACTCATTGAAACAGATTCAGACAGCTTTTTGCTCATCGAAATAGATTGCGACAAGGAAATCAGTTGAGAAACCACTTCTTCCGATCCAACCGCCGATGTTGACTGCGATTGAGACATAGAAATGGATCTAGACGCTAAATTAGATAAGGATACCGACTGACTCAACCAAACAGATTTCGAGGCTTTTTCAGACTCACTCTTAGATGCCGATTCAGAAGCTACTTTTGATTGCGATTCTGATTGACTGGCTGAGACTGATGCTTGTACCAACGACTCCGACTGGCTCGCAGAAACGGACGCTTGTACCAACGAGTCTGATTGACTGACAGAAACAGATTCTTTAATCAACAATTCAGACTGGCTTGCAGAAACTGATTCTCGAACCTGTGATTCGGATTGACTTGCAGAGATCGAAGCTTGAACTTGTGATTCTGACTGACTCACTGAAACTGAGGCTTGAACCTGCGAGTCGGATTCACTAGCTGAAACAGACTCTCGCACTAACGAGTCCGATTGACTCAATGATGTTGATCGCAAATCAGTCGATACTTGCGATTCCGACTGACTCATTGAATCAGAACGAGAAAAGGACATAGATTCTGTATTTTGAGACTTAGATTCGACATCAGAAGTAGATTGTGATTGACTCACTGAAACGGATGCTTGTACCAACGACTCTGATTGACTGGCAGATACAGATGCCTGAACCTGCGATTCTGATTGACTTGCAGATACAGATGCCTGAACCATCGAGTCTGATTGACTCGCAGATACAGATGCCTGAACCAAGGACTCAGATTGACTTGCTGAAACAGATTCTTGAACCAAAGACTCGGATTGGCTTGCCGATACAGATGCCTGAACCTGCGATTCTGATTGACTTGCAGATACAGATGCCTGAACCATCGAGTCTGATTGACTCGCAGATACAGATGCCTGAACCAAGGACTCAGATTGACTTGCTGAAACGGATTCTTGTACTAACGACTCTGACTGACTCGCGGAAACTGATTTTTGTACCAACGACTCGGATTGGCTCGCAGAAACTGACTCTTGAACCAACGAGTCTAACTGACTTGCAGAAACTGATTCTTGAACCAGTGACTCTGACTGACTGGCAGAAACTGATGCTTGAATCAACGACTCAGACTGGCTGGCTGAAACGGATTCTGACAGCTTTTTGCTCATCGAAATAGATTGTGACAAGGAAATCAGTTGAGAAACCACTTCCTCCGATCCAACCGCCGATGTTGACTGCGATTGAGACACAGAAATTGATCTAGATGCTAAATTAGATAAGGATACCGACTGACTCAACGAAACAGATTTCGAGGCTTTTTCAGACTCACTCTTAGATGCTGATGCTGCTTTTGATTGTGAGTCGGATTGACTCGCTGATACAGATTCTTTAATCAATGACTCTGATTGACTCGCTGAAATCGACTCTTGAACCAGCGACTCCGATTGGCTTGAAGAAACTGATTCTTGAACCAAGGAATCAGACTGGCTGGCAGAAACGGATTCCTGAAGCAACGACTCTGACTGACTGGCAGAAACTGAGGCTTGAACCAACGAGTCGGATTGACTTGCCGATACAGATGCCTGAACCAACGACTCAGACTGGCTGGCTGAAACCGAGACTTGAACCAAGGAATCTGATTGACTGGCAGATACAGATGCCTGAATCAACGAGTCAGACTGACTGACGGAAACCGATTCCTGAACCAGTGACTCTGACTGACTTGCAGAAACCGACGCTTGAACTAATGACTCTGACCGGCTAGCTGAAACGGACGCTTGATTCAACGAGTCTGATTGACTCGCTGATACGGATTCCTGAAGCAACGACTCTGACTGACTGGCAGAAACGGATTCTTTAACCAGTGACTCTGACTGACTAGCTGAGACGGACGCTTGAACCAACGAGTCTGACTGACTAGCTGAAACGGATTCTTGAATCAACGAGTCTGATTGACTGGCAGAAACGGATTCTTGTACTAACGATTCGGATCGGCTAGCTGAAACAGATGCCTGAACCAAGGATTCTGATTGGCTAGATGATACAGATGACTGAATCAAGGAATCGGACTGACTCGCTGATACAGATTCCTGAATCAATGAATCTGATTGGCTGGCGGAAACTGAATCTTGGACCAGCGACTCTGACTGACTGGCGGAAACTGATGCTTGAATCAAGGACTCTGACTGGCTTGCTGAAACCGACGATTGAACCAACGAGTCTGATTGACTAGCAGAAACTGAGGCTTGAACCAAGGAGTCTGACTGACTGGCGGATACAGATTCTTTAACAAGCGAATCGGACTGACTGGCAGAAACTGATGCTTGAATCAACGACTCAGACTGGCTTGCTGAAACCGACGATTGAACTAACGAATCCGATTGACTTGCTGAAACCGACTCTTGGACTAGAGCCTCCGACTGACTAGTGGAGATCGATTCCTGAACCAACGAGTTGGATTCGCTTGTCGATACAGATTGTGACAAGGAAATCGAGGTTGAAACCTGTGAATCTGATTGACTGGCGGAGCTAGATGCTTGTGACAAGGAAACGGACTCACTGACCGAAACAGATTGAGAAGATGAAATGGATTCTGAAACTAGTGACTCTGAAGTTGAAATCGAGAAGTTTTGAGATTGTGAAGCAGATTCTGACGGTGTCATCTTCCGATAGTAATAATTCACACTCGTTAAGGGGTATGAATCTACTATTTTTTTGATCGTTTGTTTGAAGTTGGAAAAACCATCTGCTCCTTGAGGTGTTGCATCTTCTCCAACGACCATGGTCGTATTTTTATCGAGGTATGCTGATTTTGGAAGTTCCGTGAATGGTTTTGGAACAGTATATTCTATTCCTGTTTTCTCATCAGTGTAAGTAACTGTCTCCTTACTAGAGAACCAACCTGTAATATCCAACTCAAAATGTTGGTAATCTATTCGTTTTGGTGTAACATTCAGGAAATAATCCTTGTTTTTACTTTCAACTTTACGAGTTCCACCTAAATCTGAAAGGTTATCCGTACTATCTTGTTTAAATTCTTTTTCATAAACAAGTGTATATACATCGGTTACCTTAGCATTTCCTACATCACCACTACTAACATCATGGATTTTAGAAGGATCTAAAACATAGTAGCGAAGAGAATAATCACCATTTTGATTAAGGGTGACAACTTCACTTTTAATGAAATGCTCACGCGCATCCCCTAATAGTTCAACTCTTGATTTCCCATTCTTGCTATTATCGAACACCCCACTTTGACGATTTGGGAATACGGTATGCGCTGGGACCTGTACATAACCAGGAAATTCGCGTGGATTAGAAGCTGTATAATGCTGGCCTTCCAATCCGTAGATTCTATACTCTAGTAAGGATCTTTCTTTCCCCGTTGGTTCATATTGCCCATTGAACCATCTACCATTCGGGTCCACTTCTCTATAGAAGGTCGATTGTTGTCCCATCATAGATGGAATTTTGATACTAGGATACGTCCTAATCAACTGCCCTTGATTCTCAGGCGTCATGACATCATAAATACTCCGGAATAAGAAAGCCTGTTCCGGAATAAAATTCGTTAGCATTCCAAAGGTCCCATTACCTGTAGAAGGTTCCGAATTAAAAACCTTGTTCCCAAGGGGAGCCTGACCAATTAGTACTTCTTTTGGTAATTGAATATCTTGGCCATATCCTTCTGGAGATACAGTTTGTGAAAAAATTTCAGCCCCATCTGATTTCCGAACAATGCGGAAATAAACATCCATTGCCTTATGCTTTTCCGGGTCTATCTCACTGATATCAATCGACATGGTCGCATAGTAACCAAGTGACTCTCCTTGTTTATTCACAAAGTCCCAAATACCAAATGTATAACGATTGGTGTAGGGTTCACCTAAAAAATTTTTCAACTCTTCAGGCGAAAATCTTAAGAGATCTTTATCTAGATGAGGATCCTTAGCATATCCTGGTGTGTCAAGTGTAGGATCTTCTACACTCGCACCATTGGGATCTTCTGGGTTCGGGGTCATATCCAATACATCATCAGCCAAGTATGTTTCCTCAGCTAGAGGAGCCAACTGAGCAGAGATCGCAGGTTTCCCATCTATATTCGTATTTCCCACAAAACCTGCAGCTGTCAAGGTCGTCATCATCTCATCGACAGCTTTCTCCAAACGATCGCGCTGGTCAGCATAAGCTTGCGCACTGGCATTGGTGTGGATCAAGTTATTGCTTGCAGCCACTTCAGCCTGCACTTTGTTAATGACAGCTTCGACCACTGCTCGACGCTCAGTGTCCGTCATTTTAGATGCGTAGTTTCCTGCAATTTCTTGGAGCAATTCAGCTTCAGAGGTATTTTGTTCTAAAACAGTGGCTTCTTCTAAACTAGTCGGCTCTTCAATACCTGTTTCTGACTCTAGAGCTTGGGCAGACTCGCTAAGTGCTGTTGATAATGCAGTTGATCCAACTTCGCTCAAGGACAAAGAAGTAGATTCACTGATTGAAGCAGATGCACTCACAGATGTAGAAAGGCTGGTTGATTCTGAAACAGAGATGGATTCTGAAGGCTGGCTTGAAGTTTTCGCTAAGACCACACTATCCACTTCTACCAAGGTTTCCTCTTTTGTCTCAGAAACCATTGGTGCAAGTGATGTTGCATCCTCCGCCTTAGCTGTCGTGGCAAGCACAGCACCCCCAAAAACAGTTCCTACCGTAATCAAACCTTTTAAGAAGGCTTGGCCGTTCTTTTGATTTTCTATTTGATCTTGTTGCACGTTGGCAATGATGGTCTCCTCCACTTGCCCACTCACCACGCGAAAGAGGCCTAGAGCAGCTGTTGATGCTCGAAGCCAATTTTTTCCTGATTTAATTAATTTGAAGCGTACGACACGATCTGTTTCACGAAAGTTTCCTTTTGAACGCTTAAATTGCATGATATTCCCCTTACATTGTAGTCATTATTCATTATACAGGAATACTACGTAGATTCAAGTAATTTGCTAAGAAAAACTTATTTATTATTGTTTTGTTTTCAAATTTTTTTGTAACACATCAAAAATACGTCATTCTACTAGTAAAAAAGTGAATCTCATAGGAGATTCACTCGAAAAAATGATATTTCCTACTAGATCAGTTCCCCTTCTTTTTACGTCGGGTAAGTCCAGCAATTCCAGCTAACCCTGTAACTACCCCAAGAAGAGCTGATGTTACAGATCCTGTTTCGCCAGTATTCGGAAGTGCCACAGATTGGCTGTGTTTTTGTGAACCACTTGCTGATTCTGATGCTGACAATGATTCTGAACGAGAAATTGATTGGCTCATTGAGTTAGAGTATGAACCGCTACCAGATGTTGATCCTGATAGTGATTGACTCACTGAAACTGAAGTACTTACTGATGTTGAAGTTGATTCAGGTGCAGAGGTACTCAATGATGCTGACTCAGATGCAGATACTGATGTCGAAACTGAAACCGAAGTAGAGACTGACTGGCTTTCTGATACTGAATTGCTCAACGATGCTGACAATGATTCTGATGTCGAGATTGATTCAGACGTTGAAAGTGATTCAGAAGTAGACACTGATTCAGACGTTGAGGCTGACTCAGACGCAGAAGTTGATTCCGATGTTGAAACCGACTCAGAGGCTGACAATGATTCAGAGACTGAAACTGACTCAGATGTTGAGACTGAAACTGAAGTAGAAACTGACTGACTTTCTGATACTGAAGTGCTCAACGATGCTGACAATGATTCTGATGTCGAGATTGATTCTGATACAGAAACCGATTCAGATGTTGAAACTGATTCGGACTCTGAGACTGATTCTGATGTTGAAACTGATTCAGAAGCAGAGGCTGATTCTGATGCTGATACCGACTCAGATTCAGAGGCTGACGCTGATTCGGACGTAGATACTGACTCAGAGACTGAGACTGACTCAGATGTCGATACTGATTCAGAGGTTGAAACTGACTCAGACGCTGATACTGATTCGGACGTTGAAACTGATTCGGAAGTTGATGCCGATTCAGAAGTCGAGACTGATTCGGACGTTGAAACCGACTCAGACGCTGACACTGATTCAGACGTTGAAATTGACTGACTTTCTGATACTGACTCGGATTCTGAAACTGATTCTGATGTTGAGACTGACTCAGACGTCGATACCGATTCAGAGGTTGAGACTGATTCTGATGTAGAGGCCGACTCAGAGGCTGATGCTGACTCAGATACAGAAACTGATTCAGACGTTGACACTGATTCTGATACAGAAACCGACTCGGACGTAGACACTGATTCGGATACAGAAACCGATGCAGACGCTGAGACTGATTCAGACGTTGACACTGATTCTGATACAGAAACCGACTCGGACGTAGACACTGATTCGGATACAGAAACCGATGCAGACGCTGAGACTGATTCAGACGTTGAAACCAACTCAGAGGCTGAAATTGACTCGGATGTTGATACTGATTCAGAGGCTGAAACCGACTCAGACGTAGAGGCCGACTCAGAGGCTGAAACCGACTCAGACGTAGAGGCCGACTCAGAGACTGATGCTGACTCAGAGGCTGACGCTGACTCAGACGCTGATTCAGAAGTTGACGCTGACTCGGACGCAGAGGCTGATTCAGAGACTGAGAATGATTCTGATGTTGAAACTGACTCAGACGCTGAAACTGATTCAGAGGTTGAGACAGACTCGGATGCAGAAACCGACTTAGATGCAGAAACTGATTCGGATGTCGATTCCGATTCAGACGTAGACACTGATTCAGATACAGAAACCGACTCGGATGTTGATACTGACTCGGACGTTGAAACTGACTCAGACGTTGATACTGATTCGGATGTCGAGAGTGATTCAGAAGCAGATGCAGATTCGGATGTTGATACTGACTCAGACGCAGAAGCTGATTCGGATGTTGATACTGACTCAGACACAGAAGCTGATTCGGATGTTGATGCCGATTCGGAGACTGAAACTGACTCAGAGGCTGACGCTGATTCGGATGTTGACACTGATTCGGATGCAGATGCAGATGCCGATTCTGAGGTCGACACTGATTTGGATGTTGAAACCGACTCAGACGCTGAAACTGATTCAGAGGTTGAGACAGACTCGGATGCAGAAACCGACTCAGATGTAGAAACTGATTCTGAGGTTGAAACCGATTCGGATGCTGATGTTGATTCGGACGTTGAGACCGACTCAGAGGCTGAAACTAACTCAGAGGCTGACGCTGATTCAGAGGCTGACGCTGACTCAGATGCAGAAACTGATTCTGATGTCGATTCCGATTCGGACGTTGAAACTGACTCTGAAGCCGATATTGATTCAGACGTTGAAACTGACTCGGACGTTGAGACTGATTCGGATGTTGACACTGATTCTGATGCAGATGCAGATGCCGATGCCGATTCTGAGGTCGACACTGATTTGGATGTTGAAACCGACTCAGAGGCTGAAATTGACTCGGATGTTGAGACAGACTCGGATGCAGAAACCGACTCGGATATTGAAACTGATTCGGATGCTGATACTGACTCAGAGGTTGAGGCTGATTCGGATGTTGACACCGACTCAGACGTAGATACTGATTCAGAGGTTGATGCTGACTCGGACTTAGACACCGATTCTGAGGTTAACGCTGACTCAGACGTCGAGACTGACTCAGAGGTCGAGACTGATTCAGAAGCAGAGGCTGATTCAGAAGTTGACACTGACTCAGACGCAGAAGCTGATTCGGATGTTGACACTGACTCAGATGTAGATACCGACTCAGACGTCGAGACTGACTCAGATGTAGACACTGATTCTGACGTTGACACTGATTCCGACGCTGAGACTGATTCAGAGATTGAGACTGATTCCGACTCTGACACTGACTCAGACGTCGAGACTGATTCGGAGGTCGAAACTGACTCAGAAACAGAAACTGATTCAGAGGTTGATGCTGACTCGGATGTTGACACTGATTCAGATACAGAAACCGATTCGAACGCAGATACTAATTCAGACGTTGAAACTGACTCAGACGCAGAAGCTGATTCAGAAGTTGACGCTGACTCAGATGCTGATTCAGAAATAAATGCCGATTCGGATAGCGATACCGATTCTGACACTCGTTCACTCTCCGAAACTGAGGTGGAGACTGTTACGGACTCACTAGTGCTGGCTGATACCGAAGCTGATACAAGAGCACTCTTTGAAGCAAGCTCTGATGCACGAACAGATTCGAATCGGCTTGTCGAAATAGACTCTGAATTCGATACAGATTGACTATATTCTGTTGAGTCCATCGTTACCGCAACCAAATTACTTGCATCCGAATAAACCGGATGATCACCGTAGAAGATGAGAGCTTTTGCATTCACTCCACCTGACTGCAAGGGCACTGTAGGCACTACTATCACCTGACCAGAAGCATCGGCTACTGCTCTTCCAACTTCTTCGTCATTGTTATACAAAACGACTGTCGACCCAGGATTGGCACCTGTCACTGTTACAGGTGTCTGGGTATTCGCTTTCTCCAATAGTCGCGTCGTAACTGTAGGTACCGGAAGGTGCTTGACAGGGACAGTCACATCATTTGAAGTGTTATCTTTATAAGTAATAGTCACTACACCTGACGCTGAGACAGAATACTCCTTGAAGTCCTTCGAGCTCACAATTTGGGGATTAGAGGTCTTGAACGCTTCCCAGATCCTATCTTTCTCAACCTCTGCTAGATTGCTAGTATCGTTGACATAGAGCTCGGTCGCTACATCTCTAATCGGGTTACGAATGCCGTCATTTTGAGGTAAAACTTTAATTCGGAAAGAGCGATCAATAAACTGATTGTTCGAATTGGTAAAACGAACTGTAATCGTATAAGTCTTTCCGGGTTCTACGACCTCATTTTCTCCAACTTTCCCTTCGATCAACATAGGTGCGAACGGAGATTTCAGAGTCGCATTGGGAACTAAAACGCCTTCAACGCGCTCACTATTTGGAGCATATCCCATATAGGTCAAGATAACCCCACCATTTCGCTCTCTTACAATGTACTGTAGCTTAACAGGGTCTGAATTGTAAGCTGTAATCAAATAATTATTCGCAGGTCCACTCATGAAAAACGGCGCACGAAAACGATTCTCTGCATCTAACGAACTGCCCGTGCGCGGATCTCGTTGACCCGAAGTAGCACGGAGCACCGCATTAGCTAAGCGATTCCGAGCACTCTTTGCTTGGCTTTCAACAGCTTCAATTTGAATCGCTGGATTGGACAAACCGCTACGAATCGCTTCTAAAGCAAAATCTCCACTCTCAATCGCAGCTTCCGTTCCAGGTATCTCCAAAGCCTGAGCACGATAGGCGTATAAATCCAAAGCCAAGGCTTGTAGACGTTTTACGTCTTCCTCTGAGCGAGTGGTTTGATTCTCGTTTACTTTCTCACTGATTTCAGGATCCTGTTCAGAAACTAACGGACTGTCTACATGACTAACTGAACCACTTGTAACATAGGATTCGCTCAAAGAAACCGACTGTGATAAAGAACTGCTTTTTGAAACAGACTGACGACCTGACTCCGTATGTGATAGGGATTCACTGACAGACCGGTTCATTGATCCAGAATCTGTAGCAGATGTCGTTCCCAAAACAAAACTGTCCTGACCAACCACACCTGTTGTTGGAATGATTTCAGATTCGAGAAACGAACTCACCTCATTTTCCTCTGCCAACACAGGGGTAGCAATTGTAGTTGCTCCAGCAAGAGCCCCCAACACAAGGATCCCTTTAGAAATCGGAGCAGGAACTGGATCAGCAGAAGTTTCGAAAGGTCTCACGATTTTATCAGTCGCATCACCACGAGAGATACGAAAAAACCCTAGTTGCGAGATAGATGCCCGCACCCAAGTTTTTCCTGACTTGATTAATTTAAATCGCGTGATTCGCTCCGTTTCGCGAAAATCACCCTTCGAACGTTTGAAAAACATGTCCGCTCCTTAAAAATAAGATATCGAGTTATTATACACTAATTTTCCCCAAAAGTAACTAATTAAGACTAGTTTTTAACATAAAAAACAGCACACAAAAAGAGAACCCGGAGGTTCTCTTTTTGGATCCTTTTTCATTTCCCACATACCTGAAATGACCGAATCAAATTAGGGTAGAAGATTATTTTTCATCTTCTTTTTTGCGGCTTCCAAGCGCTGCAACCCCTGCAACCCCTGCAACTGCTCCAAGAAGAGCTGAAGCTACAGATCCTGTTTCACCAGTATTTGGAAGTTGTTCAAGAGCTGGAGCTGGTTGAGCTGGTTGCTCAGGAACTGGGTTCACTGGTGTATTAGGTGTTGGATCTACCGGTGTGTTTGGTGTTGGATCCATTGGTTTATTAGGTGTTGGATCTACCGGAGTATTTGGTGTTGGAGTTGGTGGCACTGGAGTGTTTGGTGTTGGAGTTGGTGGCACTGGAGTGTTTGGTGTTGGAACGTTTGGAGTCTTCACAAGTTTGTAAACATAAGTAACGTTCTTATCACCTTCGATAACTTTACCAGTTGTTGGGTCAGTTGTTGTCAAGTGACCTTCACCGTCAACGTTACCTACTGGGTAGTTACCTTGTGGTACCAATTCATAGACTTTACCATCTGCAGTTGTGATTGTCTTAGGACGGTTATCCACAACTGTATCGTAGTCTTTACCTACTGGTTGGTCTTTTTCATCCACTACTGAAGTCTTGATAGTGTTACCATTTTCATCTACATAGTGAACGTATACATTACCCTTAGGTTGTACAGGTTCTTCGACAAGTTTGTAGATGTAAGTAACGTCTTTACGTCCTTCAACCACTTTACCAGTTGTTGGGTCTGTTGATTCAAGGTGACCTTGAGTATCTACTTTACCAACTGTGTAGTTTCCGACTGGTACGATTTCGTAAGTTTTACCTTCGAATTTAATGTACTGTGGACGGTTGTCTTCAACAGTGTTGTAGTCTTTACCTACTGGTTGGTCTAACTCATCTGTTACTGATTCTTTAATGGTGTTACCTTCAGTATCTTTGTAGTGTACGTATACGCTACCCTTAGGTTGAGTTGGTTCTTCCTTCACTTCTTTGTAAACGTAAGTGATGATTGAACGTGGTTTATCAACTTTACCTTTAATTGGATCAGATGATTCCAAGTGTCCATCGCCATCAACTTTACCTACTGGGTAGTCACCTTTCGGTACGATCTTGTAAGTCTTACCGTCTGGAGTCTTGATAGTATTAGGTTTTTCACCTTCCTCAGTTGTGTTATATGGTGTGTCATATGGTGAGTTTGGTGTGTCTTGACGAGGTTTTTGAATTTCTTTACCATTTTCGTCTACGTAAGTGATGATGACGTCACCTTCTTTAGGTTTCGTTGGATCTTCTTTCAATTTGTAGACGTAAGTGACGTTCGTATCATCTTCAGCAACTTTACCAGTTGTAGCATCTGATGACTTAAGGTGACCTTGTTCGTCGACTTGACCTACTGGGTAGTTACCAGCTGGTACCAATTCGTATGTCTTACCTTGGAACTCGATCGTGCTTGGACGGTTGTCTACTACTGTATCGTAGTCCTTATCAACTGGTTGATCTTTTTCGTCAGTTACTGATTCTTTGATCTTGTTACCATTGACGTCAACATAGTGAACGTATACGTTACCCTTCACTTCTTCATAAACGTAAGTGATAGTTGATTTAGGTTTATCAACTTTACCTTTAATTGGATCAGATGATTCCAAGTGTCCATCGCCATCAACTTTACCTACTGGGTAATCACCTTTTGGTACGATCTTGTATGTCTTACCATCTGGAGTCTTGATTGTGTTAGGTTTTTCACCTTCCTCAGTTGTGTTATATGGAGTATCATATGGTGAGTTTGGTGTATCTTGACGAGGATCTTTAATCACTTTACCTTTTGTATCTACATAAGTGATGATTACTTCACCTTGTTTAGGTGTTTCACTTTCAGAATTTGATGAAGAGTTAGATGCTGATTGTGATACAGATGTAGAAAGTGATGTTGAAGCCGATGTACTCAATGATGCTGATTGGCTCGCAGATACTGATGCTGATTCAGATGCTGATGTGCTCAATGACGCTGATTGGCTTGCAGATACTGATGCTGATTCAGACGCTGATGTGCTCAATGACGCTGATTGACTAGCTGATACAGAAGCTGATGCTGAAGCCGATGTGCTCAATGATGCTGATTGGCTTGCTGATACTGATGCTGACTCAGACGCTGATGTACTCAATGATGCTGATTGGCTTGCTGATACAGAAGCTGATGCTGATGCCGATGTGCTCAATGATGCTGATTGACTTGCTGATACGCTTGCTGACTCAGATGCTGATGCGCTCAATGACGCTGATACTGATTCAGATGCTGATGCAGATTCAGATGCTGACACTGAAGCCGATGTGCTCAATGACGCTGATTGGCTTGCTGATACAGAAGCTGATGCTGATGCCGATGTGCTCAATGATGCTGATTGGCTCGCAGATACTGATGCTGATTCAGAAGCTGATGTGCTCAATGACGCTGATTGGCTTGCTGATACTGATGCTGATGCTGAAGCCGATGTGCTCAATGACGCTGATTGGCTTGCTGATACGCTTGCTGACTCAGATGCTGATGCGCTCAATGATGCTGACGCTGACTCAGATGCTGAAACAGATTCAGACGTTGATGTTGATGCTGATTCTGATGCTGACTCAGACGCTGATGTTGATTCAGAAACTGATTGGCTTGTTGAAGCTGATTGTGATTCTGAAATAGATTGCGATGCAGATTCAGATGCAGAAGCTGATTCGCTCAATGATGCTGATTGGCTCGCAGATACTGATGCTGATGCTGACGCTGATGTGCTCAATGATGCTGATTGGCTCGCAGATACTGATGCTGATTCAGATGCCGATGTGCTCAATGATGCTGATTGACTTGCTGATACAGAAGCTGATGCTGATGCCGATGTGCTCAATGATGCTGATTGACTAGCTGATACAGAAGCTGATGCTGATGCCGATGTGCTCAATGAGGCTGATTGACTTGCTGATACGCTTGCTGATGCTGAAGCCGATGTGCTCAATGAGGCTGATTGGCTTGCTGAAGTTGATGCTGATGCTGAAGCCGATGTACTCAATGAGGCTGATTGACTTGCTGATACGCTTGCTGATTCTTGCGCTGATGTGCTCAACGATGCTGACTCAGATGCCGATACTGACGCTGATTCTGATGCTGATTGGCTTGCTGATTCTTGCGCCGACGTGCTCAACGACGATGACTCAGATGCTGATACCGATGCTGATTCCTGTACTGATTCAGACAATGATGTAGAAGCTTGTTCTGATACAGACTGTGAGTTAGATACAACTTCTGATAATGATTGTGAAGCTGAAGCTGATTCTGATGCTGAATTTGAACCTGAATCTGATTGTGATTCCACTTTCAACTTATAGATATAAGTAACATTCTTCTCACCTGAAGCCACTTTACCAGTTGTATCATCATCACCTGTCCAGTGACCTTGGCTGTCAACTTGACCTACTGGGTAATTACCAGCTTCTACAAGTTCGTAAGTTTTACCTTCAAATTTAATTTCTTTAGGACGATTATCTACTACAGTATCATAATCCTTCTCAAGTGGTTGATCTTGCTCATCAATAACAGATCCCATGATCGTATTTCCGTTAATATCTTTATAATGAACGAAGACACTTCCAACTTCTTCATAAACGTAAGTAATGGTAGATTTTGGTTTGTCAACTTTACCAGTAATAGGATCTGAAGATTTCAAATGACCATTTTCATCAACACCTCCTACTGGGTAATCACCTTTAGGTACAATCTTATATGTCTTACCATCAGTAGTCTTGATGATATTTGGTTTTTCACCTTTTTCTGTTGTATCATATGGTGTATCATATGGTGATTTAGGTGTATCTTGACGAGATTTTTGGATTTCGTTACCTTTCGTATCTACATAAGTGATAACAACTTCACCTTCTTTTGGTGTTTCTTTCAATTTGTAGATATAGGTTACATTCTGATCTTGTTTAGCAACTGAACCTTTAATTGGGTCTGAAGTTGTAAGGTGACCATCTGAGTCAACTTGACCAACAGTATATGTACCTGCTGGTACCAACTCATAAGTTTTACCGTTGTACTCAATTGTAGCTGGACGGTTATCTTCTACTGTATCATAGTGTTTATTGATAGGTTGTTGATTTTCATCTGTTACTGAAGCTTTAATAGTTGTTCCTTCAGTATCTTTATAGTGAACGTAAACATTCCCTTTTTCATCTGTCTTCTTGTAGTAGTGCACTGTATCACCAGATGGTTTTTCATTTGCTGATGGAATAGAGAATTGGTTACCAAAGTTTCCTGAGTTTTGTCCACCAACTACGTTTTCTTTATTTCCTCCTGGTGTTGAGCTTTCAGTTCCTTTTGGATGCTCCAAGAACATATAGGCTTTTTCACCATGATGACCCGCTGTATACCAACCTGATAGATAAACTAGACCTTCTTCTGGTTTATCAGGATTATGCCATGGAGAAACTTGGATTTGATAATCACCATTCTTGCTTGAAACAAGGACTTTATCTGTATCCATACTTGTTGCAGATGGAATATATTTTTCGCCTGGTTTAATTACTGGAGTTGTGTAAACAAGGGTATAGCCAGTTGTATCTGTGTTATTTCCCATTGTTGCTTCATTATATGTTGAAACAGATGATGGGTCCAAAACATAGAGTTTAGTTACAGTTGAACCATCGTTGGCAACTACTTCACGAATACGTTTCACGTAGTAGTGTTGACGCGTACCCTTAAGTTCCGCATACTTGGTCCCTACAGAGTTACCAAGTTCACCAGACATTGTTGAAGCGTCTGCTTGTTGGTACAAAACATACCCCTCAAATGAACGTGGGTTAGAAGCTGTATAGTTTTGACCTTGAATACCTGTCTGGGTATATGAAGCAAGTTCTGTTTCATTACCAGTTGGTTTGTAGCTTTGAGTTGTTGTATCTGCTGTTGAACGGTTTGCATTATAAGTTGAAGATGCAGTATCAACTACTTTATAGTGAGTTGTTTGGCTCATCTTAGTTGATGGAACACCAATTTCAACGTTTGGTTTGCTTTCAGTTTGGTTAGCTGGTGTCAAGTAGTCATACACTTGTTCAGTCGTTTTGGCGAATGAAACATTTCCGTTGTTTTTAATAATGATATCCACACTTGCAGAACCACTATCAGTTGATGCATTATATACAAGGTATGGATAATAAGTCTTAGATGAAAGGTTTCCAAGATTTACTTCTTTACCAGCGTTGGCTGAAGACAAAGTTGTACTTGCAACTTCACTTCCTGTATTCTTATCTACCAAGCGTACATAAACATCAGGATTGTTTGTGCTAGTTGTCTTATCAACTGACAATGTCACATAATAGTTTGTGTTGTAATCTTGGTTATATGATTTAAGATTCCAAACACCAAATGTCATACGATTTGCTGCTGGGTCAGCTGCGTATCCAGAAGGAATGCTTGTCGCTTTGTCTGTAAGTGTTGCACCATTAGCATCGTCCATGCTTGGAGTTGCACTCACACCTGCTGAAAGTGTATTTGAAGTAGAGATGGCATCCAACTGAGCTGAAATTGCTGGAGCACCATTGACTGTTGTATTGCCAGTAAATCCTGCTGCAGTCAAGGTTGCCATCATGTCATCTACTGACTTGCTCAAACGTTCGCGTTGGTCTGCGTATGATTGAGCTGAAGCATTAGCGTTGATCAAGCTGTTGCTTGCTGTCAATTCTGTTTGAACTTTAGCGATGGCCGCATCAAGTGCTGCTTTCTTTTCTGGAGCTGATACAGTTGCTGAGTAGTCTCCTGCAATCTTGTTCAACAACGCTGCTTCTGAAGTGTTTTGTTCCAAAATAACTTTATCTTCAGCTTTCGCTACTGTTGTAGTGCTTTCTACACTTGCTTCAGAGCCAGCTGCTACAGTTGATTCGCTTGAAGCTGCTGAAAGTTCTGCTGAACCTTGTTCGCTCAATGAAGCTGAGTGAGATACAGATACGCTTGTAGAGGTTGAAGCACTTGCAGATGCAGAAGCGCTAGCTGATTCTGTTGTTGATTGAGATTCAGTAGTTGACTCAGTTGTTGATGCTGTTGTTGATTCAGACTGAGATTCTGTTGTTGAAGTTGTACCAAGTACTGTACTTCCTTGTTCTACAAGAGCTTCACTTGAAAGCTCAGATGCAGTCGCAACGTCTGATCCTGTTTCATCTGCTTTTGCAGTATTCGCTACTGTAGCTGCACCAAGAACAGCCCCTGCTGCTACGATCCCTTTGAGCAAGCCACGGCTTGTCATTTCTTTCACTGATACTGCGTCTTCACGCACTTCAGCTACAACAGTCTCTTCGACTTGACCACGAATGACCTTCAAAAGACCAAAGTTAGAAGTCGCAGCACGCAACCAGTTTTTACCTGATTTGATCAATTTGAAACGAGTCACACGATCCGTTTCACGGAATTCACCGTTCGAACGTTTAAAAAACATTTCTGTCTCCTTATTACATTTTTTATTTCCCTAACATTATAGACTAATCTGTCGATTTTTGGAAGCAATTATCCTTAATTATTGCTATTTTTTTATAATTTTTGTTTTAGATAGTAATAAAATCGTTTTCAATAGGATCAATTTGTCAAACCGGGGCAATTTTTTGAAAAAATCCTATAATACTTTTACTTTAGAGGTAAAACAAAAAGCCCCATTTAATAGGGACTTTTCTGATAATTATCTGATTTTTTCCAACATGTTTTCAATGTGTTGGATGGATTTTTCGCGTCCAAGTAAGTAGATGGTATCTGGCAATTCAGGACCATGCATTTCACCTGAAACGGCGATACGGATTGGCATAAAGAGATTCTTCCCTTTGATCCCAGTTTCTTTTTGAACCGCTTTGATTTGTGGGAAGATATTTTCAGCCACAAACTCATCGTCTGACATGGCTTCAAGTTTTGCTTTGAAGGCTTCAAGTACAGTTGGCACTGTTTCACCAGCCATGACTTCTTTCTCAGCTTCTGTCAATTCTGGGAAGTCTGAGAAGAAGAGGTCTGTCAATGGAACGATTTCATCCACTGACTTCATTTGTGGTTTGTAAAGTTCCACCAATTTCTCAGCCTTGTCTGTCAAACGTCCTGCTTCTTCGAGGAATGGTTTGGCCATTTCAAAGATAGTCTCAAGATCCGCATTCTTGATGTACTCATTGCTCATCCAGTCCATTTTCTTTTGGTCGAAAGCAGCTGGAGACTTGCTGAGACGATTTTCATCAAAGAGCTTGATGAGTTCTTCGCGAGAGAAGATTTCGTCTTCCCCACCAGGGTTCCAACCAAGAAGAGCGATAAAGTTAAAGACTGCTTCTGGAAGGTAACCTTTCTTCCGGTAATCTTCGATGAACTGAAGGGTATTGGTATCCCGTTTAGACAACTTCTTACCAGTTTCAGAGTTGATGATCAGGGTCATGTGACCGAACTCTGGCGCTTCCCATCCAAGCGCTTCATAGACCATGAGTTGTTTTGGAGTGTTGGCGATGTGGTCATCTCCACGGATAACGTGAGAGATTTGCATGTCGTGGTCATCGATCACAACGGCAAAGTTATAAGTTGGATAGCCATCTTTCTTTTGGATGACCCAGTCCCCACCGATATTACCACCTTCAAACTCGATATCGCCTTTGACCATATCATGCCATTTGTAGATACCAGACTCATTCACTGCCAAGCGAACCGTTGGAATCACACCTGCTGCTTCACGTTCTGCGATATAAGCTGCTTTTTCTTCTTCGCTCATGCCAAGGTATTCGTTGATGTAGCGAGGTGTTTCACCTGCCGCTTCTTGGCGTTCACGTTCCGCTGCCAACTCTTCTTCTGTAACGTAAGATTTGTAGGCTTTTCCTTCCGCCAAGAGTTGGTCGATGTATTTTTGGTAGAGTTCCAAACGTTCAGACTGGCGGTAGTTTTCATGCGTCTCAGGGCTTTCATCCCAGTCCATGCCCAACCAACGAAGGTTTTCAAGCTGTGAACGTTCTCCGTCTTCGACGTGACGTTTGCGGTCTGTATCCTCGATACGGATGATAAAGGTTCCACCATGGTGACGCGCATACAAGTAGTTAAACAATGCTGTACGAGCATTTCCGATGTGTAGTAGCCCTGTTGGACTTGGTGCATAACGCACACGAATATCTTTTGCCATATTTCTCTCCTCTTATCTTGTTCGCTATTTCTAGCTCATTTTTCAATCGTTCCTATTATACCACAAAGAAAGCAGGACTGAAATGAATAAGTGGCCTTTCTAGCTTTTCTTCCTATATATAAAAAAAGCCAGAACAAATGCTCTGACTTATATCCAATCTATTTGTATCTTATTAAACGAACACGGGCTGCGGATTGTGTCAAAAACGCAAGCTGAATAGCAATTAATTCAAGACACAGTAGCTGATTGGATTCTTCTGTCGCTTTCTAAGCTCAGAAGAATACCTAATCAGCCTTGTGGGGGTAGGACGACGAAGCGTTTATAAATGATATCGCTTCTGTCCTACTCCCTATTTTGACTGTATCCGCTACGCCCTTTGTATCTTAACTTAGTCTTTCTTCTAATTCAAAGTCGATTGGTAGAGTTTGTAAAAAGTGCTCCAACTCACGTTCCCAATAGAACCATTCGTGCTTACCTGGGCTGTGGGTATAGGTGACATCCAAGCCTAACTTTTCTAATTCCTTGACTTCAAAATTATTGGCCTCATAAAGGAAATCCTGCTCCCCACACCAGATCCAGAGTTTGGTCTTCTTATCTGAAAACTTCTTGGCAGCAGTCTCTAGCGAGTAGGGACTGGTCGTCCAATCCTCAATCTCTCCAAAGATCCCCTTCCAAAAAGCTGGTTGTTCCAAGTCATTGTTTTCAAAATCCCGATCGTGGAAACTCAGAGCACCGGAAAAACTAGCCGCATGGGAGAAACGATTTGTCTTGAGAGCCAAGAGCATTGATCCATAGCCGCCCATGGATAGGCCAGCAATAAAGGTTTTCTCCCGTTTCTTGGTCATATTAGGGAAGAAGCGAGAAAGAGTCTCTGGCAATTCCTCCGCAATGGCTGTGTAGTAGTTGTAACCATACTGGGTATCTGTGTAAAAACCATTATTGGTATTAGGTAGGACCACGATCAGATTGGTATTTCGCAAAATGCGCTCCACATTGGTTCGCTTCAACCAAGAGTGGTGGTTGCCATTCATCCCGTGTAAGAGATAAAGGACTGGAATATCCGTATCCGCTGGATCTTCCACGCGCGATGCATCAGGATAAAGGACGGACACGCCCCACTCCATCTTCAAGGCTTCTGAATAATACTCAATCTGCATAACTGCCATTTGATTTCCTCTTTCTACTGTTAAAAACACTCGGCAAGCCTCTGGCTGCCAAGCGTTTCCATTTCTTCTATTATTTCACTTCCATCACGACTGGTAGGATGGCTGGACGGCGTTTAGTTTGTTCAAACAAGAACTTAGACAAGTTGTCGCGTACCAAACCTTTCAATTCCCCCCAGTCAAAGCTGTCTTGTGCCAAATAGTCTTCAACACTTTGGTTGACCAATTCGCAACTTTCACGAAGAATATCCCGACTCTTCTTGACATAGACAAAACCACGGGTGTGCACGCGCGCTTTGGAAATAATTTTCTTCTCTTTGCGATTCACCGTGAGCGCCACGATAAAGATCCCGTCTTCTGACAAGACCTTACGGTCACGAAGGACGATATTGCCCACATCACCAATGGCATTTCCATCGATCATGACATCTCCAGCTGAGACGCTACCGGCAGGGACGAAGTCCCCCTTTTCGTACTCCATTACCGTTCCGCGTTTTGGAATAAAGATGTTCTCAGGCAAGATACCGACTTCCATCGCTACTCGTGCATGGGCATCCAATTCGCGGTATTCCCCTTGGATCGGGAAGAGGTATTTTGGACGAAGAAGGTTGATCATCAACTGCAAGTCCCGTGCGTTTCCGTGACCAGACACGCGTAAGCTTGACGTGATCAATTTGACAATGCCACCTGCTTGGTAGATCATGTTTTCCACACGAGCCACCACAGCTTCTTTAGCAATAGATGGCGTTGTGACGACGTAGACCAAGTCCCCATCTTTGATTTCCACATAACGGTGACGGCCAATAGACATCTTGCGCAAACCGTTGATCGGCTCACCCATCCGGCCTGTTTCCAAAATGATCAATTCATGATCTTCAAAACGGCTCATTTCTTTTGGCTTGATCAAGAGTTTTTCGTTGGCAAGAGACAATTTGTTCAAGCGAATAGCTGTGCGGACGATGTTTTCCACATCAAACCCTGTCAAGACCACTCGACGGCCAGTCTCAGCCGCAGCATCAAAGACCTGCTGGATCCGAGAAAGGTTGCTGGCTACCGCAGCTACGATGACACGACCATCCCAGTCTGCAATCGTATCTAAGATGGCATCGCCTACTTCTTGCTCACTGGCAACTTGAATATTACTATCCGCATTGGCCGAATCACTCAAGAGAGCGAGCACGCCTTCGCGTCCAATCTCAGCTAGACGAGCAAAGTCTGTCGCGTATGACTCGCTGGCAGTTTGGTCAAATTTAAAGTCTCCTGTGTAGACGATATTGCCCTCAGGAGTGCCAATCACAATCCCGATACTTTCAGGGATGGAGTGGGTTGTTTGAAAGAAAGACACGACGGCATCGCCAAAATCAATCTCAGAATTTTGATCAATAACATGGAAGTCGTTGAATTTCTTCACACTGTCATTGCTTTTCACAAAGAGTTTAGCCAACTCAATGGTCAATTCTGTCCCGAATACAGGGACTTTCGCTTCCGCCAAAAGATAAGGCAAGGCCCCAATGGCATCCGCATGACCGTGGGTCAAGAAAACACCCGCAATGCGGTCCTTGTTTTCAAATAGATAATCCATGTTGGGGATAACGACATCCACCCCAAGTTGCTCATTTTCTGGATACTTCAAACCTGCATCCAAGACAAAAATCGAATCGTTCACTTCGGCAACGTAGAGATTTTTCCCATTTTCTCGAACACCGCCAAGAGTGACTAATTTAATACTACTCACTGTTGTCTCCTTTAGTGTGATTATTTTAATACTTACGGTCCTTGGTCGCCCAAGTCGAATTACAGCTTTGCAAATACTTGCATATCCACTCTATTATACAATTTTTTTCTCTTTTTTTCAAAAAGCTTTCCACAGCAAAAAAGTCCTCTCATCTGAAGTAGATGAGAGGGCTTCTAGGCGCCTATTTTTAGGGGGAAAAGACCCTAAAGATGGTAATCTCCCCGTTTATTTTCAATGATCCGCATAGCTGCCTTGATCACATGAAACTTGCCTAACAATTCCTCTAAGCGCTTACTATTTCGCTCGCTCAATTGGCCGTTCTTGACCGCTTGGGACAGGTGATAAAAGTCATCCAAGTCCTCCCCAATGTTTTCAAACAGCTCTTTGGCTTCCTTGAGTCGGTAGCGATTGACTAGGTGGTTCACATCTTTTTTGAAGGAAGCGACATTGTTTTCGTGAATGTCCGTATAGGCTTCCTCTTCTTCCTTAGATTCTTGGTAATTAACCGCCTTAAAGCAAGTGATGAACTCCCGACTTTTGATATTGCAAACAAAGATGACGCCATCACTGGCTACATAGGCTTCTGTGTTGGCGGGTTGAGCCACATTACTATCATAAGGAGAGAGGGAGGAGAGGTGTTGGTTGATCCACTTATTCAAGTGCTGATCATCTACGCCAAAGCGCTCAAAAGCTCTTTGCCGAAAATGGTCCCGACAACTATATTCTTGCGCATACGACAATCCCATACTCTCACCTCCTCCTGAGTATTTTATAAAAATGGCCTCCAGTCTTACGGGACTAGAGGCCTGGTCTGCTTCACTGACTTGGTGCAATTAACCTTTTGGCTAACAAAACAATGTTTATGATGTTGATTTCATTTAATAGTATTTGTGTAAAATACCAGAGGTTTTCTTTGCTATCCTAAATCCAAATGATTAGTTTTCGACTGGACGCATCGAAGTTTGAAAACCTTTACAAAAAGCTTCTACCTACTATTTCCACGTTTTCTTATGTCTCCGGACAAACTAAGCAGGTTTGCCCGACCGTCCAACCGATCCGACACACACGACATGACTGCTCTTTTACGATAAGAGCATGAACAGATATCAGCAAAACAGGCCTAAAACGAAGTAACCTAAATTTTAACTCGATAAGGCATTGGTATCAATCCCTTCTTTATCTTTCTAACTATATTATACTCACCTACCTGAGTAATTGCAAGCGATTTCAGCTGAAACTAGTTCCAATTTTTATGCGGTTTTACAGATGATTTAAGAAAAAGAAAAGAGGCTGGGACAAAAGTCCTAGCCTCTCAATTATTTTTGGATTGTCGAGCAAGACGCAGTGGTTGAGTGGGCTCTACTACACTGATTTCATCAGCTTTTACAGCCCTACTCAACTGTGCGGAGGTGGGACGACGAAATCGAATTCTAACGAATTACCGATTTCTGTCCCACTCTCTAGCATGCAGACAAACTACTTCCACATCAAACAACCTAAGTGATGTCGCTTCTGTCCTACTCCCATTTTACGGGCTTTGTATCTTATTCTTTCTCAAATAATTGATAGTAGTCTGCGATGGTCATTTGGGCTTTCTCTTCTTGATTGAGATCTTGGACGATGTGTCCGTCTTTCATGACAATCAAGCGATTTCCATATTTCAAAGCATCTTCCATATGGTGGGTGATCATAAGAGCTGTGAGGGCATCTTGTTTCACAAACTCATTGGTTAAGGTCATGAGCGCCTGACTGGTTTTGGGATCCAAGGCTGCAGTGTGTTCGTCTAGAAGCAAGAGTTCTGGGCGTTTCAGTGTCGCCATCAATAGACTCAAAGCTTGTCGTTGCCCCCCTGATAGAAACTCAACGGCTGTATCGATATGATTTTCCAAGCCATTGCCAATCTTAGCAAGGACTGTTTGAAACTCTTCTTTATAGCTGGCCAAGTGACGCGGAATCAAACCACGTTTTTCTCCACGAAACTTCGCTACCAAGAGGTTTTCCGCTACTGTCATGCGAGGTGCCGTTCCCATTTTAGGATCTTGAAAGACCCGTGATAGGTACTTGGCTCTTTTTTCAGGAGAATAGTTGGTTACATCTTCTCCCAAAATATAAATCTTCCCACTGCTCACCGGAAGCGTCCCAGCAATGGTATTAAAGAGGGTTGACTTTCCAGCTCCATTGCCCCCCAAAATCGTGATAAAATCATGCTCTCGAATTTCCAAGGAGACATCATCCAGAATGACTTTTTCTTCGTTCATCCCATTGCTCACGGCTTTGGTTACATTTTTTAATTCTACAATTGCTGTCATTTACTGAGTTTCGCTCCTTTCATGATTTTTCCCTTAAAGGTTGGAATCATCAGGCAGATAGCCAAGATCAAGGCACTGAAGATTCGAATATAGCTGGTATTGATGCCAAGCGCAATCACGGCCCAAATCAAAAATTGGTAGGCGATCGATCCGATCGCAATACTGAGCAAGCGCTCTGTCAAAGTGACATTTGAAAAGAGCACCTCTCCAATAATGAGGCTGGCAAGCCCAATAACAATGACACCAATCCCACGTGAAGCATCCGCATAGCCTTCTTGCTGGGCCATCAGTGCACCAGAAAGAGCAATAATCCCATTTGAAATGACCAAGCCCATCAATTCCATCCGGTCGGTGTTGATCCCAAAGCTCTTGGCCATATCTGGATTGTCCCCTGTCGCAATATAGGCTTGACCCAAGCGTGTATCCAAGAAGAAGATCAAACCAAGGATCACAAGCGTTACGAAAATCAAGCCAATCAGAATCTCATTGAACCCACTGGCAAAAGGAAGAAATTCCTGAATTTTTTTATAGCCCAGAAGTCCCAAATTAGCCCGCTGCATGACAAAGAGAATAACCGAGTTACAAGATGTCATTACAAGGATCCCTGACAAGAGTGTCGGGATTCTCCCTTTTGTGTAGAGAAGACCCGTCGCAAGTCCCGCCAAACACCCTGCACCAATAGCAGCCAGCGTTGCAAGGAGTGGATTGACCCCTTTGGTAATCAAGGTCACCGCCACCGCTCCTCCAAGCGGGAAAGAACCTTCTGTCGTCATATCTGGAAAATCTAGAATTCGGAAGGTCATAAAGATTCCTAACCCTAAAATGGCCCAAATTAAACCTTGTGAAACAATTGAATTAATCATAGTTTCTCCCTTCGATAATAGTAGTTTAATTGTAACATAAATATGGAGGAGAACCTATAGGAAATTGTCATCAATTCCCTTTTCATGCTTTATAAAAAACCAAAAGGTTTTGCCTTCTGGTTTTTAATCGTGAGATTTTTTAAAGGATTAAAAGAACATCTTAATCTTCTTTTTTCTTTCGAGCTAGACCCAAGCCTCCTGCAATTACACCAAGTAAGCCATGGGGCGTAAGAGCTGTTGCTGATTTCTTTTAGTAATAAGGTTTGTGCAAATATTTCTCCTCCAGTTGCTTTTATCACTAATTTGTACCTTTTTTAAAATGCGAGGAAATTTTGTGTCAAACGTTTTTCATTTGTTCATTTTTCTGAATCAAAAACCTTTATTTAGTGCGGTTTTCTAATAATTTCATGAAAGTTTACATGTCGACTTTCTTTCTTAAATTGACACTATCTAGTGAAATGTCGTATACTTATTGGCATCGATAGAGAGTGGGACAGAAATCGGTAATTCGTTAGAATTCGATTTCGTCGTCCCACCTCCGCACAGTTGAGTAGGGCTGTAAAAGCTGATGAAATCAGCGTAGTAGAGCCCACTCAACCACTGCGTCTTGCTC
>OAVR01000024.1_pt1 | contig 121730 bp, 118 predicted proteins | sample 1476451 | NCBI WGS metagenome assembly OAVR01 (sample SAMEA2580105, study PRJEB22360) | human gut metagenome | biome: human gut; feature: human-associated habitat; material: faeces | place: Denmark | collected 2008/2010 | reverse complement strand
AATGATGGTTTGGTCGCTTTTCATTATAGTTCTTATGGGACTTTTTGTGTACACTCAAAAAGCTCTATAATCTCTACAGTGGTTTTTACCCACTACAGAAATTATAGAGCCAAAAGGAATTACTCTTTAAGGTGGCTTTTTTAGAAGTAAAGTTTAGGCTAGAAAAACAAGAAACAACGCACCAAAATTGGTGCGTTCTGCTTTTTTATGCTATAATGAAAGTTTAAAAATAAAGGAGTTTGCCATGATTGGAAAGAACATAAAGTCCTTACGTAAAACTCATGACTTAACACAACCCGAATTTGCTCGAATTATAGGAATTTCTCGAAATAGCTTGAGTCGTTATGAAAATGGAACTAATTCAGTCTCTACGGAGCTAATATAGACATCATTTGTCAAAAGTTTAATGTATCTTATGTAGATATTGTAGGAGAAGATAAAATGCTAAATCCTGTTGAAGATTATGAATTGACTTTAAAAATTGAAATTGTGAAAGAAAGAGGTGCTAATCTACTATCTCGACTTTATCGTTATCAAGATAGTCAGGGAATTAGCATTGATGATGAATCTAATCCTTGGATTTTAATGAGTGATGATCTATCTGACTTGATTCATACGAATATCTATTTAGTAGAAAATTTTGATGAAATAGAGAGGTATAGCGACTATTTCGATGGAATTGAACGTATGTTAGAGATATCTGAAAAACGGATGGTAGCCTAATGGAAATTCAAGATTATACTGATAGTGAATTCAAACACGCTTTAGCACGGAATCTTCGTTCTCTGACAAGAGGAAAAAAGTCCAGTAAGCAACCCCTATAGCGATTTTGCTTGGAGGGCAAAGTGGTGCTAGCAAGACTACAATTCATCGTATTAAACAGAAAGAATTTCAAGGAAATATTGTTATCACAGATGGCGATAGTTTTCGTTCTCAGCATCCACACTATTTAGAACTTCAGCAAGAATATGGCAAAGATAGTGTAGAATACACCAAATATTTTGCAGGTAAAATGGTAGAGTCTTTAGTAACAGAATTGAGTCATTTGGGATACAATCTTTTGATAGAGGGAACTTTACGAACGATTGACGTTCCAAAGAAAACAGCACAACTCTTGAAAAGTAGGGGATATGAAGTACAATTAGCAATAATTGCGACAAAGCCCGAATTGTTCTATCTGAGCACCCTTATCCGATACGAAGAACTGTACGCTATCAATCCAAATCAAGCACGCGCAACTCCAAAAGAACATCATGATTTCATTGTAAATCATCTAGTTGATAATACACGACAATTGGAAGAACTGGCTATCGTTGAAAGAATTCAAATTTATCAACGAGATAGAAGTTGTGTATATGATTCAGGAGAAAATACAACTTCAGCAGCAGATGTTCTTCAAGAGTTACTGTTTGGGGAGTGGAGTCAGGTAGAGAAAGAGATGCTTAAAACTGGAGAAGAAAGATTGAAAGATTTAACTAATCGAAATGGTTGTTAGATCTTGAGTTTAAAAATATAGTCTACTTATAACTTTTGTTAGTTGTTCAAGGTGGGCGAAAATTTTTTAGAACTAAAAAACGCATAGTCTCAGGTGTTGAAAAACTTGAAATTATGCGTTTTATTATGTGACTATTAGTCCGACTCGCTCCGCTAGGTGCGAGACAAAAAAAATCACTCGCTATGCGAGTGCGCGTCGAATGTTATGCCAAAAAAACTCCGAACTCGATACAATAAAGGTGTTCAAGCCAATGTTAGGAAGTATTCCACCGAGGATAAGTGTTTCGAGTTTCATGGGTTATTTAAAAGGTAAAAGTACACTTAGGATGTTGGACAGGCATACCAACCTCAAGTACAAGTTTGGGAATCGGCATTTCTGGGCGGAAGGTTATTATGTGAGTACAGTAGGGCTTAATGAAGCCACAATTAAGAAATATATTCAAGAACAGGAAAAGCATGATATAGCACTAGATAAATTAAGTGTAAAAGAATATGAGGATCCCTTTAGGGATAGTGGTAAGTAATACTAAAGCCGCCTCTTTGAGAGGCAAGTGACGAGTCAAGAGCAATAAGGCTTGAACAACGTGAAAGCCAGCGACTTTAGGCGCTGGCTGGTAATTTGGGCTTATAGCTCTGGGACAAACCACCCGTTAGACGGGTGGTCATGATTATAAGAGCGATGAGTTATAAATATTTTGAAATGAGTTTATTTTCCGTTAGAGTGGTAGTATCTTATGATTAAATAGATTTCAATAATTCTTATAATTTTTCAGATGGTTGATTGTTGAAAATCTTTAAAGAATCTTCATTTGTTAGCTTTATATCACGTGTTAAACTGATTGTAGGCACTATCCTATCTCCTATCACTACTTAAATTTATTATAGCTTATTTCAAAAAGATTTTCAATTTGGAATTGAATAATCTTCCTAATTTTGTGCTGCGTAGCTGGATGATTTAACTTTTTTGGTAACTCTTATTAAGTGCTAGTAAACTGATTATATAAATCAACAGTTGAACAATACCTATATATTGAAATATTTGCCAATTTTTAAAATCAATCCATGATGCAAACATAGTTCCGAAAGGAGCAAAGATACCACTAATAGTGAATATGATGCTAAAAATGCGTCCTAAGAAATTGGAATCTATAGAAACTTGGAGATGTGACATTAAATTCACATTGAACATTGAAACAGTTGTAGAGAACAGAGAAAATAAAATCAATAAGATAATTTGCGAGGACTGAAAAAGATTAATAAGTATTAAGGAGACTGCACCTGGCAATAAGAAATGAAGAAAGTATCTCGGTTCAATTTTTTTCTTGTTTAGACTGATGATAAGAGCTCCTATGATACTTCCGATAGATTGAGAAACGAGAATATAGGCAAAAATTTGATGAAATTGAGAAAACGTTGCTGTGAATGGAAGATAGAAGGAATAGATCGCATCTAAGAAGTTTAGAAAAGCGGAAGAAATTAAAATGGTTAGGAGTGTTTTGTCTTCATAGAGGTAGGTAAAACCTTCTTTTAATCCAGTAAAAAATTTTGATTGGATAGTATTATGGTGATGTAAAATGTGAAAACGATATTCACACAAAGCTGAAATAATAAAAGAGAAAGAGTTAATCAGCATACCATATCTAAATCCAAATTGATGGATAACAAAGACGGAAGCTAGCGGTGCTCCAACTCCAACAATCTCAGCCACTATTTTAGAAATAGAGTTATAGGTAAAGATTCCATCGCTGGAAAGAAGGTCTTTTATAATAGCCTTATAAGCTGGGCCGTTAAAACTAAATAAAATAGCCAGTAATATATTGACAACAACCAATATCCAGATATTTTGCGGATTATAAAATAAAAATAGTAAGAAAGTTGCAATTGCAGCAATCACATCTGTTAGAATGAGCATGCGTTTTCTATCGCTAAAATCAGCAACATATCCTGCAAATAGATTAAATAGTAAGCGAACAATGGATTCGCTAGACTGATAAAGCATCATAAAGAATGAGGATTGAACGGTAAGGTTTGCGATTAATAATTTATTGGCATAATCAAAAATAATATTACCCAAGTTTGTTGTTTGTCCCCTGATAATCAGTAGTAGGATATTTTTATTCTCTTTGTTCATACTTATATTCCTCAAGTAGCTCGTTTATGAGTGTAAATTCCTTCTCATTCTTTACACTAGTAGTGATGAGATAGCGTAAATCATCTAGTGAATGAGCAGGGCAGTTTATCTTTTCAGGATATTCTCTAAAAAATTCGATAGGGATAGGGAGCTTTGGAGGAGCTTGATGATGGCCATTCTGAAAAATAGCTAAAGTCAGTGCAATTTTACTGGGCGATGTTGGAATCTCTGCTGGTATAGAAACACTATTTATAAGGTTCCAGTAAGTATCTAGGATATCAATTTGAAATGCACATTTGATAAGCAAAGGAATATTTCCTCCACCAAACCGCTTTCCAATTTCACAAAAGCTTACCTCATCAGTAGTGGAGTTATAAAAGAACTCTGCATGGAAAGGATGTATTTTCTCAGTTCCTAAACTGTCCAATACTTTTTGGGTCTCAGTTTTTAATCGTTGAATGAAGAGGGGATTATTATAGTGAGAGTTTGTACGGACGATATTGATGAAGGTTGTTTTAATATCTAGGATATTTCCTATATATTCATGTGTAAAAAAGTATTGGATTTTTCCATTAATAGCTATACCATCACAAGTAAACATGGTATCAAATTGTTCCTGACTTTCTAAAAGAAAATTCTCAGCTGTATAATACTCTGGTATTTGAGAGATAATTTGAATATCTTTGCCAGAAGCTTCACATCTAGGTTTAATCAGAAAGGTATTAGGAAGAATATCATTTGGGTTCAATAGTTGAGGCTGACTGATTTGTTCACTCAGCTGAGTGCGCATGATTTTCTTGTCTTTATAAGTATAAGCGATTTTCCAAGCCTCTTCATCGGAGGTAAAAAGCGATTTTAAGATACCGACAATATGCATGAGTCCTTCATCTAGTGTGAAAATATCCTCTATGTTCTGTATATCTTTGAAAAAAAAGAGTAGATTAATTTGACTAAAATCATCTATACAAAAAATTTGGTTCTTTAAAAATCCAACTGAAAGATAATTTTTTTCTTGTCTGCTAGGACAGATAATACCTAAATTTTCGTTTGCTTTAATACCAATACTTGCAGGAGAAAAGCGATAAATAAAATATTTCATTTTTTATACCTCGTGTTTTCTAACACCCAAGTCTCAGCTCCTAAGAGATTGTTTTTTGTTTCTCGGAATGTTGAACCATGACAAGAAAAACCGACAACAGCATCTGCACTGTGAAAAGCAGAATGCAACTGTTTACCAATTTGCGTGTAAGTAATATAGTCAAAGATAGAATACTGTTCTTTTATCGTTTCCGTTAGTTCTGGGAGTTGTTGGATGACTCCTTCCATTTTGGCAGTTAGGAGCCAGCCAGTAACTGGAAATACGGTTGGAAGTATGGGTAAGGTGTCACTACAGATGGCTGTCAAGAGAAGCTCAAGAGGATTGTAGGTCAGTTTATATTGTAGATTTTGACGAATCCGTGCACCACCAATGCGTGAAGCAATTTCCAAAAAAATGATTTCGTGTCCATCGTAAAACACCTCTAAGTGAAAAAGAAATGTTCCATTGGGATAAAGTCCATGGCTTAGTGTAGAAGCATAGTCAACAAGCTTATTGAACTGTTCTGAAGTATGGTCTAAGGAAACCGCTGCAGCTGAGATACCTTTTTTAATGAGCAAGGGATTGTAGATATATTGGGAAGGTTCACAGTAGATGATATTCCCCTGATAAACAAAGCCATCTATGTGATAGACATCTGCATAGATGTATTCTTGAACAAGGACAGTCTTATCTTTCCAAAAATGATCAGAATGAAAGGAAACCAAATCAGTCTCTCTCTTTAAATGAAAAGTATCAACAGAACCAGCTCCATCCAAAGGTTTTAGAATAATATCTTCATGTTCTTTGAAAAAGTTTTTCAATTCCTCATAAGATGAGATTTTCCGGGAATGGGGGATTTTAAAACCTAGTTCATTAACTTTCTGTGTCATTTTACTCTTATCACGGAAAGTTTTAGCTTGACTGACTGATTGTCCTTTAATATGAAATTGTTCTCGTAATTCTGCAGCCAATACCATATCAAACTCATCTAAAGCAACAATCGCATCGAAATGAGATCGTTGTAGGATTCCTTGTGAGGTTTCTTTTCTCTTTTCAGGATAATGTTGGGTAGTAACTAGAGTGACATTGGTTGGTTTATTCGTTTCAAATGATTCTACTTTGCTATCATCAATCAGGAGTGTATAGTGATGATTTTTGGAAAGACAAGAGTAAATATCGGTGTAAGTTTCACGATAGGGGTGTAAGATAAGTAATTTTGCCATGATTATTTATAACTTTCTATTGGATTTTGATAGAGGTTTTTATGCGAATCTCTATAATAAGCAAAGTTGCTCGGCAATTCAGGTAGTTTGTAAGTGGGATCAATCTGACTTTTGTAGAGTTTATAAGGGATCCCTAATGTTTGATAGGCATAGTCTGCCCCCATTGTATCCCTATTCTTTTTGACTTTCTTTAACGCTTTATTGATATTTCGAGAGTATTCCTTGTATTGTTTTAGTAATTCGATTTTAATCGATGGAAACTCATTAAAAATAAGTTCTACTGAGATGTTGTGAATATCACACTCTAAAAAAATTTCCCTAGCTACCTTTTTTAGGGCATAGCTGTGTCTATGATTGCCAAATTTTCCAATTTCTGGGAATAAAAAGTTTAATGCTTCTAGTTGACTGATGAAAAAATGTGCTAGTTCATGGCTATTAGAAAGTCTATATAACCTATTGTAGGTAGCCAGAAAAGTTTGTGACTCGTAAATAGACTTAGCCTGTTCACGAATCATATCTAATCGTAAAGGAAAGAAGACACTGTCTAATTGAGACTGAAATCCTCCTTGAAAATTGATTAGAACAAAATTTGCTAATGTTACCAAACCATCGTGGTAATTACTACAAATTTTAATGTAGTAATGATTCCCTGATAAAGGAACATGACACTGAAGTCGATTTTTATCAATTTCGATAATGTGATTAGTAACGTTGTACAGTTGACCAAGGATATCAGTCATTTTTGGACATATAATATAAATGTTATCGAAAGGAATCCATTTATTTAAAAATTTTGTGATAAAGGTTTCAATAATTTGTCCATATTTCTCTTCATGGAAGGAAAATAAACTAATTAAAGTTTGGCATGGGGTAGAGATAGGGTTTACTAAGTTAGCAGGGTAGACATTTCGGAAACAAACTTGTTCTTTTACATATAAACCATCTTTCTTTTCTTTAAAATACTCTAGCTCATCTTGAATGGGTGAAAAAGTAAATAAGTTCTTTTCTTCTCTTATCAAAGGCGATGATGGGAGAGTCTGAGCTTTAAAGATACGTTGTAAATCGTCACTATAAGTATTCTTTGCCATTGATTTTACCTCGGCTATCGACTTTGTTGATTGCAAATGGTTTGTTGGGTATATCTAATAGATAATCCTTGTTAATTTCTTTTACAATGTGTTTAGATATATCTGCAATTAGCTTGACAGAGGGATGTCTTCCATCTTCTTGGAAAGGATGATTATTTTTTTCGACATAGTATTTGAATAGTTCATATTCAGGAAAGTAATAGTCGTCCCCTAATTCCATAATGGCTTCTTTGATAATACGATAATTTTCAGTCGTAGCCAAATGCAGATTATGAAACTTTTCAGAAGCTTTAAGAAGTACATAGGGAATTGAAAATTGAATCTTAATTTTAGGGTTAATAAGTTGTACAACTCGCATAATTTGTTTAGCAAAATTAAGTATATCGTCGGACGATAGATAGACATTCTTAATTTCAGGATTGAGAAATTGATTCTTTGGAAGTCTATTCATAATATGGTTGACTTTAGACCACATTTCAACAGAACCTAGAGATAGTATTAATAAATCTGACTCAGTTAGTGCTGTTTTGACATAATTGTCAATGTTTAAATTTTGATGTAGAACAGCTTCGTAACTTTCCGACTTATTCCAAAAACGAATTTCATCATAGAACACCTTTTGTTTGGAATCTATTAAAATATGATGATCCAATTCAAGTGCAATAACTTCTAAATCCTTTAGCAAGGAAGGAGCATTAAAAATGGTCTCGTAAGGAGAAAAAGTTTTAATTTGACTGTTGGAAAAATAGTCAATACCGAGTGATAAATTTCGTGCTGTACATGCTCCTAAGAAGCATATTTTTTCAGGACGATAAGTTAGAAAATATTTAGATTCATTTGATGAGTAAAAATGTAAGCTATCCATATAGTTCACCATCATATCCTAGAATATTTAATATGGTTTGAATATTACCGAAGCCACGCATAACTTGGTCAAAGTTTAATAGCACAGCGGATTCAATATTTAATTGTACTATTCCCATCAATATCGCCATTCCAGCGCGTATATCTTTGAGATTGTATGTGTTGGATTGATAATTCGTGAGTGATAATTTGTCTAGTGTTTTTAAAGCACCATTATCTAATACTTTAATTCGTATACCTAGCTTCTCTAATTCAGCCACATGACTGGCTCTATGAATAAAAACTTCATCAAATAGAATGGAAGATATATTATGAGATGCTAGAAATTCTGATACAATGGGACCTAAATCAGTGGTGATAAATGGTGCAGCACCTAATCTTAGAAATTCAAAATACTCGGTTTCTATTTGAAATACTTTTTTGAATTGAATTGTGTGTTTATCTTCAATAATTTTTAATCCTAGTTTTGTAAAAAGTTCAATGTAACTTTGGGGAATATCTTTGATAAGTATATTATCGAAAATGATATTTTCTAGCTCATCCCAGAATAGTAAAACATAGGATATAAGCATAGACATATCAGGAGGTAAGGTTATTTCAGTATTGACTATATCAATAGAATCTACTTTAGGGATTAAAATTTTATCAGATGTTAAATATTCTACAGTTCGATTAGTAGCTGATTCTAGTAATGTAATGAGGTAGCACACAGTAGGGTCTGGTGAAAGTCCGTTGATTCTAATTTCATTTGGATAAACATATGCCAAACTAATAGCATTGAAGAAAGCACCAACACTTTTACTCCCATCAGCGTAACAATTCAATGTGATATTTTTATTTAGTAAGTCATTTTTCTCAGAATAAAAGATTTTATTCTCTTCGTTATAGGTGTAGTTCGCTACGGTGGAGAGAATGTCAAGGTGTAAGTCAATAGGTCTAAAGCAAAAGTCATCTCCTCCAGGGAATGTGAACAACAGACGATGATAGCGATAGGTCAAAGCTGAGATAATACCGATGCTGGCTCGACTAATTTTATTAAGAGAGATGATGTCTTTAGGTGTATTTGTAGATTGGATTTCAATGGTGTCTTCACAGGTATATGAGTCAGACCAATGATTATTCCCTAGTTCATACAAAATATTTAAAAAGTCAAAAGCAGTGGGACAATTTCTAATAACTAATTTATGCTTATTCAGAAATAAGCTAGACAATAGAATATGAACACCAATAACTTTATCACCTTCAATCTTGATGTGATTTTTTAGAGTGGTAGAATTTTTACCCTGACTTTTCTTTTGCAATTTCATATTAAAGTGCTTAGGTAAAATGTCATCTGCTGTTTTAGAGAAGCTTTCTTTAGTCAAAGAACTTGGTTGATTTAAACTAACTTCTAAATCTTCGAAGGATATTTCTAGTAGTTTTGCATAAGCTATTAAGTCTTTAACATTGATATCACGAGAGCCATTTTCCCAGTTTGAGATAGCCTGTCGGCTTAGTTTTAATTGATTTGCTACAAATTCTTGAGTAAACCCCATTGATAATCTACGCTGTTTTAAAAAGTCACCAATCATAGGCGTATGTCTCCCTTATGTTAATTTGGTTATTATTATACTCGTATAAAATAAAATTTCAAGAATTTTCAGGCAACATTTTGTTGCGTAGCATGATGATCTAATATCTTCTGTAAATGGGGCGTACTTGTTTATGTCTAGGAGGACTGATGCGTCAGTTCTCCCGTTTTTATTTATGTGACTATTAGTCCGTCTCGCACCTAACGGAGCGAGACGGACTGAAAGTCACATAATATAAAAAAGCCTCACCAAAAAAATTCTGGTGGGGCTTTTGGTGGGGAACCAATCAATTTTGACTGATTTTTAACCTTTTATAATAACCTAAAGTGCTGTTAAAACAACCATTTCACTTCAAATCATGTTTATAAATCATTCCCACTCTACAGTTGCAGGTGGTTTACTTGTGATATCGTAGACGATGCGGTTAACGTGGTCAACTTCGTTTACGATACGAACTGAGATTTTTTGGAGGACTTCCCAAGGAATCTTAGCGAAGTCAGCTGTCATTCCATCGATAGAAGTGATAGCACGGATGGCGATTGTGTAGTCATACGTACGGCCGTCACCCATAACACCCACGGAACGAACGCCTGTGTTGACAGTGAAGTATTGCCAGATATCACGGTCAAGACCAGCTTTGGCGATTTCTTCACGGAGGATAGCGTCTGATTCACGAACGGTTTCGAGTTTTTCTTCAGTGATTTCTCCCATAACACGGATGGCAAGACCTGGTCCTGGGAATGGTTGGCGCCATACGATGTGGTCTGGCATACCAAGCTCAGTACCAAGTGCACGAACTTCATCTTTATAAAGAGTGTTCAGTGGCTCGATCAGTTCAAACTGCATATCTTCTGGAAGTCCACCCACATTGTGGTGAGACTTGATGGTTTGAGCAGTATCCGTACCTGACTCGATCACGTCAGTGTAGAGTGTTCCTTGCGCCAAGAATTTCACATCTTTGAGTTTACTTGCTTCGTCGTCAAAGACATAAACAAACTCGTTACCGATGATCTTGCGTTTTTGTTCTGGATCAGACACCCCAGCCAATTTATCAAGGAAACGTTTTGCAGCATCTGCTTTGACAATGTTCAAACCAAACTTGCCACCAAGCATATCCATCACTTGGTCAGCTTCACCTTTACGAAGAAGACCGTGGTCTACAAAGATACAGATCAATTGATCGCCAATGGCTTTTTGAAGGAGAACCCCAACAACGGAAGAGTCAACACCACCTGAAAGACCAAGAAGGACACGTTTGTCTCCGACGGTTTCACGGATTTTTTTGATCTGCATGTCAATGAAGTTGTCCATGGTCCAATCACCTTTAGCCCCACAGATGTTCAAGGCAAAGTTACGCAAGATGTCATAACCGTGAACAGAATGACGAACCTCAGGGTGGAATTGGATTCCGTAGATTTTCTTGTCTGGATTTTCAATGGATGCAAATGGACAGTCAGCAGAAGTACCAGTGCGGATAAAGTCAGCCGGAATTTCTGTAACAGCATCCCCGTGGCTCATCAAGACCAATTGTTTGTCTGGTGTGCCGGCAAAAAGAGCAGAAGATTCTGTCAAAGTCAGTTCGGATTGACCATATTCACGGTTACCAGCATCACCTGCAGGAACGACCTTCCCACCCAATTTATGGGTCAACAATTGCATTCCGTAACAGATTCCAAGGATTGGAATACCGAGTTCGAAAATTTCAGGATCGATATCAAAAGAACCTTCCTCGTATACAGAGTTTGGTCCGCCTGAAAGAACGATCCCAACTGGATTGATTGCACGAACTTCAGCAGCAGAAATCTTATGGCTCTTCAACTCTGAGAAGACACCAATTTCACGAATCCGACGTGAAATAAGCTGATTGTATTGGCTACCGTAGTCAAGCACGATGATTTTTTCAACATCATGCAAATCAGTTGATAGGTTTGTCATCTTATCCCCTTCTTAAAGAAATTTACTTTCCTCTATTCTAACACAAAAGCCTTGTCTTTACCAATCTCTGATTGAAGAATTAGGAATTTTACGCTACAATAGAGATAACACAGAGAAAGAGCAAGGTTATGATTCCAGCTTACATTCAAATCCATGATCAGATTAAGTCTGAGATTGATCAAAAAATATGGAAAATAGGGGAGCGTCTTCCCAGCGAACGCGATCTAGCTGAGAAATTTCAAGTGAGTCGGATGACGCTTCGTCAGGCCATTACCCTTCTGGTTGAAGAAGGAGTGCTTGAAAGACGAGTAGGAAGTGGCACATTTATCACTAGCACGCGCGTCCAAGAAAAAATGCGAGGCACAACCAGTTTTACAGAAATTATGAAATCGCAAGGCAAGGAACCTTCTAGCCAAGTGATTTCTTACCGTAAAACTATTCCTAGCCTCCAAGAAGTGGACAAATTGGGCATTGATAAGACAGAAACCATCATTCGGATGGAGCGGGTCCGGTATGCCGATGGGATCCCTGTTGTTTATGAAGTGGCCTCTATTCCAGAGAAATTTATTAAGAATTTCAATCGTGAAGAGGTTACCAGCCATTTCTTCCAAACATTGGAGCGTCATGGCTATAAGATTGGGAAGTCGCACCAGACCATCTATGCGCGATTGGCCAAGGATAAGATTGCGGAGTACTTACAGATTTCAAAAGGGCAGGCTATTTTAGGTCTGACACAGGTTTCCTATTTTGAAGATGGGACGGCTTTTGAGTATGTAAAAAGTCAGTATGTCGGAGAGCGCTTCGAATTTTATTTAGAAAATAACTAAGCTCGCAAATCGTAAAAATAGAAAACTCTTCAAATGTGTGAGAGGCTCACTCTCTTTGGCATTTGGGAGCTTTTTTTAGGTTGAAATCATTCTTTCTAAATAGTGATAGTACGGTCAAAAATAAAAGATTTAAAAAAATTTTATTTTTTCTTCAATTTTTGATTTTTTTTACGAATTAATAGATAGAAGCTAGTTTTAGATCTAAAAAAAGATATAAGGCAGGAAAAAATGAAAAAAATTAAAATCGATGTGGTAGCTGTTCCCTTGAGTGGGCATCTGTACCCAACTTTAAATCTCGTTAAACCCTTATTAGATGATCCAACTATGGAAATCCGAGTTTTCACGGGTCCTCAGAAAAAAGCCGTCGCAGAAAGTCTCGGCTTCACGGTCGTTCCGATTCTAGAGGACAAAGTAGAAGAATTTGAACGTGTGGCTAATAACGATAAAAAACACAATCTCTTTTCAGCTTATCGGCAATTGTCTAGGAGTCTTGATTTGATTAATCATGTATCGGATCAATTGTTAGAGGAGTGGCGCGTCAATCGTCCAGATATTGTGATTGCTGACTTTATCACTCTATCAGCAGGGTTTGTGGCAGAAGAATTGGAAATTCCTTGGATTACCACCATGGCGACACAATTTGCTATCGAAACTCCTTATGGTCCTCCTTGCTTCTTCGGAGGGATGGGAGTCGCGCGCACGAAGAAGGAAGAGAAGATCCAAGCACTATGCCGTAAACTCACGCGCATTGGAAAATACTGTGGCGCTTTCCTCTTACGCAAACGCTTAAAACGTTACAATTTCAAGTTGTACAATCAAAATGGAGTAGAGTCTATTTACTCTCCTTATGCCATCTTTGGAATTGGTATGATGGAGCTAGAGTTGAAGACACACTTCCCTCATCAATATGCGTGGCTTGGCCCTTTGGGGACTTCTCTTGAAAAAGCAGAAGATTATCCTTTAGATCTCCGTCCTTACGAGGACAAGACGAAGGTACTCGTGACTTGTGGAACCCAGTTGCCTTGGGCAAAAGAGAATTTGCTCCAGCAAACCCAGCAGTTGGCCAAAGAGCATCCAGAATGTCACTTTTTCGTCACCTTAGGTGATGGGGCAAAAGACTTTTCTGAAGAAGAAGTAGCACCAAATGTGACGCTCGTCTCTTATCTGCCTTACAAAGAATATATTCCGCAGATGGACTATGTCATTCACCATGGAGGAGCTGGAATCTTTTATCAGTGTATCGAATTTAAAAAACCAGCCTTGATCTTGCCACATGATTATGACCAATTTGACTATGCGATTCGAGGAGTAGAAGCAGGAATTGCTTTTCAAGCACATCGTAATCGCACCGAAGAGATTAAAGCAGGTTTTAATGCCCTATTAGAAAAAGAATCTTGGGAAAAGTTAGAAAGACTAAACAAACTTTCAAAATCCTACAAGCCGTTGGATACCTTGGAGTTTGAGATTCAACGATTATTAAGACGTGGAACGGATGGGAAACTATGAAAATTCTTGTAACAGGTGCGACTGGCTTCCTTGGAAAATACGTGATCGATGAGTTGTTGGCTCACGATTATTCCATTGTAGCCTTTGGCCGAAATGAAAAAATTGGGAAGGCCCTGGAAAATGAGCGCGTCCAATTTGTGAAAGGGGATTTGATCTCTATTAAGGAATTAAGACAAGCCTTTCAGTCTGTTGATGCTGTGGTTCACGCTGGAGCTTTATCCACTGCCTGGGGACCTTGGAAGGCCTTCTATCAGGCGAATGTAGTTGGTACTCAAAATGTCCTTGACTTGTGCCGTGAATATGCGGTAAAACGCTTGGTTTATGTTTCTTCTCCTAGTATTTACGCAGCTGGAAAAGATCAATTAAACATCAAGGAAAGTGATGCTCCAAAAGAAAATCACCTCAACAATTACATCCGAAGCAAATTGGCATCTGAAAAACTTTTTTCTGATTATCCAGATGTGCCAAGTATCATCTTACGTCCTAGAGGATTATTTGGTGTGGGGGATACCAGTATTTTGCCTCGTGTCTTACGCCTCAGTCGAAAAATTGGAATTCCTTTGATTCGAGGGGGAGAGCAGCTCATGGATATGACCTGTGTGGAAAATGTTGCCCTAGCCATTCGCTTGGCTTTGGAATCAAAAGAAGCACACGGGCAGGTTTATAATATTACAAATGGGGAACCAAAGATCTTTAAGTATTTGATCGAAACAACATTAAAGGGATTGGGAGAACCGATTCGCTATCGGAAAATTCCGGCAGGTCTTGTAGCAGGTGCGGCCTATAGCCTTGAAGGAGTGTATAGATTATTCCATCTGAAAGCTGAACCTCCATTGACTCGCTATACCTATTATCTCCTTCGATATAGCCAAACCCTCGATATTCAAAAGGCCCAAACCGAACTTGGCTACTATCCAAAAATGACTATTGAAGAAGGGATTGACAACTATGTCCAACATGATCAAGCGCATTGATTATTTTCCAGCAGGCTATTGTAGCAGTCATTCTGGTCTCTTATTTAAAGGAATTCCAAATGAAAAAATGCAATTTCCGGCAGGTGTCTTTTTGATTCATCATCGTGAAAAAGGCTATATTTTGTACGATACCGGCTATCACTACGAGATTAAGAAAAAAGCTCGGTATTTCTGGTACCGTCTAGCCACCCCAATGCAGATGAAAAAAGAAGACCAGATCGATTATTTATTGCAAGAGCGCGGAATTAATCCAGCAGCCATTTCCTATGTCATTCTTTCGCATCTGCACCCGGATCATCTCGGTGGAGCAACCCTTTTTCCAAATGCTCATTTCTTTGTCAGTCAGGAAGTCTATGAGGTGTACCAAAAACCAAAATTTAAGGATCTAATTTTTAAAGAGTTTTTGCCAGCTGATTTCAAAGATCGGGTGACTTGTCTCAAAGCAGATCAAAGGCATCCTGCTTTCCCCTATCGCCCGACTGCGGATCTTTTTGGTGATGGGAGCATTCTTGTATCGTCTATCGATGGACATGCGAGAGGGCAAGGTTGTCTTTATCTGGATGAGCTCAAACTCTTCATCGGAGCAGATCTTTCTTGGGGAGTAGACCTCTTGCCTTTCACACGGCAAATGCGTCTCATTCCTTCCTTGGTTCAGGATGATAAGAAGGCTTATTTAAAAGGAGCTGATTTGCTGGAAACACTCTTGCAAGATGGCATTCAAGTTGTGGTCAGCCACGACCCGCAAGATCGGATTGAAAGGATTTTAAATGAAAAAAACAGTCTTTCTGAAAACCTTTATTGAAACCAGATGGTGCCACCGATTCCGTTCAAAAGAGGCCTTGAAGCGATATCAAGATAAGCAATTGGCGCTCTACCATACTTTTATCACTTCTCAGTCTCCCTATTTTCAAACCCATTCTCCCGAATCCTTTGGAACCATGGATAAATCGTTTATGATGACACATTTCAATGAACTCAATACCCTAGGGGTGGATCGAGATCAGGCTTTAGAGATGGCGATTCGCGGAGAACAAACACGAGATTTTACTGAGATGAATGGAGAAGTAGCAGTAGGCTTGTCTTCTGGGACTTCTGGCCACCGAGGAGTTTTTGTCACCACAGAAAAAGAAAGAAGTATGTGGGCTGCAGCGATCTTAGCCAAGATGCTACCGAAAGGAAAACTGTTTGGTCATCGCATTGCCTTTTTCTTACGAGCGGACAATGAACTCTATCAAACCATTAATTCAGGCCTTATCTGCTTGGAATATTTTGATATTTTCAAGGATAGCAAGGAGCATTTAGAGCGTCTCAAAGACTATCAACCAACCATTGTGGTCGCACCAGCTTCAACCTTGATTGAGTTAGCCAACTATGTCAGCAATCAGCAACTTGCGATCCAACCTGTCAAGGTTGTTTCTGTTGCAGAGATTCTAGAAGATCGAGATGCTCAGACCATCGCCAAAGCTTTTCAACTAGACAAGGTTGATCAGGTCTACCAAGCGACAGAGGGATTTTTAGCTTGTACCTGTTCAGAAGGCAATCTACATCTCAACGAAGATATTTTGTATGTCGAAAAAGAGTATCTTGATGATAGCCGCTTTTATCCGATTATTACGGATTTCAAACGAACCAGTCAACCCATCTATCGCTACCGACTCAATGATATTTTGGTGGAAGAAAAGTCCCCTTGCCCTTGTGGTTCCGTCTTTACTCGAATCGCAAAGATTGAAGGACGATCGGACGATATCTTCTATTTCAAAAAAGAAGATGGCAGCAGCCAGATGATCTATCCGGATTTTATTCGCCGGTGCATTTTATTCGTCGAAAATATTCAGGACTATCAAGTAACTCAGTTGGCAGATGGATCCATTACCATTGCCTTGAGTCACCGGACAGAGTCTATGGAGCAAGCAATCTTTGCTCAATTTGAACTCTTAGCTCAGCAAAAACAATTCATTCTCCCAAGTATTCAATTTATCGATTACCAATGGGACCCAACACGTAAATTAAAACGTGTTCAACGACTTCAATAAAAGGAGAATCCTATGACTACTGTAAAAAGACATTTGCAAATTAAAGGCTATGGAACAGCGCTTCCAGTTCATACAGTGACTTTCAAAGACCAGACTCGTTACCGCGTGAAAGAAGGAGAAGAAACACAGATTGATCTTGCAGCCCGTGCGATCGAAGCTGCTTTAAACCATGCGGGTCTTGAAATGGCAGACATCGACTGCCTGGTTTCGGCTAGTGCAGTTGGCGTTCAGCCCATTCCTTGTACAGCAGCTCTGATCCATGAGCGCGTGGCCAAGGGACTGACGATTCCTGCTATGGATATCAATACCACCTGTACCAGTTTTGTATCAGCTTTAAGCACTGTTTCTTATCTGATTGAAGGTGGTGAATACCGTCGGGTTCTGATTGTATCTAGTGAAGTAGGGAGCCTAGGGCTGAATCCCAAACAAAAAGAAAGCTTTGAACTGTTTAGCGATGGAGCTGCAGCCTTTATCTTTGAAGCAACAAAGGAAGATAAAGGAATCATTGCTAGCATGCAACGTACCTGGTCTGAGGGAGCCCATGATACCGAAATTCGTGGTGGTTTGACAGCTTATCATCCGAAATTGTACTCTGAAGCAACCAAGACTGATTTCATGTTTGATATGAAAGGGAAGAAAATTCTTTTGCTTTCTGCCCGTGTTATTCCAGAAATGTTCCAAGAATTCGAAGAGAAATCAGGCATTTCTAAAGATGCTGTAGACTATATTATTCCTCACCAAGCAAGTCGCGCCTTACCACTCGTCATGGACAAATTGGGAGTCGGCAAAGACAAGTACCTCAATATTGTCAGTGATTATGGAAATATGGTTTCGGTAGCCGTGCCTTTCGGCCTAGCCTATGCATTGGATCATGGCTATGTGAAGGAAGGAGATACCATCTTCTTGATGGGAACTGCAGCAGGGATGACGGTCAATATGTTGGCACTGAAACTTTAATGATGAATCCTCTTATTTCAAGCTCAAAAAGCATCAAGTCCCGCTAGTCTTTAGCGGGCTTTTTTGATATAATGAAAGGTATGGAAATTGAGAAAACCAACCGAATGAATGCGCTCTTTGAGTTTTATGCAGCGCTCTTGACGGACAAGCAGATGAACTACATCGAGCTCTACTATGCAGATGACTACAGCTTGGCTGAGATTGCAGAAGAGTTTGGAGTGAGCCGTCAAGCGGTCTATGACAATATTAAACGTACAGAAAAGATTTTGGAAGATTACGAAATGAAACTCCATATGTATTCCGATTACATTGTACGCAGCCAGATTTTTGATCAGATTTTAGAACGCTATCCGGAAGATACTTTTCTACAAGAGCAGGTTGAAATTTTATCAAGCATTGACAATCGGGAGTGATTATGGGCAGTCTCGTCATTTATCAAGGAATATCTTGCAAACTATTAGTCGCAGAGGAAGTATTTCCTACTCGACTACAGATTATCTCGCCCAATGATATCTCCAAAGCTATGCAAATAGGTTTTAGCTGTTGGGGATATCCAAATGAAATCATGAAAGAAGTCACACCCGAAGAACTAGAATGTTTGCAACATTTCGGACGATTTCCACTGAATTGAAAAACTAGGAGAAAGAGTATGGCATTTGAAAGTTTAACCGAACGTTTACAAAACGTCTTTAAAAATCTTCGTAAGAAAGGGAAAATCTCTGAAGCGGATGTCCAAGAGGCAACCAAAGAGATTCGTCTAGCCCTCTTAGAGGCCGACGTTGCCCTTCCTGTTGTAAAAGACTTCATCAAACGGGTCCGCGAGCGGGCTGTAGGTCATGAAGTCATCGAAACCTTGAACCCTGCCCAACAAATCGTGAAGATTGTTGATGAAGAATTGACAGCGATTTTAGGTTCAGAAACAGCAGAAATTATCAAATCTCCAAAAATTCCAACCATTATCATGATGGTCGGTCTTCAAGGGGCTGGTAAAACAACCTTTGCGGGTAAATTGGCTAATAAATTGGTCAAGGAAGAGAATGCACGTCCTTTGATGATTGCGGCCGATATCTATCGTCCAGCAGCCATTGACCAGTTGAAGACCCTTGGTCAACAGATCAATGTCCCTGTCTTCTCACTTGGTACAGAAGTCCCTGCAGTCGAGATCGTTCGTCAAGGTTTGGAGCAAGCGAGAGCCAATCACAATGACTATGTCTTGATCGATACGGCTGGTCGTCTGCAAATCGATGAAAAACTCATGGGCGAATTGCGCGATGTCAAAGCCCTTGCCGAGCCAAACGAAATCCTCTTGGTTGTCGATGCCATGATCGGTCAAGAAGCGGCCAATGTGGCGCGTGAGTTCAATGAACAACTCGAAGTGACTGGGGTTATCTTGACCAAGATCGATGGGGATACCCGTGGTGGTGCAGCCCTTTCTGTCCGTCAGATTACTGGAAAACCAATCAAGTTCACTGGTACTGGTGAAAAAATCACTGATATCGAAACCTTCCACCCAGACCGTATGTCTGGCCGGATCCTCGGTATGGGGGATATGCTGACGCTGATCGAGAAGGCTTCTCAAGAATACGATGAGAAACGCTCTCTTGAACTCGCTGAGAAGATGCGGGAAAATACCTTTGACTTCAACGATTTCATCGATCAGTTAGACCAAGTTCAAAACATGGGACCAATGGAAGACCTGCTCAAGATGCTTCCAGGGATGGCCAATAACCCTGCCATGAAGAACCTCAAGGTCGATGAACGAGAAATTGCTCGCAAACGTGCAATTGTATCATCCATGACCCCAGCTGAACGCGAAAATCCAGATTTATTAAATCCAAGCCGTCGTCGTCGGATTGCTGCTGGATCAGGAAACACCTTTGTCGAAGTCAATAAATTCATCAAGGACTTTAACCAAGCCAAGCAGATGATGCAAGGCGTCCTCTCTGGCGATATGAACAAGATGATGAAACAAATGGGGCTCAATCCAAACAACATGCCGAAGAACATGCCTGGTGGAATGCCAGATATGTCTGCCCTCGAAGGAATGATGGGACAAGGTGGCATGCCTGACTTGTCAGCTCTTGGTGGAGGCGCTGGAATGCCTGATATGAGCCAAATGTTTGGCGGTGGTCTCAAAGGAAAAGCCGGTGAATTTATGATGAAACGGGCGATGAACAAGATGGCCAAACAAATGCGCAAAAATAAGAAAAAACGGAAATAATCGTTTCTAATAAGGGCCTGGAACACACCGTTCTGGGTTCTTTTAGAAACTAGTACTAGAGGAAAGATGTTAAAAAAACTATTTCAACAAGTCATTCGTTTCTTTGCAAGATTGTTTTCTTCGCACAGCAAGCCCTTTGAATTCCCAAAAGGATCGAAGAAACCAGCGATCAGACCGATCATCTTTGTACCTGGAAGTTCAGCTAGTATCCAGCGATTCAATGGAACCATCCGTATGCTCCATCGCTTTTCTAGAAAAAAGCAAAGTCTCTTAAAAATAAAGGTCAATAAAGATGATTCTATAGAGATGGAAGGAAGACTGAATACGAAAGAGCCGAATCCAATAATTGTGATTGGCTTTGAGAATAATCGTGATGGCTACAGCAATATCAAGCAGCAAATCGAATCTCTTAAGACCGCTCTTACCTACCTTCTTGATCACTATCATTTTACAGAGTTCAAGGCTGTCGGTCATTCCAATGGAGGATTGGTTTTGACTGGTTTACTGGAAAGTGGCTTTTTAGAAAAGAAAAAGCTGACCGTAAGAAAGCTCGTTATTATTGGCAGTCCTTACCAATTCAATCAAGAGATGTATGATGATTTTCAAACATGGAAGCATCGCCTGGGAAAAGAAGTAGAGGTCCTTAACTTTGTCGGCAGCTTTGCTGGAAAATCAGATGGCATCGTTCCTCTCTCTAGTGCACAAGCCGCAAAATCTATTTTTGAGAAACAAGCCTATACAGAAGTGAATTTAAACGGTCGCAAGGCTCATCATTCAGCTTTACCCACTAATCCAGATCTAGTGAAACAATTAAGTCTATTTTTGAATCTATAATTTAATTACATAATTTCGGTTATGTAATTTTTATTTGTCTCTTGCAATCCTTAAGTAAATATGGTACATTTTTGGTAGCGATTACACATACTTAAGGAGGATTTTATGAAAAATCCCAAATTATTAGAAACAATGAAAGATTACAAGGGACGGGATGAGGTTCCCGCAGATTTTGATGCTTTTTGGGATCAAGCCCTAGCAAAGATGACTGAACTGCCTGAATACAAGCTTAAAAAACAAGATTTCAGCATTCCAAATGTGATTTGTTATGAATTAACCTTTAAAGGAACACGAGATGGGCTTGTTTATGCGCGGGTTGTTTTCCCAAAAACGGATCAAAAAGTTCCCGTTATTTTCCATTTTCATGGTTATATGGGCCGTTGTTGGGATTGGGCTGATATGCTGGCTTATATAGTAGCCGGTTATGGTGTTGTATCTATGGACGTAAGAGGTCAGTCAGGCTATTCAACAGACGGAGATCGCTCACCACTTGGTAATACGGTAAAAGGACAGATTATCCGCGGAGCCGTGGAAGGGCCGGAAGAGCTCTTTTATAAGGATGTCTACTTAGATCTTTACCAGTTAATTGAAATTGTAGCCAGCCTTCCTCAAGTAGACGACAGTAAACTTGCCAGCTACGGAGCATCTCAAGGCGGTGCCCTGGCTCTTGTGGCTGCTGGATTGAATCCTCGTATACAACGAACGGTAGCCATTTATCCATTCTTATCAGATTTCAAACGAGTATTGGAGATTGGGAACACCAGCGAGGCTTATGACGAGCTTTTCCGTTATTTCAAGTTCCATGATCCATTCCACGAAACCGAAGATCGTTTGATGCAGACATTGGCCTATATTGATGTAAAAAACTTTGCACATCGCATCAAAGGACAAGTTCACATGATTACCGGGCTAGATGATGATGTCTGTCATCCTGAAACGCAGTTTGCTATTTATAATCGATTAGAATGTCCAAAAGAGCATTTAATCATGCCAGAATATGCTCATGAAGCTATGAACGTTCAAGTCAATGATCGAGTCTATAATTGGCTCTGTGGTAGCAAGATTCCATTTCGATATGTAGAAAAATAAGTTAGAGAAGAAAATAATCAGTAGATCCATGAGGTTTGCTGATTTTATTGTAGTTAAAAGGGATCTAGTATAGATAGGGATACAAAACAGTCCTATATAACCCCTATAACATCTTTCCGAAAAACTATAATTTTCTTGAAAAATATATATGGCTATGCTATACTACTAGTATAGAAAGATTTGGAGAAAAACATGAAACGCGAGATCTTATTAGAACGGATTGATAAACTCAAACAAGTCATGCCCTGGTATGTATTGGAATATTATCAATCGAAACTGGCCGTTCCCTACAGTTTTACAACTTTGTACGAATACTTAAAGGAATACGATCGATTTTTTACCTGGGTTTTGGAATCTGGTATATCGGATGCTGACACCATGGCCGAGATCCCCTTAGACGTTCTGGAGCACATGACCAAGAAAGACATGGAATCCTTTATTCTTTACCTACGTGAACGTCCTCTACTCAATGCCAATACGACGAAAAACGGTGTTTCCCAAACAACCATTAACCGTACTTTATCTGCACTTTCTAGTCTCTATAAATACTTGACTGAGGAGGTTGAGAATGAGCAAGGGGAACCTTATTTCTACCGTAACGTCATGAAAAAGGTTGCTACCAAGAAAAAGAAAGAAACCTTGGCTGCTCGAGCTGAAAATATCAAGCAAAAACTCTTTTTGGGTGATGAAACAGAAGGTTTTCTTAACTATATCGACCAGGAGTACCCGCAAACCCTCTCAAATCGCGCCTTATCCTCCTTTAATAAGAATAAAGAGCGAGATTTAGCCATTATAGCACTCCTTCTTGCCTCTGGTGTCCGTCTCTCTGAAGCAGTCAACTTGGACCTTCGTGACCTCAATCTTAAGATGATGGTGATTGACGTCACTCGAAAAGGTGGAAAACGAGACTCTGTTAATGTTGCTGCCTTTGCTAAACCCTATTTAGAACAGTATCTCGCTATTCGAGACAAACGTTACAAGACAGAAAAGACTGATACAGCCCTATTCTTAACTTTGTATCGAGGTGTTCCAAACCGGATTGATGCTTCTAGTGTTGAAAAGATGGTCGCCAAGTATTCTGAAGACTTCAAAGTCCGAGTGACGCCCCATAAACTACGCCATACATTAGCAACGCGTCTCTATGATGCAACCAAATCACAGGTTTTGGTCAGTCACCAGCTGGGACATGCCAGCACACAAGTTACCGACTTATATACCCATATTGTCAATGACGAACAGAAAAATGCCTTGGATAGCTTGTGATATTACATAACGTAAATTATGTAAATGATTTTTATATTAGAAAAAGAGCGATAGATTTTTATATGGAATCTTACGCTCTTTTATTCTTTCTATAAAAATTCAATCCAATAATTACGGTGGGGCTCAATAATAACTGGTTTTCCCCAAAATGATTTTAGATAAGCCAGGTTTGCAGGGGTGACAGGTCTTTTTTCACTATTATACTTTTCTGCACTTTCTTCCGTTAAAAAGCATTTAACTGCTTCATATGGTGTTCCGTCACTCGCTATTCGATCAATTCCTAAATAAGCAATTTCATCACCGGCTTTTGGAGAATCTGTAAATAGTTTACCAATAAAATAAACCGTCTTATCTTTCATTAATTCATAAGCTTTACTATTTTCCAATCTATTATTCGCTGCAGCGTACATAATACAAAAGCTATCCACGATATCTTTCAAAGGCATCAATTCTTCTTTGCTTACGATTATTTCCTCAGGAGCAAGACCACCAATGATTAAGTTTTTATAATAAGGTTGCTGGATGACGTTATCTAAAGCCATTCCTAATGGTAGTTGGACAGCTTGATAGCCTAATGGTTCTAGCTCTTGCTTTTTCTGGTCAAGGTGTTCTTGTGTAATACTGACATTCAAATCATAAGGATTGGAAGGTTGTTGTTTGCTAAAAAAAGCCACTACTATACGATCTAACTGTTCAAATAGACCAAGATTTTCCACTGGAATTTTCATCATCGAATATAATCCCCTTTTGTGTTCAGATTTCTTATATATTGTACACTCATGGTATTTAAATATCAAGTTTAAGATAAAAGATATCCATGTTAAATGGATATCTTTTACTTTATTCCACCACTGCTTCAGCAATTTCTTCTGCAGTAATACCTGCGAAGTAACGACCTAGGTTAATGGTTTGAAGGGCTTTGAGGACGTCTTCACGTTCGTATTTAACGCCACGAAGAACATCTTCTACTGCTGCAACATCTTCGATACCAAAGAAGTCACCGTAAATCTTGATATCTTGAATTTTTGATTCAATGACATTAGCGAAGATTTCCACCTTACCGCTAGGGAATTTAGTGCCACGACGGACATTGTATTCAGGAGACTTTCCATAGTTCCAATCCCAGGTACCGAACTTGGTTTCCTTGATACGATTGATTTCAGCCAATTCTTCATCCGAGAAGACATATTCTGTCATCTCAGGGTATTCTTTCTTCATGTAGTCCAAAAGCAAGTCACGGAACTCTTCCACCGTGATTTTTTCTGGCAACTCATCGATGATATTGGTCACACGAGCACGGACTGATTTAACCCCTTTGGACTCAAACTTGTCTTTAGATACCTTGAGAGCATTAGCAAGGACTGACAAATCCACGTCAAAGAGAAGACAACCGTGATGCATGATACGACCATTAATATAGGCCTGGGCATTCCCACAGAATTTCTTGCCATCAATCTCTAAATCGTTACGACCCGTGAATTCAGCCTTAACCCCAAGTTGAGCCAAGGTGTTGATCACGGGAGTTGAAAAGCTCTTAAAGTCAAAGGCTTTGTTTTCATCTTCTTTTGAAATGATGGTGTAGTTGAGGTTGTTCAAATCGTGATAAACAGCCCCACCACCACTGATCCGGCGAACCACTTCAATCCCATGCTCTCGAACATAGTCACGGTTGATTTCTTCTATGGTATTTTGGTGACGACCAACGATAATCGAAGGTTTGTTAATCCAAAGAAGAAAGATTTGATCCTCATCTAACAGATGCTTAAAAGCATACTCTTCTAAAGCAATATTAAAAGCAGTATCATTTGAATAATTAATAATGTATTTCATAAGATTCCTTTATATACGATAGAGACTGGTCCAGCATTTGCTGTCCAGCCATTCTATCATTTCAAATATTATTTCTTCTTAGGTGAGTGAACTGCCAAGCCGAGTACATCCGCAAAGGCTTCGTACATCACTTCTGAGAAGGTTGGGTGACCATGTATGGTCTTGAGCATTTCTTCTACAGTGATTTCCATCTCAATAATAGTTGAAGCTTCGTTGATCAATTCAGCAGCAGCTGGACCAATGATATGAACTCCAAGAACTTCACCGTATTTCTTGTCTGCAATGACTTTAACAAAGCCTTGAGCAGCATCTGATGCAATGGCACGTCCGTTCGCCGCAAAGTTAAATTTACCGATTTGAACATCGTATTTTTCACGAGCTTGTTCTTCTGTCAAACCAACAGCGGCAACTTCTGGAAGTGTGTAGATAGCTGCAGGCGTCAAGTTCAATTTGGCAACAGCATGATTTCCCTTAAGGGCATTTTCAGCTGCCACTTCACCCATACGGAAGGCAGCGTGGGCCAACATCTTAGTACCGTTGATGTCACCTGGTGCATAGATACCTGGAACAGACGTTTCCATGTATTCATTAACCTTGATCCGTCCACGATCCAATTCAAACTCAACTTCACCGATTCCTTCAAGATCTGGAACACGGCCGATTGAAAGAAGGGCTTTGTTGGCGATGATATCATCTTTTCCTTCAACCTTGATACGGAGTTTGCCATCTTCTTCAATGATTTCTTGCAATTTCGTATCCGTCAAGATTGTCATACCCTTGCGTTCAAGGATCAAGCGAAGGTTCTTAGATACTTCTGCATCCATAGCTGGAACAATACGGTCCATCATTTCGATGACTGTTACTTTTGAACCAAAAGTCATGAAGGCTTGACCAAGTTCGATACCGACAACCCCACCACCGATGATGACAAGGCTTTCTGGAACTTCATTCATTTCAAGGATATCATCACTAGTCATCACAAGGGATGATTCCATTCCTGGAACGTTAATCTTGCTGACTTTTGAACCACCAGCAAGGATAATTTTCTTGGTTTCAAGCAATTCAGAACCATTGACCAAGACATTCTTATCTTTCGTAATGGTACCGATTCCTTTATGAACATCCACTCCGTAGCTACGAAGAAGCCCTGCAACACCACCGACGAGGGTATTTACGACCTTGTTCTTGGTTTCAAGAACCTTATCCATATCTACTGAGAAACTTGGATTTTCAATGATAATACCACGGTTTGCCGCATGACCAATATTTTCAATGATTTCAGCGTTGTGGAGGTAAGTCTTAGTTGGGATACATCCGCGGTTCAAGCACGTTCCACCAAGTTCAGATTTCTCAACAAGAGCAACCTTACCACCTAATTGAGCTGCTTTAATAGCAGATACGTAACCAGCAGGACCCCCACCGATCACTACGATATCATAAGCGTCATCGCTCTTATTGTCATCGTTTGAAGCACTTACTGCAGCTGGTGCTGGACTCGCTTCTGGTGCTGCTCCAGCTGTAGGGATGTTTTCCCCTTCTTCACCAAGGTAACCGATCACTTCTGTTACAGGAACAGTTTCTCCGTCCCCTTTCAGAATAGCGATCAAGTAACCGTCTTCTTCCGCTTCCAATTCCATGCTGACTTTGTCTGTCATGATTTCAAGGAGAACTTCTCCTTCTTTTACAAATTCGCCGACTTTTTTATTCCACTGAACGATTTGTCCTTCGGTCATATCTACGCCGGCTTTTGGCATAATTACTTCTAAGGCCATTTTATTTCCCTCTTTTTCTTGTTTCTATTCTCTCTCGTTGATTAGACCAACATTGAAATCGGGTCTTCAATCAAGGCTTTCAAGTCTTTCATGAATTTGGCACCAGCCATCCCATCGACTACTCGGTGGTCAATGGTCAAGCCCAAGCTCATGATTGGACGAATAACAATTTCACCATTCACAACCACTGGTTTTTCAACCGTTGCACTAACGCCAAGGATGGCAGAGTTTGGTTGGTTGATGATTGGTCCAAATGATTGAACGCCAAACATTCCCAAGTTACTGATGGTAAAGGTTGAGTTTTGCAATTCACTTGGAGCAAGCTTACCATCCAAGGTACGTCCGATAACGTCCTTGAAGGCTACCACCAACTCTGACAAGGTCATTTTTTCTGCGTTATAGACAACCGGTGTCATCAGTCCATTGTCCATCCCAACTGCCATCGCTAAGTTGACATAGTTATGAGTAATGATGGTTTTGCCATCTTCTGTCAATGACGCATTGATGTATGGGTGTTTCATCAAGGTCTTAACCACTGCTAGAGAAAGCAAATCTGTTACAGTCACTTTCTTGCCAGTGGCTTCCATGATTGGATCCAATACCTTCTTACGAAGGGCCAACATTTGAGACATATCAACGTCATAGTTCAAAGTAAAGGTTGGTGCTGTCAAGTAAGATTCCACCATCCGTTGAGCGATCACCTTACGCATTGGTGTCATCGGAATCCGCTCGATCTCACCATAAGGTGTCATATTATCTGGAGCTTCCTCCACCTTCTCGATTTCAGCAGGTGACTTAATGGTCTCATTCTCAATATTTTCAGGAAGGAAAGCAAGGACGTCCTTCTTCATGATCTTACCACGATGACCAGTTCCTTGAATCTCTTGCCAAGCAATATTGTGTTCTAAAGCAATTCGTTTTGCAAGTGGTGAAATGCGAACCACATTTGTGTCTTTATAGGTTTCCACGTCTTCTTTGTGGACACGACCGTTTGCGCCTGAACCAGAAACATCATAGAGGTTGATCCCAAGATCATCCGCTAATTTTCTAGCCGCAGGAGTCGCTCTTAGCTTATCATCAGCCATGACCTCTCCTATTCTATTAAAAGATATTAAGGACGTAGAGGACAAAGAAAAAATAGGAGATTGACGCTGTGTTCGATGAACACGAGGAAATCTATCTTTTTTTCACAGTCCTCCGTCCGGATTCAATTCTACAAGCAACTTGGATACACACGTATCTCAAGTTGCTACGGTTGCCGCTATCAGGCGGTCAACCTAGTAGACTTACTAATTCGTTCGTCGAATATCATCAATTCGACTCACTCATGTCGCATTTTATCAATTTCAAAATGAAAGATAAAACCACGAATATGTTACATAACTTATGTTATGTATTATTCTTTGTTATATGTTTTACGAATAGCATCTTTGATGCTTTCAACTGTTGGAATCATTGCATTTTCAAGGTTTTGTGCGTAAGGCATTGGCACATCTTCCCCCGCACAACGGCGGATTGGTGCATCCAAGTAATCAAATGCTTCTGATTCAGAAATAATAGCTGAAATTTCACCAATATAGCCACTTGTTTTGTGGGCATCATTGACAAGCACAACTTTTCCTGTTTTCTTGACAGAATTAATGATGATCTCTTTATCAAGTGGAACCAAGGTCCGTGGGTCTACTACTTCTACTGAGATCCCTTCTTCTGCTAATTCTTCAGCAGCTTGCATCACGCGACGAAGCATTTTTCCGTAGGTTACGACAGTGACGTCAGTACCTTCACGTTTGATTTCTCCGACACCAAGTGGAATTGTGTAGTCTGGATCAACTGGCACTTCCCCTTTTTGGTTGAATTCTGACTTGTACTCAAGAATAATAACGGGGTTGTTATCACGTATAGATGACTTGAGAAGTCCTTTCATATCCGCTGGCGTACCAGGAGCAACAACTTTCAAACCAGGAATATGAGTAAACCAAGATTCCAAAGATTGGGAGTGTTGAGCTGCAGATCCAACTCCATTCCCAGCAGCACAGCGGATTGTCATTGGTACTTGACCTTTCCCACCAAACATGTAGCGAGTCTTAGCAGCTTGGTTGACAATAGCATCCATTGCAATAACAGAGAAATCCATGAAGGTCATATCAACGATTGGACGTAGCCCTGTCATAGCAGCACCAGCTGCTGCACCTGAAATTGCAGCCTCAGAAATCGGACAGTCACGGACACGTTCTGGACCAAACTCTTCCAGCATTCCTACTGAAGTTCCGAAGTCTCCACCGAAAACTCCGACATCTTCCCCCATCAACAATACATTTTCGTCGCGACGCATTTCCTCAGACATAGCAAGGATAATGGTATCGCGGAAAGACATTAATTTAGTTTCCATAATTCTCTACTCCCCCTTAGTCTGCGTAAATATCTTCGAAAGCTGATTCGAGTGGAGGGAATGGGCTTTCTTCCGCAAATTTCACTGAAGCTTCAACTGCTTCTTTTACTTCTTCTTGGATCTGATCCAATTCTTCTGCGCTCGCAATCTCATTTTCAAGGAGATACTTGCGAAGGTTTTCGATTGGATCTTTCTTCTTCCACTCTTCGACTTCTTCACGTGTCCGGTATTTACCAGGGTCTGAAGATGAGTGACCAAGCCAACGATAAGTGACACTTTCAATCAAGACAGGGCCTTTACCAGAGCGGACGTATTCAACAGCTTTTTGGAATCCTTCATAGACATCGATAACGTTGTTTCCATCAGGAATAAACATTCCAGGAATGCCGTAAGCAGCACTACGTTCGTGGATATGCTGGATATTGGTCATTTTCTTGATGTCAGCAGAGATTCCATAACCGTTATTGATACAGTAGAAAATTACCGGAAGATTCCAAATAGAAGCCATATTCACCGCTTCGTGGAAAACACCTTCGTTGGTTGCGCCGTCCCCAAAGAAGCAGACGACAATCTTACCAGTCTTTTTCATTTGTTGAGTAAGGGCAGCACCTACTGCAATTCCCATACCACCACCAACGATCCCGTTGGCACCAAGGTTACCTGCATCCAGGTCGGCGATGTGCATTGATCCACCCTTCCCCTTACAAGTACCGGTATACTTACCAAGGATTTCGGCCATCATGCCATTCAAATCGATTCCTTTAGCAATGGCTTGTCCGTGTCCACGGTGGTTAGATGTCAGCAAATCATCGTCGTTTAAAGCCAACATAGCTCCAACGTTTGCTGCTTCTTCCCCAACAGAAAAGTGCGTCATTCCTGGCACTTTCCCTTTTTTTACTAACTGTGCAATTTTTAAGTCCATGCGACGGATTTCTTCCATTTTACGGAACATTTCCAATAAGAGACTTTTATCTAATGTTGCCATCATTTCGCCTTTCTTAGCATTTATTCATTCATTTTTATTCTAGCCAAAAATGAAAGCACTGTCAAAAATAATGCTCAAATGATTTCACAAACTATATACCTTGGACGGAGGTTTTATAAGCATTTTTAACTTCAAATAAAATATTTCACAAACTTTTCTCTTCTTCCTTTGCTATACATATAAAAAACCGATAGGATCCTATCCTACCGGTCATCATCTTATGATTGGCGTTGACCAAAGTCATGAATCATTTGTTCCAATTCTTCACGACTTGGAGTTGTTAACATGTAAAGGTAGTCCCCTTGAAGCTCTGCAAAGGCCGCAGGCATATCTTTCTTCACACGGAATTGATCTCGGTATTTGGCCAAGACTTCTTCCTCTGAAAGGACATAAGCTGCATTGGCACGGCGTGAAGTCGCCAAGCAATATAGGGGTTCAAATTCAGAAGTTGGGAAAGGTTCTCCGGCTACGATGGCAGCATAGCCACGGTACAAATCAATCGAGTGAGCATAGTTGTAGACATCGATGGTAAAGCCACCTGCAGGGCGATTATTATACTCGATCGCAATATAGTCATCCCCATCACGGAAAAATTCAATGTGGAAGAAACGCTCCTTCATGCCAAAAGCTTTAACAATCGCTTCCCCGTATTGACGCAATTTTGGATCCATCTCTTTGAGGACATAATAAGAATTGTCCATCTTGTAGAGCATCAAGTCAAGCGGTGTATAGGCATAGTCAAAAGTAGTCGAGAAGACAATGTTACCATCGCGATCGACCAGACCATCAAAGGTACAAATCTCACTAGAAGTGACAAATTTCTCAAAGAAATACTCAGTATGTCCATCCCATTCAGCTTTGAAATGGTCCACATCTTCTGCTGTTTCAAGCTTGAAGGTTGCTGCTGCTCCTACCCCATTGTCAGGCTTGGCGATTAATGGCAACCCAATCTTCTTCACGGCCTTGTCGATGTCTTTTTCTGTTTTAACCACAGCACCCGGAACGACTGGGACTCCAGCCTTCTTGAAGAGTTTCTTCATTTCGGATTTGAACTTGGTTTTCTTCAGATCTTTTGGCTTAGCCCCGAAGACATTGAATTGCTCCCGAAGCGCCGCATCCAATTCCAACCAGTACTCATTGTGGGATTCGATACGATCGATTGGACCATGTTTGTAAAAGAGAAAGGCTACTGCACGTTTCACTTCGTCCAGGTTTTCCAAATTTTCAACACGGAAATATTCTGTTAAGCTGTTGCGCAAAGACTCATCTAACTGTTCATATGGCTCTTGACCAATTCCCAAGACAGTGATCCCTTTATTAGCCAACTCGATTGTAAATTGTTGGAAGTTTTGTGGGTAATATGGTGAAATAACGATATAATTCATTGAGGTCTCCTCCCTTTTTACTTATAGATACATTTGGCCTAGGAAATATGGCATTTGTTTGCGCCACCATTCCCAATCGTGGGCGACATCATGCCCCCATTCAGCGAACCATGCAGGAATATTTTTGTGATCAAAGGCTTCTTTCAGTTTGTAGAAAGATGGAAGTCCATCTTGTTCCCAAGCCCCTAAACCAGTACAAACAACGATTTCAGCCTGACGGTAACGATCGATAAACCAGCCATCGTTTTGGTTCCAAATATAATCAGATGGCGAGTTTTGGTAAATTGCTTCATCGCCTCCAAAGTCACCAACAAAGAAACGAGCGTCATAGACACCACTCAAGGCAATCACTTTGTTAAAGACATCTGGATGTTGCAAGAAGAAGTTGAGCGCGTGGTAGGCTCCCATAGAGCAACCAGTTGTCATCATCGGATCAAACCAGCCTGTTTTGTGTTTGATAAAAGGAATGGCTTCTTCAATCACATAGCGTTCATAAGCTCGGTGCATTTCTGCTCGATCGTGAGGATTCTTCCAATTACAAAGCCAGCTATCACTATCCACACTCGAAAGGGTAAAGAATTGAACTCGTCCTTCTTCGATAAACTGAGCACAAGCATCAATCATACCAAAGTCATAATACTCGTTATGGCTTCCACCTGATGAAGCAAAGACCACAACAGGAATACCTGCGTGTCCATAGCGGTTCAGATACATTTCACGGTTGAGTTGGCCACTCCAGTGGCTTAAATGTTCAATATTCATAAGTTCCCTCTTTCCTTTATTTCTTCAATTTACAGTCTATTAATCCCATTTTTCTGCCAAAAAGCGAAGGCATTCTGGTAAATGTTCGGCCCATGCTTCTTCGTGGTGAATAGCCCCAGATTGAATCCGAATGGCAATATTTTCCAAAGCCACCCCTTGTTGAATGACGTCGTGATAATAACGAAGAGATGAATCGATATAGGCTTGCTTGATGTTTCCTGCCATCAAAGTTTTATCCGTATCATCCGCCTCTTCAGTTCCTACATAGATGTAAATCCGTTGGTCTGCATACAATTTTTTGCGTTCGATATAATGATTGAAGGCATCTTGGTGAAGCCAGTTAGCAGATGAAAAGACCCCTAAACATCCGATTTGATCTTGGTACTCTAAGCCCAAAAATTGGGTAATATTTCCCCCCAAGGAAGAACCAATCATGGCCGTATGTTCTCGATCAGCAAGAGTCCGGTATTCTTGGTCGATAAAAGGTTTCACCACCTCCATGACAAATTCGCCGTACTCAACTCCCTTGCCACCAAATTGCATGCCAGGAATATTGGATTCCTTGTACTTCCAGGCAGAGTATTCATTCATGCGTTGGAAACCATCATTATCGATCGCAACAACAATCATGCGACTAATATCTGGATTCCGCTTAATGGCTGGAATCACCTTCCAGGAATGACCCGCATAAGCTTCCTTGCTATACAAGACATTTTGCCCATCGTGGAAATAAACAACAGGGTAACGTCTATCTGTATCCGTTTCATAATTCTTAGGTAATAAGACTCGCACACGACGGAGTTTTCCGGTATAAGGCACTTTCAACTCGTGTGTCTTCATATCTAAATAAAAATAGGATTTGTTCATTGTCAGAAAACTCTCTATATTCTAAATTTTATTCATTATACCATTTTTAGAAGAAAAAGTCTGGATTTTCTCCAAACTTTTTCCTTTATTGGGTTATTTTTCCATAAACTGAGACAAATCTTGTAAAGAACGTTCGGCAATTTTCTCATACCGTTCCTTTTTATCCCGAATGCGTGGTCCTTCTAGCTCCTTGATAATCCCGAAGTTGACATTCATGGGTTGGAAATGTTTGCTATCGGCATGGGTGATATAGTGAGCCAAACTTCCGATAGCTGTTGTTTCTGGGAAAATCGCTGCTTCTTCTCCTTTGAAAAGGCGAGCGGCATTGATTCCAGCTACCAAACCTGAGGCAGCTGACTCAACATAGCCTTCTACCCCTGTCATTTGACCCGCAAAGAAGAGGTTTGATTGTTTCTTCGAACGGTAGGTTTGTTCAAGCAGATTTGGAGAATCCATGTAGGAATTGCGGTGCATGACACCATATCTCACAAATTCCGCATGTTCCAAACCTGGAATCATTTGGAAGACCCGTTTTTGTTCGCCCCATTTAAGGTGAGTTTGGAAGCCAACGATATTGTAAAGGCTGGCAGCCGCATTGTCTTGGCGCAATTGGACTACCGCATAAGGGGTCTTAAACTCCCCATCACGTGGCCCTTTGTAATCATCAGGATACTCGAGCCCAACTGGTTTCATAGGGCCATAGAGCATGGTTTTGATGCCTCGTTTGGCCATGACTTCAATGGGCATACAACCTTCAAAATACTTTTCTTTTTCAAAAGAGTTGAGCGGGGCTTCTTCTGCATTGACCAAGGCCTCGTGGAAATCCATAAATTCTTGTTTGGTCATTGGGCAGTTGAGATAAGCTGCTTCTCCCTTGTCATAGCGTGACTTGAGATAGACCTTGTTCATATCAACGGTATTGACATCGATAATCGGAGCTGCTGCATCATAGAAATAGAAACCATCGCCACCATTGAGAGCATGGATCTTTTCTGCCAAGGCATCGCTGGTTAGAGGCCCCGTTGCGACAACTGTGATGGCATCTGTCGGCAATTCCGTAATTTCATCACGAATGACTTCAATGAGAGGGTGTTGGGACACCTTCTCCGTCACCCGGCTAGCAAAACCTTCTCGGTCCACAGCAAGTGCTCCACCGGCTGGTACACGAGTCGCTTCCGCTGCTTCAAGGATGACAGAACCCAGACGGCGCATTTCTTCTTTGAGGAGCCCGACAGCATTGGTCAGAGAATCTCCTCGAAGAGAGTTGGAACAGACTAACTCCGCAAAGTTGTCTGTTTTGTGTTGCGGAGTGGATTTGACCCCACGCATTTCATAGAGCTTGACCGGAATTCCCTGTTGGGCAATCTGATAAGCCGCTTCCGAGCCAGCAAGGCCCGCACCGATCACATTGATATAAGATTGAGACATGACACTAATACCTCTTTGGGTATCAAAACACCCTGCTGGACTGTTTTGACACCCACAAATCTTTCTAATTTTCTACTTGCTCCATTATACCAAAAAGCCAAATAAAAAGACAAACAGGAAAAGCCCTGACTGTCTTCGAAAATCATTGTTTCTTGAAGTTGAATGATCTATAAGCATTCAGCTGATTTTTGTCTTCGTAACTAATGCTAAAACCCACTTCTGTATTCCTAGATAGTTTATCAACTTGAAGTATTTGAGCAAGTAAGTATTGAAAATCAGAATCCGTCCAATTTTCAATATCTTCATTAGTTACTTGTAGGTTTTGTTTTCGTACTTCTTTTATATCAATGTCTATATCAATTCTAAAGGTCGAACGATTATCAGCAACTCTTTTTAAGAGTAGATCTCGATCGCGAACAAGCGTTTCTTCATCAAGATTGTTGACTCTACTTGGGTCTAGGTCCTCAATTAACGGAGTGAGTTCTTTGACATCTGTTTTTAAAATAGACTCTCTTTTTTCTTGCTCCTCAAGATAAGTTTCCGGGTTGCCACTATATTCTTTTTTTGGCACCAAAGAATAATAGGAGTCAAATGAGTCCAATTCAACAGATTTTTTAATATAAAGTTTCCTAATCGCATCATCGCTTAAAAATGTCGAAATCAAGCTACCACTTTGAACTAGCTTATTGTATGCTTCGTCTAGCCTATCATAATTGTCATCACCAGAAACATACTCCATTTCTAGGCGATAGACTTTTTTCTTCGAAAAACCTAGGAAAATTTTCTTCTCGACTTCTTTAAGTTTCGGATTATATCTGAGGACTGGAGTTTTCTCAACATAATCTTTTTCAAAATCTACATAGACATCAACAAATTTTTCAGTTCCTTCAATGTAAATTGGAGATCCCTGATAGCCGAACGTATCAGCTGTCGAGTATCCTTCCGCTTTTAGCCCTGCAGCTTCTACTACGGAACGAATATTTGATATAGCCGTATTCGCTAAATCATTATCTACTCCGTTGTTACATGATGACAATATTAATAATGTCAGCATAGGTAAGAGTACACTAATTACTTTCTTAATCGCTTTTCTTTTCATTTCTCCTCCTAGCATGCAATTTAAACAAAATCCTTATTTTCGTTACAGTTAGAATCTTAAAGGGATCAATTTCCAGTTGATTGGTGATCTTATAAAATTATCTATATTTTTTTGACATAGCATCCTTCCAGATTCATAGACACAACCAAGCTGCTAAGAGGGCAGAGAGGATACTGAATAAGGATCCAATCAAGTAATACTCCGCAAAGGCTGGATCCTCCGAAATTTTATTGTAGCGGGCGATAGATTTGGCCGTAAATACTAGGCCGATCGAAGCAAATTGCCCATAGACGAGACAGGCCCCAATCACCAAACGCTCTAAAAAACCAATCATAGAACCAGCCCCAGTGATCGTATCCATTTTCTTCTTGCTGGTGGGTTGATATTTAGTAAACAGAATTTTAAAAGCAATATTGCTTGGTTTCCCAACTAGGAGGACATAAAAGATTAGATTTAAAATGTCCAAGGGTAGATAGGTCGTGCCATTCTTCGCTCCCATAAGGACTAGACAGCTAATGATGGCGATATGCAAGACTTGATCCAAGGCAAAAGTCCATGCTTTTGGTAATTTCAATTGCTTCTGCACGATCGGTTTTAAGAAATCTATTCCAGCATGAGTTAGTAAAATGACCAAGCAAATCCACCACAAGTCCAGATGACAGAGGGAAACCACAATCAGAGGCAGAGCTACATATAAAATGTGAAGCCCTAGCACCTTCTTATCCTGATCCTTGCGATCCGCCATCTTTTGGCTTTGAAAATAATAATCTGATAACAAATGACAAATCAACAAGAGAATCAAGTATGGATTCACTACGATACTAGACAATCCGCTCATCTTCCTCTCCTTTCACTGTGCTTTGTATACTGGCCAGGGCAGCTGCTCTCCCACGTAAATAAACACGGACACTGCTACTCTTCAACCGTTTAGAGAGGGCACTTGGGTTGATAGCTAGTGATTGGGCCAAATCCTGCTGGCTAAAGGTTTCACTATAGACAGATCTCTTTAGCAGATTGAGCAGGATCTCTTCCTGACTCTCTCTCCAGCCCGAACGTATGGCCTCTCCGGAAGCGATGAGGGCGTTCACAAAATAGTCTTGGTTTTCCTTCCCGCTTGAAAAATAAATCTGGGTATTGCCATAGTCATTTTTCTGATGAACAAAATTGATGGCTGCGCGTGCATTCCAATAAGCTGGACCGTCTGCTCCAACACTTTGCAAGGGATCAATAGCTGTTACAATCTCCCCGAGGCCAATCCCAAAACGAAGTTGAGTAGGGGTCAGTTCTGAACGCAGGGTATCGATGATTTGAAAAATAGGAGCATCCACTTTTAAAAGTGCCTGAAACTCATCCCCCAAGGTCAAAGTAAAACGGGATACCATGTAATCTCCAAATAATTCGTTCATCTTTTGAAGCGTTTTTTCTACCTGTTTTTGCAGGTCAAAACGTTCTTGTACCATTTTGGAATCGATGACATCTGCAATCAAAGCAAGATACATAAGCCCACCTCCTTGTGTCTATTATAACGAAAAAAAACAAAAATGTCTATTATAACAGACATTTTAAAAAATTGCCGTTATAACAGACATTAAATCATTTAAAAGCTTATTTCACTTTTTCTTCTTCGTAGTCCCCATTGCTACATACGACCTGTTTGCCGTCACCACGAACTTTTTTCTCAACTAAGTAGTGGCCACATTTTGGACAATCCCGACCGATTGGTTTATCCCAAGAGGTAAATTCACACTCTGGATAGCGATTGCATCCATAGAAGATACGGTTGCGCTTGGTTTTACGCTCGATGATTTGTCCCTGATGACAGTCAGGACATTCCACGCCGATTTCTTTGACAATGGCTTGCGTATGACGACAATCTGGGAAATTACTACAAGCATAGAACTTACCAAAACGTCCTAATTTAATCACCATCGGGCTGCCACAGACTTCACAATCAAAACCAGCTGGTTCGTCTTTGATTTGGATTTTTTCCATCTCTTCTTCAGCCTTGGCGACTTCTTTAGAGAATGGTTTGTAGAAGGCATCAATGACTTTTTGCCACTCTTCTTTTCCGAGTTCGACATCATCGAGTTTCCCTTCCATCTCCGCTGTGAAGGTCACATTGACAATATCTGGGAAAAACTCAACAATCAGTTTATTAACGATCTCCCCTAATTCCGTTGGTTCAAAGCGTTTAGCTACCAGCTTCACATAATAGCGTTTTTGAATAGTCTCAATCGTCGGAGCATAGGTTGAAGGGCGACCTACTCCATTTTCCTCCAACGTCTTAATCAAAGTAGCTTCAGAATAACGGGCCGGTGGTTGGGTAAAGTGTTGCTCAGGCTTGCTATTGACCTGCTTGACGATATCGCCTTCTACCATGTCCGGCAACATCTTGTTTTTGTCTGAATCATTATAAATCGCCAAATAACCGTCAAACTTTACCTGGCTCCCATTTGCCGTATACTGAACCCCATTTTGACCTAAACGGACATTCATGGTATCAAAGACAGCTGCTGTCATTTGACTAGCGACAAAACGGTTCCAAATCAAGGTGTAGAGTTTCAATTGGTCTTTGTCCAAGTATTTAGCAATGCTCTCAGGAGTATTGAAGACGCTAGATGGACGAATCGCTTCGTGGGCATCTTGGGCACCAGAAGCATTCTTCACACGGCTTCCATGCTTAGAATATTTCTCACCGAAGCGATCCACGATAAAGTTAGCTGCCTCATTTTGCGCAACCGGACTGATCCGTGTGGAGTCGGTACGCATATAGGTAATCAAACCTTGAACACCAGAGCCAATATTGATTCCTTCGTACAATTGCTGAGCGACCATCATAGTCTTGCGTGTACGGAAGTTAATCTTATTGGCTGCATCCATCTGCATAGAAGAGGTGGTGTAAGGAAGAGGAGCATTGCGACGACGCTCTTTCTTTTCAACTTTTTCAACGGTAAAATCTTTGCCATCTAAGCGTTCAAGAACTGCTTTCACCTCTTCATTGGTGTTGAGCTTCATCTTCTTGCCATCAATCCCATAGAAGCTAGCTTGGAATTGTTTGGTCCCTTTTTTGAAGACACCATCAATAGTCCAGTATTCTTCCGGCTTGAAATCATTGATTTCGTTTTCGCGATCAATGATTAATTTGAGGGCAACAGATTGCACGCGCCCTGCAGAAAGTCCTTTTTTGACCTTTTTCCAAAGAATAGGCGAAATTGAATACCCTACAATCCGGTCCAAGACCCGACGTGCTTGTTGGGCATCAACCAAATCCATATCGATTTGACGCGGTTCTTTAAAGGCATTTTTAACGGCATCCTTAGTGATTTCATTAAAAACCACGCGATTCTTTTCTTTGGCATCCAAGTTCAAAATATGAGCCAAATGCCAAGAAATAGCTTCTCCTTCTCGGTCCGGGTCACTTGCAAGAAAGACTTGTTTAGCTTTTTTAGCTTCTTTTTTCAAATCATTGATCAAGGGACCTTTTCCGCGAATATTGATATACTCTGGTTCATAGTTATTGTCGAAATCAATTGACATAGTTGATTTTTTCAGGTCTCGAATATGACCGACACTGGCCATGACTTTATAGTTACGACCAAGATATTTTTCGATTGTTTTCGCCTTAGCAGGAGACTCCACAATCACCAAATTTTTCTTGGTTGTACTGCTTTTCTTTTTTGTTACCACGTTTTATCCCTCTGTATTGTATAAATCTCATTGAGTTTAATACATTTTAAGAAAGATGTCAACTAGGAACTTCTCCTATAGGAAAATCACAATTCGTATTTCAATTCATCAAGAATGTCCTGGCCTGATGTGACAAGCTTTGCGCCTTCTTGAATCAGGTGATGGCAACCTGCAGATTTTCCATCTAAAATATTTCCTGGGATCGCAAAAACATCGCGTCCTTCCTCCATGGCACGCTCACAAGTAATCAAACTACCTGAACGAAGTCGTGCCTCTACCACAATCACAGCCTGACAGATTCCCGCAATGATGCGATTTCTCTCAGGAAAATGAAACTTCAGCGGCCCTTGACCTGGGCCATATTCGCTCAAGACAAGATGATGCTCGCCCATGTGCATCTGTAGTCTTTGGTTACTCTTGGGATAAAAAACATCCAGCCCCGTTCCTATCACTCCGATGGTCTTGCCACCATTTCGGATACTGGCATAATGAGCTGTCGCATCAATCCCCTTTGCAAGCCCACTGACGATGACCAGTTCATTCCCAAGTTCCTTAATAATCTTCTCTACAGAACGAACCCCTTCTCGCGTCGTCTCACGAGCTCCAACGACTGCAATCTTCGGTTCTGCTAACAAATTCAGATTTCCTTGGTAAAAGAGTAAAACAGGGGGATTGTATATCTGCATCAATGATTCGGGATAGTCTGAATCAAAAATTGACAGGCAGGGAAAACGCTCAAATTCTGTTCGCAAATGCTTTTCATCAATCTGTCGATATTGCTCCACAAACCGAATGATACTGCGACAACGTGCGATTTTTGCCATTTCTTCTAGAGTAGGAAGAGAGTTTCCGTCCTGGTAAAATCCTAAAATTCTCAAGACCTGTTCATTAGTCAATCCTGCTGCTTTCAATTTATAAATTTCAAATGATTCCATAGTCACCTCTTTGTTCTCTTACTTATTTATTCGCAAAAGAAATGAAAAAAAGTTCTATTTCTAGAACTTTTTTTGTTTGAAGTGATATAACAATGCTCGTACACAGTTTTTAGTACTCACACATCGATTTGACCGGTTCAAATGAACGCCGATGGATAGGCGTCACTCCCAGCTTGTGCAGACCAGCAAGGTGGTTAGCCGTCCCATAGCCAGCGTTCTGCGCAAAATCATAGCCAGGATATAACTGATCCAAGTCCTCCATCATCTGATCCCGAGTCACCTTAGCTACGATAGAGGCAGCAGCAATGGATAAGGAGTTGGCATCCCCTTTGATGATACTAGTTTGGGAAATAGGAAGATCTAACCTCATGGCATCAATCAAAAGATGTTGGGGTTGAGGCTCTAGCTGACCAATGGCCTCCATCATGGCTAGCTTCGTAGCTTCATAGATATTAACCTGGTCTATCACTTGATTATCCTTGATGCCGATTCCGATCGCAACGGCGTTTTGGAGCACAGCTTCATAGATTTCCTTGTGTTTGGATTTTGGAATCTTTTTACTATCGTTGAGTCCGGGAATCTTACAAGCTTTCGGCAGAATGACGGCTGCTGCAACAACTGGTCCCGCTAATGGACCACGTCCCACTTCATCCACTCCTGCAATGAGCTGAATCCCTTGAGTATAAAGTTCTTTTTCATAGGCTAGCATTTTTTCCAAACGCAAATCTTCGTCCACTTGTTTTTGGAGTTCGCGTTTTCGTTTGCTGATAGCTGCTTGAACCCCCGCTCGACCATCAAGGATCAATTCTTCAAATAAGGGATGATCTAGATCGTCAATCGTTGCCAAACGCTCTTTGATTTCTTTAATCGTTGGCATCTATTTCACCTACACGATCAAGGGTATAGCGACCCAAACGACCATCACGTACATCCTTGACGAACAAGCTGTAAAAGCGATCGTAATCATCACGGAAGCCTAAGAGTTGAGTCATTTCCATGATGATTTCTGGAGCTTCCTGCTCTAAATTCATTTGCTTATAGCGTTCTTGCAACTCTTTTGGGTAGTGGGATTTAAAATACTCAAGACCAAAAATAGTCACCTCATCCATTGGCAATAACTGGTCCTTAATGGCACCCGTTAAAGCTAATTTTAGAGCCACTTCTTCATCTTCAAACTTAGGCCAGAGAATCCCTGGGGTATCCAAAATTTCAAGGTCTTTATTGGTTTTCAACCACTGTTGCCCCTTGGTCACCCCTGGTTTATTCCCAACAACAGCAATCTTTTTCCCTGCTAAGCGGTTCATCAAGGTTGATTTCCCAGCATTAGGAATCCCGATGATCATGGTGCGAAGGGTTTCAATCTGAATCCCCCGTTCCTTTTGACGGGCAATTTTATCGGCCATCAAGCTCTTAGCAGCATCTGTTACTTTTTTGACTGTTGACTGCTCTTTGGAGTTGATAGCCAAGGTTTTGATGCCTTGAGACTCAAAATAGTCCTGCCATTCTTTTGTTGCCACAGGATCTGCCAAGTCTACCTTGTTCAAAATCATTAATTTAGGCTTATCACCAACAATTTTCGTTAACATAGGATTTTGGCTTGATAGGGGCAAACGAGCATCTACCAAAACCGTCACAAAATCCACTAATTTTAAATTTTCTTGTACTTGTCTTCTAGCTTTGGACATGTGTCCAGGAAACCATTGTATAGTTGCCATGTTCTCCATTCCTTTCCAGTTCAATCTCTTCTATTATACCATGTTTTCTTCAATTCTCAGTTATTAATAAATATACTAAAAAGAAGCTACCGAAGTAACTTCTTAGTTTATAATCTAGCGAATTTGCTCAAAATGCAAATGCACAGCGATGTGGTCTCCATAGCCACTCCGTTCCAAATCACGTTGCAAGCGATAAGAAATATAGTGTTCAGCAATGGTAATATAACCAGCACCAAGTAAGCGGTGCTCAACCATTGACTGGATCATGCTGATCGTCGCACGTTCCACTTTAGCTTCTTCCAAATCCATGGCAACTTTCTTGGTCACTTGCGCCAAGTTTTGGCGAAGATCATCCGTCAAGACATAAACTGTTTGTGCTGCCTTCAAAACAGCTTGATAGATTTTATCTGGGTCAAATTCTACAACTTCACCACTACGTTTAATGACTTCCATCTTATTCTCCTTGATTATCAATATACTTCTATTATCTTAATAAATAGGGGATTTGTCAAGAATCTAAGACATCAATAATCCGGACGAAGGACCCCCGTAATGATCTCTTTAGATGCATGGTAATCCCCATCTACTACAACCTTGATGATGCGCTTCGCTTCTTCTGCTGGTGCTGGCACCAATGGCAAACGAGTTGGTCCTGCTTCAAAGCCCATATAGTTTAAGACAGCTTTGACAGGAGCTGGACTCGGATATGAGAAGAGAGCATTGACTTTAGGGATAAACTGACGTTGGATAGCCGCAGCCTTTTTAATATCGTTGTGCTCAATGGCTTGGAACATCTCATGCATTTCATCTCCATTTGTATGAGAGGCCACTGAGATCACCCCATCAGCCCCAAGGTTCATCGCATGGAAAGCATCTCCATCTTCCCCTGTATAGACGAGAAATTCTTCTGGCTTGTGTTCAATCAAATAGGCCATATTAGCTAGGGTTGTACACTCTTTGACCCCAATGATATTTGGGTGTTCTGCCAAACGAAGCATGGTTTCAGGTGTCATTTCTACTACCACGCGTCCAGGAATATTGTAGATAATAATCGGAAGATTAGATGCATCCGCAATCGCTTTAAAGTGTTGATACATGCCTTCTTGAGATGGTTTGTTGTAGTATGGGACGATAGCCAATCCTGCCGCAAAGCCACCAAAAGCATCCACTTCTTTAACGAACTCAATCGAGTCACGGGTTTCATTGGTTCCGACACCAGCGATCAAAGGAACTCGACCATTGACAATCTTTTGAACAGCCGCAAAGAGTTGCAATTCCTCATCGTGGGTCAGAGTTGGACTTTCCGCAGTCGTTCCAGCTAAGAGAATCCCGTCTGTATGATGAGCCAAGAGGTGCTCGATCAAGTCAGGAAGAGCGTCAAAATTAATGGTTCCATCTTCATGGAAGGGGGTGATAAATGCAGTGATGATTTTACAATCTTTTAAATCATTATAAGACATAGAAAAACCTTTCTCTATATAAGAAAGAGGCTGGGGCTTGCTTGCCTTTGCCTCATGATCTGTTCATAAAACAAGTTGATTCGTTAGAAAGCTGAGGAAGAAATCAAACTCTTCGAGTTGCAGATTTCTGAATCGTGACGCAGTGGTTGATTGGAACTACTCATGTTTGCAACATTCGTACTTCCTAATCAACTGTGCGGGGGAAAAACTACGAAATCAAACTCTTCGAGTTGCTGATTTCTGTTTCGCTCCCTACTTCAACTCAAATTTCAATTCAGCTGTTGGACGTACGAGTCCACGTTCGTGAAGAGTTTCTGCGATTTGGACTGAGTTCCAAGCGGCACCTTTAAGAAGGTTATCTGAAACAACCCACATGTGGATCCCTTTTTCAGCATCCAAGTCTTTACGAATCCGTCCAACGAAAGTATCGCGTGAACCGACCGCATTAACCGCTTGTGGGTAGATTTGGTGAGCAACGTCATCTTCAAGGACTGCACCTGGGAATTCTGCAATAGCAGCTTTCACTTCGTCAATTGGTGCCACTTCTTTTGTTTCGATGTAGACTGACTCTGAGTGTGCTGACAAGACTGGAATCCGCACACAAGTTGCTGAAACGGCAATGCTATCATCTTCCATGATTTTCTTGGTTTCATTTGTCATCTTCATTTCTTCGTATGTATAGTCATTTTCTGTGAAGACGTCGATTTGTGGAAGAGCGTTGAAAGCAATTGGGTAGTGTTTTTTATCACCACCACATGGCAAGATTTCAGCTTTGACATCACGTGGATTCACGCCATCATTCAAGACTTCCTTCAACTCACGTTGGGTTTCAAGAATCGCTCCCATACCGGCACCTGATACAGCTTGGTAAGTAGACACGATGATACGGTCCAAGCCCCATTTTTGACGAACGGGCTCAAGAGCCACCATCATTTGAATGGTTGAACAGTTTGGACAAGAGATGATTCCGTTGTGAGCATCAAGCGCATGTGCATTCACTTCAGGAACAACCAATGGGACATCCGGATTTTGACGGAAATAAGAAGTGTTATCAACCACTACTGCGCCTGCTTTCACCGCATAAGGTGCATATTTGGCAGATGTTGAACCACCAGCTGAGAAAAGAGCAATATCAACGCCTTCAAAAGCATCTTCAGTCGTTTCTTCGATGGTCACGTCTTGCCCTTTAAATTGCAAGACTTTTCCTGCAGAACGTGCTGACGCAAGGTAGCGAATTTTATCGATTGGAAGAGTTGATTCTTCCAACATTTTGATCATTTGAGCACCAACGGCACCTGTAGCACCGACAACAGCAACTGTGTATCCCATAGTAAATCCTCTTTCAAAATTTTCTAAAAATTGAGTATTTGTACTATTATACAATTTTTTGGCATAAATGAAAAGTACCAACAGTAGGAAAAAATCCTGATTCTAAGACCAGGATTGTTGATGGTTATTTATCATAAATAGCTCTTTAGTTCAGGTCATAGTTCAAGTCACTTAAATCTTTCTTACCTTGTGTTTCTTCAGCAAGAAATGGAACTTGATGGATCCCCTTTACACCTGCTACGATAGACGCCGGAAATGAAACAATTTCTTGATTAATGTGGCTGACATTACTGTTGACAATTCGCTTCGCTGCAGCAAGATCTTCATTTTCGTCAGCAATTTCCTTTTGCAAGGCCAAGAATTGGTTAGAAGACAAGAGCTCTGGATAGTTTTCACCGACTGCACGAATTTGTGCCAAGACATCATTTTGATTGGTAATGACTTGGTTAGATTCTTGGATAGATGCTCCTTGACGTAAAGCAACTAAATCAGTGAAAATCTGTTGTTCATGTTTGGCATAGGCTTTGGCTACTTTTAGCATTTCCGAAATGGTATCATAGCGTTTTACGAGAACGATATCGACCGTTCTCTTTGATTCTTCAATGGTCACTAGATAGCGATTGAGACGATTTCCTACACTAATAAACCAAATAGCCAATAGGGCAACAAATATGATTAAGCCGATAATGAGATTCATGATGCTTCTCCTTCAAAAATTGCTGTTATTTCTTTAATTAAAGCTAGTTCTCTGCATAATTTATGATATTCAGATACCAAAGATAGTTGATCAATATCTTCTGGTTTTTGGGGCGTCGGAAAGATATAGCGATCGGTATACAAAGAAATAAATAGTTTCTTGTCTTTCAAAAATACACACATGGCATTTTGAGAAATTTGTCGATCAAACCATTCCAACATCTTAGGGGTGAGAAATTTACGGGCAGACAGTTCATCCGTGCAGTAGATATTGTAATTTTCGTTATTGCGAATATCCTCGGTTTCAATCTGAACTTCATCTCCTCTGGCTCCAGGATAAACCCCATTCACCTCCCTCTTAAAAAGAAATGATTTCTTGGTCGGAACCACCCGAAGATGACCCGAGAAATTGATCGGTAGACATAAAGAGAACACTTGTCCAAGGAAATCTGTAACTTCCACATGTTCCGTCCTCGTATGACCATTAGATGTCCGGTAACGAGTCTCTGTATGATGGGCATAGAGATTTGACACCGTCAGCTCTTTGTCATCATGAAATGATAGCTCTTTGAAACACAGAAAATCAGTCGACCGAGGACATAAATGCGAGAGAGCTTCAGAAGGGATGGAACCGTCCTCTTTGATCGAAGCCTTAGGAAAAACTTCCTTTAATACAGGCGACAAGATATCATCAAGATAGATTTCATCGTTCGAACGAATTCGATCCCCAAACAAGGCTTTTCTTTTTTTATATTGTGGCCAATAATACAAACCAACCACTAAAAGGATCAAAGGAATAGCTGCAAAACGCAATAAAATGAGAGACAGTATGGCACAAATAATACCAAAAGATCGCAAAACATTCCATTGAAGATTGTTCTTCATCTGTTCTCGGATCAATCCGATTGCATCCTGAAATTGTTTGGAGTTTTCAAGATCCTCAATTTTCTGCGAATAGTCTGTAGATGCTGAATCATTAGAATGATAGAAATCTCCCAATCAACTCCACTCCTTTCTGACACGAGGCACTTTACTATATTATAACACCAACATAACTTTGTAGCAACTGTATTATAATAGTTTCGGTCCTTTGAAGGTACAAAAAAATCCTGATCCGAAGACCAGGATTTGAGGCACCTTTCGGTGAGAACAGCCGGTTCACACAACTGTTCAAGGTCCGCTCCTGCGTTACAATTGAATGTAGACCTCCTCAGCGCAAAAGGCTCCTAAGAGCCAATCGACTCATCGCATAAATCTAGTTTACCATGAACATCCACAAACTGTCAAGAAGGTAGGTACTTGCTTCCTTCTCGAATACTCAAAGGAGATAACTGCTCTCGATAGCGGTCGATAAAGGCCCCTACCCAATCCGGATTAACCTTGGAATAATTGCGTAAACTCCAGCCGATTGCCTTATTTATAAAGAACTCGCTTTGACCTAGATTATTGAGGATCACTTTTTCTAACAAATCCGTATCTGTTTTTTCTTTCCTCATAAGCTGGTGATCAATGGCAATCCGCCTCAACCAAAAGTCCTGATCCTTACTCCAATCCAGCATAACCTGCTTGGTTTCTGGATAGTGAAAAGTAATCTCTCCGATGATAAGGTCCAATTGATCTATACTGTCCCACCAGGATTTGGTTTGAGCCAATTCCTTTAGCTTTGGAAAATCTTCAGGTCTAAGCTCCTTCTTCTTTTTATCCAGATAATCCATAGCAATATATTGGAACTCACGGTAGGGTTGCTGCCAACACTCTTCCACAAAAGCCCAATCAATTGGATTCTTTATGAAAAGCTTAAAAAAATCTCTTTCAATCTTTTTGAGAATTGGTTTTTGAACGCCAAGAAAGCTGAATTTATTTTTCATATAAGCTTCCATTGCTGGGACTTTCTCTGGATCAGCTTGGTCTTCTAACAATTTCAAAAGAATTTTTGTATCCATATGATTCCTCCTTTTTTACATCAAAGGTCCAATCAAAGAAAAGAGATAACCCCCTAGACGATGTGCTATAGGAATTTTTGACAAACTTTCCAATGTTACTTCCTCCGAGAGAGACTGGGTTCTCTCAAAATCTTGTTCAATGTTAAGCACTTCCGGATTCTTATAAAGATATACGCCATCTTCAAAATTTTGATAAAGACTTCGGTAGTCTGTATTAATGGTTCCTACCACAGCTTGTTGGCTATCAGAAACATATACTTTAGCATGGACAAAGCCTGGGCTATAACGGAAAATACGGACGCCAGCATCCAAGAGGGCTTTAAAATAGGTCGTCGCAATATCAAAGGCATACTGTTTATCTGGAATCCCTGGCATAATGATCCGAACATCTACTCCTCGTTTGGCCGCGAAAGTCATAGCTCTAACCAATTCGTCATCCAAGATCAAATAAGGGGTCATGATGTGAACATAATCGGTCGATGTATTCAGTAAATGAAGATAAACATCCTCAGCCACTTTGTGATAGGTCAATGGTGAATTGCCATAAGGGAGTACAAAGCCCTGACTCTTTCTTTGTTGAGGTTTTTCTTGTAAATAGCGCTCCATATCCCTTTTATCTTCTATTCCAGTCACTGTCCACATGGTCAAAAAGAGAGCTTTTAGCGTTTGAACTGCTGAACCATCTAATCGAAGGGCCGTATCCTTCCAATGACCAAAGCGTTCTCGTTTATTGACATACTCATCAGCGATATTAACGCCACCAGTATAAGCAACTTGACCATCAATCACTGTAATCTTTCGATGGTCTCGGTAATTGTAATAGGTTGATAGAATGGGCTTGACTGGTGAGAAGGCCTGAGCTTTAATCCCAACCTTGTGCAAGCGCTCGATATAATCATAGGACAAGGTGGTCATCTCATTCATTCCATCAAACATGACACGAACGTCCAGACCTGCCTTGACCTTCTCCTCCAAAATGGCTAAAATCTCGCCCCACATGATCCCTTCGTCAATAATGAAATATTCCATGAAGATATAACGCTCCGCCTTTTTCAAATCCTCCAACAAGGCTGGAAGCATGTCATCTCCAAGTGGAAAATAGGTAACCTCTGTGTTTCTGTAGATAGGAAACTGGGCTGGACTATGCTCCAGAAAATAAGCTAATTTCTGTAATTGGCTATCACTTTGGGATAAATAATCAGCAACTTCTGGATCGGTGCTTAGATAGTCAGATGCCTGCACTGTAGCATCCTCAAGCCGCTTCTTCAAGCGTCTCACACCCAAATCAGCTAACGAAAAGTAAAGCAGAGCCGTCCCAAAAATTGGAAAGAGGGCAATGATAATCACCCAGGACAGTTTGGAACGAGAATCCATGGAACGATTGAGCAAGTAAAAGAAGGTAAAGACACTCAACAAGTGTTCCCATAAGATAATGGATGGGAAATGCTCTTGTAGACTGAGATATGAAAAGACAAGAAAGGCCAATTCCAGTAAGAAGAACAGAAGAATGGGAACCTTTCGGTTAAGTAGAATTTTGGCCCATCTGGAGGGCTTTTGAGGTAACAGCCTAGCACTTTGTTCTTCAGTCATAAAGGCTCCTTTCATGTAGGGGAGACCATCACAACTTTCCGGTCTCTTTCAGTAATTTTATTAGTATCATTTTAGCCTATGAAAAAGTCGGGGATAATTAGCTATTGCAATTTACAAATGTCGTAATTTCTACCGTATTTTCCTAACAGCACCGTCTATGGTCTTTTGCATCCAGACGATATCATGCCATTTGTTAAACTTATAGCCAATCTTTGGGAAATGAGCCACTTGGACATACCCTCGCTTTTCATGCATGGAAATGCTCGCTTCGTTCGGAACTGCGATACAAGCCAGAAAGCGTAAGTAGCCTCGTGCTTGCAACTCCTCTTCTAAGGCAGTATAAAGGGCCGATCCGATCCCTTGTCCACGCGCTTCTTTTGCTACATAAATAGACAATTCAGTGGTCCAATCATAGGCAGCGCGTGCATAATAGGTCGAGGCATAGGCATACCCCACAACTTTCCCATCCACTTCTGCGACCAAATAAGGAAATTGGGTCAGCGTTTTTGTGATGCGACTTTCAAATTCCTGGACAGTCGGCACTTCAACCTCAAAGGTAATGGCTGTCTCTGTCACATAAGGTTGGTAAATCGCTCGGATAGCTGCTGCATCGCTGAGCAGAACGGGTCGAATCATCATGGTGGCCTCCTCATTAGATTATACCTAGTATACCGATATGCCTCCTCACTGTCAATGAAAGTCTAGCAGCAAGCAAAAAATCCTGGAAATGTATCCAGGATTTCCATCCTTCTTAAACCGTTTGACGTAACCCCATCATCCGGTAAAGGAACAAAGCGCTCGGAGCTTTCAAAAAGCTCTTTTGCTTGGAATTTGTTGATTTTAGCACATAGTTCGGTTTGACTGTTTCAGTGACTGTCTTTGCTTGTTTTAGATTCAGGCCGGTTTGTTTTTTAGACGGTTGAACTTTCGATGGTTGAAGGGAAGCTTTCACTGCGCCTGCTTGAAGGGGTTTTTCTTTCACCTTCAAGGCTTGTCCAACTGGTTTTGAAGCAGGAGCAGATAGTCCTGCTTGTGCTGAATGAGAGAGTTGACTCATGGTTTGATTGTTTCTAATTTGTACATGGTTTAGGATGCCACCGTTTGGATTGAGGTGATCGGTCACACCTGTATCAAATGGCGCTACAAATACATTGTCCTCAATGGTGACATTTTTAATATCTCCATAGCGCGTTTCAACATCAATCGATCCACGATGCTTGTTGTAGATATCACTCTTCGTCCCTGTACGCTCCAAGAGATTGTGGTGAACCCGAATTCCTTCTTCATTTAGATCAAAGTTATGGCCCTTAAAGACAGTCGTCAAGCGAATTCCGGCATCACCGATATTGTCTTCAATCCGATTGTAGGCAATTTCATGGCCTTTTCCACCAAAGATTCCCACACCTCCAGCGCGCCAACCGAGTTCAATCGTATTGTGCAAGAATTTATTATTTTCTGCTACTGCTGATTCTGTTCCATCCGCAATACTTGACCAGCTGGCAAGTCCATCATCTCCATTCCCACGGATACTAGAATTGCGGACAATCGAATTCTTAGTCCCTTGGGCAAAGTTGACTCCGTCAGCCAGGTTGTTTCGCAAACGGACATTTTCTACTACTAGACCATCTGTGTACTTCATATCATTTTTGCTAGCATAATCGCCAATCCACATGCCGACTTCAAAATGTTCAGCCCAAATATCGTGAATATGAGAATTCTTCCCTGGCGTTCCAGAAATGGCCTTGTACTGAGCGTTTTCACCATAGCGTGAACGAAGGTTGGAGGACAGATAGACATCGCTAAATTCAACATGGTTGTCTTGGTGAAGGAAGTCAAATCCACCGCCACCAGCTTGGTCACTAGTAAAATGCAGTTGGGTATGCCAGATACCAGCCCCTGAAATCTTCATATCGGAAGCATCGATACCGACTTTTCGATTGAGATTAAATCGCCCAGCTGGGATATAGACATTCTTTCCTGTTTGTTTAGCTTCATAAATCGCATCATAGAGGGCCTGGCTGTCATCAGTATCGTCGTTTGGCGTAGCTCCTTTAGAAACAATATTGATAGCGTTATCCCCTTGAGCAATCAGGTCTGGAGCTTGCTCAAATTCCACAAAGTCAAGGCCATAATGGACGTCGTCTGACCTGTTTTTCACCAGTGAAACCACATCTCCTTTTTGAAGCTGAAGTCCTGGAAGGAGGCTGTGTACTTCATCAAATTGGAACCGAGCGCGTGTATCCGCCTGAGCACTATCATAAACACCTTTGTCATTCAAATACTGCCAGTTAGACGTAGATGAAAGATCCAATTGTTGAACACTGTGACCATTCACCTGAACATCGAGTTGTCCACTGGCTCCATCTGGTACCGTGTAGCGTACGGTTAAAGCATTGGCTGGTTCATTTACCTTAAAGGAGACACCATCTCCTTTTTCTTTTAAAGCGACATAAGTCTGATCAGAAGCTTCAATAGCTGTTGAGTGACTATCTCGAGACTGCTCTACCTCTGCCTTTCCAAGGAGGTTTCCTTTGTCTGCTTCATAACGGGTGTAAGGCATAGATGCTCCATATTGGCTGGTATCTACTTGAGAGCTTGCGGGATCCGAAGTTGTCGCTTCTTGCCCTTGTGTTTGGACTTGTGCTTGCTCTCCAACTTGATCAGCTGCCACAGATTGTCCAGTCAAAAAACAAGCCCCCATGATCGCAATTACGACAGAAAAGACTCCAAGCTTAGACTTGCGAATGCCAAAAATGATATCTTTGTTTAAATGATACATCACATATTTCTCCTTTTATTTTTTACAACGATTCTATCCTAATAAAAATTATCATGACAAACAAGGTGAATTGTGTGAATATTCTGTATCAATTTGTTGCAGAAATGTTAACCTTTTTATGTAGTAATAAAAGTGAGTAAGAAAAAAGAGGCTGAGAATGCTTTCTCAAACCTCTTTTGATGGCACGCGCTTATTCCGCTTTTTTATTTGAAAATTGGCTATTGTAGAGCTCATAGTAGAACCCTTTATCTGCTAACAAGGATTGGTGATTTCCTTGCTCGATGATTTGGCCATCTTTGAGGACAAGGATTTTATCTGCTTCTTGAATGGTAGACAAGCGGTGAGCAATAACAAAGCTAGTCCGCCCTTTCATCAAATTCTTCATCGCTTTTTGAATCAAGAGCTCTAAACGCGTATCGACAGAAGACGTCGCTTCATCCAAAATCAAGATTTTAGGATCCGCTAGGAGCGCACGCGCAATGGTTAGGAGTTGCTTTTGCCCTAGAGAAATATTGCTAGACTCCTGGTTCATTTCCATATTATAACCACCAGGAAGTGTCCTGATAAAGTGATCGACATTGGCTGCCTTTGCAGCTTCTACAATTTCTTCATCCGTTGCCTCGAGATTACCAAAGCGAAGGTTTTCTTTGATGGTTCCTTCATATAACCAAGCATCCTGAAGCACCATTCCGAATTGTTTGCGGTAATCTTGGCGTGACAGATGGCGAATATCATGACCATCCACCGTGATGGAGCCTGCAGTCACATCGTAAAAGCGCATCAGCAAATTAATCAAGGTTGTTTTTCCTGCTCCGGTCGGTCCGACAATGGCCACCATTTCTCCTGGTTTCACTTCTAGGTTAAAATCACGAATCAATGGTTTATCCGCTACATATTGGAAATCAACATGTTTAAAGCTAACTTGCCCTGTCAAATCTCCAGAGAGTGTTTCTGTTACATCTGCCACTTCATCTGGTTCATCCATGACTTGGAAAATCCGATCTAGTGACGATTTGGCACTTTGGAGTTGGCCGGCTAATTGGGTCAAGTTTTGAATCGGTTGGTTGATCTGCCAAACATATTGAACGAAGGCCTGCATATTCCCGACAGTCAAACGACCTGCTAACACTTGTAAGCCACCAAACAAAGCGATAATGAGATAAGTCAAATCTGATATCCCATTTAAAATCGGCATCATTAAGCCAGAAATGAAATTAGCCTTGAATCCTACTTTTTGAAGGTGATGGGTAATATCATGAAACTCTTGCTGGGAAGATTTTTCCCGGACGTAGAGCTTGAGGACATTAAAGCCTGTTAAATTTTCTTGCACAAAGCCGTTCATTGCCCCCAAAACATCTGCCTGCTCTTTAAAGTAAGGCTGAGATTTTTTCATGATAAATCGAGCACTGAAATAAGTGATCGGAATGGACAAGATCACCACCATCCCCAATTGGATATTTAAGTACAAGACCATGCTGATGACAAAGAGCAAGGTAAAGATAGCGTTGACGATTTGTAAAAAGGACTGTTGCAAGGCATTCGAGACAGTTTCGACATCGCTAGTAAAACGTCCTAGCAAATCTCCGAACTGATGCCGGTCAAAATAGGAAACCGGAATGTGGTTGATTTTATGAGACAAATCATTTCGCATGTCCTGAACGGTCTTTTGAACAGCATTGGTCATAAAATAGTTGGAATAATAAGATCCCAACTCATAGAGGACCCCACGGAATAGATAGAGCGTCATAATGATCGCGATATAGGAGGTGTTAAGACCAGCCCCTGGAAGGCCTTTTGCCATATCCATGAGATTTTTTGTCAACTCAGTAATCGCAAGCCCCAAAACAAAGGGTTCGACAACACTCATGACGACACTCAAGATTTTTAAGAAAATGGACAAGCAAACTTCCAAGCGATAGGCTCTCAAGTAAGTCCATAGTCTACTAAAACTATTTTGTTCTTGTTTCATCTGCTTCTCCTTTCTATTCCTCTGTTAATGATGGACTATCGAGCTGCGAATTAGCAATTTCACGATAGATCTCATTGCTTTCCATCAATTCATCGTGGGTTCCTCGACCAACGATCTCCCCTTGGTCCAAGACAATAATTTGATCCGCATCCATAATGGTTCCCACGCGTTGCGCTACGATCAAGACGGTCGCATCTCCTGTGACTTCTTTGAGACGCTTCCGCAAAGTGGCATCCGTCTTGTAGTCCAAGGCAGAGAAGGAATCATCAAAAATAAAGATATCGGGATCTTTGACAACCGCACGAGCGATAGACAAGCGCTGTTTTTGACCACCTGAAAGGTTGCTACCACCTTCTGCCAAATGCGTATCAAAGCGTTCCTCACGACTGTCGATAAATTCCTTGGCTTGGGAAATTTCAGCCGCTTGTTCTAGCTCTTGTACAGAGGCATCTTCTTTCCCATAACGAAGATTTTCAGCAATGGTTCCTGTAAAGAGCAAGGCCTTTTGTGGAATAAAACCAATCTTTTGGCGAAGGGCTTTCAGATTGTAGTCACGGACATCCACACCATCGACCAAAATCTTCCCAAGCGTTACATCATAGAATCGAGGAATCAACTGCACAAGTGAAGATTTCCCAGAACCGGTCGAGCCTATAAAGGCGATTGTTTCGCCAGGTTTGGCCTGAAAAGAAATGTTGTGAAGAACCGGACTCTCCGTCTCACCTGGATAAGCAAAGGTGACATTGTCAAATTCCAAATAGCCACGAGACGCTGTTTCTGTTACACCATTCTCATTTGGATCGATCGAAATGGGCATGTCCATGATTTCCTTGAGACGACGGCTAGAAACCGCAGTCCGAGGATACATAGTAAAGAGATTGGCTAAAAAGAGGAAAGATAAGAGCGCGTGGAAGCTATACTCAATAAAGGCAACCAGATCCCCAATTTTCAAACTACCGTCATGAAGAGGATCCAAAGCAAACCAGACAATCGCCACAATCATAGCAATGATGATCTGCACAAATAGGGGTTCTGTCAAACCAGTTAGTTTGAACAATTTATTCGAGTTTTCCGCATAGACTTCATTTTCAGCCGCAAATTTATCCTCTTGGAATTCTTCGCGGGCAAAGGCACGAATCACACGAAGTCCAGTCAAATTTTCACGTGCAAATTGATTAAGATGGTCCAGGGTCTTTTGTTGCTTCTCGGAAAGTGGACGTGTCTTAACTGCTACATACCAGACGACGACAGCAAGAAATGGTACAGAAACCGCTACAATCCACGCTAAAGAAGGACTGGTCGTCAGAATCAAGAGAACACTGGAAACCATCATCAAGGGTGTGATGACCCCCATCTTCAACATAGAATCCGCAAACTGCATCAAAACAAAGGCATCTGAAGTCAAGCGAGTGACCAATGACGATACCCCAATTTGCTCATACTCGCGATGCGAGTACTCCTGTAACTTAGCATAGAGGTCATTGCGCATATCGCGTACCATGGTGGTCGTTAGTTGACCAACCGCGTAAGACAAGATAATCCGCCCCACAATCCCAAGCAAAATAATCGCAAACATGACCCAGCCCCAGAAATACAGCCGATCCACGTCACGTGGGTTAATCCCCTCATCAATCATGCGAGCAAGAATCGTTGGCAAGCCCAAATTGACAATAACAAACAGGACCGCTGAAAATAGATTCAGGGCTAGCCACTTGGGATACTTTTTCAAGTAAGACCAAATATATAGCATAGATGATTCTCCTTTTTCATAAATAATAACCTTGATCACACAGAAAAGAGGGAGCGAGACGAAATCATTTTCAAAGAAAATCATTCCTGCCCCAGTCCCATCTGTAGTCTCATTTATTATATCAAACCAGTCATAAAAGTAAAGCAAAAAAGCAGGTTTCCCCGCTCTTCAGTCGCTTTATTTTGTACGTTTGAGTTTAGCGTTTTTAAGAATCATAAGATCCCCTTGGTTGCTATTACTTAACTTAGAAAGATCAAATGTCAAATAGTCACCATCGACCTTGTATGTAATCTTTTCTCCTCTACCATTTTTTGACGCGATTGTTTTCTCTTTTTGATCGATTTTGACATCATAAGATCGTTCATTCTTTTGACCAGCGACTTCACCTGCGATGCTGAGGGTTCCATTTGAATCTTTGATCTTAATAGAAACTTCAAAATTAATAACGTTTTCAATAGATTCTAATTGACTACCTGATAAGCCTTGGTCCTCAAGAATTTTCGTGAGTTCAGTTTTTGATGGTTTGTAGACATAAGTACCGTTATCACTTTTGGCACCACAAGCCACCAAGAGGACTGCTGCAAATACTGCAACGAAAGCTAAAAAAGTACGTTTAATATTTTTCATAATCAATCTCCTAATGTACTTTATAATCAGATTTTACCACTATTCTAATTCCGATTCAAGATATTTTAAAGAAGAAAAAGAGCAGATTCCCTCTGCTCTTCTCTTGTATTATTTTGTGCGTTTAAATTTAGCGTTTTTTAGAAGTGACGAAGCAAATTGATTCGACACTTCTTGATCTTTTGTAAAGTTAAATGTCAGGGTGTCACCTTTGATCTTGTATCTAACGGTCTCGCCTTTCTCTTCTTTCGCACCAATTGTTTTAGTCTTTTGATTAACCTTAATTTCAGTTGAATCTACAGTTTTATGACCTGGTCTTTCAGATTTAACATTTAGGTATCCCTTTGAATCGTTAATCTCAATAGACAATTCTAAGGAATATTTATCATTAAGAGAATCAATATCCGAACTGGAAGCTCCCTGATCTTTGAGCATTTTCCTCATCTCTGCCTTTGTCGGTTTATAAACATAAGTTCCATTATCGCCTTTTGCAGCACAAGCTACAAGGAGGACTGCCCCAAAAACAGCAACGAAAGCCAGAAGAATACGTTTATAGTTTTTCATCAGAAATCTCCTTTTTTGTTGATAGTAGTTATTGTATCAAAATAATTGAAGTCTAACAACATAATAAATCAGTAAGGGCTTAGATAGTAGAAGAATATTCGGTGGAGCCAACACTATCCGAAAAAAATAAGGTATAAATTTGATAAATACAATAAAAATCAGTTCTTTGATCGGATCAATACCTATTTTCTGGATACCAAAAAAGCAGATAGATCTATACTATCCACTTTATATATGTTATTCTTGACGTTTGAATTTTGCATCTTTGAGTAAAGCAAATGTTTCACTATCATCTGACTCAAATTTACTCAATTCTAACGTCAAAACGTCACCATTAATCTTATACTTGATTTTATCCATTCCACCTTCTGCTGATTCAAGAGTTTTAGTCTTTTGATCAGCTTTCAGGTCAATTTTGTTCTCTTTACTATCTTCAAGAGATTTCATTTCGATAATCATTTTAGCTTTTGTATCTTTAATTTCGATCGTCATTGTCAGTGTGAGTTGATCGGAGAATTGATTCAGTTCGTCATCAGTAGCTCCTTGTTCTTTTAGGATACTTTCTATTTTCTCCTTATCTGCATTATAAACGTATTTTCCATTATCGTTAGCTATAAAACTCTGAGATGTAGAACTCTTAGATTTAGAATCTTTAGATGTAACCCCCTTAGATGTAAGAGAACTATTTCGTTTAAATTTCATATATTTGAAGAATGCTGCTGTATTTTTATCTCCAATATCAAGGTTAGAATTTTCAAACGTTAAAACACTACCTTCAATTTTATATTTTACCTTTTTATCAGGATCCTTTTCTGACCAAATAATTTTATTCTTTTGATCTACCTTTAAATCCACTGTTTTCTCTTTGTCATTGCCAAATATACTAACTGAGGCAGACATTGTTCCAGTGTTATCCTTAATTTCAAGTACCACTTTAATTTTTAATTGATCAATGAAGAGACTAGCTCCATTAGTTTCTACTCCTTCTTTTTCAACTATCTCTAAAAGTTCTTTTGATGTAGGTTCAAATACATAGACACCGTTATCTTTAGAGCCAGCTCCAACGCAAGAGGATAGAAGTAAGGAACTAAAAGCAAACAAAATAATAAACACCAAATTTTTAAAATATTTCATAAATAATCTCCTTTTTACTAATTAAAACTATTTTATCAAATTAATAGAACGTTTTCAATATATTAAGTAAAACTATTTCTTATGTATGATTTGAAAAAAATGGGTGTTCTATTTATAAAAATGTGTATGCTTTCGGCTAGTAGCCGTTTAAAAGTTAAAAGGAATCCATTTAAAATCTATTTTTCTAATGATAAAATAGACCACTGGACAGTAAGATGGGAAAGATCCCCTGAGCAAGCAGCCAAGAGTTTCCACGGTTTTTCAAGTATACTAGAAAGTCTTTTAAGCCAATGAAAATACCGTATAAGGAAAGCACTTCTGCAAAGACAGCAAGGGTAAACTCTGTATAAAAAACAAAATAAACAGATGCCACAATTGCAAAAACTCCTCTTAAAACATTATACGGATTCCAATTTTTTACTATAGAAACCTCCTAAAAATTCCTAAGAGATTATCACGAAAAAGCAAAGTGAATCAAAGCGATATAAAATACCGTCCCACCTACAGCAGATAGCAACATATTCTTATTCCATTTGTGTAAAAGAATCACCAAGAGGATGGCCTCAAATTTTGGAACTAGGTCGGAAACCACCATCCATTGAGTGTCTTTGAGACTAAAAATAACCAAGAGACCAAAAATTGCTGGCGTCAGAACTCGTCCCAGGGAGAGAATGTAAGCCGGTGTCTTTTCTTGAGATGGAAATAAGAGAAAGGGGACAAAGCGCGTCAAGACCGTTCCCAATATGACCATGGCAATCGTGATGAGTTGTTGAAAGAAAGTCATCTTTTCAAAATCAATTCAAAAAAATTACCGGACTCACTCTCTTACGCTATCGTAAAGAAAATAGACTGGAATAAGATCGTTCGGAATGAGAAATAGATGGCACCCTCTAAAGCTCAATTTAGCTATTGCACAACAAAAAAACCGAGGCCTAAACCTCGGTTTTCATTTTGATTGGAAACTCTATTATTTAAGAGTAACTGAAGCGTCGTTGCTTTAGTTGTTCTCATACAGCTAATTTTCACTCGGTTTCTTTACTTGGCGGGATTGTGGCGGGATTTGCAGTTAATCCCAGCTCTCCTAACACCTCTGTTATTTCAGCACCGCCAGTTACAATCTGTCTATCATAGAAATGAGAATAGGTGTTTAGAGTTGTAGCTTTGTCCGTTCTTCCTGAACGAGCCGAGACATACAAAATATCTTTTTTTAGAACGTTTATCATAAATGAATCATGACTATGACGTAGACCTTTCCCAGTAATAACCGGAACCTTAGCCGCTAGTGCATGCCTTTTTAACATTCGACTTAAGGTAGATTTGTTCATTGGAGAGTTAAACCGTGCTAATACGAAATTATCTTCTCTATTATACACTTGTACAGTTCTCCAATTTTGCAACACTTTAACAGTTTCGTCATCTATTTCTAAGAAACGCATTCCTGCCCTAGTTTTTGTCTGCTCTTTTCGAACGTATTTCCCATTCCCTTGATATTCGAGGGTAGACTGAATATGAATAACCTTATTTTTAAGATCTATGTCTGACCACTTTAAACTAAGACCTTCAGAGACTCGCATCCCCGTCATAAAATAAAGCCAGATAGCCGTATAAAACTGCCTCTCTTCATAAACTGTCTGATCAAAAGTTTTTAATACCTTATCAAGTTCCTCTACAGTCCAAAATTCAGTTTTCGGTTTTTCTCCTTTAGGATTGTCTAACTTTCGACAAGGATTATTCTCGATGTATTCCAAGCGTTCTGCATAATTTAAACACTTCTTCAGTTTACACCAAAGTCCTTTTGCGTAGTTTGGAGAGTAGTCTTCCATTAAAGATAATCTAAAATCTTCGCATTCCCGAACATTGATTTCAGACAATTTCTTGTCAGCAAAAACTTCAATAAAAGTCTTATACTGAGGATAAGCAGTTTGATAGGTTACGGGCTGAACAGTTTTCTTATAATAAGGCAAATAGACATCTTCCATAAATTTTGAAAATGGAATATCTAATTGTGGTCTTTTTGTACTAGCACTAGCTATTTTAGCATTGTATTCAGTTCTTATCCTACAGACTTCATCAAAGGCTTGCTTTTCTGTTTTAAAATCAATTCCAAATTGATCTTTATAAGATTTAACCCTAAACCTCTTTCGGTCACCCGTAGACGGATCTACACTGAATTCAACCTCATAGTAAATTTTTCCTTTCTTATTTCGACTTACGCATTTATATTTTTTACTCATTTTGTTCCTTTCTTTCAGAAAGCAACTTAAAGCCGAGTAATTCTTCTACAATATACGTAGGAGCTAAATTAAGACGAGAATTATCAAATGGTGATTTACTTAATTCTACCACATTATTCGATAAAGCTCTAGATTCTTCAAATTGTCGAACAGCAATTAACTTTGCTTGTTTTATAATATCCCGTGCCGTATGTTCAGGAAAACCTAATTTCATTAATTCTGTATGATTTATTGTTTGCATTATCTCTTCCTTCTAATTCTTAATTACAGAGATTTCCATCTTTTGATAAGGCTTAGAATAGTTCAACAAATTAGATCATTAACCAAAAGCCTTAAACTACTTTTCTTTAAAATAATTGTACATCGCATAATAGTCAAATTCCATCTTAATGCCAGTTCTTCCATTACGATTTTTTAAAACCACTAACTCAATCTCTCGTGGATTTCTCGATTTAGCTTCATTAACATCAAAATTTCCTTGACCAGTCCCCTTTAGTTGAAGTCCAATCAAAACATCGCTAGAATACTCGATTGCTCCGCTCTCCTTGAAAGACTGCATACTTACAACAGATTTGTAGTTTTCTCTATTAAAAGAAGAAATAGCAATTACTGGTGTTTTAAAGTCTCGGCTAATCCTTTTCAATTCTATTACCGATCTATCTGTGTTTTGTTTTTCAGTTAATCGTTCATTCACCGGGTATAGAATCTGTAAGTAATCAATAATAACGACAGGTGCTTTTCCAGTATATTTGAGATGATTTTCAACAGTTTTCCGAATTAGCTCCACACCAATAGGTCCAGTACCTTCGACAATGTAAATATTTTTGCAGTACTGCGAGTAATTTGCTACAGCTTTTTTAATCAAATCCTTCTCTGGGTTGCTGTAACCTGAATATCTACTCCCCTCAGTAATTCCTCGTGCTGTTTTTGCATTTCTGATATCACTATTAGAGGCAATAGATTCGATAACAGTGTGACGACTAATACTTTTACTAATTATTTCCCACCTAGACATTTCAATACTAAAAATCAAAACATCTGTTCCCTGTGCTGCAATTTGATCAGCAATCTGAGTTACAAATGTTGTCTTTCCAAGGGAGGAAATTGCACCAACACAATACAAGCCTTCGTAAAGACCACCTTCTAACAGATCATCTAAACCTTCAAAATTTGTTTTAATACATGAAGTATTTGAACCATTCGTAATATCATTAAAAAACTTCGAAAGATGATTAGCTGTTGAATATTCAAGATACCGCTCTTTTTCACTTTTTGTTTGATTGATTGCATTTTCTACCATTTTGTTAAATACTCCTTTATTTTTCACTAACATATCGTTAGGATCTTTTACATCATCAATAGTTAATTTGAAAGAAATAAATTTAATTTTCTTACTTCTAAATTGCTCTGCTAATTTTAGTTCAGCCTCTCTCCCCTTTTCGTCTTGGTCCAATGAAAGAATGAATGTACGATCAATTTTTAGATCAGAAATAAGATTAATTAATTTATTTATATTTCCAATACTGCCAAGTGCTACTGCCTTTCCACCAACTTCAACGATGCTCATGGCATCTATTTCGCCTTCTACAATAAAAATGGGATCCGTAGATTTTTTGAAGAGTTCGCTTTTATTAAAAATATCGCTCCCTCCCACCTTCTGTTTCATATAGCTCAATTGAGTTCCGGGTACAATTTCCCTTGTATCACGAGCAAAATAACAACTTTCACTTAAAGGAATAATTAAACGAGGTGTTTCAGGAACATTAGGATTAGTCACTTTGGGATGCTTCCATTTTTTTACGTAACCAACTTTAAACCGTTGGACTGTTGAAAAACTCAACCCTCGTTTAAGAAAATAGTCAGTTTCACAGAGATGCTTTGTGGCCTCATTATAAAAGCTTAAATAATTATCTTTTTTCTCTTCTTCCTTTAAAGGAAAAACAGCATTGGAATTCAAATATTCACTCCTCTGGTACTTTAATTCATCACATTCAGTTGATAGATTAAACAATTCTCTGACACGCTTCAATTGATCCTTAAATTTATCAATTCCTTCTACATAGCCGATAAGATCAAAGATATCTCCACCTCTATCGCAAGAGAAACATTTCCACTGGATTTCATCGTAAATGTGAAAAGCACCAGTTCTATTTCTTCCTTCACCACTGTGGCAGAGGGGGCAAATATATGCTCCCTTACCACCTTTACGACTTGGTTCAGAGATTTGTTCAATGTATGCTTTCAAATAAGATTTTTCTTCTTCAAACATTTTTTTCTCCTTTTGTAGTTTCCAGTAAAAAAATAAATCCGGACTTTTTTTCTTACAGGCAAAATTATAGCATTGCCTTCAATATGAAAATTGAAGGCATATGCTGCTTATTAATATTATTAGTATTGAAAATCAGAAATACTAATAATATCAGTGATACCAAGGATCAAAATTTTTTTAGCAAATTCAACATACCCCAATTTCTAATTCAACATACCCCAATTTCTAATTCAACATACCCCATAAATCCTGATTTAATCGAAGCAAATCGATAAATCAGTGAATTTAAATCCCTGAAACCTTAAAATGAATCCTAAATTTCTGAAATTCAAAAAATGAGTTCATTCCTAACTGTTCATCTGATAAAGGTTCACAATTTGGATTACAGTATTCCCAACTAACTAGGATTTTATAATCGATTAGTTTATCAAGTGAATTAGCAAAGCTCTCTTCAATTCTTGAACGCCAACCACCTTTTTTTAATCTTACTTCTTCTATAGGAGGAATTTGGGGACATACATTTAATAAAGCTTCAACGGAAATAATTTCATTAGTCTTTTTTCTTCGATTATTTTTGTTACTTTGATGATAGACTAATTTCTTTGCAAGAGAATAAACATTTTTACTACGTTCATCAATTTTAAAAAGTTCGAGAGGAAAATTTGTCACATAAGATGTGATTAAATATCTAACGAATTTTTCAGTCAATTGAACTGTAAAAATTCCATTTTCGCATTTGAATTCCTCAATAAATTTTATATCATTGAATACAACATGATGTGCACCTCTCTTTTCTTTAGTACTGATAGAAAGATCCTTGAGCAAGCATAATGCTTCATCAATGATACAACGTACATTCTTTTTCGTTGAGATACTTGCTGGTTTAGATTTCCCTAGCAGTTCTGAATACTGTTTAATTGAAAATTCAACCAAGCAGTTAACAGCATCTTCTTCACTTAGTCTATATTTATTCTTCTTACCAATAAGAAAAATCAATAAATCCAACATCTTCAATACTCGAAGCTTGAAATAATCTTTGTTATCGTCAAAGTTTTCAATATGAATCGTACCAGTATCTAAATGAATCGATGTTCGATTAGTGATCGGATCCCTTACTTTGTTAACTGTTTTCAAATTAACAGAAGTTAGCGAATTTATAGTCGGTGCATTTAAAATCTTCTCGATTTTCTCTTTTTTATCTACAGGCATTATATAACCTCTTTTTTATTTATTTGAAAAGACTTTTGAGAGCAAAAAAAGAGTTGTAGCTGATGCTACAACTCTCTTGCACTCAATAAATTTTCTTTTCATACTTATAGTCTGCCATTTTTTGATGAAAGTAAAAAAAAGAAAAATCAAAAAAAGTCGCTTTTTCTACCAAAAATTGCTCAATTTTCTATTAAAATCTAAAAAGGACACTTTACAAAGTGCCCTTTAAAATAGCGGAAATAGCGATATTTTAAGGATTTTAATACACATTATAAGATCTTCCATATAGGATTAAAATTTTTTTGAAAAAATTTTTTAATTAATTTTATCTAATGACATTAGATAGGTTATAACCCTAAACGGTCAGAATCCCAATTTCCATAATCATCGTATCCAAAACTATCAGGATCCATTGCATCAATTCCAGCCTGCTCAAGTGAATTACTGCAGAAATTACAATAATAGAAACCAGTTTCTGGATCGCTAAATTCCCAATCAATATCATCTTCATCAAAGTCGTTTCCACATTCAGTACAAACATATTGTCCTACAAATCGATGCATCTCTCTAAATTGCTGCTTTTGTTCATCCGTTCCTCCTCGAACGAAGATTTTACCATTTTTACTATGGCAAAAATGACAGTCTGGAGATTTTCTGTTTTGAGGATATTTTTTATTATTTTTAATTTGTGGTTCCTTCAACACAACCTGCTCATCATTTATAGTACTTATATAGCTTGACTCATTTATATTAGATTCAAAACTTTCATTATAATCATACTCATTCTCATATATTTCTTTCCTATTCCTATCTTCATTTAAAACTTCAACAACACTTTTTAAGATAGTAATAGCTGCATATTCTATAATTTCTACACGATTATCTTTAACCCACTTAAAACTTTTTTGACTCACATCAACCGTTTTGTCTACTATCGCTTGTGACAAATCCTTCATCCCATTTATAAATTTCATCTTTCTCCAAACCCTTCTAAATATAAAATTTTAACGAAATAGTATATTCCTTAAGACTTTTCATTTTATCATGCTTTTGTCTCTTAATAATTGTTGGATTTTCAATTTGCTTTTTCCACATCGCAATTCCCTTTCAGTTCGATATATAAATTATAACTCACTTTTACATATTAAGTAATCACTTTTGGGATATTTATGTCCCGAAAATAGAACTGACATATAATAACTAATCTACATCAAATATAAAATAACACAATTTTAGATTTAACTAAAGTATATTAAAATAAAAATGACATTCAAGAAAGTCATCTTGAATGTCTATATATGAATTTAATTAAGATAGAGAGTTTTCATTTTTTTCTAACACTATCAAGAAACTTAATACTACTATAATTTTTGGATTATTTAACTATTACTAAAGTCTAACCCCTTGTTTATATAAACACAAAATAAATTATTAAACTTTTGTTATAGCTGTTTCTACTATTGTTCCATCATCAATTATCAACAATTCTACAAAAGAGATCGCTAAATAATTCATATCAAAATCATATCTTTTTTCAAATTTATTAGTATAATCTATATTCTCCTTAAAAATAATATTTTTTTCTTTATCATATATATAAACACTAATTATAGCGCTATTAGAATATCCATTTAATAAGCAATTAATGGTTAATGTCGATTTATTTAAATTTTGACTATTTCCTAATACAGCATTAAAATCATATACATGTAGTTTAGGAGTACTATAAATAATACTCTCCGAAATTTTGTCTAAGATTGAATCTAACGTTGAATCTAGCATCACATTATTGTTTTGTTTTTCTTCTTCAATAGAGCATACCTTAATTATAAGTTCATTTTCCTCCAAACGTAGTAGATTTGTAATTTCAAACTCTATAGTCTGTTCAAGTCCCTTTGAAAATCCAACAAAGCACCCATTCATCCAAATATACACGGGAAGATTTAAGCTTTGCATTTTCAAGATAATATTTTTAGTAATTAATTTATCTTCACCTTTAAAATGATTAAACAAAGTTACCAATGTAGATTCGTCATCACCATTTTTTTCATTGAAATCTGATTTCATGTAAGTCCAATTATTGTTTAAGTGTATCTTATCTATTTGAAAATAGTCTAGTTGATTTATACCTACATATTTATCAAAATAATAATGCTCAGAATGTTCAGGTAATTGATTGACTCCTGTTATAGCAGAATTTTTCAACCAGCTATATTCCACTTTAATATTTTTCATCTCTAATACCTCTTTGTAAAGCAATTTATCTTCATATTCCTCCGTCTACTTAATGCGATATATTAGAAAAAACAGAGTCTGCTTTACCAGACTCTGCATATGTTATTTCGTTGCTGGTTGTTGCTGTGTAATACAGTGAATATTACCACCACCATATGCAATCTCTGTAGTTTCAACTCCAACAACTTTACGATCAGGGAACATCGCTTGCACTTGTTCAACTGCTAATGCATCGTTCTCATCACCATATTGAGGGAGAATAATTCCTCCATTCACTATTAAGAAATTCAAATATGATGCGATTGCAACTTCTCCTTCCTCTCTTGGAATAGCCCCTTCTGAAAAATCAATCGTATCTGCATCTTTTAGATAGCATGGCTTCTTAGTAACGCACATTTTATGTACTTTTAATTTTCTGCCTTTTGCATCTGTTTGTTCACTTAGGAATTCAAACGCAGCTTTTGCTTCCTTGTAGAAAGGATGGCTTTCATCTTCAGTGTAAATACATGCAACTTCTCCAGGTTTTACAAAACATGCTACATCATCAATATGACCATTCGTTTCATATGGGTCAATACCATCTTTTACCCAAATTACTTTTTCACAATTCAAATAATCTTTTAATTTTTGTTCAATTTCTTCTTTTGACAAATGTGGGTTTCGACTTGGATGAAGAAGACACATTTCAGTAACCATCACTGTACCTTCACCATCAACGTGAATTGATCCACCTTCTAAAACGAAATCCTCTGTTTTATAAGAATCAGTATTTGTTAATTCACAAACTTTTCTTGCAACAAGCGCATCTTGATCCCAAGGGAAATAGAGTCCATCGACTAGACCTCCCCAAGCATTAAATTCCCAATCTACTGCACGACGTTCACCTTTATCATTTATAAGAAATGTAGGACCACAGTCGCGAATCCACGAATCATCATTTGTCATCTCAATTACTCTGATATTTTCGCAATTAAGAGCAGATACACGAGCGATAGCATTTTCAAATTGAAGAGGTGGTACACAAAGTGAAACTGGTTCAAATTCACTAATGGCTTTGGCAACATCTAAAAATGCTTTTTGAGCAGGTTTGGCTCCTAAACGCCAATTATCATTTCGCCATGGCCATAACATCCAAATTTGTTCTTGTTCTTCGAATTCTCCTGGCATTCGAAATCCATCTACTTTAGGGGTTGTCCCCACAATACGTTTAGACATCTCAAGTCCTCCTTTTATTGTATTGGTATTTAGTTACTATCATTTTTTGATTTTTTTCACACGAATAATAACTTCACCTAAGATAAGACAAACTAATGAACCGATAGTTACAGGTAATTTATCAGCCAATGTTACTTCATCAAAAGATAATGGGAACGCTGTAAATAAAAGCGAAATCAAAATCATAACAATTGGAATTACAACCATAATTTTTAAAATAAAATCACTTCCTCCTACTTTAAAAGGTCGAGGAGTTTCTGGATCTATTTTTCTTAACTTATAAAATGCTGGAAAAACTGGTATATAAGAAAGCAGGAACATAACAAGGTTTAATGAGAAGAAGGCCCAAAACAAATCCTGATTTGGTAATATTGGTGCAATGACTACTACAAATGTCGCAACAAAACCATTTGCTAAAGCTGATCCAATTGGCATGTTATTCTTTTTACTACGTTTTGCAAAAAACTTTGGCATATCTCCGTTTTCTGCAGCATAACATGCCGTGTTATTCACTCCTAATGACCATGAAATCATATTTCCAAAAAGAGTTAGTAAGAATAGAAATGCCATTAAAATTATAAACCATCCATTTTCTGATCCGGTCAAAAGTTTAAAACTGTCCATCATACCACTACTAGTAGAAATTTTATCAACAGGAATCGCTACACCAATACCAAATGCAGAAAATATATAAATAGCCGCAATAACTAAACCTGCAACAATTATAGATTGTGGTATTTGTTTTTTAGGATTCTCCATATCATCTGCACACGTACATATAACCTCAAAGCCAAGTAGATTAAAAATAATAACAGAAATAAATGATAGACTGTTTAAATCAAATGATGGTAAAAGTGAATCCAACGTAATTTTATTAGCCATTCCTTTTGTAAAAGCAATATATAATCCCAAGACTCCCACTAATAGAGCTAGTATCATTTTTATAATTGCCGCACCATTGAGGATCCATACGCTATCACTTGCAGGATAAAAGCTTATCCATATAATTAACCAAATAAATACAAGTTCAATTAATAATGTCCAGAACGTTGAAAACTCAACTCCTGTTATCGTTGTCAACAACCCAGGAGTCATAACAGCTAGTGATGCTAACCACAATGGAAAATTAATCCAATAATACCAGGAGGTCCTTGAGCCCCATCGATGTCCAAACGCCTTCGTCACCCAATCATAGATTCCACCATCACCTATATAAGTAGTACCTAATTCAGCTGAAATCAATCCGTATGGTAACAAAAAAGCAATTAATAAAAATAACCACCAAAAGAATTGAGAATTCCCAATCGCTGCAACTGGAGCTGCAGCTTCTGCAACAAATACTACACATATTACAGTTAATACTGTAGTAAACAAACTAAATTTTTTCTTTTCTTCCATTTTTTTCTCCTTCCTTTAAGAGGAGAGTTATAACATCGTTAATTTTAAGCAAATTGACCCTTTTTATTTTAAAAATGATTCCAGTTCTGCTTTAGCTACAGATTGTTTTTCAAGGTCATATGGATGTCGTTTCTCAAAATCACGAAGTAGATAAACTAAGATACCTCGCATTGAAGTTAAACGATTTTCCGCCTCATCAAAACAAACTGAATTTGGGCCATCCATCACTTCATCAGACACTTCTTCGCCACGTGTAGCAGGTAAACAGTGCATGAATTTACAATTTTCTCCTGCTTTTGCCATCATCTCTGAATCAACATGATATTTAGGATAGAAAATCTTCATACGTTCTTCTTCTGATAATTCCGCTTCATATAGGCCATACCATACATCAGTGTATAAGAAATCTGCACCAGTAATTGAAACTATATCATCAGTTACCAAATATTTACCACCTGATAGTTTACAAATTTCATCATATTTTGACTTATGCATATCATTTAATTGGAATCCCTTCGGACCGAAGTGAACAAATTCCATACCCATTTTCAATGTTATTAATCCTAAAGAGAAGCATACTTGAGTTGCATCTCCTACAAATACTACTTTACAATCTTCTAATTTTTTTCCTTTCGGCAAGTTTTCAATAATCGTAATCAAATCTCCCAATTCTTGTGTAGGATGATTATAATCACTCATACCATTAATTACTGGTACTTGAGAAAATTTTGCTAAATCAACCACACTCTTATGACGCTCAACACGTGCCATTATAATATCTGTTAAGCGAGAAACCACGGTTGCTGTATCTTCTAGTGTTTCGTGTCCTCCTAGTTGAATTTGACCGGGTGCCAAATATTGTGCGTGCCCTCCAAGTTGAGTCATAGCGGTTTCAAAAGAAATCCGTGTTCTTGTAGATGATTGTTGAAAAATCATACCTAGAGTTTTATTTTTCAACAAAGGTGGGTAATACCCATTTTTAATACAAGCTTTAATCTTAAGAGATAGCTCAGCCATTTCTAAAAGTTGCTCTTTAGAGAACTCTTCTGTTGTAATATAATCAATTTTATTGCTCATAATTGAGACCTCCTGTGTTGTTATGCTTTAATGATATTGCAAAATTTTATAGTTTGCGATAAACTTAAAGGTGTAAACCCTCTTTTTTAAAAGTTTAAGTACTAAACCCAGTATTTATGCTTTTAAAAATGTAATGCTATTTTAAATATAAACTCCCTATTTTATTGCTTTTAAATAAAGTTTAGAGTTTTAATTAGTTTCACAGAATAAATGGAGGCTAAATATGATTGAAATAGTTTATATATACAATGTATTTTTAATTATACTGTATACTTTGACCCTTGGTATTGTATTGACCTATTCTTTAAACTCAGAAAAGGATAAAAAATACTTATTTTTTGTAGTCGGTTTATATCTTGTTTTTTTTATTTTTGATAATCTGATCCTATCAATGACAGAAATAATTAAAGATTTCGGAAACACATATAACCAACACTTCCTGGGAGTTCCATTTGTTAAAACTGTCATATATCTTGTTAATAATATTTGTCAGTTTTGGATAGTTGCTAGACTGAGGAAAGAAACACCTTTATTAACGCACTATTGCTTTATTTCTATTACTTTCATATGGATGGCTTTCCCAATTCTAAACAATTCTCCATTAAGAGTTTTTATGTACTATTTACCCAATCAGCTTCTTTTGATTTATACTGGTATATATGCGAGACGAAATCTAAAATCTTTGAATATTAGTAGTCGAAATAAAAATTACTTAAAAACTATTTCAAATATCGGAGTGCTATTTGGCATTCTAATTATCTTAGAAGATTTATTTGTAATTTTTAATATAGATTCGTATGACTTGTTGAATCTGCGAATTCAAAATAGAAATATGTGTGAAGACATGTTTACTATTGCTGTTTGTTATTTAATAATCAAATATATTCTTTCTGATTGGAAAGCTATTTCGAATGTAGAAGAACAATTAAGTTCATTTGATAAATCCCAAAAAATTGACAACCCCAGTACACTAGATCTATTCTCTGAAAAACTTCATTTAACTGAACGTGAAAAAGAAATTCTTCCTTTACTTCTTGAACACAAAAACAATCAGGAAATTGCGGATCAATTGTTTCTTTCAGTTGGAACCGTGAAGACACATGTACACAATATTTTTTTAAAACTTGAGATCACTAGACGAAATCAACTTTTCGAAGTATATAATTCCTTTAAAAACGAACATCCTGAACAATAATTGTGTCATAGCCACTACTATAAAAGACAGAATAAAAGACATCTGATTTAATCAATCTCAGATGTCTTTTTGATTATTCCAATTAAAAAATACAAATTAGATAATCATTAGATAATATAAAAAATCATCTCGTATATAACGAAATGCTAATGATTTGAGTTAACATAAATGAATATTATCATTTAGATAACTGGCTAACTTTACAAACTTATTCAAGACTGATTTGACAAGGTTCTATTTCAGTATATCATAGAATAACATGATACCAACATTCAATAATTACTTTCCGAAAAAGACCTATTTCCCTGAAACTTTTTTATTTGCTTATAATAGACATTTCTAGATATTTCCATTATATAGTGGTTGCCATCCAATCAAGCATCGCTTTGCTTGTTTTCTTTGGGAAACTGTGCATAGCATATCTCTATGCGACTAAAGCCGCTAGAGCTATCCTAATTGCGCACCGCCAGTTCTCATAGAAAAAACACCTTGCAAGTTGCAAAGTATTTTCGTTTGTATTGTGCTTCCCAGCAACGAATTAACGTTTTGAGAATTGTAAAGCTTTACGAGCTTTCTTAAGACCTGGTTTGATAAGGTTAAATTTCATACAGTTAAATAATAACTTTATATCAACTTTCAATAGCCAATTTCTGCGCTATTATTTCATAAAATTTATATAAGTTTCATTAAAAAAGGGAAATTTACATTTCTGTTTGTTATAGATAATTAAAATGATTTCAATCGTATCAGGCTATATAAAATAATCCACTATTACACGCTGGTTACATTTTAAGAGAAGTTTGGAAAAATTCAGGAATATATGATATTTTATTTGAATCTATTTTTCTTTTAATTTCTGAAATTTTCCAAACTTCTCTATTCGTAATCATATAAGAAAGATTACTAACATTTTCAGCATATACTTTTCCAACCCAAAGAAAACATACTGATAATATAACTAAGCGAAATAATAATTTCATTTTCCACTCCCCTCTACGATGAAATTTATAAATTTATAACGTCAAACCTAAACAATCTCCATAATAAGATAATAAATAAGAACCGAAAACAGTGTTATTATTACCCCAACAATGACCGTATATAATATTATTTTTGTTTGACTTAAACTACTTATAAAGTTTTTTACCCTTTCATCTGATTCTATCATTTTATACTCTTCGGTAGTTTTATCCTTTAATAAATCCGATACAGTATTTAAGTTGTTTTGCTTTTTAATTTTCTCAATCTCGAGCGACGTCTTTACAGTCCAAAAGAATAAGATTGCATAAATTATAAATCCTATTTTCCCAAAAATCATAACAGATGGAAAAATACTAAAACATGTTACTGCCATTAAAACTATAAATTTTTTAGTAAGATATGTACTTCTATCATTTTTCATTTTCAAGCTCCTTTATTTTATAATAGAGGCTGTTGTAATAAGGGCAATTTTTAATTAATCTACTGTGTGAATCAAAGCCTTCGATTTTTCCATTTCTAACAATTAATATTTTGTCAAACTTATCAACTAAAGAGATTCTGTGCGAAACAACCACAACTGTACAATTTATTTTGAAAATCAACTCCATCATTTGTTTTTCAGACAATACATCCATAGAACTCGTTGGTTCATCAAAAAATATTATTGATGGTTTTGAAATAAGTGTTCTTATTAGAGATATTTTTTGTCTTTGTCCTCCAGACAGATTATTTCCATTTTCTTGAAATCCCTTTCAACTGAATTATATAACATTAATTTTTATAAGTCAACATATTTTAGGTTGTTCGTGTTATTTTATTTATTATATCTCATTTGAGATATTTAATTGAACATTTAAATTACTTATTCTTAGTGGTTATTGTTTTGAATTTTAACTTTGTATAACACTATAACTGAATTTTAATCTTTGACAATATATCTGTTATGAGATAGAATAAGTTCTAGTAATTAATTTAGCAATTTCAATATAAAAATTCAAACGAGATTTAATATGCAATCAATAGGTAATAAAATTAAAACAAAAAGAAAGTCACTAGGACTATCTCAAAAAGATTTGGCTGATGGAATTTGCGAACAAAGTCTAATTAGTAAAATCGAACGAACAAACTATTTTCCTTCCGCTGATGTTCTTTATAACTTATCACAAAAACTTCAGGTGGATATAAATTACTTTTTCGATGAGTCGTATGAGACTGTCTCTGATTTACGAAACTTTATTGCCATGTCCTCAAAGCTTTTAGAACATAGAAATTACAATGATTTAGAGTATCTTTACAACCTTGAAAAAAGCAATCAAAATTCATTTAATGAGGATGAACAATCTTATTTAACATGGATTGAAGCTATTATACTCTTTTACAACTATGATCAAAAAGATAGTGCAATTGAGCTACTTAAAAATCTCATTGACTCTTTTCTTGACTATAAAAAAAATATTTATTTAAAAGCTCTGAATACTCTAACAAATTTCTACTCAAATATAGGCTATAACGAGGAATATGAAAAAAATTACAAGCAACTTCTTCAAATCTATTCAACAAAAGATTTCCAATTAAAAGAGGATATAGAAGGATATATCCGGTTAAAATATAATTTTGCACATCATTTAACGATTAACGGTCAATTACTGGATGCTTTAGAAACAGCATTAGAAACCATAGATTTTTGTAAAAATAATAATACAGCATATCAAATGCCTTCTCTACTCCTTCTCGTTGCTAATTCTTGTGAAAAATTTCTATCTAAAGAAGAGATTTTACAATATTACACTGATGCAAAAACACTAGCTAAATTATACGGAAATGATGTGCTCTATCTTAAAATAAAAAATTACCTAATCAATTACAATAGTGATTGAATTCTTTTTAACTAAACTGAGCTTCATTATCTTAATATTTTCCAATACTAAAATAATAGTAGCATTCAGATTAGTCTTTAAAAACATTATAACAACCGTTTTCTTGTATAACTAGGTGAGGTACTTATTCATTCGTTTCCTCGGGTTCACTAGTTTATGATGGATCTAGACCCTTTCGATAATTGTGTTTAGGTTCCAGAAGATACTAGTACAGAATTTGAAGTTAGCTTTTACAGAGGTGATATAGGGGTTCACTACACGTCAATAGATGTGAGAAACCTTGATTTTAAGCGATTTTTGAAATTCTAAATTTCACTACATTGCAATATAAATCAACCGAATCACTACCTTTTTCACTACCTTTTTTGAAATAAAAATAATGATTCGGATATTTAAAAGAAGAGGAACTTTAGTGTGAAGTTCCTCTTTTTGTTATTTGTTCTTTTACTTATAAATTGTAATACCTGTTTTGAACACCTCGTATTTGAATGAATTTCAATATATGCTTAATATCAATGTTTCCACATGTTTTTAAGAAAGAAATATTTCATCTAATTTGAATAACTTTCAATTGAATGGTGTGAATTATACCCTAAAAATAAACGAATTGAGCTAGATTTCACCAAAAAGTTCACACCATTTGAATTGTTATAACTTTATACATTTTATAATGGATACAAATTCATAATGAAATTAAACGATAAATTTCTACAACAATTGTTTCAAGGTAAAAATTTCAGTGAATAGTCATTCTAAATTATCACGTTTTAGTAATTCTTCAAAAATGATTTGAAACACATCTTTCTCAATAAAACTCTTTAATAATCTTATATTTTCAAAAGAACCCACATGTTTCCTATACGTTTCTTTCAAACCATAATTCTCTATAATTTCCTTATCTGCTTCTGATAATTGAGAGATCACATCATCAAAAATATTATCAACTACTCTAAGCAGTTCAATTTCTGTTAAATTTTTAAATTCTATCTTTAAATCAATCCTAGAAAAGATAGGAAGGCCAAGTTTTTCAGCAATTTCTTGATCATTACTAAAATTTGTTGTTAAAATAAATATACAATTAGAAACATCTACCAAGTAATTTATATCTTCCAACTCTCCCTCATCAAACATTTGATAAAAAACATTGTATAAAGCGCTATTTACCTTATCAAATTCATCAATTAATACAACATTGGTTTCTCTGGATAATAAATCTTTAGCTAATGAATTTTTACCGTGAGTATCTCCGAATATATATTTGTACGCTTCCTCAGTTTGCATCATCGAAAACTGTATTCGGGTCAATTTTCCATTAAAATATTCGCTCATTGTTTTAGCTAATTCAGTTTTACCAACTCCTGAATTTCCATAAAATAACAAGACAAGAGGAGACTTATTTGTTAGGGCACTTTTCTTTAGTAGACCAATTGAAATATCTTTTTTAGCTTGCTGTTGGCCCACAACATTAGAAGAAATCATATGATTATAGAAATCAATAATTTCCTCATTATCTATCCCCTGATAGTTTGAGTAGTATTCTTCTATAATATTTTCAAACTGAACTCTCAAGGAAGTCTCTACTCTCTTGGGAGGATTTTGTATATAAAGATGTTGAATGTCATGTCCTAGAAGTACAATATTATTGAAATTTGATATCACGTGATCCATTACAGAAGCATAATCATCAGCAAAAATAACAACATTTTCAATTTGTTTTTTGCCAAATCCATCTGGAGCATATTGTGAGGCATTTATATCATTGGCTCTTACAGTAATATTATATTGTCGAATAAGCTCCATAAATGGAGTAAAGTCTTCAACGCCTCTCTCATTTAATAATTTATTGAAGTCTCTCTTAGAACCTTTAAAAAGTATAATACTATCCATTTAGTTCACTCCTGCAAGTATTACATCATAAACTGGATATTTCTGTTCTGAGCAAGTCCTATCATTTTCTAAAATTCCTGTAAAAGATAGATTTTGCTGTTGTAAATTAAACTGTGTCTCCAAATTCAAATCACTAATAGTCGTTGCTCCGACTTTTATTGAATAAAGTTTAAGAGTCATTTTTGTTAAATCATGAATTCGATAATTATTTTTAAAAGAATTGATATTAAAACGGAAAATCCTCTCAATTTCGTGTTCTTTATTATATCCTATAAGTTCAAAATAACCTTTAATCTCTCTAATTCCAGAATTAAGTTTAGAAAATGACATTGATACATTTTCCAGCCCTTCTATACTTTGGGAACCTTCCATCATTTCTGAAATTGGCGCAATCATAGCAAAATAAGACATCGAATTCTTACTTATTTCTAAAGTATAATTTTCTGTAATATCAACAAGAAAATTCTTCTTGCGTAACTCTACAGTATCTAAAAAATCATACAATAGAGAATTTTCAAGTATTGTCTTTGCTATTTTATTTCCTTGAACTCCCCCTGAACTAGCTGCGGAAAAAGTAACTGAGCCACTTAATCCTGTCATTTTTTCAAAAATTGTTTTTAAAGCACTATTTTTACCAATTGTTCCTTCAGCATCAACTTCCGCACCCGTTTCACCTTGAAATGTTGTCATAAGTTCAGTTGTTTTCGTTAATTTTCCCTTGGATTCAATCTGTAAAAAATCCATTGCTGATGATTCATCGAAATAAATTACTTTTTTTAATGTACTCATAAATTAACCCTTCGTCACTTATCAATTTCCCCCAGCTCTCTCAACCGTTCCTGTCCCAACTTCAACATCTCTTCCTCCACTTTACTCCATTTTCCGAAGAGGCATTCGTGTAGAACTTCTGCTGCTGAGATTTGATCTACTTGCGAATCATAAACACACGATTGATCTCTTTGGTAAATTTGAATTTGATTAAATAGCTGATCATTTTCTAACTCTCGTAAGTTATCAACTAAATGTTCTACAATTCCATCATGGTGTGCTTTAGGAGTTGCTCTAGCTTGACTAGGATCTATAGCATAGAGCTCTTCATAACGTATCAAAGTACTGAGATAGGACAATTCTGGCTTGGTCGCTATTAGTGCAAGTGAGACTTGGTAACCTTTGGTTGTCAATAATTGTGCAGTTTTTCTAGGGACTTCTGTTGTTCTCAAGGTGCCCTCGATTAACAAATGATAACCTTGTTTACTCAACTCATCTACAAGATATTCAACCATTTGTCCCGCGAATACTTTGGTATAATCCACACTATCTTTACCGAACTTTTCCTGTAGACTAAGGTAATTCGGATGAAAAGAGCGATAACTATCTCCATCAATGATAATGATATTTCCTTGAAATTCCCTTTGTTTAATACGATGAATCGTTGTTTTCCCAGCACCACTCTGTCCACCGAGCAAAATAGCCTTAGGATGAGATGAGGTTGTTTTTCCACGAGTTAAAGAACGAACGAGTCGTTTGGAGGCTCGTTCAAAATCACCTTGACTAAATTCTTCTAGTTTCATTAAGCCACCACCAGATGACTAGCTTGTTCTAGCATACGGTCAATGCCATCCAAATAGCCATTATATCGCTCTAAATCCTCAAAAGTTGCAACAAGATAAATCCTCGTGTTAATCAAATCAGACAAATCATCGCTCATTAGAACCCAAGGATTCAAAGTATCATCAAATGCAATTCCTTGGTCATCTTGAAAACGATAAAGTTGCGCTAAGATATTCGCCCCTCGTTCTTTAATCACTTCAATTTTCAGAGTTAATTGATAATCTTCTACTGGTGTGAGCATTTTTTCCTCCCCTACGATATCGATATACGAAACATTAAATTTCTTGCAGATACGATCTATTAATTCTGTCGAAATTCGACTTGTCCCATTTTCATAACGACTCAGACTATTTCGAGAGATACCAACAATCTTTGCAAACTCAGGCTGAGTTAGGTTATGTGCCTTGCGTAACGTTTTAATATTTTCTCCGATCATGAAGGTCCTCCTTAAATTATTCCTATTATAGCACAAAAAGAAAAAACGCACCAATTTTGGTGCGTTTTCAAATCTGGTAGATGAATCTTTAATTTAACCAACTGATCTCAGTATGTTAAAACTAATCCAAATATATAATTTTATCAAAAAGAGATCTTATATTTTCATCTAGATGATGGCTTACAAAAATAACAGTTTTTTCTGTCATTGAGAATAGATGTTTCTCAATTTGATATCGTCTTTCTTTATCAATAGCATCAGTTGCCTCATCAATAATCAAAATTGGTTTTTCTTCAAGGTATGCTCTAGCTAAACTAATTCGTTGCTTCTGTCCACTAGAAATGTCTTGGCTAATTTCTGATAAAGTAGTTTCCAATCCATGATTCAATCCATTAATCCAGTCTCTTAAATAAAATAATTCCAATGCTTTTTCGATTTTTGAATCTTCTATTTCTCGGCCTAATGTCAAATTAAATAAAATGGATTCGTTAAAAATATGATCTTCCAAACTAACATAAGAAATATTTTCATGAAGATCCTTGAAATTTATATTTTTTGAATCGATATTGTCATAGAAGATGTGGCCTTTCGAAATTGGGATTTCACCATTAATAGCTTTCAATATAGTTGATTTTCCTGAACCTGATGACCCTGATATTGCATACTTCTTATTTTTTTCAATTATAACATTTAAATTATCTAAGACAATTTTGCCGTCACGTTCAATAGTTACCGACTGAAGTTCTACTTTATCTATAAATTTCTTCCAAGTTTGTTTATTAACATTACTTTCATTAATCCTTTGATCACCTTCCAATTCAAACTTTTCAAATATTTTGTTTACAGTTTTAAACTCAGCGTAATTTGCCGTTAAGCCTGTTAAGCCAGCAAATATAATTGATGAAAAATATTGAGAAGAAGATACAGCACCAATCGGAATTAATCGGTTAAAATATAAGACCCCTGCGTGGGTCAACATGGCAATTTGACTCACAAAACTAGTCCCATTTTGAACAGACATAAGCCCACCAAAGGTTTTTGAATATGAAACTCTGGACTTCGAATATTTTTTTGAATAAGATAAGATTTTTACCATTAAAAAATGAAGTTGATTAGCATTGGATAACATTCGAAATCCACTTAAAGAATCATCAATTGCTTTAACTAATTCTTCATTCTTCTCAGTAAAGTAAACAGCTTTATTCTCCATTTTCTTTGTAAATATTTTAGGAAGATTTACCATTAGAATGAAGAATATCAAAATTGTAAACAATAATGAATAATGGAAACTAAAAAAGGCAATAATTGCAAAAATGATATTTAATGTTTGACTAATCATTAATTCAAGTGTTTCAAAGCCAAGATCTCGAATAGTATTAAGATCATTTGTCAACCATGAGGTATAGGCGCTAACACTTTTTGAGCCAAAACGAATCACACCCTTACCTTCAATACTTTTTACAATATCTTTACGTATTTCGGTACACATTTCTTGTATGGCTTTTTCACTTGCTTTTGAGTTTTGATATATTTGCAATACCCACATTAAATTTACAGATAAAATCGCTCCACTTAAATACAAAAATCCCTGTAAATCAAAATTTACAATTGTAGAAATTGCTTTAGCACTCAATATACCATTTAAGTAAACACATAATGAATTAATAAAAATCCAAAACAACCATATAGAATTACTTCGTTTGCATCTAATTAAATAAGTTTTTAATGTCATATCCCAGCCTCACTTAAAAATTCCAAATATTTCTTCACCAATTATTTTTCTTTGATATTTAATTGCAACATAAGATAATAAAATTCCTACTAACTTTTAGGGCGCAGTTCAGAGTAGTCGATTTCTATCTATTTCCTTTATTTTTAACTTGAAATTTTCTAGCTTTTTTAAAACTTCCATTATTCTGTCTCGTAGATATATTTTTAGACTGCTGATCAACTTTATGTTCTTTTTTAAAATTATTCTGCATAACTTTCTGGTTCATTTTCTATTCCCTCACTTTCCTTAAATGGATTGTTAATAAATAACAAATAAAATCCTACTAATACCGTAAATATATTTATCGTTATTCCTAGAATATGTATATCCGAATAAAATTGAGGAACTACTAAGAATACAATTGAAAATAAAGCATATAAGCTTGAATTAGTAGAGTAGATTAACCCCATATTTTCATAGTTATATTCAGAATAAATCATTTTTTCAAACATATTACCAGATATACCAATAATTATAAAGGATAATCCAAATAGCAAAAGCTTAATCAATGGAATTGGTATTACAAATACTAAGAATAAAAAGAAGCCCGATACAATATAATCAATAAAGAAAAACTTTTTATATGATATTTTTATCCTAGGTGCCACAAAAGCACCTGTCAAATCTGCTAATCGTTGTACTGCCAATACCAACCCAAGATACTGAATAGGAATTCCTTCCGATACAAGATATAAGGGGGCTAAAGTTAAAAGTAGATCTGTTCCACCACTTAAAATTGACTCTGTAATTACAATAAAAGAGGCAAATTTTGATTCTCGAAAAGCAGAAATTGTGTCCAAGAGTTGAAAAGTTGATTCACTTTCGCTTTCTATATTTTCAGACATACCATCTGACTTTTTTTTATCAGGTATATCTAACCTGATTTTCAACATAAAGTATATCGCAGCTACAAAAAATGGAATACTCATATTGAAAACAACAAAATAGGACAACACTCCTAACAGTAACGAGGCAAACAGGTTACTAATAATATCTAACACATTTGAAGCCATATACTGAACATCTATAGATTTGTTTATCGTTTCTTCATTATTTTCTAATGTTCCTGGAACAATCTTCATTTGCAATGTGTTGAGTAGATTTGTTGATAAACTAAACAAAAAATTAAAAATATAAAGATAAATAACTTCAAAGCGATATCTTAAGCATAGAATAGTAATGAAAATTATAAAAAGTTGAAGAACTTGAAAAGTTACTAGCCAGACTTTATCTCTTTGAATTTTATTTACAAAACTTCCATAAAAAACGGCAAGTAAGTTAGGGATAAAACCTATTAGAGTAAATAAAGATAACTGACCAGCTTCAATATTATAAACTTTGATTAACCCAATCGACAATGCAATGAAGTAAAAACTATCTGCAATGTTTCTAGAAGATCTACCTAATATCAAGTTTTTAAAGTTACTACTGAATTTTTCTAATATCATGTTTGTATACCTCGAAATTCATACAATCGATTTGGATATAATTTGTTATATTTAATAATCCTGTCAAGGAATCCAATACTTTGTAGGAAATAATTGCTACTGCCATATACGATATCGGTGAAATTACACTGTATGGTGTCTTACTATTAATTTTCTTGCATTTATTTTAGCACTCCGTCATCATGTTGTAAATATCTTTTTATAAACTTTTTTTATTTTTTAAAAAATAAATCATTTTTGTATCTATGCGATATTAAAAAAACGATGCTCAATTGAACATCATTTTCATTATTCTGTCATATTTGCAATATAATGTTCGACTTTCAAAGCCATTGACATATTTTCATCCAATTTATAAAGAAAATGTGCTGTCTCAAAATATTCTTTTACCGAAATCTTAGAAGAAAAGTCCTTACTTACATTTCCCATCAATAAATACAAATCAGCTAAAAGATAAGTTGTTCTGTAAGCCTGACACTGCTTTATAGTAGCTGTGATTTTAGTAATAGCTTCTTCAATATTATTCTGTAGCCATAAATATCTACAAACGTTATAGTTGAACTTAATAAATAGTTCTAACTCTTCGAGTGTATTTAAATTGAGTTGATTTACTTGATACTCTAATGTTTTTCGAATCTCATCAAATCGCGTTAAATCTCCAATATCGTAATAAAAATTGAATAGAGTGTTTGAAATTTGGAGATAGTTCATATCAGATATACTTAACTGTGACAGCACCTTCTCCAATCTTTCAACTGCCTCCTCTTGTTGCCCATAGAAATAAAAATCTATCAGAGATTTTATCCACTCCATATAAAATTTATCTGCTAGAGATAAACGATGAGACTTTACATTTTCTAATTCATATATATATTTCAAAGACTCATAATTTCTATTTATGATAAATGTATGTGCTAATTTCTTAAACTCTGCTAGCTCATCAACCTCCCCAACAATCTGCTCATCAAAAAAATAATCCATACTAACTTTTAATTTCTTAGCAAGTGCATGTAAAAAATCCGCCCCAGGAGTGAACTCTCCACTCTCTAATCGACTAATTTGCCCCTGTTTACAAATACCTTCGGCCAATTCTCGCTGGGACAATTTTAATTCTTTTCGTCTATTTTTTAATCTGGTTGCTAATAATGTACCCACGTTTGGATATTCCTTTTCTAATTGATTTTGATTTCAATTTTAATTGTAACATGATTAAATCAAAAATTCAAATATATGTCCAGAAAGATACAAATTTTACATAAATGGTGTCGAATGTTTTTTGATCTACCTCGTCTTCTTTTGAAAATAATCTACTCAAATAATTTCTAGATTGTCAAATTAAGTTAAACTTTTCATGTAACTCAGAAAAACATATATGGAATTTGAGAGTTCAAGTAATTCCTAAAAGTCTTTGAAATTAAAAACGCATAATATCAGGTATTCAAAAAACTGATATTATGCATTTTATTTTAGTCTAAATTAGGGGGAAATTATTTCCAGATAAAGTTTTTGGCAAGCTTCTTATCTGTTTAAGGTACATCTCCCCATCGAAATGAGCGAGCTACTCTTATTAAACGATCAAAAGAGTTAGGTTTACCTAATTATGGTTTTCACATATTCCGCCATACTCATGCGTCTTTAATGCTCAACGCTGGAGCAAATTGGAAAGAACTGCAAGAACGTATGGGACACAGATCTATTTCAACCACAATGGATATCTATGCGGAATTAGATCCTAACCGAAAGAATGAAGCAGTCGATATTTTAATAGAACGACTTGCACAAATTAAAAAAACTAATTAGAGAATATTATATTTAGCTATAATAAATCATTTTGCAATTAATATAAATTTTATATTGCTACTATAAAATTTTAGGTATACAAAGATCTATAGATACTTTATTTGTAAGATTAATTTTATAACATTACTACAGTTAAAAAAATCCTACATTATAGTTTCAATTGTAAAAAAACTCATTATTGATACCGGAATGTTCTCAGAGATTTTTCAACTACTTTTGTACATTGTAAGTCAAATACAAAATTACCTACTTAATAATATTTTTTACAACTACAGTTAACAAATATATTAAGATTAGTAGTGAGGAAGTTTCCGACTAGAGAGAGTACTCACTACTTTATCTTATCATGAAAATAATTCAATTTTTTCTTAGTTCAATGACTTGATCGTATCGACTTTCATTATCAATATGGTGAGCGATTTCTAACACCATCATCGGTAGTGAGAAAATCAAGTCTCGAACCATCTGGCTATTTTCTACGTCAAGAGCTGCAGTTACCTCATCTGCTAATAAAATATCCTTTTTACGAAGAAGGAAGCGGGCTAGTTCAATCCGGACTCGTTGTCCGCCTGAAATATTTTCTCCGTTATTGGTGATTACAAAATCAAGTCCATCAGTTAGTTCATGGTCGAGTTTGACCTGTCTCAAAACAGTCTCCAATTCTTGATCTGAAAACTCTTGTCCCAAACTAAGATTGTAGCGAACAGTATCATTAAAGAGGAAAGGTTGCTGACTGATGATACCTACCTGACGAATAAAATAACTTGTTTTTGCTCCATCCCTTGTCCGACAAGAAATCGTCCCATCATCCGCCTTTTCTTCCCCTGTGATCATTCGAAAGAGGGTTGATTTCCCACAGCCACTTGGCCCTTTGATGAGGACTTTTTCGCCTTGTTGAATGGTTAGATTAAGATCGCGTATAATCTCTCTACCGTTATAAGATTTACTTAAATGAGAAATTTCTAGTTCTTCTACTTGTGAGATCGAATGATTGTCCGATTCACTATCATCTGCTCGATTTAAAATTCCGAAAATCTTTTCTGCCGTTGTTTTGGCTCCTTGTACTTCAACCACATCATACATGATATTTTGTATAGGACCTACCAGTTGACCAGCGGCAATATACATTGCAACCAGGCTAGCCACTGAAACATGATGACCCTGCATGGCAAGGAAAAACCCCAATACCAAGGGGAGTACTTGGCTAAGAAAGACCATGAAACCATTACAAAAGAAAACAATATTATGGGTAAAAGCAAACTTTTGAATGGCTCGTTGATAATGAAGATTGATATTCCAGACGCGCTGAGAATTTTCAGGCAAGGCTTGATTCATCCGCAAGGTTTGAGCCCCTCGAATACTATCAGAGATTTGGTTATGAACGGCTGTTCTTCCCTGAGACATTTCATCCCCTGAATTCTTTAGCTTATTATTCATCAAGAATTGTGGAATGGGACGTAAGATCGTGAAGAAAACAAAGATAGAACCCAATAAAACATTTTGGGCAATGATATAGATCGCCGTAATCAGTGCCCCAAATCCCCAACATGAAATAGACATATAGCGTTCAAAAAAGTTATCCCCTAGAAATTCCATATCCTGTGTCAGCATGGTAATCTTTTCATCTTCACTATATTCCCTGTCTTCCATTAACTTCTGAAAAAGTGCCGTTCGGATATTCATGTGAATTTCGCGTCTAAAGACATTATTTGCATGATTACAAAATAACATTAGACTATACAAAGCGAAATAGACAGAAAAACCAAAGAGGGCAAATTTCCAAATAGATGAATAGGTAAGGTTATTTTGATCTATCGATAATGCTTTGGCAACAACCAAAGGTTGACCCAATGCGAGACCCCCATTTGCCAGTGCTCCAATAATCGTTAGGTATTTTGTTTTTTTATCAAGATATTTAAAGATATTAATCATAAATCTCTCCTAGAAAATAGAACCCTATGGTTGAGAAATATCAGATGTAATCATTAAATCTTATTACATATTATTCTTTGTGATATATTTTACATGCTCATTATACATCTAAAAATAAGTCTGGTCAATGAATATTCAAAAGTTTAGAAAAGTTTAAACTTTTAATGATATTCTGAGTTTTCCCCCGTAAGTATTCATCTCATCCATCATAATAAAAAGTTACTGTTGGAAACATATAGGAGATTAGAAACTATGGTATACTAGTGATAATAAATAGTTATCGGTAGGAGAAATCTAGCGTGAATAAAAAAAATAAGAGTTTTTTTGAGTAGACCTAATCCGTTTACTAAAGAACAACAGTACTTTATAGAAAAATTAAAAATCACCTTAGATAAGTACAATATCGAAAGTATAACATTGCAAGCAAAAGATTATTCACCATATGAATCTCTAACAGTTTTGAATGAAATGATAAAAAGATGCTATGATATGGTCATCTTAGCTTTTGGACATACATATATTCAATCTGGTATTTTAAAAAAAGGAGCAGTTAAGAATAAAAATTTTTTTGAAGCTGAAGAACAATCATTAGATGGAAAATGGATTACAAGTTCTTTTTGTCAAATTGAAGGTGCTATGGCAATTTCAAATAATATTCCCATTTTAATTATTAAGCAAAAAAATTTACGTATTGATGGTATTTTAAAGGATGATCAAAAAATTGAATCAGGAGCTCTGGAATTCAGCCACGATCAAGGATATAATTTTAAAAAATACCAAAAACTGTATAGTAATGGTAAAGGCTATGCAAATGAATTGGACTATTGGAAAAGTGATAAAATGTTTGAGGTTGAGAGTCTATCTCAATTAGCAAAAACTAATAGAGGTGGTGTGATATTATGAATAACGATGACTGGTTGATGCGCCAATTTAAAGGTGTTTCTAATATGATTGGAACTATCTTGAATTTAAAAGTCAGTCAACTTGATTTAGGTGTTGTAGAGGATGAGGAGGGAAATTTAATTAAAGGAGAAATATATTTAGAAAATCTTTTAAAATCTGAAAGATTTTTAGAAGTCAATTCTTTCATAAAATCTAAAATGAAGGTACTAAATTTCCACGAGTATACAATACTGATTGATTACTATATTGGATATTTATCAAGTTTAGATAGTGAGATTTTAAAAAAATACCAACTAGATCCAAAGAAGATAAAAGAAATAGAAGCTAATCTAAAGCAATTTGAGTGGTAATATGAAGACAGTCTTATTTAAAATATAGTCGTTGAGATTTAGTAAAACTATAGCCCAATATAGATCTTTTCTAAAATTTACTAATGTCTGTTATAATGGACATTATTTGAAATTTCCATTATAACAGACATTGATACAGTTTTGTAATATTATTTTGGTAAAATTAAAATTATAGAAGGAGGCTAAAACTATGAGAAAATTAATAGGTTTACTACTACTTTCATTATCAATCATTTCGTTAATTGCTTGCACTAAAAATAAGCAACAATCTCTGGATGGCGAATACTATTGGATATCAAGTGAAAGAAATGAATTGGCATTTACTATTAAAGGAGATAATGCTTCCATAGAGCATGGAGAAGCCAACAGCTTTACCATTAACAAAAAAAAGAATACGATCGAATTAACTGGACAAAATATTGCAAGTCGAACAGAAGAATATTCATTTAAAGATGGGGTCTTTTCTGTTGATATTAGTGGAGTTAAGCTCGACTACTATCTTAAAGATAGCGAAGAATATAATAACGCACTAAAACAATATGGATATAAATAAACATCATTCACACCTATTTTCCCGAATAGGTGTTTTTTTGTGCTAAATAGATTCCTTCAAAAAACTTTTAAGCTTATTATTAACCGAAAGTCAAATCTATTTTTTGTTCAAATTTTGGTCAAAGAAACAAAATATACCATCCTATTTTAAAAAACCGAATTGTGATGATTGCCGATAAACAAACACTTTGATTTTTCTTTTTATTTCTTTATTCTTCTTATCATGCAAGATTCAGAGAATAAAGCTAGTTGCAGCCACTGCTCCAACACTAATTAAGGCTTTAGTTTTGACTTTATTTAACATCTTAGACCTTCTTTCTAAAAAACTAGGTCAAGAATAACAAAAAAGATTTGTAAGTTTTATCACATCACAACGAAAGGTAATTCCTACATTTCTGGCGCAAAATCGTACAGTTCAGAGCAAAAATTAAAACCAGCTGTCCTTGGGGTATAATAGACTTATTGGAAAAAATAAAGTGCCATACTGTACTATGCTATACTATAGTTAAGAAAACTATTTACGAAAAACCATGCAACTAACTCCTGAGAACTTTAAATTATTTATTAGTGTCAAAAAGGATACCTTCCCAACAAAGATATCCTGTCTAGATACAACTTATAAATCCAAACACTGTAAAGGAGGAGGCACAAAAACTTTAAGTCTAGAAAAACAGTTAATTTTGAACTTGCATTATTTATGCTATTAATCAACTCAACATCTTCTAGTTTTTTGATTTTGGTCTTGGACTAGTGATAGTCACTGAACATTAACATTCGTAGAATATACTCTTCATTCCTCAAGTCTATTTGACTTAGAAAACTTAAAATCAACAAGTGTCACTATAGCTATTGATGTCACAGAAAGTCCTATTTCAATGTCCTAAAAGAAACCAAAGTAAGAATTATCCTGGAAAAAGATATACACCATAAAGACACAATCATAATCGATTTAACGACACTTCGTGCCTGTCAATTAGTTTTTTGAGATGGTCATACACATTATTTTACTCTTTTTAAAGAAAGTATAGGTCAAGTTTGTCAGAGCAATTACTTGTTTTTGTTATTTAGATACTATGAATATTCATGAGATATCTTTTTTCCTTTAAAAAGTTTTAAAAAGCATGTATCGACTGTAGAGGATAGGAAGTTTAATAGAGATAGTTGTAATACGTATTAAAATTGAGCGTTTAAATGCTAAGTTTAAAACTTTTCAATTTGTGGAATCATCAACTATGAGTTAAAATAATTTACGAACAGAGGCTTTCCAAAAAACTTGATATCATACGTTTTATTGTGGAAATATTTATTTCATTTTCTCCTAGTATTGAATTTTCACACACTCATTAATTTTATTGATATAATCCAATAATAATGATAATATCAAATAATAATAAAAAGATTTGATAGTATTTTTTCATAATCTGTCACGCTTTCTAATGATTTTTTATGGTAAATGGAGATAAATATGATTATAGGTGAAACTTATAGAAAAATACGAGAAGGAAAAGGTATTTCTATTTCTTCATTAGCAGGTGCAGAAATTTCAAAGTCTCAAATATCTAGATTTGAATTAGGAGAGACAGAAATCTCATTTTTTAAATTATTATATCTACTTGAAAAAATAGGTGTAACACTAGAAGAGTTTTTGCTTTCATGTAATCATTATCAACCTTCGGATTTTAATACCTTAATAGCTTCTGTTAAACAGGCCGCATATAATGAAGATACTCAAGCATTACTAGATATGGTAGAGAAAGAAATAGAACTTTTTCATGAGACAAATTCTCATTACCATAAATTAAATGCTATTTTCATTGAAAGTATTATCTATGGAATTGATAATACTCATCAATTGAGTAATCAAGACACCTCTTATCTTACTAATTATTTATTTTCTGTTGAAAACTGGGGATATTACGAAATTCTTATTCTTGGAAATTGTTGTCGAGCAATATTACCAAATTTATTATTTAGATATGCCAAAGAGGCGCTTAAAAAAGGAAAGTTGTATAGTTCTATACCTAGAAATAAACAAGCTCTCGTTCAATTACTTCTTAATTCACTTCTTATTATGATTGAAAACAGCTTATATGAGGAAGCTTTATTTTTAAAACAAGCTACTAAGAATATATTATCTAATTCCACAGATTTTTTTGAACAAACTATTCTTTTGTATTTAGAAGGATTTTTTGAACTTAAATTTCATCGTAATCAAAAATCAATTTTAAAAATAGAAGATGCTTTAAAAATTTTTGAATTATTCAATAAAACAATCTACAAAAATTACAAACAATACTTTGAGAAACACATCATTCATTTAGTAGACTAGGCCATTTATCTATAAGGTAATAACGTGATCAAACTCTTCCAATATTTCTGGATTTTGATCATGAGTAATGACAATAACAATTGCATCTTTAATGGATAGAATGTAATCCATTATTTCTTTTGCTTTTATTGGATCAAGGTTACTTGTAGGTTCGTCAAATATATAAACTGAATATGTTTTGACTAAAAACCTAGCTAAATCAATTCGTTGCTTTTCTCCTTCTGAAATGATTTTGTTTGATTGAGCTAGGTTTTTACGAAGGAAGTCTTCATTAAAACCTAAGGATTTTCTTAATTTTTCAGTTAAATGAAGGTTTCTAGCCAATTTGATATTCTCTAGAATATTACCTTCAATTAGAAAGTCATTTTTTTGCACAAATGCAATATCTTTATATAACTCCTCTGAGGGAATATCAATATTCTGTTTTCCGTTGATTTTTATTTCTCCATCATAAAGATTTTTTGGATAATAGTTTAGTATTAATTTTACTAAAGTTGTTTTCCCAGTTCCTGAAGCACCGATAATCGCATAGCGCTTACCTTTTTTAAATTCATAGGAAAAATGATCAAATAATATTCTATTTTCAATTTCATAATATAATTGGCTAATAGAAATAGTCGAAATGTTATCACAATCAATTGTACTTGTTTTATGGAAAGTTCCATGATTTGTCTCATATAGATTTTCTTGGATATTATCAATAATGGACTTGCTACTGCTGATTAAATTTTTATTGTAAAGAATAGATTGTAATGGAGCAAAAACACCGTTTAATAATTGAATACTTGCTACTAGTAGTCCAATAGTCAGTAAGTTATTTCTTACAAAAAAGATACCAGCGACCATACAGGATAGTTGAGAGCCAAAACTTAGTAAAATTCCAGTAGTTGAAGCTAAGTCTTTTAAGAATTGATATGTTTTTCTGGACTCTTCAAATTCTAAACTGATTCCCTGAATTTTTTCTTGGGTCCAGCTTTGAATATTTAATAACTTAATTTGTTCAAAACCATTAATAAAGTTTGTCATTTTTGACAAATAGTGATTATTTTGTAGAGAATAATTATTAGTTGATTTAGTCATTAACTTTCCAGGAATTTGTGATAGAAAAATCGTTATACTCGACAATAAAAGAAAGACTAATGCTAATCGCCATTCTATATAGATAATAGCAACCACACTCATGATAAGGCTCCCTAAATTTGCAATTAGAGAGATTTTAGGGATTAATAAATTTTCTTGAATAAGGTCACTGTTTTTGGTGATATTATTTAAGAAATCTGAATGGTTACGGTTGTCAATTTGGTTAAATTCACGCGATAAATAATGTAATAAGAGACGCCTTTTTAGATCTAAAATAACTTTTTTTACATATTGGTTTTTAAGATAGGAATAGGAACAAGAAATCAAGAACCACAGTAAAATCGAACCTACAGAAATAGTGATATGAAAGAGTAATCCACTATTTGAATTAGATATACTATCAAGTATTTTTCCTAATTGCAGAGAGAAGAGTGTCATTAAAAGAGCACTTGTCAGACTTAATAAAATAATCAAGAAATATAGTAATTTATATTGTTTCATAATCTGGTTCATATCTTACTCCTTAAGTAACTCTGATGAGAATATTATAATCCAAATATGAAAATCAGAAACAAACCTCCCGTATTTGGGACGCACTGAATAGTTTACACTAAATATAAAAAAATTATAAAATAATTATTTTTTAAAATAAGAGGAGAACTCATATTTTTATTTATACTCAATGAAAATCAAAGAGCAAACTAGTAAACTAGCCGCAGGTTGCTCAAAACACTGTTTTAAGGTTGAAATGGAACTGACGTAGTCAGTATCCTAAATTAGAACGACTGGAATTGGGCTAAAAATTTCAAAACAAATTGTTGATTTGCATCAGGGCTCTATTTCATTTGCTAGTGTCCAAAATGAATTCTTTGAAAGTATCATTTCACTTCCGATTTTCAACATTACCAATTAGATAAAAAAATGGAGAAGAACCATTAGAGTCTTCTCCATTTTATTCATCTTTTCTTCCACTTATACCCTGTCTAGAAAAAATAATACACTATTATTATTTTACATTAACAATATCACTGTTCAACAGGTAAGAAATTCCCTACAATAATCCCTACAATTCTAGGATCTTCATCATACGAAAGAAAAATATCTCGATATTTTGGATTGATAGAAACTAACCGTAAGCCCTGTTCTTCCTGATAAACTCTTTTAATGTATGTCTGATTGTTGCAGACTACGGCATAAACTGCACCATCATAATCAAATCCTGTCTCACGAATGAGAGCCACAGAACCATTTTGATATTTGGGTTCCATTGAGTCGCCAGAAATCCATGAGGCGAAATCGTGGGCTAGTTCTTCATCAAAATAGACAGTATCATAGTTTTGATCGTTATACACCGATGAACCGATACCAGCAGACATTTGTTCGTAAACATGGTATTCGTATAGTTTTTCTGACATTGAAACAATGTTCTTACATTTTTCTTTTTGAACTAGGCCTCTGACATAACTAAGTGCTTGATCCTTTCCTTCATCTGATAAAGTATTATATAGTCGGACGATTTCAAGCTCTGTAAAATAACCTTTTGGTACTTTTAGAATCTGCTCCAAAAGCTTTACTTTTTCTCTAGACGGTTGTTTTACTCCACGCTCCCATGCAGAATAGGCTTGATAGCTGACTCCCAACTGATCAGCAATATCTTTTTGAGTCATTTTTAGCTCTTTTCTGCGAGCCTTTAGTTTTTCTGGTTGGTACATCGTTTCCCTCACATTAATAGTAATTTCAATTCAGCTTTTTGTTTTGCCTCTTTGTCAGTTAGCTTATTTTTATCCCAAACATAAGCTATAGATTTTCCTCTATCATAAATGAGCCATACTTTTAGATTGTCACGGCAAGTCTTTATTGTTTTCCAATTCTTTTGATCTAGAAGTTCAGGATACTCTTGACTAGTTACGAAGCCTCTTAGTTAATTTAAATCAGGCCTTTGCTTTCTATGTTGGATTTCCCACAAGATCTCCCTACAACTTTTAGATTTCATAATTACTTAGTTTTTGTTAAGAATTAACGGATTAAGTTTCATGGGTATATTTATAACTTTTTGTCATTGGCAAATAAATTATATCAGGACCTTTTACTATGATATTGGCCACTTATACAATTACATACGATAACATTATAGTTTATTTTATTTGACTTTAATGCATAACAATGTTATAATGAAAGCGAATTCAATAAATAGATTATTTAGGTTAGAAGGGATGTGTCCATAGATGAACAAAAGAAGCTTCAAAAAAATGTCTCTAATATTTATTTTAGGTATCATTGTAGGTCTATTCTTAATCCCATTACTTAGACCACTTATAGTTGATTGGCTAAAAACTATATTTGGTTAATAGTAACGATAACCTTATTTAACAAAAAAGTTTTCCCTTTTATTTTTTAATAGCATTGTTTTGACAAATTAACTTCCACGTTTATTGACGGTAGAAGTTGGTTTGAGAATTTAGCACTTTGATGACCTTAGATCATTATAATCCTACAAGTACAGGTATGACTTTTAGTTTTAGATATTCTCATTAGTTTAATTAAAGGAGGGACTGTGTTATGGTAACTAAGTATTACAAGTATATTCCTTGGTTGGTCTTAGGAGCTATTGGATCTTATGAGTCCGCAACTTATTTTGGACATAGTACATTTGATATACTGTATTTATCTATTGTTTTTATGATTGTTTACGTAGCTTTGTTCATTCTACACGAAAATTATCTGAAATATAAATATAAAGAAATATTTACACAGATTATGAGCAATCCTGAAAAAGATCATCATCCCTAGTAAGATATAGCACAATAAAGCCCTAGCAACCAGATTGTACTGACCCCAAAAAAGTTAGGTAAATAGGCTATCCAAAGGATTTAGTTCTGTATTGCACAGGACTGAGTCCTTTTCTACTATTTGTTAAGTATATCAAGGTATTTGATGAAAAATAGTTTGAGTTCCATTTGTCAAACGAAGGAAATTGTCTTATTATTATTATTTTTCCACTAAAAATTTCAAAATTCAAGTATGGCTTACAAACTTAATAGTGAAAGATTTTGTTTACTACTACATTTACCCTTTTAACACTATTTCTATTTTTCGATCCATTAAGCTTATTAAAAACAATAAAAAAGACTTAGAATCATGTTAACAATAACCTTAATTCTAAATCCTTTTATTATTTATCTTCTAACTATATTTAAGATAGATACTTAAATTATATTACTGTTTTTCAAAAGTTCCGTCTGCTACACGAAAATCACTGTTAACAGTTTCAATTGAATTAAATTGAATCTTTAAATATTTTACTTCTTTTTCATCTTTTCCAGGTAATTCAGCTTTAGCACTCGCTGCACTAGAAACCTTTAATTTGACGTATTTCCCAGCGATTTTCCAAGTTCCATCTCTAGATTCGTCTTTATTATTTGTTACTTCTAGTGTTTTATCGCTATTGAAAACGATAGTTGAATCGTGTTTACTATCATACCAAGTACCAATAATTTGCTTCTCTGGTCCTGAATTTAGATTCAAGAAAAAGAATACTCCACCGGCAACCGCAAGTACTAAAACAACTAAAGCAATAATTTTTTTCATTATTTTTCCTCCTATAAATATCTAAAGATATTTATTATTTTTTTCATATACCTAGTTTCACTAAAATCATTAGTAAAAAATCAAATTTTGAATGATAAACTTTTATTCATTACTACAATAAGAAATACTTACCAGCTTTTATTAATCACGATGTTTCCGTGATACTGAAATACCAAAACTACAAAGAACAATTCCCATTGCAAACACTAACCAATTCTCAATTGAACTTGTATTAGGCAAGGCTCTATTTGCACCATATTTAGCTTGATTTCCAGCATAGCTATATACTCGTTCATTAGAAGTACTTTCTGGTATACTCTTTTCTAACGCAGGATTCAGAGAAATCATCTTGTGATCTACTTTATCGTTAAAGACTTCGCTTTGTCTTGTACGAGTATTTAAATAGGCTTCCCTAACTGCTTCATATTGCGCAGTTGCATACAATTGATCTTGTAGAAGTGTTTTAAGTTTAGCTTCCTCTCTTGCTACATTCTCAAGTGCTAAACGGTGCTCTTCAACTCCATTGTCATATGCTTCTTTTGCTTTTTTCAAATATACATCAGCATTTTCAAGATGATCTAAAAGTGTTTCTAAAGCACCTAAGTGAGTATTTAATTTAGAAATTTCATCCTTAATTTGACTTTCTTTAGCTTTTAACTCTTCAACTTTATTCTGACGGTTTCTGAGTTCTGCTTCATCCGTAGCTTTTGCAGCTTTAAGATCTGAAAGTACTTTAAGTTCTTTATCCAATTCTGCACGCGCATCTGCTAAAACTTTTTGTTTTGTTTGAATATCTGCATTTAGATTTTCAACTGCTGATTGTGCTTTTGCATAACGAGTCTTGGCAGCAACTAATTGTTTAGAAGCTTCATCTAGATTCTTTTGCGCAAGAGGTGTCTTATCTGAGATTGAGTTTAATCTTGCAATCGTTTGACGTGTAGCATTTAAGGCTGCCAAATGTTTTTCATGAATTTTTGTTGTTTCATCTAAATTGTTTCTTGCAGTCTTATCTGTTGCTTTTGCTTTTTCAAGCTGCTCTTTTGCAGTTTCTAATGCTTTTTGCTTAACTTGAAGGTCTGCATTTAAGTTATCCAGAGCTGTTTGAGCTTTGATATATCTTGTTTCAGCATCTTCTTTTAGTTGTTTCGCATTGTCGTATTTCTTTTGTGCACTTGGAGTTTGATCAGAAACTGACATTAATTCTGCTACAAGTTTTTGAGTTTGTTTCAGATTTTGATTCGCATTTTGATTTTCTAGTTTTGCTTTTTCAAGATCAGATTTAGCTTTTACTTCTGCTGTTGTAGCCTGGTCTAAATTGTCTTTTGCATTTGCTAAAGCTTGACGCTTGCTTTGAATATCAGCATTTAATTGATCAAGTGCATCTTGAGCCTTATTAAATTGGGTTTGTGCTTCATTATAATTTTGTGTAGCGTTCTCCAATTTAGTAGTAGCTGCAGGTGTTTGATCAGGAGTAGCTTTCAGAGCATCTAATTTTGCTGTCGTTTCTTTGAGGGCTTTTGTACTTGAATCATTTTCAGATTTAGCTTTTTTCAAACGATTCTGTGCAGAATCATTTGTTGTATTTGCTGCAGTCTGTTTAGCTTTAGCAGCTGTTAATTCATCTTCCATTTTTGAAGTATCAAATGGAGTAGCTAGAGGTTTAGCAATTCCTTTATCATAATAGTCGTCAACAGTTACAAAATGGTATTCACCAGTTTGTTCATCTTTAACATATTCAAGATGTGCATCTTGACCTTTGAATTCAATAAAGTGCATGCGTCCAACACCACTTGGTGTGAAACTATTTGCAGCTCCAATTGCCCGAATATTTGTAGGAGCTTTCTGCCCAATCATAAGTTTCATGTGTCCAAAATAAGCATGAACATCATTTGTCATAAAACTAATTACAGCATCATATACCTCACGATACAATTGAGACATTGTTGCTTTACGAGTTTCTTTAGCTTCTGAATAATACGCACCATAACCCAGCAAAGTATTATCATAGCTCATGTTTTCTCCAGTCCATACGATGGAATCTAATCCATCTTTCGCTAGAGCAGTATCACTGTGACTTGTGCTATATGGTTTATTTTCTTCAGCATAGGCTTTTGCAATGTTTTTGACACCCTGAACAGATTCTTCAGTGACAATATAATGATGACTACCCCAAACTTGGTCTTGCAGATTGTTGGCGAGAAGTGCATAATATTGGCTCAAAGCTTCAATTTGCTTGTCAGTTAAATTGTCTAAATCTACGACTGAATCATCGATAGGCAAAACAATATCCTTGTTTGACCATTCCTTTATGAATATATTTTGGTGTTCAGGGGAATATTCTGTTAATGCAGTTCCAAAATCATATTTGCTATCTTTGAACCATTTTTGAATAACGTCGTTTAAGGCATTTTTATTTGCGTCTGAATCATCAGCAAGATAAGTCTTGTAAGCATCAATGACATCTTGAGGCAATTGAGGAATAGTGAGATTTTTAATTGCTGCAATTTGTTTATTGAGGGTTTCAACTGCTTGATCAGCCTTCTCTTTATTCCCTTTTGCTTCCTGAGCTGCTGATGTAGCACTCGCTAGCTCATTTGAAGTTTCATTTACTTTTGCCTCTTCTTGGTTTTTCTTAGTAGTTAAAGCTGAAATTTCTGAAGCTTTCTTAGCATCATTTTCTTTAGCTGTTTTGAGCTCTTCTTCTGCAATAATCTTACTATTTTGTTTATTTGCTAAATCATTTGCTTTGCTATCACGATTTGCGATTGTTTGGGCAAGTTGTGATTCAGAAGCATCAAGATTACTTTGTGCTGAAACCTTATTTTCTTGAGCTTTCTTTAAATTCTCTTGTGCTTGTTTTTGTTTTTCTTCAGCAGATGACAAGTTTGCTGCCGTTTCTTGGCTTTTCTTTATTTGATCTGCTTCAACTGATTTTGCATTTTTTAATGCAGTAGCTTTTTTATCATCCGCTTCTTTGGCACGATCGAGTTCTTGTTTAGCTGTATTTTCAGTTGCTGTTGTAGCATCTAAATTTTTCTTAGCAGCATCACGTTCTGCTACAATTTCTTCAACGCCAGTACCGTCTAAAACTTTCTGAGCAGTTTCTTTCTCTTTTTGAGCCTTCACTAATGCATTTGCTGCTTCTTCTGCAACCTTTTTAGCATCTGCTAATTGTTTAGCAGAAATTTGACTAGCACTAAGTTGCGTTTTTTCATCAGAAGAAGCTTTACTGAGTTCTTCAGCTTTATTTTTGTCTTCGTTAATGGCATTTTCCAAAGCCTTTTTCGCTGCTGATTCAGCTGATTCTTTTTCAGCTACATCACTTTTTGTTTTGTCTCTTTCAGCAATAATTTCCGATGCTCCAGTACCATCAAGATTTTTTTGTGCAGTTGCTACCGCTTCCTCAGCTGTCGAAACTTTCTTTTCTTGCTCTGAAATTTTATCTTGATCTTTTTGAATAACTTCTGATTGCTGATTACGTTCTTTCTCAGCTTCTAGAACTTTATCAGATGCATCTTTTAGTGATGTTTCCTTTTTATCAATATCAGCTTTTACTTCTGATATTTCATTCTTCGTTTTTTCAATTTTTTCAGGCGTAGCTGATAACTTATTTTCCTCAGCATTTATTAAGTCAACATTTGCCTCGGAAACTTTTGTTGCAGCAGTTGCTTCCGAAGCCTTAGCGTTTTCTAATGCACTTTCTTGATTTGAAACCGATTGATCCGCTTCTTCCTTGATCGCTCTTGCTTCTTCTACAACTTCAGAAGTTGGCGTTTTCGTTACAGTTGTAACCCCATTATTGATAAATACCCCGTCTACTTGTTTTATATTTGTAAACGAAGGAGCCTTCGATTCAACACTTAATGCTGACTCATTTGGCTGAGTTGCAGTTACGTCTTCTGCTTTCACAACGGAAATTCCCGCAAAAGCTGTAGCTATTGATACAGCAGATACAGTTGCTTTGATCGTTTTCTTTTTCATAATTCCCACCTTTATGATAGAGTATTGAACAAATTATCACTATATAATTATAAACAACCGAATTATACTATATTTTATCAACTTTGTAAAGTTGTAACCAACCTTTTAAGAACTAGAACCTAACCTTATAAGGCTGTAAAATAGTCTTAAGAGGTGAGCAATGTCAGAATTACAAAAGTATATAAGCAAACGAATACGGATTCTGCGGACCCAGTCAGGAATGACTCAGGAACAATTAGAAGAAAAAGCAGATCTTGGTACCAATTACGCGTATAAGTTAGAAAATTTAGAGCCCAATATAAAAATTAGTACTCTGGAGAAAATTATAGATGCGTTGAATGTTGATCTACAAACTTTTTTTGATTTAACACTTAAAGAAGAAAGTACTGACTTAGCACAGCTTATCGACACTATCAAATCTTTACCAGAGTACAAACAAAATAAAGTCATTTCAGCTATTAACACAATTATTAACGAGACAAAATAAAAAGAGTGGAAAAGGATAAGTATAAAAACGATTCCTTTCCCACTCTTTTTGTGCGTAAAAATATGGTTATTAGCTATTGGAGCCTGCGATTCTTGGGTAACCAAACGTCATATCGAGCTCGTCTTCCTCGTAATTCTTGATCAATTCCCAGAAATCTGCAACTGATAACGCTGCAACTGATTCATGCCAATTGAATTTAAAAAACAAATCTAAGAGAAATTTAATTACTTGGTGAACTTTGGCTGTCTGTTCTACAGTATCAAATGTAATCAAAATTTTCTCACACAATGGATCAATCAATTCAATTTCAATGCTATCATTTACAAAATTGAATGACACTTCTTGATCTTGATCATTCAAGATTGAAATATACTGATCCTCATCAAATGTTGAATAAAACATTCTAATATTGACTTCTTCATTGTGATTAATTAATTCTGAAATATATTGTTGAGTTAAATTAATCACATAATTTTTGTAATTTTTCATTAATTTTACCTCAAATTATTATTTAAAAAAGTTTTTTTCATCTGTGAATTTTCACGGTGGTCTCACTCTCTCTAATATTATTAAACGATTGTTCTTGAGCATCTGCTACCTCCTTTTTTGAGGAATAAAAAAAGACAGTTCACCACCGCCTTTTTTTCTTCACTATTATTATGCCATTTTTTTGTAAAAATAAAAACAACATTTCCGTTCCTAAAATAACGATGTTTTTCTTCTATCTTTATTTTTATCAAAATATGGCATACTATTATTGTAAATTAAATTGAGCAAGTAGAGCCATTATTCATATGGTGAGAAAGTTTGTTACTGGGCACGGTTAACGTACTTATTTCTCATATGCTAGTCATTGCAAAGGAAAAAACTAAGAAAAAAAGAAAGAAAATCTAAATGGTTATTCTCTACTGAATAACATGAAGTAAAGAATAACCATTTAGTAGATAAAAAAGTAAAGAAAAACGTGTTTAAGGTAAAATAAAAAAGGTAAAAATAAAAGTAAATACTAAAAAAATAACTAGTTTAGCAAAGCAAAAGAAAAATGTAAAAAAAAAGTAAAATAGAAAAGTTTTATAAGCTCGAACAAGCAATGACATCTTTATGATCCTTCCAAACATAGATCACGGTGAGTACTGAAAATCTATCGCAAACATTAAACTTCAAGAGTTAGCCTCGATGGGAAGTATCAAAAGCATACCCAGCTTATTAAAAAAGGGTGGGAGGCAGTTTAACAATAATATGTAATTATTTTAGAAAGGAATGTATAATGCCAAGAAAAAGAAATTCCCTCAAGCACGATTTATTTATTGCCGCTTCAAAAAATATCACAAACAATCGAACGAGGACAAGCTATAAAAGAGCAATTACTCGCTTCACAAAGTGGGCTAAAGAACACAATATTAAGAAAAAATCAGATATTACTGAAGAAGTAATTCAACTATACCAACTAGATCTAAATGATGATCCAAAACAATACTCTGTTGCTACCATTCATACTTATCTAGCACCTGTTTGTAAAGCAGTTGATATAAACATGAATCGTATTAGAAAAGACAAGCGTTCCAGCGACAAAATTATCCGAGGTCGTGTAAAATCAAAAAACTCACAAGGTAAACATCAAGAAACAGACTCTCGCTTCTCTCGGCTGGTTAATTTTCAGCGGGCAGTTGGGATTCGTAGATCCGAATTAAAAAAATTAAAAGGAAAAGATATTCGAAAAGATAATAATGGCAATTACTATGTTTTAGTTCAACGTGGAAAGGGAGGAAAATTTCAACCTCAACTTATTCTTCCTCAAGATGTTCCAGTCGTGCTCGATACCTTTAAAAATAAAAAAGAGGATGATTATATCTTTACCGATGTAGAAATGAATAATCTAATCAATCTACATGGGATGCGAGCTCAACATGCAAGAGAGTGTTATTACTTCTACTTGAAGAAACTTCAAGACAATCCTAAATTCAAGCTGAATTTAAAAAATTTTTTAATAGAACGTTGGGAAGTTGGCCACCAAAATTTAAGAAATAAATCATTAAAGAAATTTGAGAAACAAAAGAAAAACTTCATTAATGAACTAAGAGATGAACCTTATAAAATTCGTGGATCAAACTATAAAAAAGCCTTAAATTCAGCCCTGCCTACAAAATATAATCGTTTAGCTTTGATGGCGGTCTCGGTCTTCCATCTTTCCCATTGGCGTCTATCTGTTACAGTGACCAACTATATTCTTTAATGTTTCTCATTTTCTACTAAAAAATGAAGAAAAAAAACGGAAAAAAACAGTTTTTCAGCGTTTTTATGGCATACTTAAATTATGGGTTGTTGTATGGCTAATAGTTTTAACACATTTTACAGACATGGTATAAATTTAAAGGAGAAAAAGATGTCAATTAAAAATCAGTTACAAAGAGAACTCAAAGGTTCAAATTTTGAAATTCGTGAAAAATTAATAACAGATACCTACTTCACTAGCTTTTTAGAATACGTTAGTTCACCTGAATCAATCTCAAAATTAATTGAAGAAGGCTATGCTGATAAAAGAAATCAGTTAGATGAATACATTGATTTTGCACTTTATCATAATTTAATTACTATGCGAAATAGTATTATTCAAGCTACTGATCTTGGTTTAGCTTGGGTGTGGTGGGCATATGCACCAGTTGAAGGCGATGATTGGATTTAGGTTAAAACATCACCATGCTTTCTGCATAAGGTAAAACTAACAAAGGAATTATATAGTCTATTTTGTTGTAGAAAAAAATCCCCGCCAAGATCTAACTTGGCGGGGATTTGGTGGGGAATAACTCCCCTCTTTAAGATTTAAATCACCTTAAGCAATTCTTAACCTTAATATACTAGGCTTTCGCATTCAATTTGCGTTACTCTATTATTTAAGAGTAACAATTTGCTAATCTTATTTCCGCCCAGTATTAGTGGGTTAATTCCTCCATTTTCAACTTTGGCAGGAATTTGGTAGGTAAATTGATAATCCAAGATTATCTAAACTGTTTGTAATCTCTTCTGAAATTGTTGAATCACCTGAATAATACCAGTGACTATATGTATTCAACGTGGTTGACTTATCAGCGTGTCCTAATCGATATGAAACATATAAAGTATCCTTATGTAACACATTTATAAGATAAGATGCATGACTATGTCTTAATCCTTTCCCCGTAATTTCTGGTACACCAGTAATCTTAGCATGCCTTTTTATTATCCTAGAAATTGTAGACTTACACAAGGGGGCACCAAAACGTGATATTACATAATCTTTATCATCATTCTTGATTTGAACTTCTCGCCATTTTTTAAGTGTTGTAATCGTAAAATCATCTAAATCAATTTTACGATTCCCTGCTACTGTCTTTGTTTGTTGTTTAGCATACCATACACCGTTTTTATCTTTCTCAATCGTCGAATGAACATGAATCCATTTACGTTCAAAATCAATATCTTCCCATTTAAGAGCAATACCCTCACTAACTCTTAAACCAGTCATAAAATATAACCAGATCGTCATGTAATTATGGAGTCCCTCATACTCACTAATATCAAAAGAGTTTATTACCTTCTTAAATTCATCAAATGTCCAAAATTTTGTATCAGGGTGCTTTCCTCTAGGATTATCTAATCCTTTAAAAGGAACTCTATCAATATAACCCAATCTTTCTGCATAGCCCAGACATGCTTTAAATCTAGACCACATATTTTTAGCATAGTTACTAGAATACTTGTCTATAATAGCTAAGCGAAATCTTTCACAGTCAATAGTACTAATATCTGATAATTTTTTACTACCAAATTGCTTAATAAATAACTGATGATGTGGTAAAGCGGTCTGATAAGTTACAAATTGAACTTTTTGTTGATAATATTTTAAATAAATCTCTTCCATAAACTCTCTAAAAGTTAGAAAACTATTATTAATAGTAGAGTTCACAAATTCATGTTTTAAACGAAGTATCTCTTCATATGCTTCCTTAAAAGAATTAAACGGTAGTCCCTGTTGATTTTTCCTTCCTTTCTTTTGAATTCTTTTCCCAGTTATTGGATCAACTCCTAATTCAATTTGAAAATAAATTTTTCCTTTTGAATCTTTGTATACACCTTTATATTTCTTTGTCTTTGATATAACCATTTTTCTCACCTTCTATATCTGAAAAAGAAATACCAATTAAATTTTCTACAATATTTTTAGGAGCAATGCCTAACCTTTTATTATCGAAAGGTGAACATCCTAATTGTACCGCATTCTTATCATTTTTTCTAGCTTCTTCAAACTTTTTTACAGCAATCTTTTTTGCTTGTCTAATAATATTTCTCGATGTGTGCTCTGGAAAACCAATCGCAACTAAATCTTTATAGTTTACTGTTTCCATGATTTTACTACTTCCTTTCTTAGATTTTTTCACCTCCATGGCATGACTGATGAAGTCATCATAAGAATTACACTTACTGCTCTTTTACGGTGGCAGCCTGAACGGTCAGAAGTATCATTGTATATCATTTGTATCATGGCATATAAAGTATCGCTCTATTTTATTGATGGTTTTAATGTCGCTCTTATCATGGCGAGCCATTCAAAACTGCTCCACAAATGAGGAAAGTACCATTTTGGACTATTCAATTGTCAAAGAACAAATAAAAAATCTCCTCATTTTCACACTCTATGAAATTGAGGAGATTATTTTCCAAAGCGAATTTTATCAGGAAAATCTGTCAATCCCAATAGGTAGTCTGTACTGACATCGTAAAAGTTTGAGAGAGTTACCAATACATCTGCCGTTAAGGCATGCTCACCCCGCTCAATTTTAGCATAAGCTGAGTTTGTAAACGAAAGTATTTTAGCTATTTGTTTTTGGGTCAAATCGTGATCTTCCCTCAAATCTCTCAAACGTCTGTACATCTAGCTTTCTCCTGAGAAAAGTATAATATATAAAACTAAGAAATCATTCAAAGTGTCCAAATTGGACATTTTGAACTAAAATTAATTTATTAAACACTTCTCATAAGCATATCTATTATAGGTAAGACGATATTAAGAAAGACGGTCAAAATCTATTAACCGTCTAAAAATAAAAATGTTATAAGCTATTAAAAAATCAGCAGTAATCCGGTAACAAAAGTCGCATAATTTTGTTAAGAAAGGAATTAATGATGTTCAGATTACTGCTAACCAGAAAATTGAAAAATGGTCAACATGATATTTCTAATGTGAATCTCTTACTTTCAGAACCTAAAGGTTGAATAATAGCCACCCCTACTTATCAATAAAATTATCCGTTGCATTAACAGATGTATATAAATCACTCCATGGAACCAAAGCAATTAACTAGACTTTATTTGTCAATAACCACAAAATTAGATTAGAAAAATCATTAAAAATTAATTGGCATCCTTTGTGATGCTTTCTCAATAAAAATAATACTTCTCAATATTTTAACTGAACTAAAGTAATAGCAATAATGGTATCTTGATTGTATTCTTCTAAAATAGATTGCCCTTCACATTCAACTGTGATTGATTAAATGTTAAATGTTTCTAAAAATATATTCCAAAGGCGCTCTAAATTCTCTATATCAGCTATTTTTTATCAGCTATCAACTTCTATCATACCTCTTCAATAGCGTGCTGAATATTAGCGATAATACCGTAATAGATACACCAATAATAAAAATATTAAAAGTATTGTTAGGATTTAAAACTACTGAGAAAAAAACAGTACCTAGTGGCATAAAAAGGATCGCTACTGAAAAGATAATTCCAAAGACTCTGCCAAGAAACTCATTATCTACATCTCTTTGAACAATAGAGAAAAATTGGATATTAAAAATGGAAAGAAATAGACTAAATAACGCTGGAGAAAAAATTAGGATAATGAGGTTATGGAATATAAAATAAAGCGGTGCAGTTAGCATTAACATTAAGCCTGAACACGCTGAAAGGAGAAGCAAACGTCTACTTGACAAAGATCTATTGACAAAACTACTTAATATCGATCCCAAAAAACCACCAATTGCTTGCGCTGTTAGAAAGCTTCCATAAAGTCTATCTGAAATTCCTTCAAACATTTGACTACTATAAGGTAATAATAAATTATAGGCTGCTAGAACAAAATTAACCAAAGCAGAAAGAATGATAATAATAAAGATTGGTTTATGGCTATAAACATACTTGAATCCTACTTTTAAGTCGTTAAAGACTCCACTTATTGTCATTTCCTCCTTTGTATCTACTTCTTCATTCACAGGTGTAACAAATAAAATCAATAAAGCTGCCATTAGAAAGGATAATCCATCCAATAATAGCACCCCCCGCACCCCTAGAATGTTGTACAAGAAGATTGCTACCATAGGAATCGTTACTTTTATTACAGTACTCGTTGTTTCTAATAGTGAATTTAGTTTGGAAATACTATCTTCTTTTACGACTTCTTTCGTAAAAGCCTTGTAGGACGGTCCTGAAAATGCGCTCATAAAAGCCAATATGACATTTGTGATAACAATCGCATAAACTAACCATTGTTCTTTAGAGATTAATGATAGAACTATGCAAGCGATCCCAGATAAGAAATTTGTTCCAATGATAATTTTTTTCCGCTTAAAACTATCTGCAATGACTCCACCGAATAAATTGAATAGAACCCCGATCACCTTTTCTAATGATTGATAAATGGCAACCAACGATAAAGATGTTGGATTTAGTCCGGCCAGAAAGGTATTATTAGCGAAGTCAAACATGATATCTCCGATTTTAGATATCCCTTTACTCATGACAAGATAACTTATATTCTTTGTTTTTTTATTTTCCATTAATATTACCTCATATTATCTTTTTCAGGTCCTCCATTAGCAATGTCTAAATGCTACCACAATTTGTATAAGGCACTATTTAATTTCATCATAGTTTAACAATAAAAGTATATCTACAACCTATCATTACCATTATTAGTGTTATAAGACACCTTAAATAATGGTTGAAAGAAACTATGAAATAACTTTGAAAGTATTACTCCTTCAAAAGAGCCTTTAAAACCCAAAAATTCTAAGGATGGAAATGTTGATTTATCCACTTTTATAGAATCTGATTTTTATAAAAATAGGAGTTTTTAAAACTCCATCATGAAATATCTGTATTACCAACTAACTTCACCAAGTAATTGAACTAAATTCTCTCGTATCTATTAAAAATGTAATATTCTTAATCTTATGCAGATAAAAAATTAGACTCTAACTACTAAGTAGTAAACCATGTATCAGTAATAGTTTCCGACCAATCAATTGACTTACTATAAAAATTCTTTATATCCATTGCTTTTTGAAGAAGTTCATCCAAATTCTTCCCAAAAAAGCTAACAGTTAATAAGTAATCCATCTGTTTCTGTAATCCAGCAAAGCGAACATTTTCATATTGTTTAATTTGTATCTCTATAATCCCATCCAAATCCAATATTGGAATAGACTTCACATATCCCTTTTGTGCCGGTATCCATACTTTCCCAGAAAGCCTAACACTTGAAGTGTTGCCTATATTATAAGGAATGCCTAACTCTCTTTTTACCAAATATTCATCCAAATTAATTGAGAATGATTTAATAATATTTTTTGTATATTCACCCCCTACAAGCCTACTTCCAATCTCACAGAGTATTGGATTACCAGATTTATCAATAAATATTTCTGCATGAAAAATCGTATTATAATCAACTTCAAATTTTTTAAAAATCTCTGCAGTATAATTTTTTAATAACTTGTCTTCATTCGAGTCAATATCAAGCATTATTGAACCAAGACCAAATCCCTCTTCAAATGCTTCTAAACAATTTTTGACATACATACTACAACAAGAAAACTCTATCGATTGACCGTTAAAAAATCCGTCAACATGATATAGCTGTCCACTCACATACTCTTCAACCAAGTAATCATCTAGCGAAATATTATAAAGAACATCTGACAATGAATCTTTATTTTCAATTTTAATAACACCTTTTGAAGCCCATTTTTTTCTTGGTTTCAAAATCACAGGATACCCAAATTGTTCACAGAAAGACACAACATCCATAAAGTGATCTACTTTTCTAAATTTAGGAGCTTTAAAACCTTCTTTAGAAAGTTTTTTCCGCATGAGATATTTATCTCTAAACAATAGTGCTTCTTCAAGTGTTTGACCTTTTATTCCCAAATTTTTTCGTATACAAGCAGCTCGAATAATACTACCTTCTTCAAATGCTAAAATTTTTGTAACAGGATCGATTTTATTTAATTCATAAATAAATTGCTCAACATTTCCGTTAGTCTCAAATTCAGGAAAACCTATAGCCTTATCATAAGAAAAACTATTTATCGTTTCGAGATAGCCCAAGATATATACCTCTTGTTCAAAATCATTTAACCATTTTAAATAATTATGCTTAGACTTACCTTCACGATCAATAATCACTACAGACATATTTCACCTCCAAAATTGACTATTCATATAGTACTTCAATACAGGAATTCAATGTCTTTTCTCTACCTGAGATTAACTCATTGTAATCGTTTGAAGTTTTTATCACATGACCAATCCTATTTGAGCTACCTATTTCTCTCCTCTTATCCCCCGCTTTAACATATAATTCAGTAGCGATAATATCCTCATGATTTTCAATATAGTGATCATCTAAAGTAACTGTTTTAATTACTTCACCTTCAAATTCCTCAAAATAAATGGCTATAAATTTAGAAGAAAAGACAAAATGATCAAAATCATTTAAAAGTTGAGCAGATGATAGGGCTGCTATCTCTATAGGATTATGGTTTATACTAATATTTCTATATAATTCCGAAATCATACCTCCACCTAATCTAAAGTGAGTTTCGACAACATGAATCTCTTGATTGTTTGTGATAATTATCTCTGTATGAGTTGGACCATTTGTAACCTTCAAAATTGATAGTAGTTTCCCCATATAGTTGTTAATTATATCTTTTAAATCAGTCGAAATATTAGCAGGTACAATATGGCCAATCTCAACAAATGTTTCAAGATTTTTTAATTTTTTTGTTATACCATAAATATGATGCTGACTATTTACGCTTATAGCCTCTATACTAAATTCTTCACCTTCAATAAATTTTTCAATTATAAACGTTTCATCTGAAATCTCTACTTGATTCACTATTTCCTTCACATTTGATGAATCAACTTTATAGATTGATCGACTCCCAGTGCCATCTATCGGTTTTAAGATTGATGTGCCATTTTTGTTGACAAATCTTATCACATCATCTCTATTCTCAATCATTTCACAGTTAACGTTGTCAAACAATGAATTTTTCAAGTAAGTTCTCAATGCATACTTATTATTTATAACCATCATTTGAGTTTCATTGATATTAAAAGGTATCTTTGTTTTTTCAGCTATTTTGTATGCTAATGCTTGTAAACTTTCAAACATACAAATTATCGATTGATAGTCTCCTAAATATTCAACAGCCTTACTTACTGTCTCAATAATTTGAACTTCGTTTTTAAAACTGTTAAAGGCAAGAACTTCATCATAAAGATCTTTAAAATATGGTTTTATCTTCGAAGATTCACAAACCAATGTTAACTTACAATTATTTTTTTTAAGTGCTCTGTGTATTTCAGAGAAACCACCAATAACAAGTATTTTAGACATTTTTTTCTCCTAATAGTTCATCAATATCTACAAGTCTATTATCGTTCCCTAAGGCTAAACTTCGAATAGAATTCCGTTTTTTAATTTCTATATGAATACCTCTATCCTTGAGAATATCAGAATATTTTGCTACTATCCATTCAGGAAATATTCCGTATTCACCTTTTAGTTTTCTAAAATCAATAGAATTAACCTCTTGATTCCTAAGCATGTTTTCAACTTTATTCAATCTCTTAGCTATGTCAATAGAGAAATAATTTATTTTTTCTATACTTTCCTCAATCTGTCTCTTCTGCTGAATGTTCAAATCAATATAACCTAAACTGTGAACAAGATTAGAAGATAAGTCAACTAATTTTTTCTTTGATAAATTGGAGATAGTTTTTGAGTCTAATAAAAAAGCTAATTCACGTATAATTTTTTTCAAAAAATACCCCTGTTTTTTATTTGAAATTTCTCCTATTCCACCATGGATTAATAAAACTAAAACTCTAAAAAGTAAAACAAATCTATTAACATTTAAAAAATCAATAGGCAATGATGACACAACCGGCAACAAAAAATTAATTTCGGAAATTCCCCAGATTGATTCTTTTTCTTCTAGAATCATTGCTAAACGTTCTGCATAAAAAACTACATCAAAATGGTAGTTTCCATCTCTATATATAGTTGCAATTGTTCCGAACGGAACTACACCATTAAGATACTTGTAATATAAGTAAGAGTAATTACCTGTAGGTCTCTGTTTTCCTATATGAAATTTCTCAATATTTTTCCATTCATATATATTTTCAGATGGTATTCCTGTTTTTATGTACCATCTGCGAAACTCTAATTCTTTATCACATCGTACATATATACGGTGTGTAAATAAACCAATGCTTTGCAAAAAAGCTAAAGCATGATAAATCATCTCTTCCGGTTCTTTGCAATTCTTAACTAGAAATGATAAGCCAACCTCCATCGGATTAGTCAATCTATTAATACCGACGCCATCTAATTTATTTGAAAAATATGATAGCTGTTTTGTTACATATTTTTCCACGCAGCCAGTTTCAGATAGCATATCAAACAAACTAATATGCTCTGAAATAGCAGACATATTAAAGATAGTCTCTGACCCTCTAGGTCTAACAACTTTACCTTCTTGTAGTTTTCGAAATCCATTTTCTTGACCATAAAAATAAAACTGTTTGATAATTTCAATTACGTCCATTTTTTTCTCTCATTAATTGGACATAGCCCTTTGTTTCTATTTTTGAATTTAAAAACGAGAACTCTCCGCACATTTTCTCATAAAAATTATTATAATCTTCTTTTGAAAAATCTCCTAAAATCTCTATTTCAAGATAAAATCCAAGACCATCAATCTGATCTAGATTAATCGTTTTATTTTCTAATACGTCATGATAAGTCTTTCTATATTTACTTATTGTGAAAATATTTGAAAAACCATCTTGCAAGATATTCCTTACAAATTCTAGTTTTTCAGATTCCAACTCTATTTCACTTTCACTCCACATTCCTTGTTTTATCGTATCTTTTCTTGTGAAAACACATGCCTTATCATCAGCTTCTTGACGAATTCTGTAAATAAAGCTACCTACCTCATCATTTTCAAATTCTCTTCCTTTTGTTTTAAAATATTCATCAACTTGCTTATTTTCACACTTAAATTTATAAGATTTTTCTAAATATGAAATAGCATTATTATAATCCCTCTCATCGTTAAGTTCAAATCTAACTTCTAATTCATTCATTAATTTTACCTCTCAATTCTTCAAAGGCTGAAGTCTCTTTAAATTCACTCAGTCTATAGTAAGTTTCTGGTGATGTTTTATGGACACAAAGCCTAATATTGTAATTACCAAGCAAATTTTCTAATCGTATTCCATAAAAATATTCACCACATCTGCCCTTTTCCCTAATTCTACAACATTTACACATATCGTGCAAGTAGTTTGGAATCAGTATTTTAAATCCCACTTCACCAATATTAGGAACATTATAAAAAATAGTTCCAGATGAACTTCCTTTGATATATTTCCTACTTATTTCAATACCATTTAACGAATCAAAAAAATTTCTAATCGCACTAATAGATTTTTCATTGCTTTCAACTTCGTTTAAGATTCTTATGGCAATGTTGCGGCTACTAGCCCACTTCATCACTTCATAAGCTCTACCGAAATCTTCAGAGCTGGCTACAACAGTATTTATCTTTACAGGAACTCCTTTTCTACTTACATATTCTATTAGTTCTTTTAACTTCCGATGATTTTGCTCTACCCATCTATTAGAACGATTAACTTGAGTGTTGTACATTTCAACCGTATCTACCGCATGTAAACTAAAATTAATTCCATCTATTCCCGAAGATATTATCTTATCAAAAACCTCCTTTTTACCTCCAATTGAGGTCATCTTAACAACAAAATTATATTCTTTCAATTTTTTAATAATTAAGTCAATATCTGGATGTAAACTAGGCTCACCACCTGTCAAATGTACCTCAGTAATATTTAAGGAATCTGTTAGATCAATAAAATCATTAAAAAATTTATCATTGAAAAAATCAATATTTTTTATTAATCTTTGTTCCCTACTACCTGTTCCTTCATTATGACACCACCAGCAGTTCCAATTACAGTTATCTGTCAGCTTTACCCTAATACTATTCAATGGAGTATATACGGAATCTTTTCTAGGTTTTATAAACTCTAATACACTCATTACAACCACCCCAGTTCTAGTGAATATCTTTTTCGATATTCAAACATGTAACTCTAAATACTATAATTCCTTAACAGAACCCTAACTAAAAATTGTTTAATCAAAATAATTCTTCAAATCCAGTTTTTCAAGACTTATTTCTATACTAAAACAACATCTTCCCAGAACTTCAATAATTTCTTCATGATTAATCCTCCTTGATTATAAAAACTATTAGGCCTACTGCCTAATGTTATTATATCACTAGCAGTTGGTCTAATAGTTTTTATCCCTAATTTGCAATTAGTTACTATTAAGTACTCTCTCAATATATTTTTCCCATCTATCTACTAAACTCATGCTTTCCAAGGTTTTCAGAAAGCCAATACACTTTCTCATCTCTAAAATATTACTCAATTCATTTGTCATCTTAAAATTGTAACAACTATCTATGAGGTGAAAAACTAATCTTTCATATAATTCTGTTTCATCAAAAAATAACTGGACTAATTGTTCTCTATAATAAGATGCATCAACTATATTATTTCTTTCTACGCTGAGGCTAAAAGCATTAAATAACATGCTGGTAATTAATCTTCTATGGGTCGGTAAATGTTTATAAAAATCAGTTCTCCTCACCATTTCCTTCGTTAATATCATAATACTTGATTGGCAAAAAATTTCCATTGTGGAGGAAAATAGCTCTAATTCATATTCACCCCAGATATCTATGCTGAATAAATAGTCTGATATAAAATCAATTTCTTCAGAAGTCACAATATTATCTTTCTCAATTTCTTGGAGCTTTAACTTAATCAAAATTATTGTTAATTTCTTACTCTTCCTTTTCTATACAATTAATTAGGAGTCTTCTCAAGGCTGGGCTGTTGTTCTTATAAAAATAATTATTTATCTTATCAATTACCTCGAAATTACTCATCTTATGAAAACCACGCCCTAAATACATAAACTCTTCTAAAGATACGTCCAGTGTCTTTAAAACTGAAAGTAATTTACTAAGAGTAATATCTGTATATCCATTTTCAAATCTAGATAACTGAGAGGTAGAAATCTCATCATTAGCAATATTATAAAGAGAGAGGCCCTTAGCTTCTCGAATTTTTTTTAAGATTTGTCCTAAATTTTTCATTGCTTCCTCTCCTTGTTGCAGATTAGGGATGTTTTCATATATAAGTAAGCCAATTAGTTTTCAAATATTCTAGATTTTAGTAAAACTAAAATAGTATTTCTATTGTGATTATACAATGAAAGTAAATACGTCGCTCATAAAAATATGTTTTATATGACAGCAATCAGTGAAATATAACAGTTTTCATTTCATTTATTAGTCGTTAAAAGCTTGTCTTTTTCCTACTTTTGTTCCTAATATACCTTTATATGATAAATATCTGCAAGTTACCAATCTGAACGCTTAGAAATATATTCTTTGTAGTGTCTTACTTGAGATTCGTAACTGTTTTTCTAATTCTCACTATCGGAACTAACTTTGCAATAAGTAACAACCCTTTTTAGGTGTCTTCTATGTCTCTTAGACGAACTAAATAACCAGCTTTTATTATTTGTGATAATAACTTCTTGCATAATAGATATCCTCTAAGAATTACGTATAAGATTAGTAAGAATCAACCTCCGACTATAATGATAATATCCATAATCAATAACAATATTGATGTAAATTTTAAAAGTTTTTTCATACTGAACCTCCCTTTATTTTTTTATTTATTGTATAATAAATAAAAAATCCTTGTAATTTTGTTGGGAATATGGGAAAAATGAAATCAAAACTTGGTATAACACTCAGAAAAATTCGAAAAGGGAAGAAAATAAGTTTAAGTTCAATTGCTGATAGTAATTTATCTAAATCTCAAATCTCTAGATTTGAACGGGGAGAATCAGAAATCTCTTGTATTCGACTAATCAATATTTTAGATAAATTACATATAACTTTGGATGAATTTATTATTCTTCATGACAATAATTCTACTAGAACTGGATCATTCGCTAACTTGGTGCAATATATTCGAAAACACTACTCCACAAAAAATTTTGATAGTATTATTGAATTACTATCAAAATCTTCAAGTTATAACTTGGGTCCTTATGAAAAGACAATGGTAAAATCGATTCTCTATACAACAAATAAAAATTTTCTCCCCTCGGACGAGGAGTTATTACAGCTTACAGATTATCTTTTTAAAGTTGAAAACTGGGGTTACTATGAAATTATCTTATTAGGTAACTGTGTAAGAACAATTAATTATAACTCCTTTTTCCTATTAACTATAGAAATGTTAAAAAATTATATCTATTCAACATTAAATAAGACAAATAAACGGCTTGTTACACAATTGGCAATCAATTGCCTAATTGTTAGTATTGATAAAGAAGAATTTCAAAATTGTAGTTTTCTAATCAAAGAAATAAAAAAATTACTAAATAATGAATTAAACTATTATGAACAAACCGTCTTCTTATATACATGTGGATACTTTGAATTTAAGTGCAATCTTGCGAACGGAATCGAAAAGATGAAACAAGCACTTCAGGTATTTGAAATTCTAGGAGAACATAATATAAAAGCACAGTACCAAGAGCACTATGACAAATATATTAATCAATGACACAAGGATAGTTAATCTTTAACCACCATAGGATTAGTTCTTGTTATTCCAATAGTATTTCTATACTAAATTTTTTATCAAAATCCTTATCATTCAGTACTTTTACAAACATTTCTAAATTTTTTATTAAGTTCTCATACTCATAAAGATAATGATTTAGCTCCTCTTGAAACGCTCTTATTTCTTCGCTTACTTGTTCTACTGTAATTGATTCTGGCAAATTTAATTTTAAAAAGTCATATCTTGCAAGCTTTCGACTGCTCACATCTTCACTCTTCAAATTAATAAGCACTTCCGCCATCTTATTTAAGTTGGCGATTTTTTCATTAATTTGATTTAGTTTTATATCTATCTCTGCTATTTCTTTTACTAACTCATCTTTAATGTCTTGGTATTTCTTATCTGCTTCAGTTAATTCAATGAAGAGGTTAATCTCAGTAATCTTTTCCTGTAGACTCTTAACTGTAGGTCTTCTGTATGGTATTACTCGACTATCGTTGGTTAGCTGTCTTATCAATGTTCGTCCTTTGACATACTGATTCTTATCCGAATGTTCTTTGTTATAGACAAAGTATGAGGTTGTCTCACGTATAAAGATTTTATATTTTGTTTGATTCTCTTCTTCCAGAATATCTAATTGATAATTGGGAATGAAAATGAGACCACTCTGCTTAATACCAAAAGACACTTTGATATAAATGCCCTCATCAACTAGCTTCGCTATTTGGTTCTCTGCAAGTTCCACTTCAAATTCACGAACGGTATCTCGTTTTTCTTTAAATGTCTCAAAGGCTTCCTCAATCTCTTCAGTGGATACTTTATCCTTATCTCGTTCTTCTTGGAAAGCATGGTACTGTGCCTGTAAATTCTCTAATCCTTCTGAAGCACCGACTTCCTTATTTTTAAAATAATCTTGAAAAAATTTGACATCATATAATTTCTTATCACTTATTTTTTGATGACCTAAACTTATCTTTTGATTATCTTCTTCCAGGATAAAAGTTACATTTTTTTGTTTTAAGTCAATGGTTAGATTCAATTCTTTTGCTTTTGTTATTAAATCTTCTAAAAAATTGACACGGTTCAACAAAAATTCTAAACGACTTTCAATCTCTTGCTTAGCAAAATGCATTCTAAAAAATTCTTCATCATATAGATCTCGTTTGCTGAGTTGGCGTCCTCGAATTGGTTTTATCATCGTTCTATCTGTCATCAAAAAACGGCTATGCTTTTGACTAAAATCAATCTGAACATGCAACTGCTTTGCTTTCTCTAAAAAATCATCAAACGATTTAGATTGCTGCATCAAAAAATAAAGACGTTGCTTTAATTCAAATTTATGACTAGACTGTCTATATTTTTGATAGTCACGGTAAGAAAAACTCTTCTCAATAATTTTCGCCCCAGCCACTTTAGAAATACGGTCTGAAATCATACGGAGATTTCGTTCTAAGGCATAGTTCCATATCAATTTTTTATCTGAATTGCGGTCAATAGCGTTGATTATGATGTGATTATGAACATGATCTTTGTCTGTATGAGTTGCTACGATAAACTTAAAACGACCTCCTGTCAATTCCATCATGGTCTCATAACCAATGCGGTTAATTTCTTCAGGTGTCAGATTATCTTCAGGAGAAAATGATTGAATGAGGTGATGAGCATGAATAGTTTGTTGGTGTTTTTCTTGTCGGTCGTTTCTAGATTCGTACAACTTGTCATTATTGGTGAAGTTGACATTGTACATCTCTACCATTTCTTCATAGCTAGGAAAGTCTAAGTAATTACTCATGCAAAAATCAGATACTAATTTTAGATTATCCGTTTTTTCTGGATTGAGGATATATTTAATCAAACGTCTACGGTATTTTTTACCATGTGTCGCAAAGTGTTTAGTGACTACCATAAAATTCCCTCAGTCTATTAACTTCAACTTGAAAATCTTTCTCTACTCCAGTAATTAACTCACTAATTCCCTTACTCAATTCTTGTAATTGTTCCTGAGAAATCAGATGGCTCTGATTGATAGCGCGCGCAATTTGATTAATATTATTTCCAATCCGTCTCAATTCAAAAACTAACTGGTCATAGGTATCCGTGTTAATTGTGACAAAAGCCATATTGGGATTAAGCAAAACTTTTCTGGCATAGACTGAGAAATTTTGACAATTGCTCTTAGCAATCCGTTCATTCAATTGGTGTAATTCTGGATCAGTTAGAAATACTTTTTTGAGATTGGTACGATAGCGATAAACCATTACATCCTCCTAACCAATATATTTTTCACGGAACTCACGACTGAGAGGCTGCACTTGATTCACTTCTGCAATCAATTCTTGAACGCAAGTCAATAAGATTGAGACGTGCTCTTGAGTCACTTGATGATTTTCTCTTGCGACAACCAGAACTTCATACACATCTCGACTAATCTGTTCAAACTTTTGAGACTGCCAAAGGGAGAACCAACTTTCAAAAATTCTATCGTGATAATTCTTTTTCAATAAATTTTGACGAAGAAATTCTGAGAAACTATCCACTTTTTGTTCCCTCATCATTTCTTTTATCTGTTTTTCTTCTTGTCTCGTGATTCTAAATTGCTTACGGATTAACTTAATTTCTTGTCCCATCTTACCATCCTTTCAACATTATACTTGTCTGACAATGTAAGGCTGCCTCACATTGTCAGTACGATTCCTAAAGACCTCAGTCTCTCCTTGTTCGGTCTTTGCGAGCTCAGATATTGTGTCCACAATATCCCAAAAATCATATCGCCAACCAACCAAAACCTTCCAGTTTTGAAAGCCAACGATAAGATAACTTGGTGGCTTCGCCCCCAAACCCCCATAGAAAATCAAAAATTGATTTTCTATGAATGATATTAGGATAACAGGGAAGATTTGGAAAAGGTATCACAACATGAAAAATGAGGGGGAAAAAAAAGAGAGCCTGAGCTCTCAGAAATAAAGATGTAACAAAATCAAAAAATATAACTCTCCAACTAGATTTTCAATCTTGCCATAGACTTGGAGTATCATTCATATGTACTCTATCACATTTTTCAATCTCAAGATATAAATCTTTGAGTAAATTTATACTAGTTAATACTGCTTCACCAGTATTCAATTTCCTGACTTGTGCAATCTGCTGCTCAGATAAATGATTACTAATTGCTCTAATCTCATCAATAGCTGTTAAACGGTGAATAAGTAACGTACCAATTTGACCTAATAGAATTTTATCAACATCATTAGGATTCTGTGTCGTTAAAAAAAGAAATATACCTTTTTTACGACCTTCTCTTGCAATTCCTGTTAACCCCGTATAAAATGATGTCTCTCCTATGTTATTAGATTTTGTATATCGGTGTACCTCATCAATAAAAATTACGAATGAATTGATCTCATTTTTGGGGATGTTTAATAAAAAATTTGTTACCAAATCAATTATCATTCCACCAATACCATCTGTAGTACCAATCCTTGATGCATCTATATAAAGAGATTTTTTTGATATGGTTGCAAAATTTTTAATAATATCTAATAAGTTCTCTTTTTGAGAACTAAAGAATGTTTTAAAATTTGTATTAGCTAATTTATAATTTACCTTTTGTATCAGATATTGATTTATACCAAAATTAAATGCATCTGCCTTATACACACCAGAATTTGTTTGTTGAGTTGTTTCATTAGCTATCTGCTCACTTAAAAGTGATAAATCGAAATCTTTATCATTAGATGTTAGCTGATTTAATTCTCTTTCTACAACGTTTACTGACTTACCAATTTTTACATATGGTCCTGTTAATCCCTGCTTCAATTGATATCTTAAACCTCTAATTGCTTCTGCTAAAACAGCAGGTTGAGTACCATCATTGGTTTCAAATAATATTGACCATTGCTGCATTGACAATTCGGATACAGGAACAAACGCTTTTTCTCCTAAAACGTATTTATCAACTTCATCTTCTGAAAAAGATAAGCTATATTCACCGGTAGGATCAATAATCAAAGTACGTATATTATTACTTATTAATTTATCTAATATCGACAATGCAGATGTTGATTTTCCACTATTAGTTGTGCCAATGGTTAATAAATGTCTGTCAAATAAAGTTCTAGGCTGAAAAGAAATAGGGTAATTTTGAGAATTTAACGATAGATTTGAAAAGGATGATAATTTTTTCTCCGAGTTTGGTTTAACTTCTATCGAGGATACGAAATGTTCAATTATATTTCTATCTGCTATGTAGACTTTATCAGTTAATCCTACAGTATGAGTCCCAGGTAACTTGAAAAATTTATCACCGATTGGTATAAAACCTAAAATATCAATATTTAATTCTGGATAAACATTTTCTTGAAATCCCTTTGCTACCATTTCATGAGAATTCACTCCATTTTGTATCTTTGACTGAAATAATTCTCCAAAGTAAATTCCATCATTTGAATCTATAGCTACAAAATAATTTATTGTATTAGGAATTATAGCTATATTTTTTAGCTTTTTAAAAGCTAATAATGTAAGATTTTCAACTTGAATAACTATATTACTACGGTATACTTGCGACACCATGCCTAAATAAAAATTACTCTTATCTAACTCATCATAAAAATCTTCAATCCGCATATTTATCACCTAAATAATCTGTTAATCCATCATTTAATGTAGCCTTTAAAAAGACAATTGGATTATGTACTTCCATTAGATGCGTTATTTCTTTCCAATTATCGTTTTGTTGATCGATATTAAAGTCAGAAACTACTACCGTTAAACCAGAGTTATTTTTGATCGCTTGTGTAATCATTTTAGAAATATGATTGTCCGAAAAGCTAAATCCCGTCGTAATCAGTAGTGTATTTTGCTTTTTTAATAATTCCTGGAATTTAGTAAACAGTTCAAAATATGGTTCCTGATAGCTCTGAGCATATTTATCAGAACTTGGAAAAATCATCACCGTATTATTGATATTATTAATTGCATTTTTCTTTTTCCTATAAATATTTCCATCTTCACCTCTTTCCCAAGTCAGAGAACCGTGAATCTTAATTAGATTAAACACTTTGTCCCTGTACTCTAACTCGCTCGTTTTCATTATTGGCACTTCTCTAATAAGATTCCAATCAAAAATGTCACTCTCAAATTTTGGATCTTCAACAAAATTAAAACCATCAAATATTATATAATTCAATTTTGCCCCTGCCTCCTCAAATAAAGTATCATAATTTGTTGTAACTACTGAAAGCTTATTGGGAGACTTAATTTTTTTAATCAATATGTTTAAAATAGCACCATGTTTTAACTTATTCCTATCATAGCTATAGTCAGTATTTTTCTTTATAATTTTAAGAATAGTATTGAGCGACTTTTCATATTTTACCTTTCCTCTTTTTACATATGGAGCATAGTGTTGTAAGCTGGATAAAAAGTCCTCTAAATTAAAATCTTCACTTAAAATCTCTATTTCAACATCATTATCATCAGTAATTTTTTTAGTGATATTACCAAAATCAATAATTTTTGATAATTGGACCAGCGAATATATGTCACTCCGTTTATTCAGTTGTTCAAAAACATCTTGAGCAATCATTGCTACAGTCTTTCCAAATGCGTTATTTATTACATCGTTTTCAACTACAACTGAAGCTCCAGCACCAGCTAACAGTACTATATTGTCAAACTTTGTATGAAGAATAGTATTCAAATCTTGTTGAATTAACTTTTTAAAATCAGTTATATCAAAAGTTTTATCCTCTTCAATCAAAGTCAGCTGTTCACTGTTTTTAAAGAACTCATTACTTTCCATATAGTAGGTAACATTTGCAGACTTATAAAAATATTCTTTCATAAACTATTTCCATTCTCCTTAACTTTATATAGCCTTTTTAATCTATCTTTCTCTATTTGCATCATCTCTTCCTCTACATTACTCCATTTTCCGAAGAGACATTCTTGAAGAACTGTTGCTGCGGAAATCTCATCCGTTTCAGAATCGTAAATACAATTCCTATCTCTTTGGTAAATTTGAATGCGGTCAAAGAGTTTATCGTTTTCTAACTCTCTTAGGTTATCAACCAAATGCTCTACAATACCATCATGATGTTCTTTAGGGGTTGCTCTGGCCTGATTAGGATTTATTGTGTAAAGTTCCTCATAACGAATCAAGGTACTGAGATAGGAAAGTTCTGGTTTGGTGCCAATCACAGCCAAAGAAATATGGTAGCCTTTTTTTCGTAGTAATTGAGCAGTCTGCCGTGGGACTTGAGTGGTTCGCAAAGTCCCTTCAATCAACAAATGATAGCCTTGTGTGCTGAGTTCATCAACTATATGCTCTACCATTTTCCCTGCAAAATCTTTGGTGTATTCTACACTATCTTTGCCATATTCTTGCTGCAGTCCTAAATAGTGTGGATGCTGGGAACGAAAACTATCGCCATCTATGATAACAATATTTCCTTGAAATTCTTTCTGTTTAATACGATGAATTGTAGTCTTGCTAGCACCACTTTGCCCTCCAAGCAAAATCGCTATAGGGGTTGCTTACTGGACTTTTTTCCTCTTGTCAGAGAACGAAGATTCCGTGCTAAAGCGTGTTTGAATTCACTATCAGTATAATCTTGAATTTCCATTAGGCTACCATCCGTTTTTCAGATATCTCTAACATACGTTCAATTCCATCGAAATAGTCGCTATACCTCTCTATTTCATCAAAATTTTCTACTAAATAGATATTCGTATGAATCAAGTCAGATAGATCATCACTCATTAAAATCCAAGGATTAGATTCATCATCAATGCTAATTCCCTGACTATCTTGATAACGATAAAGTCGAGATAGTAGATTAGCACCTCTTTCTTTCACAATTTCAATTTTTAAAGTCAATTCATAATCTTCAACAGGATTGAGCATTTTATCTTCTCCTACAATATCGACATAAGATACATTAAACTTCTGGCAGATGATATCTATTAGTTCCGTAGAGACTGAACTAGTGCCATTTTCATAACGACTCAAACTATTTCGAGAAATTCCTATAATTCGGGCAAATTCAGGTTGTGTTAAGTCATGTGATTTACGTAAGGATTTTATGTTCTTTCCAATCATGGCAAACTCCTTTCATTTGATACCACCATTATAACATTTAGAAAAAGTAAATGCACCATTTTTGGTGCATTATGTATTGTTTTTTCTAAATCTCTCTAAATTCTTCTCCAATTGTTCCATATGAAGTTGATTCTTAGCTTCCTTTAATGTGTCGTCCAATGGTTCTTCCCTATAAATTGATTCTGTTTTTACTTGTTCTGATTCTTGATCTGGAGTGAAAATGATATCTAGCAGTCGGTCTATTTTTTCAAGATCTTGGACAGACATATCAGATAGTCTATGAATTAGCTTCTTAAATACATCACTATTGTCGTGATTTTTCTTAAAAAATGTTGTAAACATCTATAACCTCTCAAAAAAAGCAGCCTATCAGGACTGCTTAGTGTAATTCGGAAATCGCATCATAAATTGACTGCAATTTCTTATTGTCTTTATTCTTTGTGTCAATCAACGTATGTAGCTCTTCAATTTTCTTTTGACTGCTTTGAATATCGCTATTGTTATCCGCAATAAGTCTTTTAAGATGTTGCTGATAACTTGTAGTGATATCTGTCTCTTTTCCTGTTCTAACCTCTGTAACTTTGGGTTTAGAACTAGAATTTGATTTCGTCATAGGTGCTTGTTTGCGCTTTTGAAAAGCTGCTTCATAATTTACATCATTACCTCCTTGATGATTTCCAAATAAGGCCGCAATTTTATCTGGATCTTCTTGATTTTCTGATTTACTTTCTAATGGTTGATTAAAATTCCAATCTTTTGTCATTCACTCATTTCATCCTTTCTAAATTCAGAATCATCGAATTGTCTTTCTTTACCAAAGGCATGGTCAAGAGCTTCTTCAAAACTCATGTGACTAATGCTTTGACGCCTTTTGAACGTCGCAAACATCGCTGTCTCCAGTTGCTCTTTGTAAGCAGCGAGTTTTTCTGTCTCTCTTGCTACCTTGCTTTCTTGCCTAGTGACCTTTTCTTCTAAGCGTTCAATAATGGTTATATACGATCCTCCTTCATTCTAATATTAGCTAAAACATCTTGATTTTGTTATCACAATTCTAAACATTGAGAGGTTTTTCTTACTGGTTGATTCCTCAATGTCTCTTTTGCATTCTCGATCATCAATTGTAAATCTGATTTCTTTTCTCTAAGGACATCATTCCAGTCTACTTTTTCTTTCCCAGATTTATTATCAGGGAAATCAAGGAAAACAGGAAATCCTGATTGAGATAACTTATCAGAAAAATCTTTACCTGCATCATCACAATCTACTGCCAGTGTCAATAAGTCAGGATGATTATCAAAATAGCTGGTGGTATCACGAATTGTATTGATTAAAGGCAGTAACTTTGAAGGTATTACTGTATCCAAAAATTCCAACTTCTGATTTTCCTCAGCTATCAGTCGTAAAGTTTGATAAGCGACAACAGACCTTTTTAATCCCTCCATAGATACCAAACGAACATCTGATAGACTTTGTTGATGCAGCTCATAATAGCTCATTAAGTCGATGAACGATTCACAAAAGACCAGTCTATTAGGTTTACCAATATCAAAGGATATTCCAACATGTCCATGGCTTCCTTTTAGAATCGTTTTTAACCTCTCTCTAGAAAGAGTAGGATTCTTATAAATCCCTTGTAAGCTTGCTGCCTGCAGCTTGTGACGATGATCAAAGCTTTTAAAAACGATAACAGGTTCAACTGTTTCATTTGTTTTCCAACTAGCTTGGGCTATCAAACCTTGTTGAATCATCTTTTGTATGATTTCTTCTGAGATTACTCTACATTCTGTTAAATAATATCTAGCCAGACTGCAGTTAGAATCTTCTACTCTCTTTAAAGGATAATAAAATGGTCTCTCTCTTTTTTCTTGAACAGCTTCTTTTTGAAAAGGTTCTTCAGAAAGAAAGGCTAGAGCTTCTTTAAAGGAAATTCCCTTAACAAGTCGAACAAAATCAATGACATCACCTTGAATATCTCTTGAAAA
>OAVR01000022.1_pt1 | contig 126605 bp, 120 predicted proteins | sample 1476451 | NCBI WGS metagenome assembly OAVR01 (sample SAMEA2580105, study PRJEB22360) | human gut metagenome | biome: human gut; feature: human-associated habitat; material: faeces | place: Denmark | collected 2008/2010 | reverse complement strand
CAGGTTAATCCACCATGGATTTTTTATTTAGTTCAATTTCATTTTACAATTAAGCATTTATAAAAATAGCTGAAATAACCGGATTTTTGTATAAAACATTCTTCATAGAACACTCTCCTCCTCATATACAAGAACTAATATTTATATATTAAAATTTTAACTATAACTTATAATTATTCATTTTAATAACTCTTTAAGTTCTTTATAAAGAGACATATCTATATCACCTTGTAATTTGCTTAAAATCTTTTTGCCCTCATCAATCCTTCCATTTCTCACCTTTTCTAAAAAAGTACTTACCCTCCATGATACTTTCATTTTCTTACTTAAAAACATTAATAAGCTTAATAAAAAAGTAGGCAATAAAACTCTAGGCTCTATTAATGCAATTACAACTACAATCCAAGCTATATTTGAAGCTATTTTATAAGGTTTGCAAATTTTACCTACGTCATCACTATATTTTAAATCATAAACTCTATTTTTTCTCTCAAAAACTTTACTTCCCATATATTCTCCCCCTATTAATAACTTAACAATTCAATTATAATCCTATTATACATATTTTTCCATATAATTAAATAAAAAAAGGCTTATACCAAAATAATTTTTTATAAAACTTACAAACACTATAAAGAGAACATCTAGATGAGCTTTAGAATTTAAATTATTACGGAAAAGGTATTACGTTAAAAAGCTGAGATTGTTCGAAGCGTAGCAAGTTTCGAAGCTTTAGTAATATCTTTGAAGTAATAATTATAAATTCTTAGTGAAATCTAGTAGTTCTCGGAATATGTTTGTAAGTTTTATTCTTATATTTTGATACAGCCAAATCTATTTTTTATTATCCTATTATTTCTTTTGCCATTTCCTCTAATTTTGCTTCTCCATCCTTTTCTGAGAAGTTATAGAAACAATTAGCTACTTGTATTTTTTTAGCTCTTGATATATTTAAATCTGTACTTATTTTTTCTAAGTAATCAATTTCTTCTATATCACAATCCTCATCAACAAGTCCTATTCTAACAAGTTCAAAATAAACAATATTTTTAACCTTTTCTGATGAATTTTTTATAATTTCTACTGATTCTTCATATGAAAGATTTCCTAATTCCTCTTCTTCTAAACCTAATTCCTTCATATATGTACGAATTAAATCTTCTTCTTCTTTTTTGATATTCTCATCAGCTAAAGCAAATTCAGTTACTAAATTTATAAATGCTAATCCTTGTTCTTTATTTAACTCTTTTAAAAACATTGCTTATCCCTCCGTATAAATAATTTTTAGCTTATTATTAATAATACTATAAAAAATTTAGTATAACAAAGTCTTTAAAGTTAATTTTTAATTAAGAAATGACTACAATTCTCTATTTACCTTATTATATTCTAAAAATCTACAATATTAAAGAAAAAGCTGTCATTACGTAGAAGTAATAACAGCTACTATATACTTTTATATATTAGAAACTTTTTCTTTCTTCTCAAGGTATCCTTTTAACTGTTGTAGCCCTAAAATTAAAACTCCTCCTATAATAAAGAATAGGAAATTAAAACTACTTAAATTCATAGCAGCCTTTGGAATCTCTAATGTAGTAGGCCCCATAAAAACTGCATATATAGATCCAATCATTAATCCTATTATAAAATAAATCATTTGAGATCTATAATTTGAAAGCAAGAATTTTATTAATCTTATTGTAGTTATTATTCCTACAATTACTCCTAAACCAAAAACTATAAGCATAGGTAAATAACTAAAATTAAATGTTAAAACTTCTTTAACCCCATTTACCACTGGTGCATAAAGACCAAATATTAAAAGTAATGTTGATCCTGATATTCCTGGTAAAACCATTGCTGATATAGCAATCATTCCAGCAAAGAAAACATATAGTGCAAGTGGTAATGAAAACTCATTTAATACTAAACTTGTTCCTTTTGCACTTCCTGTAGCTGGATTAAAATATGTTATTGCAGCAACAATAGCCATTCCTAAAATAGCATATATTATGTATCCATAGTTTTTCTTTAATGATTCTTTGTCTTCACTAATTATTATTGGTATAGAAAATATTATAAATCCAGTAAATAAAGAACTGATTTTATATATTTCTTTATCAAATATTGATGCTATAAATAATATTGATAAAATCATACCAGTTATCCAACCTATTCCTAGTTTTAATAGGAATATTATAGCATCTTTTTTGCTTACATCAGTTTTTTTTGCAGATGTTAAAGCATTTAGCGAGCTTATGAACTTATTATAAAATCCCATTATAAAAGCTATAGTACCACCAGAAACCCCTGGAACACTATCTGCTAAAGCCATTAAAAACCCTCTTATAAAGTTAATCACATACATAGCCTATCTCCTTTAAAATCTTATATTTAATATATTATTATTTTGCTATATCCAATTCATCATATAATTCCTCTAATGTAAGATTATTATCATAACAATATTTACTTACTTCTAAATCTCCAATATATCTATAATGCCAAGGTTCATAACTATACCCTGTTATATCTTCCTTTCCTTTTAAATATCTTAGAACAAAACCGTATTTATAAGAGTTTTCTAAAAGCCACTGTCCTTCTTTTGTATCCTCAAAAGATTCTTCTAATTGAAATCCTATAGACCTAGTAGTAAAGTCTACAGCTAATCCTAATTGGTGCTCACTTGTTCCTGGTAAAGCTACAAGATTGCTTGAATCACTCTTCTCTTTTTCTAAAGCCCTACCATATAAATATTCCTGTTCCTCATAGGATCTATAGGCACAAGATAGATATAAATCTAACCCGTCTTTTTTTGCATCACTAAAAAGCTTTTCTAAATCTTTTTTTAATACATTGCTAACTCTGTTTCTAGGTTCATTTTCTAATCCTACAAAATTAACATTTGGAATAATTAAGTCCTTTGGCTTATAACTTTTATCTATTGAGTTTTCCTTATTTACAACTTTAAACAATCCATCCTTATCATTTAAAATTATTTCTTTAATACGAAGCTGCTCTTCACTAAGCTCTTCTTTATTTAATTCTTTAGTTTTATTATCTATCTCTTTATTAGAACTTACGTTACTCACCTCTAAAGCTTTCAATTTGTAAGACTCATAGCTTCTTCCTATAAAAAAACTAGTTATTGCTAATGTAATAATAACTCCTGTTAATATGTAACTTTTAAGTTTCACTTAAACATACCTCCAATTATTTATTAAACAGACTAATCTTTTAAATTATTACCAAATTAATATTATATAAACGTAATATTTCAAAAAGTTAAACTGTAAAATAATAATTGAAGTTTTCTATTGGGAATTAATACAAAGTTTATTATATTATAAACTTTATTCCATATTCAATATTATAAATTAAAATCATATATTTTGATTAAAAATTAGTAAAGTTTAAAGTTATTTAAAAAAGTACTAAAAGATTTTAACTTTTAGTACTTTTAATTTATTTCGCCGCTTTTAATCTACTTCTTCTGTGTCTATCTGTTTTAAAGGTAAGATTAACTGTAAATAGTATTATAACTCCTGCATAACAAATTAAGTATAATCCTACTGAAATACTATTCATTAGTATTAGATAAATAGCTGTAATTATAATACCTAAATTTCCAATCCACTTAAAGGTATTTCCTAAGACACTACTTACATACTCCAAATCATCCTTTTCCTTATCAAAACCAGATAAAAGATGAGCCAGATTTTTATCCTTTACTTTTTTTCCTATAAATATGTTAAAAATACTTAGTAATAATAATAAAATAGCAATAACCATATATCCTCCTAAGGTCCTTTTATTATATTATACCATAATTTTACATATATATTTCTTAGTTTTCACTTAACTTTATTAAAGATTTTTTAAATTTTACTCTATCAAACTTCTAATTTGTATTAAGGTTTTTTCATGCAAATAATTCTCTACTAAAAATGTATATTTTAATTATTAATAAAAAAACACCTGATAATTCTCAGGTGTTTGGTGCCGAAAACGGGACTCGAACCCGTACGAGTATTAGCCCGGCGGATTTTGAGTCCGCTGCGTCTGCCAATTCCGCCACTTCGGCTTGAACATTTTTATTATATATTAATTGTTCATTTCTGTCAATACATATTCTTCCATATACAACCTTGTAAATTTTCATAATAAAAATGCTTTTAAATTCATTAAGTTTATTATATTTTTATTTTAATATTCATAGCATAGAAATATTTGTAATATAAATTATAATATGATCATGTTAATTTAGGAGAATAATAATGAATGATCTTTTAAATCTATTTATATACATAGATGAATACTTAATAAAAAGTCTATCTTCTGTATATCTGAATGGATACATAGATATACGCACTTCTAAAAGAATTTGTGACAACACCTTAGCTGGAAGAATTCACTTAGATGAAAATAATAAAACCTTCTGTAGTGATGGAAAAAGTCGAATATATAATAAGGGATTTAAAACTAATAATAGATCAAATGACTTTAATGAAACCAATTGTTATGGAAATGATAGAAGCATAGAAAATAGACTATTCGGAAGAACTGAAGAAGAAATAAAAAGAATTTACACTTCTTTTGAAATACACAATACTATGCTTAAAAGAATGACTACATCAAAAGTTGTTAAGAATCTTGAAAATTCACCATTAGTTGATTCTCATATTTCTGAAGGAGATTTTATAAGAACAAAGGGATGCATAACTGAAACTTCACTCTCTTCTTACTTAGATTCAATAATAAGTTTAATAGAATGTTTTCCCTTAGAAATATTAGACTCCCTTTTAAAAGATAAAAACTTAGGTAAATTAAACTTTTCTATAATATTAAATTTACTAAAAACAATTAAAGATAAACTTTCTTTAAATTCAACTGAAGATATAATCATGAATTGTTCTAACTATACTGCAATACTTAATACTAATTCAAAATATTTTTTAAATGGAGATTGTTATGTCTTTGATAAATGCAATTGTAATTGCAATGTTTTAGGAAAAGTTATTAAAGTCTGTACAAATAATAATGATTGTATAAATTTATTAAGAAAGCTTACACAGGAAAATTATTATATTGATTTATTAAAATCAATTGAACCTTATTTAGATTTATTAAAAAATCTCAATATACCAATTCCTAAATGTCCAGAACCTAAAGTTAAATCACCAGCCGTACTAATAGCACCAATAAGTATGTATTTTTAAAGCCTTCTAAAATTAATTAGAAGGCTTTAAAACTTTTATTATTTAGCTATTATTTCAATTCCATCCTCTGTCACTAATATTGTATGCTCCCATTGAGCTGAAAGTGATCCATCCATAGTTAAGGCAGTCCAATCATTCTCTGCATCTACAAAGACATCATATTTCCCTTCATTTATCATAGGTTCTATTGTAAAGATCATACCTGGTACTAATACCATACCCTCTCCAGCATCTCCATAGTGATATACAAATGGATCCTCATGGAATTTTAATCCTACTCCATGACCTCCAAAATCTCTTACAACTGAATATCCATTCTTTTCTGCATGCTCTTGAATTGCTGCTCCTATATCTCCTAAGAATCCCCAAGGTTTAACTGCTTCAATACCTTTTTCTAAGCATTCTTTAGCTACTTTAACTAATCTTTTTGCATTTTCACTAGCTTCCCCAATAACAAACATTCTTGAGGCATCTGAATAATATCCATTATATATAGTAGATACATCAACGTTTATTATATCTCCTTCTTTAAGGATTATATTTTCATCAGGAATTCCATGACAAACCTCATCATTTATAGAAGTACACACACTTTTAGGGAATCCACCATAGTTAAGTGGTGCTGGAATAGCTCCTCTACTTACAGTATAATCGTGTACTATTTTATTTATATCTTCAGTGCTCATACCTGCTTTTATTTTCTCTGCAACTAAATCTAAAACAGCATTGTTTATTTTTGCACTTTTTCTTATACCTTCTATTTGTTCTTCATTTTTTATTATATCTCTAGTAGGAACTTCAAATCCTTCTCTAGCTAAATTTTCTATTCTCTCATCAAATTCCATATGACATTTTTTATATTTCTTGCCGCTATTACACCAGCATAAATCATTTCTATTTATTCTCATTTTCCTGTCTCCTTATAAAAACTTTAAATACACCTTAAAGTATATATCTATACTTTTAAGTATATACTAAGTTATACTTTTTTCAAGTTTACACCTTATTAATAAGATTATAAAAAAAGATATAGGATTAATGTACGCTATACTATCCCATATCTATAATACTAAATCTTTATCCACTTTTACCTATAAAAAGAGCTATACTTTCTCTTATTATAATCATTATAATTCATCAAATTATATATAACTCCCTTTATATTAATCCTCTTTGCAAATATTATCATATTAAGTTCCTCCCATTTATCCTTTTTATAATAATATGTAATATTTGCTGTAATTATTAAAAAGCAGTATATTTTTCTTTTAAAAACCTTCCTTTATCATTTTCTTCTATAGATTCTAAAATATATCTAACAACTGAATTATTAAGATACATAGCAAAAAATAAATCATTTTGATGTCCATATAAATCTCTATATTTCCTTAAAGCATTTTTAAAGAATAAATTATAATTTGAGTTACCCAATATCTTGTAACTATCTTTTATTATCATATCTCTAGTAAAAACCTTATGTAACTTTTTCTCATATAACACATGTTTTAAAGTTACACTCTCCTTAAATCCCCATTCTTCATCATGAGGTAAAGAAAAAAAGTCACATAGAAAATGGCATATTACTCCTAACTCTATACTAAATTTTTCTTTTCCTAAATTGTTTATTATTTCATCACTACTTAGTCCACTTAAATTTGCTATTTTTTCTTCAATAATTTCTTCAAACTGTTTTCTGCCATGTTTTTTCAACCTATATTTAGGTGATATATCTGGAAGAACATTTCCTTTTAAAAAACTTTTTTTATCAATTAAATTTCTTCCTCTTCCTTCAATAGTATTAAATGTATTTTCTCCTATTTCAAGATGAGTTTTATAAAGCATATTAATCACCACCCTTAGTATATTTTGTTCAAAGTACAAAAAAAAATTACAATAATAATAAAAAATAGACTATATGCATATAATCTATTTGAGGTGATTTTATGACTTTAAAAAACAAAAATAATCTAGTAAAACAACTTAGTTTTATTACTATTATTTTAATTTCTTTTATTTTAATATTTACCTTTAAAGATAATTCTACTAAATCTGTTATTAATGAAAATACTATTAAAGAAACTATAAAGTCAGATTTAAATGGTGATGGGAAAGAAGATTGTTTATATATAGAATTAGGAAGTGAAAATAATTATATAATAAATGCAACTATTAATGAAAAAAGTTATGAATTAACTCCAAATAAAACAATTAATTCTCTAGGTAACTTTTCGCCTAATCGTCCTATAACTTTAAACTTATTAGATTTAGACAGAAATAATATTAAAGAGATAATTGTTCAATCTTCTGAAGAAGATAGCTCTATACAGCATTTATTTAAGTGGACTGGAAATGGCTTTGAAGATATATTTTACTCTACAAACAATATATTAGGAATTGTAGATTCAAATAATGGGAAAACCCCTAAAATACTTTCTTTTTCCTTAGGTGATAGTAAAGAAAATATTCAAAAATATATGCTTTTAAATAAAAAATTTAAAAACATATCCTATGATACAGTTGAACCTACTGGACTATATTCTATAATTTCTTTCATAGACATAATATCTCTAAACTATGAAATATCTGAACTTCCAAATATATTTGCAACTTATATTCCTAAAGAAGATCTATCTCAAATATGGAGATTAGAAAAAGATTCTTATTACTATGACTTCCAAGATGCTTTTTTTAGGGATACAGCATGGAACAATTCTGGAGAAGCTACTGCTTGCTCTTGGACCTTAAACTTTAATAAAGTACATAAGGAAGACTCTAGAAATAAATCACAAATTAACTTCATAATTGAATTAGAAAAGATTAATGATATATTTTTAATAAGCTCCATAAATTTAAATATTACTAAATAATAAAAAGAGATTTATCAAAATAACTTATAAATAAAACTTGAGCAAACTTTAGAAGTTTAGAAATTCTCAAAATATTTTATAAATTTTATATACAAGTTTTGATAAATCTCCTTTTTAATTAAATATATAATCTAATAAGTTATTTTTCCTTCTTTATACATCTTTAAAACTTTATCTAAAAATCTAGCTCTTTGAGGATCGACAAAATTCCTGAGTGAAAGTATCATAGTAACTATTGGATCCATACTTACATCACTACTAACATTATTTGTTGCTCCTAAATTTCCATTGGCCATATTTCCTCCCATCATGTTAGCAAGTGCTCCTAAGCCCCCCATATTTCCCATAGAATTCATTCCTGGAGCTCCTCCACCTAGTAATCCCATAAGTGAACTTAAATCCCCCATAGGATTTCCATCTCCCATCATAGCTGATAATGGATTATTATTATTCATATTTCCTTTATCGTTACTTTTATTTTTAGAAGAATTATTTTTTCCTCCATCCTTATTATTTAAAATAGAATTTATAGAATTCATATCGAATCCATCATTTCCCATAGAAGATAGAACTTCTGATACTTTGTTTACATCAACATTTCCAAGTCCTAACATATCTAACATCTGAGGGTTTAATCCCCCCATAAAATTTCCTTGATTTGAATTTTCACTAACTTTATTTTTACGCCTACGCTTTGACATCTCCTATCCTCCTTAATAAATTTTATGTATATGTACTGTAATTTTTTATTTTTTTAGGAGGGTTAAAAAACCCTCCAAAAATTATTCTAACAACAATCATAGCCGCAGCTATTTGCGTTTACACCACCACATAGCCAGAATAATAAGAATAAGATATATGCTCTATCATTGCATAATAAGCCTGATTGACAAAGTATTAGCAATGTTGGTAATGTTGTACAAGCATTAAATCCTGAACAACCAGTGTTTCTACTCTGACTGCAGCAACAATCATGTTTTTTACGTTTGCATTTGCATTCGCATTTACATCTGCATTTGCAGCATTTCTTTCTACTCATAAAAATTCACTCCTTTTTCTATTAGCAACATCTATTGTTGCATCCACAAGCATTAAATCCACCACATAGTAGTGATAATAAAATTAAGATATATGCCCTATCGTTACATAATAAACCTGAGCATTGTAAAACTAAAAGAGTTGGTAGTACTGTGCAAGCATCCATTCCTGTACATCCGCCATGTCTATCATGTCTACTACAGTGGTCATGACTATTACAGCAACATTTCCTTTTTCTACTCATTTCTCTTTACTCCTTTTCTATTTTCTAAACATTTGTTAGCATCCACAATTTCCTAATAATCCATTACAATTATTGTTTCCGCAATTATTTCCGAATCCACCACATAAAGTTACTAAAATAATTATCCAGATTATAGCGTTACATCCAAATCCGCCATTTCCGCCTCTACAGCAGCATTCATCTTCGCAACAGCAACAACATCTATTACCACAGCCGCCAAATCCGCCATTTCCGCCGAATCCGCCGCCACATAGTAAGAATAACCAAATTAATGTCCATATTCCGCCACCGAAGCCAAAACCACAGTTATTTCCGAATCCTCCACAGTTATTTCCAAATCCACCACAATTGTTTCCAAATCCACCACAAGAATTATTTCCGAATCCGTTAAAGTTATTAACTCCTCCTATAGATTGTCCACAATTATCAAAAGAACTTCCACATCCTGAAGTATTACAGCATCCTGAGTTACCACAATTGTCATTTGACATTCCTTCTAAGATTTCATTTAAGTCCATAAATGTTACCTCCATATATTTTCTTTATACTATATAGTATTCTCTTTACAAAGTTTTGACACATATTTATGGAATTTTTTCTACTTTTTGTAATAATTATTGGCAAAAGGGCATATACTTCAAAAAAAATAAGCTGCGAAGATAAAATCTTCACAGCTTATTTAATAATATATTCTAGAAACATCTAAAAAGTTAATTTTACATTTTAATTTATGAAATTAAATTTCTTCAACTAAATCATCAAAAAGATAATCTACAAGTTCATCTTTTCCTTTTTTATTTAATGAAGAGAAGAACTTAAGTTTGTAATCTTTAGGTAATCCTAAAGTTTCTTTTATAAGCTTTTCGCTTTTTCCTATTTGGTTATTAGATATCTTATCACTCTTTGTTGCGATAACTACAACCTCATATCCATAATGCTTTATCCATTCATACATTTGAACATCATCAGCAGTAGGTTTATGTCTACAATCTACTAATAAAACAACCTTCTTTAAAGGTCCTCTATTTAATAAATATCTTTCTATTGTAGCACCCCAAGATGCCTTCTCTTTTTTAGATACTTTTGCATATCCATAACCAGGTAAATCCACTAAATAAAAATCCTTATTTAATAAGAAGAAATTTATTAATCTAGTTTTTCCTGGAGTTTGACTTACCTTTGCTAACCCTCTTCTATTAGTTAATGAATTAATTATAGAAGATTTACCAACATTTGATCTACCAACAAAAGCTATTTCTGGTAGATTATCATCAGGGTACTGTTCTCTCTTAACCGCTGATATTATAAATTCCGAACTTTTTATTTTCATTATTTTTCAACTCCAACCAATGCATTTTTTAATACATCATCAATTTTATCTGCAAGTATTATATTTAAACTATCCTTAACTATTTTAGGAAGTTTAATTACGTCCTTTTCATTTTCCTTAGGAACTATAACCGTATCAATTCCTACTCTTCTTGCTGCTAAGCATTTTTCTTTTAAACCACCAATAGCTAAAACTTTTCCAGTTAAAGTTATTTCTCCAGTCATAGCAACATTATGTTTAACTTTTTTACCAGTTAATGCTGATACTAAGGCAGTAGTCATAGTAACCCCTGCAGAAGGACCATCCTTTGGAACCGCACCTTCTGGAGCATGTATATGAATATCTTTCTTAGAATAAAATTCATCCTTTATTCCTAATTCTTTCATATGAGCTCTCACATAAGAGTATGCAGCTCTTGCAGATTCCTTCATTACATCTCCAAGTTGTCCAGTAAGCTCTAATCTTCCCTTACCATCCATAACCATTACTTCTACTGGTAAAGTATCTCCGCCATAAGCAGTCCAAGCCATTCCTGTAACTACTCCAACCTTATCTTCTTTATCAATTTCTTCATAACTAAAGATTTTTGGCCCTAAGTATTTTTCAACTAACTTAGTAGATATATTTAAATTTTTCTTATCTTTTTCTATTATATCCTTTATTCCTTTTCTTATAACATTAGCTATTTGTCTTTGAAGATTTCTTACTCCAGATTCTCTTGTATAACTATCTATAATAAGTTTTAAAGAAGAATCAGATATAGTTATTATTTTATTATCAACACCATGTTCTTTTAATACCTTTGGTACTAAATATTTCTTAGCTATTCTGAATTTTTCTTCATAAGTATATCCTGATACCTCTATTAATTCCATTCTATCTAAGAGAGGTCTTGGAATTCCATCTAAAGAGTTTGCTGTTGTTATAAACATAACCTCTGATAAATCAACATCCACCTCTAGATAATGATCCCTAAAAGTTTTATTTTGTTCATTATCAAAAACTTCTAGTAATGCATCAGCTGGATTCCCTTTAAAATCCATTCCTAATTTATCAATTTCATCTAGTAAAAATACTGGATTCATACTTTTAGCTTCCTTTAATCCAGTAACTATTCTTCCTGGAATTGCTCCAACGTAAGTTCTTCTATGTCCTCTTATATCAGCTTCATCCCTAACTCCACCTAAAGACATTCTTACAAACTGTCTATTTAATGAAGTTGCAACACTTTTAGCTATAGAAGTTTTACCTACCCCTGGAGGTCCAACCAAACAAAGAATAGGTCCTCTTAATGAATTACTTATTTGCTTTACAGCTAAATATTCAAGAATTCTATCCTTTACGTCCCTTAATCCATAATGATCTTTATCTAATACTTTTCTAGCATCTTTTATATTTAAAGTATCCTTAGTAAACTCTCCCCAAGGCATGTCTAATAAATTTTCTAAGTAAGTTCTTGTAACTCCACCATCTTGAGAATATGGAGATGATGCCTTAAGTTTTGAAATTTCATATTGAGCTTTTTCTTTAACCTGATTTGGTAATTTTTTCTCATTTATAACTTTTTCAAACTCAATTATAGCTTTCTTATTATCATCATCTTCTCCAAGCTCTTCTTGGATTACCTTCATTTGCTCTCTTAAATAATATTCTCTTTGGCCTTTATCTAATTTCTTCTTAACCTTAGTTCCAATTCTCTTTTCTATTTTAGCTACTTCAATCTCTTGTTTCACGTAAAATATTAATTTTTCTATTCTTTTCTTTAAATCTAAAGTTTGAAGAATATCCTGCTTGTCCTCTTGTTTTATAAGAGCATAGGAAGAAATTAAATCCGTAACCTTATTTAAATCTTTTTCTTCTTCTAGATTGTCAAATAAATCAACACCATTTATTCCACTACTTGCTGTAATATCTAAAAACTCAAAAAAGTCATCCTTTAACTTTCTTGATAAAGCTTCAAATTCATGGTCAATTTCATTATCAATCTCTATTTTTTCTATTGATGCTTCAAGTAATTCCTCTTTATCAAAGAATTCATCCATCTTTGCTCTTTCAATACCTTCTACTAAAACTCTTATAGTGTTTTTTGGCATTTTTACAATTTGCTTTATTTCACAGATTGTACCTATATTAAAGATGTCATCTTCACTCGGATTGTCAATCTCTATATCTTTTTGAGCCGCTAAAAATATCTTTTGATCTCCTGCCATAGCCTTTTCAACAGCTTCTATTGACTTTTCCCTACCAACGTCAAAGTATATAACCATATTAGGAAATACAGTTAAACCTCTTAGAGGAATTAAAGGAAGAATTAATTTATCTTCTTTCATAAATATCCCCTCCAAAAAAATTAATAACTACATATTATATAAATATATAGTCTTTAACAAGTATACACATATTACAAGTTTTTTTCAAGCTTATTTAATTCTATAAAAGAAAACTAACACTTTAAGTGTTAGCTTTCTTTAAAGATTCTGCATTTAAGGCACCAGTACCAAAAAATGCCGTATTATCTTTCAGTATTAAACTATCTTTTTCTATACATTCTTCTTCATAAAGTGCAAGATTTAATACCTCTTCAACTCCTTTTACTCCAACTATCTTTATTCCATCAATATCCCTAGTTATACTACTTAAATTTTCCTTTGGAACAATTACTAATTCTACTCCAGCTCTCTTTGCTGCTAATATCTTGGCATTTACTCCACCTATTGGTTTTACTTTTCCCTTTATTGATATCTCACCAGTCATAGCCACTCTATTATTTACAGGCACTCCTTTTATGGCACTATATATAGCTGTAGCTATACTTATTCCAGCCGATGGACCGTCTACTGGTATTCCGCCTGGGAAATTCACATGTATATCATAGGCCTTTGAATTTAAATTAAATATATTATCTAATACTGTTAATACATTTTGTACAGAGCAATACGCTGTACTTTTTCTCTTTATTTTCTTCTCTCCACCACCTAGTTCCTCATCATCAACTATTCCAGTAATTTTTATACTACCTATATTATTACTTGATAACTTTGCAGTAGCTTCTATTTCCATTAAAGCACCATTGTTAGCTCCATATACAGCTAACCCATTTACATATCCAATTTCAGGCTTATCATTTATCATCCTTTCCATTCTAGGATTGTATTGACCATTTTCAATAACCCAATAGATATCGCTCTCTTTTATGTAATCTCTATTTTCATTTATTGCAAGGCCAGAACATAATTGCACTAAGTTTATAACTTCTCTTCCATTAGTACAATATCTAGATACTATGTCTAACCCCGCATCACTTATTCTATATCCAACCTTATTTGTAGCATTTAAAGCAATTTTTCTAATCTCTTCAACAGTTAGTCCTCTAAAAAATATTTCTACGCACCTTGACCTTATAGCTGGCACTATTTCCTCTGGACTTCTTGTAGTTGCACCAATCAATCTAAAATCCGCTGGTAATCCATTATCAAATATTTCTTTTATATATCTAGGAGTATTTGGATCTTCTGAACTATAATACGCTGAGTCTAAAAAAACTTTTCTATCCTCTAACACTTTAAGAAGTTTATTTAATTCAATAGGATGTAATTCTCCTATTTCATCTATAAAAAGTATTCCTCCATGAGCCTTTGTTACAGCTCCTGGCTTAGGTTGAGGCACTCCTGCAACTCCCAAGGATCCTGCTCCTTGATATATTGGATCATGAACAGAACCTATTAATGGATCCGCTATACCCCTCTCATCAAATCTTAAAGTTGTAGCATCTATTTCAACAAATTTAGAGTCCTTATTAAAAGGAGATGCTGCCATTTTCTTAGCCTCTTCTAAAATTATTCTAGCAGCTGCAGTTTTTCCTACCCCTGGTGGCCCATATATTATTACATGTTGCGGATTTGGCCCACAAAGTGCTGCTTTAAGTGCTTTTATTCCCTTTTCCTGTCCTATTACTTCTTCTAAATTACTCGGTCTACTTTTTTCAGTTAAAGGTTCTGTCAGTTTTATCATTCTTAGTTTATTTAATTTTTCCATTTCTTTTTCATTTTCTTTTTCTAAGACATTATTATCTTTCTTCTTATTGGCAAAGGACTTGCTCATATATATATAGAATAAAATTGACATAAGTAATTGTAGAAACATTATAAATGTATAAGTATTCATCTCTAATACCTCCCGTTCTATACGGTTAGTATTTACCTATTTTTGTGATGATATTCCAAAAACTCCATAAAAAATAAAAAAGATGCATAAATACTATGCATCTTTTTCTATTAAGCAGTTTCTATATCTTTCCTAGCTTTATTTTTCTTCTCAGTTCTTAAAGTCGGTCTAACTTCTCCTTCTGGAAGCTTTTCAAGCTCTGGCTCTTTTCTATCTTTTATTGTCTCTTCAGTTATAGTAGCTTTTACAATATTTTCTTCTGATGGTATATCAAACATTATATCCATCATAGTTTCTTCTACTATAGCTCTTAATCCTCTAGCACCAGTTTTTCTATTTATAGCTTCATCTGCAATAGCTTTTAAAGCTTCTTCTGTAAAATCTAATTTTACATTATCAAGCTCAAATAATTTTTTGTATTGCTTAACTAGAGCATTCTTTGGCTTAGTTAAAATACTTACTAAAGCTTCATTATCTAAAGCTTCTAAAGTTACTAAGACTGGTAATCTACCAACAAATTCTGGTATTAAACCGAATTTTAATAAATCTCCAGGCATTATATCCTTTAGAAGTTCTCCAACGTTCTTTTCGCTTTTTCCTTTAACCTCAGCTCCAAAACCTATAGAACTCTTAGTTCCTCTTTTTTCTATTATTTTATCTATTCCATCAAAAGCCCCACCACAAATAAATAAAATATTTGAAGTGTTAATTTGTATAAACTCTTGATGTGGATGCTTTCTTCCACCTTGTGGTGGTACTGAAGCTGTTGTTCCCTCTAATATTTTTAATAAAGCTTGTTGAACACCCTCTCCAGAAACATCTCTTGTAATAGATGGATTTTCTGATTTTCTAGCAATCTTATCTATCTCATCTATATATATTATACCTTTTTCAGCTCTTTCAACATCATAATCTGCATTTTGAATTAGCTTTAAAAGTATATTTTCAACATCTTCACCAACATATCCTGCCTCTGTTAATGTTGTAGCATCTGCTATAGCAAATGGAACATTTAACATTTTAGCAAGAGTTTGTGCAAGTAATGTTTTACCTGAACCTGTAGGTCCTAATAAAAGTATGTTACTTTTTTGTAATTCAACATCATCCTCTGCTTTATTAGCATTTATTCTCTTGTAATGATTATAAACAGCTACTGCTAAAGATTTCTTAGCTTTATCTTGACCAACAACATATTGATCTAAATAATCTTTGATTTCCTGTGGCTTTGGAAGATTGCTAGCTTCTAATGGTGATGATTCTGTATTTCCTTCAAATTCATCTTCTATGATTTCTGAACAAAGCTCTATACATTCATCACATATATATACACCAGGACCTGCGATTAATCTTTTAACCTGCTCCTGATTTTTACCACAAAAAGAACATCTTAATTGCTTTTTATCTTCAAATTTTCCCATCTTATCCACCTCAACTTTCAATAAGATTTAAGTTGTAGATTATTTTCTTTCTATAACTTTATCTATTAATCCGTATTCTACTGCTTCTGATGCTTCCATGAAATAGTCTCTTTCAACATCTACTTTTATCTTTTCAAGAGGTTGATTTGTATTTTCACTTAAGATTTGGTTTAATTTATCTTTTATCTTTAATATTCTCTTAGCATGAATATCTATATCAGTTGCTTGCCCTTGGAAACCACCTAAAGGTTGGTGTATCATTATTTCAGCATTTGGTAATGCGAATCTCTTTCCTTTTGCTCCTGAAGATAATAAGAATGCTCCCATAGAAGCAGCCATACCTATACAGATTGTAGATACGTCAGGCTTTATATATTGCATAGTATCATAAATTGCCATTCCAGAAGTTATAGAACCTCCTGGGGAATTTATGTAAAGATGTATATCTTTATCTGGATCTTCACTTTCTAAGAATAATAACTGTGCAACAACAAGGTTAGCCGTTACATCATTAACCTCTCCACTTAACATTATTATTCTATCTTTTAATAATCTTGAGAATATATCGTAACTTCTTTCGCCTTTGCTTGTTTGTTCAACTACCATAGGTACTAAATTGCTCATTAAATTCCCTCCTTTTAAAAAAAAACTCTAATTATAATATTGCCATATATATCATAAAAACATACATTATCATAATTATTATATAAAAAAAATAGACATTTGTTAATTAGTCTTTTTCTAAACAAACTTTTAATTTTAAAATAATTGCCAAGAAATACTTCCTGGCAATTATCTGAAAGTTTATTTATTTATTATTTTAAAGATTCAAATAACATTTTTAAAGTTTTTTCTCTCTTAACATCTAACTCTAAAGCAGCTCTTTGAGCATTTAATAATAGATCAACCATTTTCTCAGTTTCTGCTCCGTTTGAGTACATTTTAGCAACTTCTTCTGCTTTTGCTTTTAATTCTTCTTCAGTAGCTTCTATAGCTTCTGCTTCAGTTACAGCACTCATAACTAAATCAGTTTTTACTTTTCTTTCAGCATTTTCTTTCATGTAAGATTTCATCTTATCTTCAGTGCTTCCAGTGAACTCATAGTATTGCTCTAAGCTTAGTCCTTGTTGTCCTAATCTCATTTCTAAGTCTCTTACCATGTTTTCAACTTCTCTGTTGATCATTGCTTCTGGAATTTCTACTTTTGCGTTATCAACTACAGCGTTTATAACTTTTTCTTCCATTTCTCTTTTAGCTCTTAATTCGTTAGCTTTTACAGCTTTTTCTTTTAAGTCCGCTTTTAATTCTTCTAAAGTATCAAATTCTGAAACTTCTTTAGCAAACTCATCATCTAAAGCTGGTAATTCTTTAACTTTTATTTCTTTTACAGTTACTTCGAATTTAGCTGGTTTTCCGTTTAAGTCTTCTTTTCCATAAGCTTCTGGGAATGTTACGTTAACATCTTTGCTTTCTCCAACTTTTAATCCAACTAATTGCTCTTCAAAGTTATCTATGAAGCTTCCTGAACCTATTTCTAATGGATAGTCTTTTCCTTCTCCACCTTCGAATGCTACGTCATCTATGAATCCTTTGAAGTCTATAACAGCTATGTTTCCATTTTCAACTGTTCCTTCTTCTTTAGTTTCAACTCTAGCATTTCTTGCTTGCATATCAGCTAATTGTTTTTCTATATCTTCGTCTTTTACTTCGTAAGATACTTCTTCAACTTCTAATCCTTTGTAATCTCCTAAAGTAACTTCTGGATAAGTAGTAACTTTAGCTTTGTAAACTAAGTCTTTTCCTTCTCCAACTTCTACTACTTCGATTTGTGGATAATCAACTGGTCTTACGTTATTTTCTTCTAAAGCAACTCCGTAAGTTTTATCTATACAAGCGTTTATTGCATCATCAAATAAAACTTCAACTCCGTAGAATTTTTTAACCATGTTCATTGGAACTTTTCCTTTTCTGAATCCTGGTATGTTAAACTTCTTTGAGTTTTTATTATAAGACTTTTTTAACGCCTCGTTAAAGTCCTTAGCATCAACTTTAATTTCTAATTCTACAACATTTGTGTCTATTTTGTTCATTTTAGCTTCCATTGTATATTCCTCCTGTAAATAGCCTTTTAAATTCATGTTTTATGAATTAACCTAGGCAATTATAACATATAATTTCTTTTTTTATCAAATATTTCTTTTATTTTATTCTTACATTTATACATTTTATCATACTAGTAGTTTTTTTTCTATAAAATCTTTAACATCTTTTAATTCTTCGTAAGTTTTAAAATTATCCCTATAAACTTCTATTATTAAGGGTCCTTTATAGTCTAAACTTTTTAGTTTTTCAATTATAGGTTTATAATTTACTTTCCCCTTACTAGGAAGTAAACAAATACTTTTTTCATCTCTATCGTTTATATGAAAATTAATTAAATCCTTCCCCATTATATCAATATAATTAAGAGGATTTTCCTTGCTTTTATATGCTTGTTTTATATCACAGGTAAATTTAATATCATATTTTATGTTATTTTTTAAATACTTTAAAAATTCTATATCTGAAGACATACACCAAGAAACATTTTCTTGAGATAAATATATATTATTTTCTCTTGCTATATAAGCTAATTCATTATATATATCTAAAATTCTCTTCTTATTAATAGTATTAAACTCTTGTTTTCTCATACCATAAAAGGTGTATGATGAAGCTCCTAATTTATTAGTAGCTTTACATATACTTTTAAAAACTTCTAAAGAATCTTTTCTTCTTCTCTCATATTGATCAAATAAATAAGGTTCATACATAGATGAAAAAAAATGTACTGATTTTATATTAAAGTTATTTTTCTCTTTTTCCTCAATTAATTTCTTTACAAAATCATCACTATACTCATAATAAGTATTTAAAAATAATTCTCCTGTATTAAAATCCAATTCTTTCATTATTTTAAATGATTTTTCCAATTCAAAATCTGGATAAAAACATGCTGAAGAAATCCCAACTTCCAAATTAATTTCTCTCCTTCCTTTTTAATCTCTATTATTATAACTTATAGTAAACATTTAAATAAACTTTTTTAATTTTTATTTTAAATAATATCATTTGCTTATATGGAGATACTATGTTATGATAAGCTTTGTTTGATTGTGAGAATTTTAAAAATAAAATAAATTTTAAAAACTAAAAATATACAAGAAGAAAGAGGATAAAGAATGAACAATATAAAATTTGATGACTTAGGTCTTAAGGAAAGCTTACTTAAAGCTATAAAAGATATGGGATTTGAAGAACCATCTCAAATACAAGCTGAAAGTATTCCTGTAGCCCTAGAAGGACACGATATAATCGGTCAAGCTCAAACTGGTACTGGTAAAACAGCTGCTTTTGGATGCGCTATAATAAATAATGCTGATTTTTCAGGAAAGAAGAAATCTCCAAAAGCACTTATTTTAGCACCAACTAGAGAGCTTGCTATACAAGTTAATGAAGAACTTGTAAGACTTGGAAAACATGAAAAACTTTCTGTTTTACCAATATACGGTGGTCAACCAATAGATAGACAAATTAGAGCTTTAAAAAATGGTGTTGATATAGTTGTTGGAACACCTGGTAGAGTATTAGATTTAATAAGAAGAAAGAGTTTACCTCTTAACGATATAGGATTCCTAGTGTTAGATGAAGCTGACGAAATGTTAAACATGGGATTCATTGATGATTTAGAAGAAATTGTTAAATCATTAAAAACTGATAGACAAACGCTTTTATTCTCTGCTACTATGCCTCCTCAAATAAAGAAATTAGCTAGAAATTACATGAAAGAAGATACTAAGCACATCGCAATAAAGAAAAGTTCTTTAACAGTTTCAAAAATAGAACAATTTTATTTTGAAATAAAACATAGAGATAGATTTGAAACACTTTGTAGAGTTTTAGATTTTGATGAACCAAATGCTGCAATAATTTTCTGCAAAACAAAAAAAGGTGTTGACGAAGTTGTAGAAAAAATGCAAGCTAGAGGATATATGGTTGAAGGTATGCACGGGGATATGAGCCAAAACCATAGACTTCAAACTTTAAGAAAATTCAAAGAAGGAAGCTTAGATTTCTTAGTTGCTACTGATGTTGCAGCTAGAGGAATAGACGTTGAAAGCGTAACTCACGTTATAAACTACGATCTACCACAAGACAATGAAAGTTATGTACATAGAATCGGAAGAACAGGTAGAGCTAACAGAGAGGGAGTTGCTTATTCTTTAGTTACTCCAAAAGAATATATGATGCTTAAGCAAATACAAAAGCATACTAAGAGTAAAATAATAAGAAAAGCTGTACCTACAGTTGATGAAATATTCCAAAATAAACATAATAACATAATAAATAATGTAAAATCTACTATAGAAGAAGCTTCAGAAGATTTCCAAAAGTTTATTCCAATAGCTACTCAATTAGATGAAGATTATAGCTTAGTAGATGTTGCAGCTGCTCTTTTAAAAATAGTATTTGATAAAGAATCTTCTTTTGATTACACTTCAAATTCTATAGAAGCTCCTGTAATGGACGAAACTAGATTATTTATGTCTGTTGGAAGAAGAGATGGTATAACTCCTAAATCTCTTGTTAACTTCTTAAAAGAGACTGCTAGAATAAGTCCTAAGCAAGTTGGAGATATAGACATAAAAGAAAACTTCTGCTTTGCTAACGTTGATGCTGATGCAGTAAATAATATAATGAAAAAATCAATGGGTAAAAAACTTAACAAAAGAACTGTTAATATAGAAGTTGCTAAAAAAAGAAAATAATATAAAAAAATACATACTCATATGAGTATGTATTTTTTATTTATTCTTACAACAACCAGATCCTGTTGAACATCCACATCCCTTTGAGGAACACCCGCCTTGGCATCCGCCCTTTGAAGAACATCCTCCACAAGTTCCATTTGTTTTTTTAGGGCACCCTCCTCTACTTCCACAGCAACTTTTTTTGAAGCCTAATTCTTCTAATTCTTCTTCACTTAAGTATTTCAGTGGAAATTCATTTTCACCAAAGCTTTCATATTCTGGAGTATCCTTAATTTCATTTCTATCTATATTTAACAAAATTATCACCTCATTGTTTTTATAAATACAAAGTTAATAAATTATTATTTTGTATTATTACCTATTAATATAACATACTAAATAAGCTTTAACTACTTAAATTAAAATTTTAATTTTTTATAATTTTTAGCATTTTTTCATTATTTATGATAAAATTTATTTATAAAACATTTACATTATGAGGAGGTACATTATGAGTATTCATATAGGTGCAAAAGAAGGTCAAATAGCTGAAACAATTTTATTACCAGGAGATCCTTTAAGAGCTAAATTTATAGCTGAAACATTTTTAGAAAATCCAGTTTGTTACAATGAAGTTAGAGGAATGTTAGGATATACAGGAACATATAAAGGAAAAAGAATATCAGTTCAAGGTACTGGTATGGGGGTTCCTTCAATTTCTATTTATGTTAATGAACTTATAAGAGATTATGGAGTTAAAAATTTAATAAGAGTAGGTACTGCTGGCGGTATGCAAGAAGATATAAAAGTTAGAGATTTAGTTTTAGCAATGTCATCTCATACTGATTCTGCAATAAATAAAGTTAGATTTAATGGTTTAGATTTTGCTCCAACAGCATCATTTAAACTTTTAAAGGCAGCTTACGATACTGCTGTTGAAAAAGGATATTCTCCTAAGGTTGGTAGCGTATTCACAGCTGATAGCTTCTATAATGATAATCCTGAAGCATGGAAACAATGGGCTAAATTTGGTACCTTAGCTGTCGAAATGGAAACTGCAGCTTTATATACCCTAGCAGCTAAGTATGGTGTTAATGCCTTAACAATACTTACTATAAGTGATCATTTAATTACTGCTGAGGAAACTACTGCTGAGGAACGTCAAACTACCTTTACAAAGATGATGGAGGTTGCTCTTGATGCTGCAATAACTTTATAAAATAAAAAAACAGATTGATTATTCAATCTGTTTTTTATTTATTAATTATCCTTCTCTTCTTCTAATCCTGGTAATGAAAAGTCTTGTACATTATAAACTATCCATTTTCCATTTTCATACTTCATATTTGTGAAAAAGTTTTTTTCCATTGATTCACTTTTAACATCTATTCCCAATATTTTCTTTTTTATCTTATAAGAAACATTAACTACAATCCTAGCTTCATAAACACCATGATTTCGTTCTATTGAACTATTTTCCATCTTAATTTTAAGATCGCTTATGTCATAGTCATTCTTTAAAAGAAAATATTTTTGACTTAATGTATTATATATATTATTCTTAACTTCATCTTTAGCATTTCTTATATCATTTTTATCCTCTGAATTTAAAGCCTGAAATACGCTGCTATAAAATTCTTTTACAACTTTTTCAACATCATCTTTGATAATTGTATCTTTTAAATCTAATTCTATATTTATTTCTGGATGGTCTTCTACATAAACCTTTTGGCTATCTATTTCTCCCCAAGGAGTGTTACATTTTATAGTTAAATATGTTGAACCATCCTTTGGAAAAGGACCAACATCCTTAAAATCTTTTACTTTTATACCTGAATCCTCTCCATTTATATATACATTACTATCATCAAAACTACTCTTAACTGTGACTAAGGTTCCATTTAAAGGTATGTCTATCTTATTGTTATCCATGAAAATAACATTTTTTTCTTCTACTAAATTAGAATTATATGCTTTCTTTTCAATCTTAACATCATAGACTCCTGGTATTAAATTAGGTATTTCTAAACTTCTACTAGTATTAGTTGTACCTATAAAATTATCATTTAAATACACACTAGCTTCTGGGAAATTAGATGCCACAATAAGTTTCTTTTTTTGTATTACTACATACCATTTTTCTCCCCAAAAACTTTTTTTAGATTCTAATTTTGTAGAGTATATCTCATCCCCATTTTCTAAAGAAGATACTAACTTATTAATTCTACTTTTATCCGCTTTAAAAAAATCAATATATGGTATTAACTCCTCTTTTGTTATTCCTGAATTTTTATTTCCATCTTCTATTAAGTTCATTAAGGCTCTTTCATTTCCTTTGCTTAAGGAATTAGATAATTGTTCAATTACATCTCTCTTTTTACTACTAACATTACCATATAGAAATACTATCATTAAAGCTAAAGCAATAACACAAATTATTATTACCTTAGGATCCTTTTCTTTTATAATTTTATCCTTTACTCTTTTATAAAAGCTACAAATGTTATGACCTACCCCTGTAACACACTCTCTCAATTTATCCATATGTTAAAACTTACTCCTCTAGTAAATTTATAATCCATTTATTACATTCTGTACATTTATAAACTTGTATTCCAAAAGGATATAGCATTTCATCTTTAAATCTATTATAATCACTTCTTAATTCTTTTAATGAATAAAATTCATCATCTTCAGTTAAAGCCCCGACTAATTCGCATATATAATTTTCTTTAGTTTTAAAACAGCAATCATTCTCATCTGTACACTTTATTTTCTCTAATTTTAATTCTTCTTGAAAATCTTGTAATATAGGTATTATATCTTGAAATTCACTTATATCATCTTGAAAATCCCCTGCTAAAAAATCTACTCCACTTATAGTAAATAATTTATCCATTTAATCACCTCTAATTTCCTAATTAAAATTTGCTAACTAATTCTAGTATTACATAAATTAATTAATTTTACTAACTTATTTTAGCATAATAAATATTATTGTAAATAACTTATTGTTAACAATAGCAAAAATAGCCCCTAAATGAGCTATTTATTAATATTTAGATCTAAAATTAAAGTTTATTTATTCTATTATAGATAAAAATTCCTCTTCATTTATTATCTTAATATCAAAATTTTCTTTTATTAAATTTTCTGCTTTTTTTAATTTAATACTCTTTTCATTTTCTTTTAATTTATTTAAATCCTTAATTCCTGTAATTAAGTAATTTGTCTTTTTACTTACAGAACTTGAGACAAAACCACCACATCTTATTACATTTCCTATGGCTTCCCCTCTAGACATAGAACTTAAAGGTCCTGTAAAAACTACATTTTTGCATTTTAAAGATATTTCTCCCTCTTTCTTCTTTTCTTTAAGTCTTAAATTGCTTGAATATTTACATTCACCCTTTCTTCCCGAAGATTTATATCCATTTTCATAAACAGCACCTATTCTTATGGCAAGCTTATCCGAAAGCTCTTCAACTGATTCTATATCTAAATCTTTGCATATATTAAGTAATATATTAGCACAAGCCCTCGCATCTTCCCCTGCATGGTGATGAGAAAATTCAAAGCCTAAAGCTTCACTTACAGTTCCTAATTTATGATTTGGTAATGATTTATAATAATTCTTTGCCATAACTACTGTACAAGCATACTCAAAGTCTGGATAAGGTATATCATAAAAATCCAAAGTTTTTCTAAGAACACTAATATCAAAAGCTGCATTATGAGCTATTACTAAATTTCCATCTATGTAATCTTTTATTTCTTCCCATATTTCATTAAAAGTTCTCTCATTTTCAACATCCTCTGGTCTAATTCCATGTATCCATATATTCATGGGCTGAAATCTCATTTCACAAGGCTTTATTAAAAAATATTTTTCTTCAACAATTTTATTATTCTTAACAACAGTCAATCCAATAGAACAAGCACTATTTCTTTTCTCATTAGCAGTTTCAAAGTCTATTGCAACAAAATCCATTTATGTCTTTCTCCCTTTCTATGTAACAATAAACAATATTATATCACATTTTATTTTAATATTTTAATTTATTTAAATGTAATTCAAAATAAAAAGACCTTACTGTAGAAATAAAATATTTCAAATACAATAAGGTCTAAAATTATTCTTTAAGACTATTTTTTAAGTTGTATTTCTAAATTAAAATTAATATTTACAATTAAAGTTCTAAAAATAAAATTACTTCTTAATAAAGATTTAAAATCTATTTAATTACACTTTTAATATTATTAAATAGCTCTTTATTTTCTTTTATCTTTTCTTCATTACCTAGTACACAGATGTAGTCTTCCTTCATTAAGTCTTTAATCATAGGTGCAAAACTCTTAATTTTTTCTACATCTGCATTTATAATTTCTTCTCTTTCCTTTTGAAGATCTTCATAAGTAAAGTTGCTTAAGTAGTATGAAACTGCTATATCACCTTTTATTCCATTGCTTATAGGCTGATCATATTTTCTTATTGTACCTATAATGTATTTAGTCATTTCTCTTTCATCAGCTTCAAAATCATTTAAATAATTAGGTATATTATCATAAGCTTCTAAAGTACTTACTATATTAGGGTCTCTATATGAAACTATATATGCTCCACCATCTCTTCTAAAGTTAGAGAATACTCCATAAGCTCCACCTTTAACCCTTACGGCATTCCATAAGTAGTCAAAGCCTAGAATACTTTCTAATAAAGATAGGGCACCAGAATACTTATATCCATGAGTTTTATAATTTCCACCCTTAGCTACATATTGTACATTTCCTTGAGTTAAAAGTCCTTCATTTTTCTTTCCTAACTCAAAAGTATATTCTTCTTTTTCAAAATCATTATTATTTATTTTACTTATTAAATATTTTACTTTTTCCTTAAAGTTGTCATATTCCTCTTCTTTTCCTGAATAACTTATAAGCATATTTCTCTTATTAAAGATTAAGTCTCTTACCTTTTTTAAGCTATCTGATATGATGGATTTTTTATTTTCCTTCTCTATATTTACTAGAAAATCATAATAATCTAATCCACTTATTTTTTCATCATAAGCTCCTCTATTTGTGCAATATGATAAAACTTTTTTCATAGCTATTCTATGACCACTATCAAATATAGCACCTTCTAATCTAGCTCTCTTTTCTCTAATTATTTGCATAATTCTGTCCATATCATCTAAGTCAGTATGATTTACAATCTCATCAACTAATTCTATAGCTTTATTAGTCTTGCTGCTTAATGCTTTATATGAAATTTCTAAATATGGTCTAAACTCATTATTTTTCTTTAGATTAGCAAAAGTTATAGCCCCAAAGCTTATTCCACCTGTACTTATATTTATAGCGTTTGATAACTTAGAATAATCATAATTTTCTGTTCCACACTTACCTAATATATCACATAGCAATCCAACATAAGGTATTAAATCTTGAGGAACACTATTTGTATTAAAGAAGAAATTAACATAGTCTATTTTATTACTATGGAAATCATGGTGTAATGTTGTAATTCCATCTATCTCTTTCTCTTCTGTAGGAATTTTAGTTGCTTCTTTGTCTATATCCTCTAAAGATAGCATAGGAATACTTTCTAAATCTTCTTTTTTATCAGGTGTACTTTGTCTTTCTTTTAACTTTTTACAATTATCAATTATTTCATTTAGAGTCTTTTCATCAAAACCATTTTTAATCTCTTCTAACTTTTTCTTTAATTCAGCAGATTTTTTTTCATTTATTCCTTTTTCAGGATGAAGAGAAACAAGTGAAGAGTGAGTATTATTTATCATATATCTTTCAATTAAATCTTCAAAGTAATTGCTTGTTAAAGCAGATTTTATTTTTTCAAGATTTTTTTCATATTCTAAATGAACATATGGATCCCCATCATAAAGCCAACTATCCATAACTTTTAAATAATAAATTAATCCATTAGGATAAGAACCATAATCTCCTTCTCTTAATTCAAATTCAACTCTATTTATGGAAGCTTCTATAAGTTCTTTATCTATTCCATTTTCAACTAAATCCTTTAAAGTATCCATTACTACTTTTTTAAATTCTTCTTCTTTGTTTAGCTCTGCATTCTTAACTAAAACAGTAAAGGCTGATTGTTTAGTTGAGTTATCAAAGTCTCCTGATACAGCTTTCCCTATACCTGCATCTATTAATGCTTTCTTTAATGGGGCTGCTGTACTTCTTGTTAGAAGATATGCTAAAACATCAAAAGCTAAGCCTTTTTCTCCATCTGTGGCATCTCCAATTACAAAGTTTAAACTATAATAACTTTTATGATTTAAATCTTCACTTTCAGCTATTCCATAAGTAAAACTTTCTTCTTTCATACTTTCAAAGGATTTTTGTTCTTTTATTTCTGAATCTATCTCTTTATATTCAAAATTCTTTAAATATTCTTCATTTATAAATTCTAATTCTTTTTCAGTATCTCCATTACCATATAAGAAAATATATGAGTTTGATGGATGATAATATTTCTCATGAAATTCTACAAACTCTTCATAAGTTAAATTTGGTATTTCATCAGGATCCCCTCCTGAAGATAAGGCATAACAAGTGTCTGGGTATATTGTTTGAGGAATCTTTCTATAAAGTATAGAATCTGGAGATGAGTATGCCCCTTTCATCTCATTATAAACAACACCATTATACTTTAATTCATCTTCCTTATTTTCTATATAATAATGCCATCCCTCTTGCATGAATATTTCCTTATGCTTATATATATTTGGATATAATACAGCATCTAAGTAAACATCCATAAGATTCATAAAGTCTTTTTCATTTCTTGATGCTACTGGATATATTGTTTTATCTGGATATGTCATAGCATTTAAGAATGTATTTAAAGACCCTTTTAAAAGCTCTACAAAGGGTTCCTTAGTATTAAATTTTCTAGAACCACATAAAACTGAATGCTCTAAAATATGAGGAACTCCTGTACTATTAGCTGGAGGAGTCCTAAAACCTATTGCAAAGCACTTATTATCATCTTCACTTAGGATTTTTATAAGTTTAGCCTTAGTTTTTTCATGCTCAAACCTTAAACCTACTCCACCTATTTCATTTAAATTTTCTATGTTTAAAAGTTTAAATCCACTATAAATATTGTTCTCTTTAAAATTCATTTTTCACACTCCTATGGAAAGGTATTTTGTTAATATGTTTATTTTAATAATTGTACCATAATTACCCTATATTAAAAAGTTTGCCAGTATAGATTTATTTATTTCCAAATAGCTTTCAATTTATTTAGATTTATTCTTATATTTTGTTTAAGAGAATGTTAATTTCTAAATAAAAAAAGAAATGATATAACTAAATCTATATCATTTCTCTTTTAGCTTAAGATTATTCTTTATGGTTAATTAAATTATATTAAGTTTACTAATATTCCTTTTTAAAATATTGAACTAAAAATTATATATATAATTTTTATAGTATTCCAAAATATCTAGCAATAACATATAAAATTATTGCTCCACCACCTAAAAAGCTAACCTTTGCATTTCTTTGGTTATTAGCCATAACTTTTTCAAATATTCCTCTAGCTATAAGCAAACCTCCAGCTGCTACACCAACCCATTGATTTGTTATAAACCATTCCGGATTAAGGTATGTATAAAAGTATCCGATTACAAGTGGGAAAATAAAACATCCAAAAATACTTCTTATAAATGGAATTTTTCCTTTTACTAATTTCATCTTATGTAATTCTCCTTTACTCTCTTATTACATATTAATTTTATCAACATTTTTAAAAATTTAAAAGCATATATCTCTTATTAAGTTAATATTTACTTTTATTTATTATTTTTTTTAGTTATTCATCATATACATTATTGAATTATGTATTAAAAATAGGAGGAGCTTAATGAAAAGAAAACCAAAAATATTATTAGTGACTTCTTTATCCCTAATAGTATTATTAACCTTATCCATATATGTATCCTTAAACAAAAAGAAAACTTCAGCATTTTCAGAAGCTATAAATTTATTAAATGAACCTGATCAAAAAGAAGATGATGAATTAAAAGTAAAATTTGAAGAAGTACTTCAAGACTTATTTAAAAATAGAAATATAGCCATATTAAACAATGATTTAGAAGAATTAAAGAAATTTTATGATTTAGAAAAAAAGCCTAGTCTTTGGGCATATGAAAGTGAAAGTAAAAAAGTTAAGTATTTAAATAACTGGTCTCAAAAACAAGGAGTTGTATTTAATGAAATAAAATCAAAAACTGAAATAAGAAAGGCTAGAGAAAGAGAAAAGGACTTATACGGAATAATATGTGTTGTTTCAAGTGAATTTACATATTATTATCTTAATGATCCTCTTAAAACTAATACCTTTAGATTAGGTACTTATCACTATTTAAATTTAAAAGATGAGGGAGATAGATATATTATCACTAAAGAATGGTACACTGATCCTTTTGCTGATTCTCTAGATTTAAATAATATAAAATCTGATGAAATTAAATCATATATTTTAAATAGTTCTAGTCCATCTTATTCACCTGATGAAAGAACACAGAAAGCTATAGATTATGCCCACACCTATTGTGGAGCAGCTGCAGATGATGAACTTGGATTTAACTATAATAAAAAATACACAGACTTTAACCCTCAAGGAGGAGACTGTGCAAACTTCGCCTCTCAAATTCTTTTTGAAGGTGGTGGATTTAAGAAAAATTCAGCATGGAACTATTCTGATGGTGAAGGTTCTAAGGCTTGGGTAAATGCTCAAGCATTTAAAAATTACATGGTTAATAGTGGACGTGCTTCCTATATTGCTAAGGGTAAATATTCAGAAATATATAAAGCTGCCTATAACTTAAGACCTGGTGATTTTGTTGCTTATGAAAAAAATGGACGAATAACTCACATTTCAACAGTTACAGGATTAGATAGTAAAGGTTATCCCCTAGTAACTTGCCATAACACAGATAGACTTCTTGTTCCTTTTGATTTAGGTTGGAGCAATGACAATATACGCTTTCACCTAGTAGATGTTTATTATTAATTTGAATATATATAAATAGCTTAAAAGTAAAACTTATAAATATTATGAAGAGAATATCTGAATAAGCTTTAGAATTTAAGCTATTACGTAGAATAATTCGCCTTAAGAAGCGAAGCTGTTTGACCAGCGGGAGTTCTGAGCTTTAGTAAATTATTTGAAGTAATAGCTATAAATTCTTAGCGTAATTCAGTAATTCTCAGAATATATTTATAAGTTTTATATTAAAGTTTTAATACATATCATTTTTAACTATAGTTCTAATCTATATTTTTCTAAGGACTTAACTATTAAATCAGCTATTTTCTGTTGATATAACTTATCTCCTAATAAGGCATCATCTTCCCAATTGCTCATAAATCCCATCTCTAAAATTATTACAGGTCTTTGTGACCAATTAAATCCAGTCATATCTTTTCTTTCAAAAACTCCATTAACTTTTACTCCCCCCTCTTTCAGTGTTTCACATAAAATTTCTCCATATTTCTTACTTTCTTCATATATACCTTTTAACTCCTTTGTTTCAGAAGAAGGAATTAAAATTGAGGCTCCTCTTTTTCCTGAATTATTTGACCCATCACAGTGAAGTTTTATTGAAATATCTGCCTTTGATGTATTTCCTATTTCTGCCCTTTCTCTATTGCTTAAGGTAACCTGATTTTTTTCTCTTGTCATAACTACTTTATAGCCTTCTCTATTTAAAAGCTCTTTTAAGATCATAGCTACTTCTAAGTTTATTTCATATTCCTTATTTTTTGTACCAACTCCAGCTGTTCCTGAAGATACTCTAGGCTTTTTTTGATTAGACCAAGGTGCTATAGATTCAAGCTTGCTATCTCCTTTTTCTTGATGCCCTGCATCAATACATATAGTAACCTCTTCTTTTTCTTTTCCTAAAACTTTCTCTCCCAGTAAAGTAGTACTAACTAAATTTACTAAAAGAAAAATTCCTAATAAAAATATAAATCTCTTTTTCATAATAAAAATCCTTTCTAGTATTTAAATAATAAATAGTATTTCTCTAAATACTAAAAAATATTATTCACTAGTTTTACATATAAATTTTTCATGTTATAATTTTAAAGTCTTAAATTATGTCTAATAAAGAATTTAATATAAATTAAAGGAGATACATATGAAAAAAGTTAATTTTAAGGGAAGTGTAATGTTAAATCCTACTCCAGTAGTTCTTGTTACTTCTAAAAATAAAGAAGATAAAGTAAATGCTTTTACTGTTGGTTGGGTTAGCACAGTTTGCACTAAACCTCCAATGATTGCCATGGGAATAAGACCGGAAAGATTATCCCATGAATATATAAAAGAAAGTGAAGAATGTGTTATAAACTTACCATGTAGAGATATGGTTAAATTTGTTGATTTTTGCGGTGTAAAATCTGGAAGAAAAGTTGATAAAATTAAACACTTTGGATATGCCCTTGATAAAGGAATAGCTATAAGTACTCCTTCTATTGAAAAAGCCCCTGTGGCTTTAGAATGTAAACTTAAATCAATAACACCTTTAGGTACACACGACATGTTTTTATTTGAGGTTCTTAATGTAAAGGTTGATGAAAGTCTTATAGATGAAAAAGGAAAGATTCACTTTAACAAGGCTAATCTATTAGCATATAGTCATGGAGAATATTTTGGTCTTAATTCTAAACCACTAGGTTCTTTTGGTTATTCAATTAAGAAAAAGAAAAAATCAAGATAGTATTCCTAACTAATATTCAAAAAGACACTAGGATAATTTGTGTAAATAAATTTTCCTAGTGTCTTTCTAAAATTCTTATATAAGTTTCTTCATTCTCTTTTTTAAATTTAGTATTATATTTTCATATGTATAATTAAATTTCTTCTTTAGCAGATGTTAAGAATTGAATTTCTTCTAAAACAGAGCTTGCTCTGCTCTCATCAACCATAACCACTAAATAATCTCCACTTTGTATTTCAATAGAACCTTTAGGGATTATTTCATTATTTCCTCTTTTTATTGCAACTAAAAGTGCTGTTTCTGGCCAATTAACATCTTTTATTTCTTTTCCTTCTGCTTCACTACCAAGTTCTACACCAACCTCTAGTAGAGTTTTATTATTAGAAGGTTCTTCTACTTCTGAACCAGCCTTTTCTATCCATCTTTCTAATAAAGATTCATATATTGGTTCACTTTTTAGTAAGTCAGATGTTACATATGAAATTATTACAACTACAGATAAAGCTAGCATATGTTCAAAAGAACCAGTCATCTCTGTAATAAGTATTATACCTGTAATAGGTGCCTTTACTATTGAAGCAAAGTTACCTGCCATGGCTAATATTATAAAATCTATTATATATTGATTTGGAACTCCAAATGCATTACAACTTACTATTCCAACTATATTACCTACTACTGCACCTAAAAGTAATAGTGGGAAGAATATACCACCAGGTGTACCTGCACCAAAACTTATAATAGTTAATAAGAATTTAATCAAAAGCACAGCTAAAAGAAGCTTTATTGGAAAGTTCTTAGTTGCTAAATCCATTATAAGTTCATGTCCACCACCTAGTATTATTGGTGCGAAAATACCTAATATACCTGTTAATAAGAAAGGAATCATTACCTTAACTTCTACAGGAACCTTTTTAAACTTTCCATATAAACTTTGTACTTTTAAAATTCCCTTTGAGAATATTGCACCACCTATACCTAAAAGTACTCCTAATATTATTAATACCCAGTAATATTTCAAAGGTAATACAGGTACATTCTCCATTCCTAAGCTAGGATTCATTCCTAAAAATTGTTTTGAAACAAAATCAGATACTAAGGATGCTGCCATTGCAGAAACTAAAACTAAAGGTGAGAAACTCTTATGTACCTCTTCCAAAGCAAATATTACCCCTGATAAAGGTGCATTAAATGCTGCTGCTAAACCAGCTGAAGCACCTGAGGTTATTAAATATTTTTTCTCTATATTTATTCTTTTTAAGCTATTACTAAATCCTTCTCCTACAGCGGCTCCCATTTGTACTGATGGGCCTTCTCTACCTAAAGATAATCCAGCTCCTAAGGAAATTACTCCTCCTAAGAACTTATAAATTAAAATCTTTAGCCAGTTCATTTTAAGTTTACCAATTAATTCTCCTTCAACTTGAGGAATACCACTTCCTGAAATCATAGGCTCTCTTCTAACCATAAATCCAACAAGTGCTCCTAAAATAGCTAATATAACTAAAACTATAATCATATTAGTTATACTTAATGCTGCCCATGCATAAAGCTTTTTAAAAAGTGGAAATAAGTAATTAACAATAATTCTATTTAGCACCAAAACTAAAGAACATAAAAGTCCTATGGCAGCGCCTTCTAGAACTAATTTAAATCTTAAATCCTTTCTATGTGACAGTACTTTTTTTGTACTCTCATTACTCAAAGATTTCCCCTCCTCACATTTAACATTTTATTAACATATTTATTATACCCTTATGTTTTTACAGATTCAAATTTAATTAAACTTCAATTTTAAATTATTTTTTAAAAAAATCTCCTTGTAAACATTATCCTCTCCTTATAGCAATAGTTTTACATAATTTTATTCCTTTAATATAAAATCTTATTAATCAAAAATATGTAATTTATTAAAAATTTTATACATAGTATTAAAATATGAAGATTATATGAAAGGGTGTGTATACATGAGTCTTTTTACCTTTAAAAAAGGACTTCATTTACCTTATAATAAAGAACTTACTAAGGATAAAAGTATAGAAGTTTTCGAACCTAAAAAAGAATTAATTTTCCCACTTTCTCAACATATAGGAGCACCCTGTGAACCTATAGTAAAAATTGGCCAAAAAGTTTTGGTAAATGAAAAAATAGCTGATTCTTCAGCCTTTGTTTCTGCTCCTATTCACTCTAGTGTATCTGGAACTGTAAAAGATATTAGAGAAATTCAATCTATGAATGGATCTAATGTAAAGGCAATAATCATAGAAAATGATTCTAAATATGAAAAATCTCCAAGGGAAAATCCTAAGTATTCTAGTGAACTTTCTCTAAAAGATGTGGTTAATCTAGTAAAGGACTATGGCATAGTTGGTCTTGGTGGAGCTACCTTTCCTTGTCATGTAAAACTTAATGTTCCAGAGGATAAAGAGATTGAATATATAATTATAAATGCAGCTGAATGTGAACCTTATTTAACCTGTGATCATAGGGTTATGCTAGAATATACGAAAGAAATAGTTGGTGGCTTAAAAATCCTTTTAGAACTTTTTCCTAAGGCATTAATCTACATAGGTATAGAAGACAATAAATTAAACGCCATAGATAAGTTTAAAAGTATTTTAGGAGAAGAAGCTAGAATTAAGGTAATGCCATTAAAAACTAAATATCCTCAAGGCTCTGAAAAGCACTTAATTTATGCTTTAACTAAACTTCAAGTTCCCTCTGGAAAACTTCCTTTAGATGTGGGATGTATTGTTCATAATGTATCTACCATATATCAATTATATAATAGTTTAATAAATGGATTACCTTTAACAGAAAGAGTTGTAACAGTAACTGGTGATACTATAAGATTCCCTAAAAACGTAAGAGTTAAAATTGGAACACCAGTAAAGGATATAATTGAATTTTGTGGTGGATTTATAAATAAGCCAAGTAAAATAATATTAGGTGGGCCAATGATGGGAGTTGCTATAAATTCTTTAGATCTACCTATTACAAAAGGTACCTCTGGTATTCTATGTTTATCTAAAGTTGATACTTCTCCTAAAAGCCATTGCATAAGATGTGGGAAATGTTTAAATTCATGTCCAATGAATTTAATTCCTCAAAAATTAAATGAGCTGGCTTTAAAAAATAAATTAGATGAATTTGAATTCCTTGGTGGAATGGATTGTTTAGAATGTGGTTGCTGTACATTTTCCTGTCTTGCAAAAATTTCTATAGTAAATAATATTAGAAATGCTAAGAAATCTCTTAGAAATAAATCTAAAAATTAAAGGGGTGAAAAAAAATGGTTGATACAAAACAAGAATCTATGGAATCCTTAATATTAAACCACATAAATGACGAGAATCTTTTAGTTGATTCATCTCCTCACATAAAAGATAAATTATCAACACAGATCATAATGAGAGATGTTTTAATAGCTCTCATTCCAACCTCTTTAGTTGGTGTATTAGTATTTGGATTAAGAGCAATTTTTATAATTGGAACCTGTGCAATCTCAGCTGTAATTTCTGAATACGCCTTTCAAAAAATAACAAAAAAAGAAATCACCATAAAGGATTTAAGTGCTATTGTTACAGGAGTTTTACTTGCTTTAAATCTACCTATTAATACTCCTCTCTGGGTGGCATGTATTGGCTCAATTGTTGCCATAGTATTAGTAAAACAAATTTTTGGTGGTATAGGATGTAATTTTATGAATCCAGCCTTAGCAGCTAGGGCTTTTCTACTAGCAGCTTGGCCTGAAAGCATTAGTATATTTACATTAGATGGAATTACTACAGCTACCCCATTAGCTTTACTAAAAAATGGACAAGGAAATCTTCCTCCTTTAAGCAATGCTTTTCTTGGAAACATTGCAGGATGTATAGGAGAGGTTTCTGCCCTAGCTATATTAATTGGTGCTTTATACTTGCTTTATAGAAAAGTAATAACATGGCATATTCCCCTTGTTTATATTGGTACAGTTTTAATATTAACTACTGTTATAGGTAGAAATGGCTTTTTAAGTGGAAATGGAATTTATGAAATCTTTACAGGTGGATTATTTTTAGGAGCCTTTTTCATGGCAACTGATTATGTAACTTCTCCACTAACAAAGAAAGGACAAATTATATTTGCCTTTGGCTGTGGACTTATAACTACTTTAATAAGAATATTTGGTGGTTATCCTGAAGGGGTGTCATACTCAATTCTTCTTATGAATTTACTTGTACCTGTTATTGATTATTATATTAAGCCTAAAGCTTTTGGTAATGAAAAATAATTTTTAAATTTGTATATAACTTAATATATTTGACAATAATACTAACTGTAGGGTTATTTAATCTATACAGCTGTTCCTATATAATATTTCTCTACTTTAGAGAGTTACTTTAAAACCATATTCTAAAATGTACGCGTTATTATTTTAGGGTTTTAAATTTCTCTAAACTCATTTTTCGTTATGGCTAATCTGCTATAACCTCTTATTCATTAAGATAGCTCAGAATTATTCTAGAATACTTTCTGAGCTATTACGTTTATTTTATATTAACTTTACATATAACTTTAAGAGCTATTAATAAATCCTAAAATTATTATTTTCTATTTAAGCTTTCAACTTCAAATTCTTGAAATCTATATTTCTGTCCTGTAGGATTTTCTTTTTCCTCTGGAACTTCCTCTAAAAACATATCATAAGGTCTTACAAATTGGCCACAATCTCCATATAGAGCTCTATATAATACCATTTTTTCTCCACTTTCTGAATGAGTAACTACTCCCTCTACTAAGTAAAGATCACCTTTAAAATGTCTAAATATTTTTCCTATACTTTTTTCAATATTTCTATCCATAATAACTCCTCCTAAAAAACAAAAGGGTTTGTATCAAAATTTAGTAATAAAACTTATTTTGAAACATTCCCTTTTATTTTATATTTAGTTTCTTTAAAATACAATAAATAAGCTTATATAAAACTAATTATTCAAATATGAAAGTTTCCATTTCATCAATAGCCTTATTTACTAAAGCTTCTATGTCAAGCTTTCTTTCTGCTATTATCATGTCCTTAACTCTAGGCTTAGTCTTTGGATGTTTTGGTACAAATATTGTACAACAATCTTCATATGGAAGTATTGATGTCTCATAAGTATCTATATCTCTTGCAATATCCATTATATCTTCTTTATCCATGGCTATTAGGGGTCTAAACACTGGTCTATCAGAAACATCATTACTTACCATAAGTCCTTCCATAGTCTGAGATGCCACTTGCCCTATACTTTCTCCAGTAGTTATTGACTGTATTTTTTTTCTTTCAGAAAGTTCACAAGCAACTCTCATCATGAATCTTCTCATTATTATTGTTAATTCATCTTCCCTACACTTCTCTATGATATCCATTTGTATTTCTGTAAAAGGAACCACATAAAGAGTTATTTTTTCTGTGTATCTCCCTACTATTTTTGCTAATTCCTTAACCTTATCCTTGGCTCTTTCTGAAGTGTATGGATGAGAATGGTAATATACACAATGAGTTTCCACTCCTCTTCTAGCCATTAAGTAAGCTGCTACTGGTGAATCAATTCCTCCTGATAACATAACCATAGTACTTCCGTTCATTCCATATGGTAAGCCTCCTACAGCCTTTATTTTATCTTTATCAGTAAATACATAAGCATTTTCTCTTATTTCTACATAAAGCTTACACTCTGGATTATGTATATCAACTTCTATTTCATCCTTAAGTTCTGAAAGAATATATCCTCCAATCTCTCTTGAAACCTCCATAGAGTTCATTGGAAATTTTTTATTAGCTCTGTTTGTCTCTACCTTGAAACTCTTAGCATTACTTTCCTTAATTTTCTTTAATCCCTCTTCTTTTATTGAATCAAAGGATCCTTCCACCTGAGTAACTAAACAAAGTTCTTTAACTCCAAAAACTTTTTTTACTCTTTCAATAACTCCATCTAAATCTTCTGATTTTATGAACCATCTATTTTGATCTGTTATAAATTCATGCTCTATATCTTTTAACTTCTTTCTTATATTTTCTTTTAACTTTCTCTCAAACTTATTTTTATTAAGCCCCTTTAAAAATATTTCTGAGGCATATTTTACCAAAATTAAATTATTCATATTTTTATTCTCCTTAAAAATTTTAAAGCTTTTTCTAATGAAGCTATTGTGTAATCAACTTCTTCTAAAGTGTTATATCTAGAAAAGCTAAATCTTATAGCTCCTTGAATGCACTTTGGTTCTAATCCCATGGCATTTAATACATAACTTCCCTTGGCTACGGCCGTTTTTGAAGAACAGGCTGAACCTGTTGAAACAAATATATTATCCTCCTCTAACATGTGAAGTAAAACCTCTGATCTAGTTCCTAAAAAAGAAACATTTAATATATAAGGACTATATTCTTCACTACTAGGGCTATTTATTACTACATTTTCTATTTTAGAAAGTTTTTCTATAAAATACTCCTTAAGATTTTTTACATGATTATAAGAATCTTCTAAGTAATCATAGGCAATATCCATAGCTTTTACCATGCCCATATACGAAGGAGTATTTTCTGTTCCTGCCCTTAATCCTCTTTGTTGTTCTCCACCAGTTATTAAGGATTTTAAATTTAATCCCTTTCTCATATACATGAATCCAACACCCTTTGGTCCATGAAACTTATGAGCTGAAACAGAATAAAAATCTATGTTACATGCCTTAACATCAATTTCAAATTTTCCAAAACCCTGTACTCCATCTACATGAAATTTTGCTCTTTTACTTTTTTCTTTAATTAATCTTCCTATTTCCTTAATCCTTTGTATACTTCCTACTTCATTGTTAACCTGCATTATAGATACTAAAACCGTATTTTTATTTATTGCTTCTTCTAATTCTTTTAAATCTATAAATCCTTTATTATTAACCTTCAAATACGTTACACTTACACCTTGCTTTTCTAATTCCCTATAAGTATTTAAAACACTAGAATGTTCAAAGGTTGTAGTTATAATATGATTATTTTCTCCAACTAATCCTTTAATAATCATATTATTGCTTTCACTTCCTCCTGAAGTAAAGATTATTTCTTCCTTAGAAGCATTTATTTTTTTTGCAATACTTTCTTGAAGCTCTTCAATCTTTCTTTGCATCTTTACCCCTAATTTATGTAAAGATGATGGATTACCCCAAAATTCATTCATAGCATAATAAACTTCATCTCTAACTTCCTTTAAAGGCTTAGTAGTAGCACTATTATCAAAATAAACTTCCATATTCACCCTCCTTATACTTATATAATTTCTATTAAATCATTATATATACACATTTCTTATATCATATTAATTATTAAACCATAATAATTATCCTTATCAAAAACATTTTCTACCAAATAAATAAATTTCAAAAAAAATTCCTAACTTAGATTATTCTAAGTTAGGAATTTTTCTATTCCATGGCAACAAATTCTACTTTTTCAACACCATGAACTAATTCTATTTCATTTAACATTTCCTTTATATCACACTTCATAGTTGATATGTCTATTGTGAAACTTACATGAGCTAAACCATGTATAGGCAGCCCTTGATCTATTGTAAGTATATTTCCCCCAACATCTGATAATATATTTAAAACGGATGATAAAACTCCCTTTTCATGAGTAACAACCATATTAAATATAACTTTTCTACCTTGAAGGGTTTCTGCAAATTCAAATATATAGTCTTTATACTTATAATAAACACTTCTACTAATACCAGCTTGCTTTGCAGCTTCTGTTATCTCTTTAACTTTTCCTTCTTTTAAAAGTCTTTTAGCATTTATTACCTTTTCAAAAACTTCTGGTAACACTCTTTTATCTATAACTAATAAATTTCCTTCCATTGGAACATTCACCTCTTTACATCTATAAAATATCCAAAATCCAAGTAAAATAACAGCCCTCTTTTATTTGCCACTTATTAAAATACCACCTATAATTAATATTTTCAATAAAAAACATCATTTATAGATTAAATTTAAAAATACTTTAACACTAAAATAAAAGTATTAATTAAAATATTTTAATTGTATTTATTTAATATAATTACATATAATTTTTAAATACTCTATATATGATAAAATCAAGGTTTTAAGCTTTAATCATATACACACCTCAAGTATATCATCATGTTTTTCAAAATACAACTGTTCTCTAATAAAAGACACATTAAATTAATAAAGAGGATATATCAAAAGATATATCCTCTTATTAATTCCTTATTAAAGCACTATTTCAAAAGTTTTTATTTGTTTCTTTGAAATAATTCCATTAATAGCATTTTCTTTTACTTCTAGTTTTTCTATAAGTTCTTCATTTAAGTTAACTTCATTTATTTCTTTAACATCTCTATTAACTTTTATTTGGAAGTTTTCTTCCTTATCAGAAATATTAAATATTCTTACTATTATAGAATCACTATCTTCAGCTTTCTTAAAGGCTGATAAAACTACATTTTCTCCCTTAATTGAAACTAAAGAATCCTCTGCTTTGAAATCTCCTTGAAGTGCTAACATTGGAGTATTTAAGTTATATGCTTCTTCGTAAGCTCTTTCTCCAGTATAATCTCCTTCATGAGCTATTATTGAATATTCAGCAACATTCTTTCCTAAACATTGGGCCTCTGGTGTTGGGAATACTCCCCAATCTCCTAACTCTCCAACAGATCTTAATATTGTTAAAGCTATAGTATTTTCACCATCTCTTAATACCTCATATTCAGGTAATCCCATGTTAGCAATCATAAGTCCAACTTTTCCGTCATTTACATCAACAAAGTTTGTTTGTTTTTGACAGTTAGATGGATTTTGCCATCCTTCCCATGGAGTTGTTTCTCTTTCTATAACATCAAAATGTCCCTCTGCAAAATGAGTGCTTGCTTCTATTCCAGTTGGGAATAATGCTCTTACTCTATGATCCTTTGCAGTATTTTCTATTTCAACTTTAATATCAATTCTCTTAGAAACTTCACTTAATACTATAGTAGAAACTAACTTAATTTCAGTCATTTCTTCTACTCTTCTGCTTTCTTTCTTAATAGCTTTTACTGGTACTTCTAAAGTATTCTTAACTTCTATTACTTTTTCTACTTCATTATCTTTTAATACATTAATACAAGCCTTATTTCCTAAAGTATTTACTACTAAATCTTTCTCTGGAGCTCTAAAGATGTATTCATCTCCTATATCTCCACAATCTTCAAAGACATTTAAATTCTTATACTCTTTATTTGTTCCTTTATGAATTAAATCAAATGTACCATTTTCATTGAACTTTAATGAGAAGAATTTATTTTCAAAAGTTAAATCTTGAGAAACTTCTTTTTCTTCTATCTTTTCACATGGAACTATTTTAAATGATTTTAATCCTAAAGCTTTTATATTATTAGCTAAGAATTTAACCTTAAATCTATTTACATACTCAGGTTGTCTAAATCTATTATTTGGAAGAGTATATTTAAATGTTTCGCCTAAGGCTTCAACTACTGATGGAACTTCCTCTCCATTTTCTGTAACAACCTTGAAGTTTTCTATGGCTGATTCTTTATTTACATCAACTGTAGCCTCTACTACTTCACTTCTATCCCATCCTAATGTATTAAATACAACAATGCTTTCTCTATCAGTAGTAGTTCCATTTACTAGATTTAACATATGCTCAGTACTTCTATCTATCATTTCTTCTGATATTTGCATACTAGATTTAAATCTTGTTACCATATCTTGATGAACTTCATCAATACTACATCCACAAATTGAATCATGAGGATGGTTTTGAATTAAATATTTCCATGATTGAAGTATGAAATCACTTTCATATTTCTTTCCTTCTAGTGAAGCCATAACTCCTAAAGGTTCAACATATCTTTCTAAAAGAACTTGAGACTTATTATTCATTTGCTTTAAGTAAAGTCTTGATGAAGCTGTGTTACATAGAGTCCACCAGCCATCTGTATATTGACCATTTAATTCTCCTGTAACTTCTTTTAAATCTTTAACTTCTTTCTTAACATCTTCTATATAATCAACTAAATTACTATGAACTAATTCAAAATCAACATCTTCTTTTACATTATCTATTATGTCACCAACATTTGTTTGAACTGGCTGATGATCACATCCATTCATTAATAATATCTGATTTGTTGTAGCATACATATCTGCTTTATTAACCCTATCATTTAAAAATTCAATAGCTTCTTTTTTACCTGCTGGAATTTCATTACCATTGCTATACCAGTTAGCCATAAGTATTCCTAAAACTTCTGATCCATCTGGTGATTTCCATAATACCTCTGAGTTATATTCATTTTCTCCTGCTTCTTCAACCTTTTGGTTATCAAAAGCTATTGGAGTTATTCCTCTACCGAATACTGCATTATCTATTCCAAATCCTCTTAGTATTTGAGGTGCTTGAGATATATTCCCAAAAGAATCTGGGAAATAACCTATTTTTACTGGGTTTCCAAATCTTCTTGCAAATCTCATTCCTAAAAGCATATTTCTTACATTTGCTTCTGCACTTATTAAATATTCATCTTGAAGAACATACCATGGTCCTACATGAAGTCTTCCCTCTTCTATAAGTTTCTTTAATCTATCAAACATATATGGCTTTATTTCTAAATAATCATCTAGAGCTATAGTTTGTCCATCTAAATGGAAATATTTAAAATGCTCATTATTCTCTAAGGTATCTATTAATGAATCCATAAAATCTACTAATTTAACTCTATGTTTTTGAAATGGTATATACCATTCTCTATCCCAATGACTGTGGGAAACTACATGTACTTTTTTCATACCTAACCTCTCCTTATCTAAAGTTCATTAACCTATACCTAGATTATATACGTTTACAAAGCATTCATTCAATTTTCAATCTTATATGTTTAGTGGACTTTTTATAGATTATTTAATTTTAATATCACTTTTTATTAGTGAATAAACACATATATTAATATATTCACCTTTACTCTTGTTATAATAATGCTCTCTTAAAATTCCATCCCTATGAAATCCTAACTTCTCTGATAGTTTAATTGATGAAATATTATTACTATCAATCATGGCTATAATTCTATTCATATCTAAAGTTTCAAATGCAAAGTTTTCTATAGCCTTAATACACTCTGAAGCAACTCCCTTGCTCCAAAAATTCTTTTCTATAGTGTAACCAATCTCAGTATTATTAGAATAAAAATCTATATTATAAAGACCTATATCTCCAATAAATGCTTTACTTTCTTTATTTATTATAGCCCACCTTATTCCCTTTTTCTCCTTGTACATTAACTTAACCTTTTTAAAATAAAATTCAACTTGTTTTTCAGGATCATAAACTTCTGTTCCTGAATATTTCATTATATCCTCATCTGAAAATAAACTAATGAAATGATTCTTATGCTTTTCTTCTATTTCTTTAAGTATAAATCTTTCAGTCTCAATAATAGGAAATTCTAAAAAAACTTTCTCTCTCTTATTTTCACCCATAATTATATCCCCTTATTATACTATTATTCTTTTATACTCTATTTCAAATTACAAATAGCTCTTATATATTCTGTAGTTGTTCCACAGCATCCTCCTATTATATTAACTCCCTTTTCAAGGGCTCTTTTAGATAAATTTTTAAATTCTTCTGGAGTCTGCTCATATATAAGTTCTTCCCCTACTTTTTTTGGTATTCCTAAATTAGCCTTTATCATTATAGGAAGATTTGTATTTTTTTTAAGTATATCTAAGGCCATTAGTATTTCTTCGTACCCTGTACAATTTATTCCTAAAGAATCTACTCCTAAAGGCTCTAAAGTTGAAACAATATTTTTTATAAAATTAGGAATATCCTTTTTCCCAGCTAAAGTAAATGAACATATAACCGGCTTATCTGTTAAAGTTTTTGCTTTTTTAAATGCAAATTCACCTTCCTTTAAACTTCCTAAGGTTTCAAAAATAACTAAATCAAATTTATCTTTTGAAGCATTAATTATTCTTTCAGTATTTTCATAAACAATTTCTTTAAAAGAAGAATCATTTTCTTCTATATAATATGAAAGAGGTCCTATATCTAAAGCAACTAAACCTCCATCTCCACATGCTTTTTTAGCAATATGAATTCCTGACCCCACAACTTCCTCTAAATTATAATTATTCCTTTTTGCATTTATAATATTACACATAAATGTATTTGAAAGTATTAAGTTAGCTCCAGCATCTATATACTCTCTATGAATTTTTTCTATTAATTCAGGCTTTTTAATATTTAAAAGTTCTGATGGAGTATCTTTTAAATTTACTCCTAATTCCATTATTCTAGTTCCCATAGCTCCATCTGCTATTATTACTCCATTCTTCAAATCTAACTTTTTCATCTTAATGTATTCTCCAATCAAAGTAATTTATATTCTAAAATAAGTTATTCTGCTTTATTTTTTATTTAAATTATCTAAAACAAAACATTCCTCTATTTTTGTAAATTATATTCTATAAAAAAGAAATAGTAAATATCAACACTTTTTTATTATTACTCTCTACAAAATAAATTCCATATTTGATATTTTTTAAAAACTGTTATAATATTACTTAGTACTAGTAATATTAAAGGGGCGAAATATATGTTTAGATCTATATATTGGTATGGAAAAGGATATGCCTGGACATTAATAAAATCCTTATCTGATATAAAAAAAATAAATAAAATGGAAGAGGAAGGTAAGCTTGAGGAAAGAGATGAATACATATATCAATGCAGTAGAAGAATAGCTCATACTTTTCTTAAGGATGCTGGAATAGAAGTTAATGTTGAAGGTTTAGAGAATATTCCTGATGGACCTGTTCTTTTCGTTTGTAACCATCAAAGTAATATGGATATTCCTGTAATTATGTACTCTATTGATATACCAAAGGGATTTATAGCAAAAAAAGAACTTGAAAAAATGCCTATATTAAAAGATTGGATAATACTTTCAAAGGCCATATTTATTGACAGAGAACATCCTAAAAAAGCTATGGCAGGTATTTTACAAGGAATTAAACAATTAAAAGAAGGATATTCAATGGTTGTTTTCCCAGAGGGAACAAGAAGTCAATGTAGTAAAATGGGAGAATTCAAAGCTGGTAGTTTTAAATTAGCTACTAAACCAAAGGTTCCTATAGTTCCACTTACAATTGATGGAACATATAAAATAATGGAAGGAAATCATTATTTCATAAAACCTGGTAAAGTAAATCTTTATATTCATCCACCAGTTTATACTGATAAACTTACAAAGGAAGAAATTACAGAGCTTCCTGAAAAAGTTGAAAATATAGTTAGAAGTAAACTTCCTAATGAAGGAAGATAAAAAAATCCATGAGTAAAATTTACTCATGGATTTTTATTTATATTAATTCAAAATAGTTCCTTCTAATTCTGCACTCTCTTCACTTAAAGCTTTTTCCCTAAAGAATTCCTCTGTTTCTTCTATTACTACTTTTCTTAATCCAATAATACCTACAAGGTTTGGAATTGCCATTAATCCATTAACAATATCTGCAATTATGAATATTAATGTTAATGGTAAGAATGATCCTATAGCAACTAAAATTATATATAAAATTCTATATGGTTTTATAGCTTTTATTCCAAATAAATACTCAATGCATCTTTCTCCATAATAGTTCCATCCTAATATTGTAGTAAACGCAAAAAACATAAGTCCTATATTAACTATATATGTTCCTATATTACTTATAGGAAGTCCTATTTCAAAGGCCTGTGTTGTAAGTGCTGCTCCTTCTAAACTTCCACTATAAGCACCAGTAAGAATTATTACTATACCTGTCATTGTACAAATAAGAATTGTATCAAAGAATGTACCTGTCATTGAAATAAGTCCTTGCTTAACTGGAGACTTAGTCTTAGCTGCAGCTGCTGCTATTGGAGCACTTCCAAGACCAGCTTCATTAGAAAAAACCCCTCTAGCTATTCCACTTTTCATTACAGTTATTATGCTAACTCCTACAGCTCCGCCTAAAGCAGCCTTAGGATTAAAGGCACTTTCAATAATTATTGATACTGCATGTGGAACCTTATCTAGATTAAAAGCTATAACAATTAAAACTCCTAATATATAAAGTCCTGCCATTAAAGGAACTACCTTTTCTGATACACTAGATATTCTTTTTATTCCACCTAAAATTACTAAAGCCACTAATAAAGTTACTACTCCTGCTGTAACAATTGTAGGAACATTAAATGTAATACTTGCTGCATCAGTTATGGACTTAACTTGTCCAAAAGTTCCTATTCCTAATAAGGCTACACCAATTCCAAAGAAAGCAAAAATATTAGCTAACCAATTTAAACCAAGTCCATTTTTTATATAGTACATTGGTCCACCAGCCATTTGACCATTTTCGTCTACAACCCTATACTTTATAGCAAGTACACCTTCTGCATATTTAGTTGCCATTCCAAAGAAAGCAGCTACCCACATCCAAAATAATGCTCCTGGTCCTCCTGCCTTTATAGCAGTGGCAACCCCAACTATGTTTCCAGTACCTATAGTAGCTGAAAGAGCTGTACATAAGGCTCCAAAACTTGAAACATCTCCTTCTGCATCCTCACAAGAAGATTCCTCATCTTTTTTAAATACATACTTTAAGGCTAATGGTAATTTTAAAATTTGTAATAATTTCAATCTTATAGTCAGGTATATTCCTGTTCCTACAAGCAGCATAAGAAGTGGCACTCCCCATACTAAATTGTCGATTTGATTTAATAAGTTTTCCATAAAAAAAATCCTCCTTAAATTTAAATTTGCGGAGGAGAATAAGGATACTTAAAAAATTTAAGTAACTAACCTTATCCTCTGTCCTTTTACCTGAGAGTTTCAGTCAAAAAATTTGACCTTGCTCCTTCGGTGCTCTTTTTCAAGAGTCTCTCCAGAGGCTCGTCCAGTAACGGTCCTAATACCTGAAAGATTTCCCTCTTCGGTGGATATTTAAAATATCACTCTCCCATTACCTTCATCCGAACATATTGAATTTTAATTTATAATAGACATTATATAAGTAATTATTATAAAAATCAAATACTTATTTTCCCAAAACATATAATTTTTCATAATTTTTATTAGTTTTATCATTAATTTTAATTATAAAATCATTTATTGAATCTAAGATTTTTTTCTTATCTTCTAAAGTCTTTTTCCCTCTTCCAACTCTATCACAATAAGTCAATAAGGCTATATCATGAAGATCTGACTTTTTAACCATATCTTCTGGTTTTACAAAGGGTAAATTTTTATCTATGTAAAGATAAGACATATGATATCTAACCAAATTACTTACTTCACTTATAAATTCCTCTTCATCTGTAATCTTTTCTAATATTTCTTTTGAAAGTTTCGCTCCTATCCTATCATGATCGTAAGCAGTCCATCTTCCCTTTCTCATTTTAGTAGTATCTCTCTTTCCAATATCATGAAGTAAAGCTGCCCACATAAATTCTCTTTTATTATTAGCAAGATCTCTTAAACTGGCTGCTTCATCTAAAACTTGCATTGTATGAATCCATACATTTCCTTCTGGATGGTGTTTTTTCTCCTGCTTAACCTCTTCTAAATCCCTTAGTATTTCTAAAAAAGATCCTTCTAAAAGTTTCTTTTCTTTTAAATAATTTAAAAATTTTGATGGATTCTTATCTTCTAAAATATGCTTTTCTAAAATTTCAAATAATTTTTTATCCTTCATATATAAACTCCTAAACTTTTAATAATTAAAATTTATTTTTAATTTAACTTAATTATATTTTACCACCAATAATTTAAATTCATTCTTTTATTAATTGTCAGAAAATTACTACTTTATGTTTTTAATCCCTGTAAGTAAGCCATTCTACCTTTTATGGCATTTATAAATTTGCACAAAATTTCCTTTTTATATTGAATTCCTTAAAAAGTTAATGTTAAAATATCACTGTCGGTATTCTATATTAGAAGCTGAACTATTTTGTACGGTTAAAAATTTAACAACCGAATTATATCCCATTGGGAATAAGAACGGAGGAGAGTCAATGAATGCAGTCTATCAAACTAGACAAAAAACAAGAAAACTAGTAGTTATTGGTATGCTATCTGGTATATCAATATTTCTAGGATTAACAGGATTAGGATTTATAAATATTCCACCTGTTAAGGCTACTATTATGCATATTCCTGTTATAATAGGAGCTATTATTGAGGGTCCTATTGTAGGAGGATTAATAGGACTAGTTTTTGGATTATTTTCTATGTATCAAGCTTTTACGGCGCCAATGCCAACTAGCTTTATGTTCTGGAATCCTATTATAGCTTTAGTTCCTAGAATTCTTATAGGTGTAGTAAGTTACTATGTATATGCATCTATGATTAAAGGATCTAAAAAGAATTTAAAAGCTACATCAATTATAAGTTCTCTTATTCTTGGAGTTCTTCTATTTGTAAGTTCTGAAGCTTTAACAAATTCTTTAACTATATCAGCTATAATCGGTGTTTTATTCTTTTTAGCAAGTATGATTATCATGTTTAAATTTAAACATAAAAATAAAGAAGAAGCTTTATCTATAGGTACAGCTTCCGTACTTGGAACCCTAGTAAACACTATAGGTGTACTTGGCTTAACATATGTTTTTTATTTAGAAAGATATGCTTCTGCTCTAGGAATATCTGAACATGCTGCAAAATTAACTTTAGCAGGAATAGGAGTTACAAATGGAATTCCTGAGGCATTTATATCAGCCTTAATATCAATTCCTGTTATATTAGGAGTTAGAAAAATTTTAAGATAAATTAAGATTATAAATATATTTTAGCGTATAACTTACTTAAAGTTATACGCTAAAACTTTATACAGTTATTAGTAAAGGTTTAAATTTTATTAAACTTCATATAATTTTAAACTCTGTAAATTATCACTTATGTAAAATAAAGTCTTATTCTTAATAATATAACATTTAAATCATAAAAATAAGTTAATCGAGGTGTATATTATAATGTTTGAAATAAAGATTACAGATATAGATGGTTTTAAACTAGGCCACGCTCAAGACTTTGAAGGTGCTACAGGATGTACAGTATTACTATGTGAAGAAGGTGCTTCTGGAGGAGTTGATGTTCGCGGTGGTGCTCCTGGAACTAGAGAAACTGATTTATTAAATCCTATGGAAATGGTTGATAAAGTTCATGCTGTAGTATTATCTGGTGGCTCTGCCTTTGGACTTGATTCCTGCTCAGGGGTTATGGAATATCTAGAAAACAAAAATGTTGGATTTGACGTAGGAGTGGCTAAAGTTCCTATAGTATGTGGTGCTGTTTTATTTGACTTAGCCTGTGGTAATCCTAAAGTAAGACCTAATAAGGAAATGGGCTTAGAAGCCTGTAAAAATTCTGAAACCTATCTTGACTCAAAAAACGGAAATATAGGTTGTGGAACAGGTGCCACAGTAGGTAAAGCCTTAAATCAAAAACTTGCTATGAAAGGTGGTTTTGGAAGCTATGCAGTGCAAGTTGGAGATTTAAAGGTAGGAGCTATTGTAGGAGTTAATAGCCTAGGTGATATTGTTGATCCTAATAATAACAATAAAATAATAGCTGGTGGATTAAGCCAAGATAGGAATTCCTTTATAAACATAGAAGAAAGCTTATTAGCTAATTATTCTAATCCTAAAAATGTTTTTAAAGGAAATACTACTATTGGGTGCATAGTGACTAATGGTGATTTTAATAAAGCTCAAGCTAATAAAATTGCATCTATGGCTCAAAATGGTTTTGGAAGAACCATTCGCCCTGCTCACACTATGTTTGATGGTGATACAATATTTACTCTTTCATCAAATAAAGTTAAGGCAGATATAAATGTAGTTGGTCTTTTAGCTGCTCAAGTTATGGAGAAAGCTATTATAAAGGCTGTTAAAGAAGCTGATTCTTCATATGGATTCTTATCACATAAAGATTTAAAATTTAATGTATAAATTAAAAACCTCAAGCAGATACTAATTCTGTTTGAGCTTTTTTCAAAATTATATTAAGTTTTGTTTTTATAAACTAAATTAATTATATTTAGAATTTTGTACCATAATATGTTTTTTAAACCTATTATGGATATAAGTTTATAGATTATTAAATTCAATTCTGCACATCATAATAATGAAAGGAAAAGAACACTTAACCTTTCAAAAAATCTAATTAAACTTAAAGGAGGAATTCAAAATGGCACAATTAGTTCCAGAAGCAAAAAACGGATTAGCAAAATTCAAAAATGAGGTAGCAAATGAAATGGGAGTACCATTCTCAGATTATAACGGAGACCTTAGCTCAAGACAATGTGGAAGCGTTGGTGGAGAAATGGTTAAAAGAATGGTAGAAAAATACGAACAATCAATGAAATAATAACACAAAATAAGAGGTAAGAATTTTCTTACCTCTTATTTTTTACTTTAAGAAACTTTTTTAAGCATAAAGTTTCTCCAATTTCCATCCTGTATTAATATACTGTTATTTTCAAAGTCATCTTTATCATTCATTGCATAATAATAAACATAACACTTTTCAGAAGATTTCTTTCCTAAAATTTCAACATCCATCTCAATTCTATTATATTCATTACTTTTATTATTGACTCCTAAGTATCCTTCCATAATATCCATAGCATTTATAACATTTTCATAATCAAGAATAGTCATAACTTCTCCATATACAAACCCATTCCCTTCAATTAAAGCAGGATATCCCTTTTTAGGCATATGATATAAAGTTCCTTTTACTCTTCCTAATTCACTTTTTATAACTTTCCCTTTTAAGTATTTTTCATAATTAAAAAATCCTGTTCTTAAACTTCCATAAACGAAGATTTTTCTTTTTATCCTTGGCTCTAACATTAGCAAACAGCTCCTCCTACAGTTTTAATATCATTATTATTTAAAACTATAGCCTTTATACTAAGCTCTAATCCTTTTGCTATATCATTAATAGACATAGAAGGTGTATTAGGTTTATTTACAACTTGTGCTGGAATATAAGGTACATGTATAAATCCAGCTCTTATATTTTTATACTTTTTATTTACTAAGTATAAAACTCCATACATAACATGGTTACAAACAAAAGTTCCAGCTGTATTAGAAACTGATGCAGGTATTCCATTATCAACCATTTCCTTAACCATTGCTTTTATAGGTAAATTGCTAAAGTATGCACTTTCTCCATCTTCATATATAGTAATATCTATTGGTTGATTTCCTTCATTATCCTCTATTCTCGCATCATCTATATTTATAGCTACTCTTTCTGGAGTTACACCAAATCTTCCTCCAGCTTGTCCTATAGAAATAACTACATCTGGATTAATTTCCTCTATTTTCTCTTCTATTCTTTCAAGAGATTTTCTAAAAACTGTAGGTATTTCTAATTTAATAACCTCAGCTCCCTCTATATTTTCTGGTATCATTTTAACAGCTTCTAAGGCTGGATTTATACTTTCTCCTCCAAATGGATCAAATCCTGTAATTAATACTTTCATTCTCATACACTCCTTACTTTCTAATACCTAGTTAATTAAAATGCTAAGAAATACATTAAAGCTATATGTATAACTAATAAAATTATAGCAAATAAACTTTGACATTTCATAACCACATTCTTATCTTTTGTCTCTAATAAGGCTGCTGGCATAATATTAAAGTTTGCTGCCATTGGCGTTAATAATGTTCCACAATATCCTGCAGTTAATGCTAAAGCTCCTGCTATGGCTACATTAGCTCCTTGAGCAAATACAAATGGTAATCCTATTCCAACAGTTATAACTGAGAATGCTGCAAATGCATTTCCCATTATCATAGTAAATACAGCCATACCTACACAGTAAGCTATTACGCCTGCTAATATATTTCCTTCTGGAATAAAATTAGATATACCTGATGATATAACATCTCCTACTCCTGCTGCAGTAAATACTGTTCCTAAAGCCGCTAAAAGCTGAGGTAATATACTTGTAGATCCAACTGATTGAACCATCCTATTACTATCCTCTACTAAATGCTTTGGTTTAGCCTTTAATACTAAGAAAGTTGTTATTACAGCTGCAACAGAAGCTATCCCTATGGCAACGGTTCCTGACAAACTTGTAAACTGTGCAATAACTAAAGATCCAACTGCTATTACAATTGAAGGTAAAAAAATCTTATTCTTTAGTTTTTTAGCTTGCATTTCTGCAAAATCTACATTAGGTATCTTTAGGTTTCCTATATTTACTTGTTTACTTGCAGTTAATACTCCTATAACTAAAAGTAAAGCCCCTACTACTACAGGTGGAATAGCTGCCCCAGCTATAAATATAATTGCTAATATGGTCCAAAAGATTGCTGTTCCTATTCTAGTTTTATGTTCTTTGTCTTTTAATGTATCAATTGCAGTATTTAACATTAAAAGTCCTACTATTATATAAAAGATTTCAAGCAATATATTAGAAATCATTTGCATATTCATTAATTATCACCCCTATTTTATCTCTTCTTTGTTCTTTGATAGGTTTCTACTTAGCCTTTTATCTAACAATCTATTTTGTAATACTCCTAATATTAAAGCTATTATAGCTATTGGAACTGAAGCTTTTGCTATCTCTAAAGCATTAACTCCATATCCTAGTTCTTCTAATGTTCCTGCTATTAAAAGAACTCCTGAACTAGCTAAGAATACATTTTGTCCAAAGAAGTTTCCATAGTTGTCCATTGCAGCCGCTGTTCCTTTTATTAAATCTTCATTTTTATCATCTAATTCTCCATATTTACTGACAGCTGCCCCTTGAGCCATTGGATTTATAAGTGGTCTTATAAATTGTGCTTGTCCACTTAATCTTAGTGAAACTGCAGACCCAACTTCTCTAATAAATAAATAGCAACTTAAAAGTTTTCCAGTTGACATATTTTTCATATTTTTTATTAAGGTTATAGCTCTTTCTTTTAAACCAAATCTTTCACACATACCTATTACAGGTAAAGTTAGTATAAATAATGTCATGTGTCTTTGACTTACAAAAGTTGAGCCTAGTTTTTCCAATATTTCATACAAACTCATATGTGCTACTAAGCCAGTTGATAACCCTGCTACTAATACAACTGCTATAGTATCAAATTTAAGTGCGAATCCTATTATTACTATTACTATTCCTATCAGTTCCACTCTTATCTCTCCTTTTCAAATTATAATTTTATATTTGTTATTTTTTTATTTTCGTATTTTAAAAATATTATAACCATAAAATTTTCAATTTTCTACAGTTTTTTATTAATATTTTATAAATTTAAAATGTTTTCATTATTAATTTGTTTTTTATTATCATTTTATTTAAAATATATTTAAAATTACACAAAATAAGGAACATAGATTTGTTAAACCTATGTTCCTTATAAATTTACTATATTTTATTTTCTAGAAACTATAATTTTTCCATTTACTCCATCTATTAAAGCAACAGATCCATCATAAATTTCTCCTGCAATTATCTTCTTAGCTATTTCAGTTTCTAAGACATTACTTATATATCTCTTTAATGGTCTAGCTCCATATACTGGGTCATATCCTTCTTCAGCTAATATTTCCTTAGCTTTGTCAGTAACTTCAAGAGTTATATTTCTTTCTCTTAATCTATTTTCAACGTCTCTTAAGAAGATATCTATTATTTTCTTGATTCCTTCACTGCTTAAAGGTCTAAACATTATGATATCATCTACTCTGTTTAAGAATTCTGGTTTGAATCTTAACTTCATTTCATTCATAACATTTTCTCTAATATCATCTTCTATACCTTCATTAGATTTATTTTCTAATAAGTATCCACTACCTATATTAGAAGTCATGATTATTATAGTATTTTTAAAATCAACAGTTTTACCTTTATTATCTGTTAATCTACCATCATCTAATATTTGAAGGAATAAGTTAAATACATCATCATGTGCTTTTTCTATTTCATCAAATAATATTACTGAATATGGGTTTCTTCTAACAGCTTCTGTTAATTGTCCCCCTTCTTCATATCCTACATATCCTGGAGGAGGTCCTATTAATCTAGATACTGCATGTTTTTCCATATATTCAGACATATCTATTCTTACTATATTGTCTTCACTATCAAATAAATTTCTAGCTAAAGTTTTTGCAAGCTCTGTTTTACCAACTCCAGTAGGTCCTAAGAATATAAATGATCCTATTGGTTTTCTTTCATCTTTAAGACCTGCTCTAGCTCTTATTACAGCATTAGCCACTGCAGTTGTAGCCTCATCTTGCCCTATTACTCTTTCTCTTAATTCTTCTTCTAGTCTTAAAAGTTTTTCTCTTTCACTTTCAACTAGTTTTGTAACAGGAATTCCAGTCCATTTTGAGATTATTTCTGAAATTTCATTTTCAGTAACTTCTTCTTTTAATAAAGCATTTTCATTGTCTTTTTCCATACTTGCTTCTTGTTCTTTTATTTTACGCTCAAGTTCTGGAATTTTTCCATATTTAAGTTCTGCAACTTTATTTAAATCATATTCTCTTTCATATTTTTCAGCTAATCCTCTTGCTTCATCCAACTCAGCCTTTAAGTCCCTAACTGCTGAAATATGAGATTTCTCTTTTTCATATTTAATTGTCATCTCATCATTTTTATCTTGAAGTTCAGCAAGCTCTTTTTCTAAAGCAACTAATCTTTCCTTAGATGCATCATCATTTTCTTTTGATAAAGCTTCCTTTTCAGTTTCAAGCATTAAAATCTTTCTTCTTATAATATCTAATTCAGTTGGAAGAGAATCTATTTCACTTCTTATCATAGCACCAGCTTCATCTATTAAATCTATAGCCTTATCTGGTAAATATCTATCTTGAATATATCTATGAGAAAGTTTTGCAGCAGCTACTATTGCTGAATCATGTATTCTAATTCCATGGTGAATTTCAAATCTTTCTTTTAATCCTCTTAAAATAGATACAGTTTCTTCAACTGTTGGTTCTTCAACTATTACAGGTTGGAATCTTCTTTCTAGAGCTTTATCCTTTTCTATATATTGTCTATATTCGTCAAAAGTTGTAGCTCCTATACAGTGTAACTCACCTCTTGCAAGCATTGGTTTAATTAAGTTTCCTGCATCCATTGCACCATCTGTTTTACCAGCACCTACAATTGTATGAATTTCATCTATGAATAAAAGTATTTTTCCTTCTGAACTTTGAACTTCTTTTAAAACAGCTTTTAATCTTTCTTCAAATTCTCCTCTATATTTAGCACCAGCTATTAATGCACCCATATCTAATGAAATAATTACCTTATCCTTTAGTCCTTCTGGCACATCTCCTCTTACAATTCTTTCTGCTAATCCTTCAACTATAGCAGTTTTACCAACTCCAGGTTCCCCTATTAGTATTGGATTATTCTTAGTTTTTCTTGAAAGAATTCTAATAGCTCTTCTTATCTCTTCATCTCTTCCTATAACAGGATCTAATTTATGTTGTTTTACAAGTTCTATTAAATTAGTACCGTATTTATCTAAAGCTTCATAAGTTCCTTCTGGATCTTGTGAATCCACTCTTTGACTTCCTCTAACTTCATTTAAAACTTTTAGGAATCCATCTTTAGTTATGTTATTTTTTCTTAAGATTTCTCCTACAGCTCCATTTTTATCTATATCAATCATTGCAAGCATTACATGCTCAACACTTATATATGAATCTTGAAATTGTTTTGAAATTTCTTCTGCCTTTATTAATACTTCATTTATCCTTCTTGTAGCAGTAACCCCTGATGATTGTGCTGCTTCTCCTAAAACCTTAGGCATTCTATCTATTTGAACATGAATGTCTCTTTTTAATGACTCTATGTTAACACCCATTTTTTCAAATATATTAGGAATTAAACCATCTTTTTGATTTACTAATGCTGAAAATAAGTGAATTATATCTAATTGTTGATTATTATATTTAACTGCTATTTCATAAGCATCGTTTAAGCTTTGTTGTACTCTTAATGTCATTTTATCTGCATTCATTTTATCACCTCAATATTCTCTTTTTTGTATCTTATGTAATTATAATACTATAAAAGTCAAAGAAAGTCAAAGTCTATTTTTCACTTTCAGAATTTATTAATTAGTACTGTTTTTTTCTTATAATTTATTATTAATAAATCATTTATATAATTAATATTTAATTATAAGGAGGTTTTATTAACAAATTATTCATTTTTCTAAAAGCACTTATATATAATATTATTTAAAATTACTCTATTGTTATACTTACTATATGTTGGTATTATTAAACTATACTGACTTTACTTATAAACTAACAAGGACGGTGTTTTAAATTTGGAATTAAAAGTTTTTGAATTTACAAAAGGTACTTTAGAATTACTTAAGGATATGAAAAAAGATTTGGCCTATAGCGCAAATTTGCTTGATGATTTTTTCTACTCCTTACTAGAGAACTCTTGTGAAGGATTTTTTAATATATCAACTAGAGTAAAATCTGCTTCTAGTTTAAAAGAGAAAATAATAAGACATAATTATTACATAAAATATGATTCCCCTACGGATTTATTTAGAAACCTATCTGATTTAATAGGTGTCAGAATAGAATGTAGATTTATAGAAGATGAGGAACATATATTTAAATTTATAAGAACAATATTTAATTGCACTAATGAGGATGGATTTTCTTACTCATCGCAAAATCCAAATATATTTTTAGACCTTAGAGAACATCAACCTTTAAAACAAAAAAATGGTTTTGAATTATATAGAATAGATGGATTTATTCTAAATGAAGAAGAAAAGTTTAATTTTGAACTTCAAATAAAATCTATGGTAAATAATTTTTGGGGTGAAATTGAACATAAAATCATATATAAAAACTATAATATGATTTTAGGGGATAAATTTTATAAAAATATACTTAATTCTATTAAAAACAATTTATGTTTAATCGATAATCAACTTCTAACTATATTCAACCATGTTAATTCTCACATGGATAATTCTAATGGTGTTGGATTAAAAAAAGAAGGTATTGAAATTTTACTTTCTAAAATGATATATGATATATACTCTTCTAAAGTAAAACATGATTTAGGTATATCTGTTGATTTTAGAAATGCCTGTGACATAATAATAGATTATATATTTACTAAAAACAATTGTAATACTTCTCAAGAATATTATAATACTTTTGTAAATACCTCAGTAAGATTAAACGAAGTTTTTAAGGATTCCATATCTTTTAAAAACAAATTATCCATAGGTGCTGAGCCTCTATGTTTTGACTCAGAATTTTCTAATTCAATTGGTAATAAACTTGCCCATGCTATGAATTATGATTTTCATTGGAATTTATTCTTTAAAATACTATTTCAAATAGAACCTGGTAACAACAGAGAAGATTTTTATTCATTTATAAGATACTTAGAGACTATTTTTTCTAATAGAGATTCTTATCTAAATCTTTATTTAACTTTTTCAGCGGAAGAAGTATCAGTAATAAAGGAAGATATTTTATTTTCTTTAAATAAAGCTTTCTTAGAAATTGACTCTATAAAATTTATTTATAGGGATAAACTTTCTGAAATATTTAATCACATAGATGATTATGTTAAATTCCTATGTGAAGGCATAGATTCTTACGAAAATTATGCAAGTCACAAATATCTTTACACAGAATATCTTTATCTTACTATATTAAGTTCCTTTAATATGGACTTAGATAAGAATTCTATATTAGAATTTGCTAGTGAACTCAAAAATAGCAAATGTAAACTTAGAATAAGCTATAAGGGAATAAAGCTTTTAGCATCTACCCCTGAAAATTGTACTGTCAACATAAATGAACTTTTAGAACAAATATATATAAGGTAACATTTTTAGTTTATCAGTCTAATATATATATAAAAAATTTAGACTGATAAACTTTTTTAAATACAAAGGAGGAATTCTTATGCACTTATTTTTAAATATAATATTCTTAATAAATATTATATTTATTATTTCCATAATCTTTATTGAAAGGAGAAATCCACAAACTACTTGGGCTTGGATTTTAATATTAACATTTCTACCCATATTAGGATTTATAATCTACATTTTATTTGGTCAAAATATTACACGTGAAAAAAACTTTAAGAGAAAAATTCTAGATGACAAAACAAAACAAAAATATTTAAATTCATTTAAGTCTAACTACAAACTAGATGATATTTCTTTAAAATATAAAGACTTAATAATGATGAACTTCAATAATGACAACTCAACCTACACTCAACGTAATGATATAGATTTATATTTTGATGCTAATAGTCTTTTTGAAGAAATGATTGATGAAATAAATAAAGCTGAAAAATTTATTCATATGGAATTTTATATTTTTAAAAGCGATGAAATAGGTAAAAAAATCTTACAGGCCCTAACTAAGAAAGCTAAGGAAGGTGTTGAAGTAAAATTACTAGTAGATTCTATTGGTAACTCTATACACAAAAAAGATATAGATAAATTAAAGGCAGCTGGTGGAGATTTTAAAATATTTTTTCCTGGCTTTTGCAAATATATAAACTTGAGAATTAACTATAGAAATCATAGAAAAATACTTATTATAGATAGCAAAGTAGCTTTTTTAGGTGGCTTTAATATAGGTGATGAGTATCTTGGAAAGGATAAAAATATTGGTTATTGGCGTGATACTCATACTAAAATAAAAGGCCTTGCTATTAATGATCTAGAAGGAAGATTCCTTTTAGATTGGAGTTATGCTAATGAATCAGATTTAGACATAGATTTAAAAAAATATTTTATAAATCCTTATTCAACTGATTTGCCAAAGAAAATTATTGGAGCTCAAATAGTTTCTTCTGGTCCTGACCATACTGAACAACAAATAAAAAATGGATATTTTAAAATTATAAATTCAGCTAAGAAAAATTTATTCATACAAACTCCTTATTTTGTCCTTGATGAACCTATGCTTGAAGCTTTAAGACTTGCTGCCTTATCTGGAGTTGATGTAAAAATAATGCTACCTGGTAATCCTGATCATAAATTTATGGGATGGATAGCAAACTCTTATTTTGAATCCTTATTAAATGCTGGTGCAAAGATCTACTTATATGAAAAGGGCTTTCTTCACGCTAAAACCATAGTGGCAGACTCTTCTATATGTAGTGTAGGAACAGCTAACATGGATATAAGAAGCTTTTCTTTAAACTTTGAAAGCAATATATTTATATATAATGAAGCTATTTCAAAATCTATGGAAGAACAATTCTTTAAAGACCTAAAGGTGTGTACTAAAGTAACCCTTGAAAGTTTTGAAAAGCGATCTATTATATCACGAATTGGAGAATCCATAATAAGATTAGTATCTCCTTTAATGTAGAAAAATACAGTGTATGATAATACACTGTATTTTTTATTAATAATAAATTACAAAACTTTAAATTATATTAATTAACCACTATTTTAAAATAATATTGATTTCTAGATATAAAAGGCTATCTTAATAATCTATTAGAATTTTATTATTTATAGTAATTCTAATTTTCTTTAAAATAAGCTTTAATATCATCACCTAACTCTACCATTATCATCTTATCCATGTTTTTATTTGCCTTTGGATAATCATATCTATAGTGAGAACCTCTACTTTCTTTTCTAAGGTCAATTGCTTTTAATATGGCCTTGCATAACAATATATTGTTTTCTAGTCTATATGAATTTCTTAAATTCTCCATATTTACTTCTTTCTTATATACAAGCCCCTTAGATATTTGCTCTAATTTTAAAAGTGAATTTTTAACACCTACTTCACTTTTTTCTATCATTGCATTTTTAAACATTATTTCTTGAACTTCTAAAATAAGATTCCCTGCTCCTTCTATTTCATAAACTTCAAATTCTACTTCTTCTTTTACACTTAAGCCTTTACTAGAAGCATACCTACTAGCACTTTCTCCAGCTATTTTGCCAAAAACAAGACCATTTGCTGTAGATAATCCCCCTATTCTGTCTGCACCATGCATACCACCTGTACATTCTCCAGCTGCAAATAATCCATCTACCTTTGTTTCTGCTTTTTTATTTATGCTAATTCCTCCATTGGCTGCATGAAAGAATATTCCAATATTTATTTCATCATCTGGGGTAAGATGTTTATTTTCCTTTAACCATTTAAAATAAACTTCAATAAATTCTGGCATATTATTTTTCAAACTATCTTTGTATCTAACAGTAACCCCATTTTTATTTTTCATAAATTCTTTAAATATAGCATAGTCAATATCCTTAGAGTCTAATCTTGAAGTAAAAGGTCCATAAGTCGATCTTTTTTCAAGCTTTTCTCTTAGGTTTTCTATACCTTTAAATACATCTTCTCCCTCTTCATTTCTAGCTTCTATATATTTAAAGGTTTTCTCATTAAATATAGTTTTTGGACATGGCTTTATATATCCTGGCATCATTTGCATAAATTCTATATTTGTTAAGTTACACCCAACCTTTAAGGCTAAAGCTTGTCCCAATCCCTTTATATCTGTAGTATTTAACCTATATTTAAATAAACCACCTATACCTCCTGAGGCAATTACAAGTGCTTTACATTTTATAAACTCAAGCTTATTTAAACTGTTAATAAGTATTACACCTATAATCTTATTGTCTTCCTTTACTATTTCAATTACCTCTGAAAAAGGATATTCCAAAACTTCATTACTCTTTAACTTATGGTCTAAAACTTTTTTTGCACTTTCAAATAAAATACCATTCCAATTTCTATTTTTATGATCAAAACATGGAATAAATTCTTTTTCTCCTGAATTATTAGCTTCTTTAAGCTTAACACCCATTTCTTTTAATAAATCTATACTTGGATTAATATTTTTAACAAAGGTTTCTACTAATTCATTATCAACAACATTGCACCCAACTTCTTTAATTGTCTTAGCTAAATCCTCTTCATCGTTTTTATCCTCTGGCCCTATTAAACCTAAGCCCCATGTACCAGGATAAAAGCTTGACCCTGAAAAGATATTTGAACTGCTAGAGATTATTACCTTTTGACCATTATTAGAAGCTTCAATTGCTGCCATAATTCCTGCAATTCCAGCTCCCATTACAAAAACATCACATTCTTTATCTTTTTTTAATTTTACTTTTCCTCTCATAAATACCCCACCTAATTAAAATTTCTAATTATAAAATTAAAGCTGATTTATAGGTATAAATATCTTAATTAAGAAGAAAATTTCTAATACAAAAACATATAAGTATATTAAATTTGTAATAAAGCTTCCTATTAAATTAAGTCTTTTCTTAAATATATACCTAAAAATCAGCATTCATTTAAAACTTTTTAAATTTTATTATCCTTCAAAGCTTTCAAAAGCTTCTAAGAATTTATCTATGTGTTCTTCTGTATGTTTTACACTTAAGAACATTGCCTCAAATTGTGATGGTGGTATGTTAAATCCTTTGTTTAACATATGTAAGAAGTATCTCTTAAATCTTTCTCCATCACAAGTTTTTACATCATCATAACACTTAACTTCTTTTAAATCAGTAAAGAATAAAGTCATCATGCCACCTTGTCTATTAACAACAAGACCTAAACCTTTTTTCTTTGCTATTTCAAGAACTCCCTTTTCAAGTTTTGATCCTATTTTTTCAATATGATCATAGTATGATGGATTTTCATAAAGTTTTTTAACTGTTGCAAGTCCTGCACTCATTACTATTGGATTTCCTGACATTGTTCCAGCTTGATAAACTCCACCTAGTGGTGATAAGTTTTCCATTATCTCTCTTCTTCCACCATATGCTCCACAAGGTAGTCCACCACCCATTATTTTAGCATAAGTAACTAAATCTGGCTTAACATCAAATAAAGTTTGTGCTCCTTTATATGCTACTCTAAATCCACACATAACTTCATCAAATATAAGAAGTGCTCCATATTTGTCACATAATTCTCTAAGTTTTCTCATAAACTTAGGATCACATTTAACAACACCCATATTTCCAGCAACTGGCTCTATTATTATTCCAGCAATATCATTTCCGTATTTTTCAAATAATTCTTCAACTTGCTTTTCATCATTGTATATTCCTATTAAAGTATTCTTTATACTTTCCTCTGGAACACCTAAGCATCCTGGAATTCCTTCTGTTAATACTCCTGATCCAGCTTCTATTAAGAATCCATCAAAGTGTCCATGATAACATCCTGCAAACTTAATTATTTTATCTTTCTTTGTGTATCCTCTTGCTAACTTTACAGCACTCATAGTAGCCTCTGTACCTGAGTTTACCATTCTTATCATATCAACATTGTCTAATGTTTCACATAAAAGTTTAGCTAAGTCTAATTCTAATTTTGTTGAAGCACCAAAGGCTATACTTTCCTCTGAAGTTTTCTTTATTGCTTCTACTACATCTTCATCACAATGACCTAATATCATTGGTCCCCAAGCTAAAACAAAGTCAATATATTCATTTCCATTCTCGTCCTTTATCATAGCTCCTTTACCACTTTTTATTACTGGAGGATTTATTCCAACACTTCCAAAAGATCTTACAGGACTATTAACCCCGCCTGGCATATATTTTTTTGATTCTTCAAATATTTCTTTATTTCTGTCCATATTCATTCTCCTAACTATAAGATTGTTAATCAAATCTATTTTTTGATTATATTATAGTCTTAAACTATTCTTGTAACCATTTAGCAGCTTCTATAGCATAATAAGTTATTATCATATCTGCCCCTGCTCTTTTCATTGATAAAAGCATTTCTAAAGCTACTTGTTTTTCATTTATAAGTCCAAGTTTAGCTGCTGCCTTAACCATAGCAAATTCACCACTTACATTATAAACACAAACTGGTACATCTACTTTATTTCTTACTTCCTTAACAATATCTAAATATGATAAGGCAGGTTTAACCATAACTATATCTGCACCCTCTTCTATGTCTTGCTCTACTTCTTTTATGGCTTCTCTTGAGTTTGCAGGATCCATTTGATAAGTTTTTCTATCTCCAAATTGTGGTGCTGAATTAGCAGCTTCTCTGAAAGGTCCATAGAAAGCTGAGCAATATTTTGCAGAATAACTCATTATTCCAACATTAACAAATCCAGCTTCATCTAAAGCATTTCTCATAGATAATATTCTTCCATCCATCATATCTGAAGGAGCTACCATATGAGCACCAGCCTTAGCGTGTGAAACTGCTATTTTATCTAAGAAACTTAAAGTTTTGTCATTATCTACATCTTTTCCTTCTATTATTCCACAATGACCATGACTAGTATATTCACACATACAAACATCAGTTATTACTAATAAGTTCTCATAATCTTCTCTTAATTTTCTAATAGCCTTTTGAACTATTCCATTATCAGAATAAGCCTCTGATCCACAAGCATCCTTATGTTCTGGAAGACCAAATATAATTACACCTTTTATATTTAAAGCTACCACTTCATCAACTATTTCATTTAATCTATCTAAAGATACATGATAGTTTCCTGGTAGAGAACTTATCTCCTTTTTTATGTTATTTCCTTCAGCTACAAATATAGGAAATATAAAATCATTTGCTGTTAAAATATTTTCTCTAACAAGATCTCTCATTTCCTTATTTATTCTAAGTCTTCTTCCTCTCTTTATCATAATCTTTCCTCCTAATTTATTTGTAATTTACCTATAAAATTAATTTTACCACAAATTTATTTTTTAACCTCTTGCCATATACCTTCAATTTCACTTAAAAATCCATCCCCACAATGTGTTTTGCACATTTTCCCTTCAATTCCACTTTCATTTAAAGCTTTTAAGGTTATAGGACCTATAGCTATGCTTACTTTCTCTTTAAGAGATTCAAGTCCAATCATATCAATCATGTTTTTAACCGTTGAAGGACTTGTATATAATACCATATCAACTTCCTTGAAAGCTCTTGGATTTTTAACATCTCCACATACAGTATCATAAATATTAACTCTATGACATTTTGCTCCTAAAGAAGCTAAATTATCAAACAAATATTCTCTGCTTAAAGAAGAGCATGGAATTAAGACTTCTTCTCCTTCTTTAATATTATCTTTTAAAACTTCAAATAAACCTTCCGCTGTAAATGAATGAGCCATTATGCTTGGTACAATTCCTCTAGCTATTAAAGCTTTTTTAGTTGCTTTTCCTAGTACAGCAAAATCTGCTTTTATTTTTCTTATATCAACTCTTTTTTTCACTAAATAATCAAAGAATACATTAACAGCATTTACTGAAGTAAATACTATATGATCATATTTTTCTAAAGTATTAATATATTCATCTAAATTTTCTGAAGTTTCTTTTATTTTTATAGAGTTTATTTCTGTTACTTCTGCACCTAACTCTTTTAATTTCCACTTAATCTCTTTAGATTGTTCCTTAGATCTTGTTAAACAAATATTAGCTCCAAATAGAGGTAATTTTTCATACCATGAAAGTTTTTCATTTAATGAAACAACATCACCAACAACTATTATACAAGGTGACTCTAACTTAGCTTCTCTAACCTTTTTACATATATTTTCTAATGTTCCAATAACCTTTCTTTGCTTTGAAGTTGTTCCTCTCATTACTACTCCACAAGGAGTTTCTATATCTTTACCATTTTCTAAAAGTTTCTCAACAATTGTCTCTAAATTTGAAAGCCCCATCATAAATACTAAGGTTCCATTTTCTTTTGATAAAGCTTTCCAATTTACATTTAAAGTTCTTGCTGACATTCCTGTTACAATATGAAAACTCTGTGCTAATCCTCTATGTGTTATTGGTATCCCTGCATAATTTAAAACAGAAATAGGTGAAGTAACCCCTGGAATAACTTCAAAAGGTATGTTTTCTTCTACTAAGGCTAATACTTCTTCTCCACCTCTTCCAAAAACATAGGGATCTCCACCTTTTACTCTACCAACAATATGACCTTTTTTAGCAAGTTCAACTATACTTTCATTTATCTCTTCCTGTGTTTTATAATGACATCCTGGCTCTTTTCCACAATAGTAAATCTCACAGTCATCATTTAAGTAATTAAGTATATTGTTTCCAACTAATCTATCATATAAGACAGCTGTGCATTTTTGTAATGCATTTATTGCTTTAAGTGTTAATAACTCTTCATCTCCAGGACCTGCCCCTATTATATATGCTTTTTTACTCATAGTTCCTCCTAGACCTCTCCTAATATTTTTTCTGCAAGTTTTTTTCCTAATAATATATTATCTTCTTTATTTCCTAATATATCTTTTTTAACTATTCTATTATTTACAGTAAATGTACCTATCATATATAAGTCATTATCTTTAACTTCTGAATAAGCACCTATAAGACTATGACATCCTCCGTTTAATATCTTCATAAAGCTTCTTTCAGCCTCAACAGTAGTTCTAACTTCTTTGCTATCTAAAGCTTTAAAATAGTCATTAAATTCTCCATCTTTTAAGCACTCTATTCCTAAAGCTCCTTGACCAATAGCAGGTAAAAATACCTTTGGATCAAAATAATCACTTATTACATCTTCCATACCAAGTCTTTTTAATCCTGCTGCCGCTAAAATTATTCCATCTAAATTTTCTTCAGTTATTTTTTTGATTCTAGTTTGAACATTCCCTCTAATTGGAACAATCTCTAAATCATCTCTAAATAACTTTAACTGCTCTGCACGTCTTATACTGCTAGTTCCTATTCTAGCTCCTTTTCTTAAATTAGATAAAGTGGATCCATTTAAAGATACAAAGGCATCTCTTATATCTTCTCTCTCTGGCATTGCAACAAGCTCAAACTCACTAGGAAGTTCAAAAGGAACATCTTTCATACTATGAACTGCTCCATGAGCTTCTTTATTTAAAAGAGCTAGTTCTATTTCCTTTACAAATAAACCCTTGCCACCTATTTTATTTAATGAAACATCTAGTCTTCTATCACCTTCTGTCATAACTAAAAGCTTCTTACTATCTACATTTTCTTTTTCCTTTAAAAGTTCCATAACTTTTTCAGTTTGCACTTGTGCTAACTTACTTTTTCTAGTCGCTATTATTAATTCCATTAATCCAAACCTCACATTTTGATTATTTTTATAATAAATTTAGCTTATTTTTTAAAGCACTTAAAACAAATTCTTACCTTAATAAAGCTAAAGTGGTATATCGAAATAATTTTGATAAAACTTTCATACAGTATCCTCTTATATTTACTTTAATCCTAAAGTTAAGGAATTAGCTAATTCTTCTCCTAAAAGATTTCTTAAGTATTCATATTCTTTTTCTTCTAAAAGGGCCTTTTTAAACTCTTTGCTTGAAATAATCTCTATTATATTATCCTTTAACTCTTCTTTTTTAGCTTTTTCTCTAATCTTAGCTACCTTAATTGAGTATATGTCATTTTCCTTAACAATATTTGATACTTCTTCTCCTATAGACCTAGTTATTCTAGGCGATCCTAATTTACTACTTATACTAAACCCTAGATTTTCATAACATCTACTATAAGGAATAGCTACCATACCCTCTTTATAATTTGATGCATTTAAATATAGTTTATATTCTTTCTCACAATCCTTGCTTATCTTATCTACCAGAGAACTTTCATCCACAGCTATTATTATAAGATGAGCATCTTTTATAAACTCTTTATAGTAGGTTCCCTTTTCAAGTTTTAAATTTTTATTTTCAATATCTAAGATTTCCTTTGAAAATTCCTTAGATAAAATATGTACGTAACAACCTTTTTCTAATAATCCTTTAACCTTTATGGTGGCTGCTTTTCCTCCACCTATGACCTTAACATGAAATTTACTACTTATAATGTTTATTGGTACTAAGTTAAAAATATCTTCTCTATTATTTCTGCACAAGAACTATCACTTCCCTTTAAGGCTTCACTTTTTAAAAGTTCTATTGCCCGATTAACATAAGCATCAGCTGTACTTTTTATCATTCTTTCTGCTAATTTAGCATTTTCTCCATTTCCCTTATTAGAAAAAGTCTTTATTCTTTCACTACAAATTTCATTTTCTCTTATTTTTATGTTTCTTATTTTACTTGAAACTTCTCTTATTTTAAGCCAGTTTAAAAATTCCTCTATGCTCTCTTCAACTATATGCTTATACTCTTCCATTCTTTCTTTTCTTATTTTTTTATTCTTATCATCAATCTTACTTATTTCATCTATATCTTTAAGAATTACTCTCTCTTTTTCTGATAATTCCTTATCTACATCTCTTGGAACAGCTAAATCATATATATGTATTATGTCACCTTCAGTTTTTATATCTTCATTTCTAACTACTGTATGAGGTGCTGCTGTACAAGAAACTATACAATCAACCTCATTTATAACATGATTTTTCTCATTAAAATCTAAAATTTCTACAATTTCACCTTCTAAATCACTTGCCTTACTCTTATCCCTTACTATTAAATAAATACACTCTACTTTATGGCTTAAAAGGTGCTTAATTGCCAACTTCCCAATTTCTCCATATCCTAATACCATAAATTTTCTACATCCTTTTAATAAGGCACTATTTATTGATATTGATACTGATGAAACTGGAACTTCAAACATTTTACACTCTGTTTTAAATTTTTTACCACAAGCAATAGCTATTTCAAACATCTTTTGTAATTCTGATGAAATACTATTATCTGAAATAGCTGTTTTATAAGCATCTTTAATTTGTCCTAGGATTTGATCTTCACCTAAAATTCTTGAATGAAAGCCACAAATAACCTCCATAAGATGGGTTACTGCTCTCTTTTCCTTTGATAAAAACATATATTTTTTCAAATCATCATTCCAATTGAACACATTAAAAATTTTATCAAAAATTTCATCCTCTGAAATCTCTTCAGTGCAATTAAAATAAATCTCTGTTCTATTACAAGTATTTAATATTACAACTTCTTTAAATGAATTTAATAATTCTCCTACGTATTTCTTATGTTTTTTAGGATATAAGGCTAATTTTTCTCTTATTGCTATATCTACATTCCTTTTAACCCCTATAACTCCTATCATGAACTGCCTCCTAAGTTTTTATATCATATGTTAAAATTTTATTAAAACACTCTATTTTATAATATCATAAAAATTATATATGCCCAATGAAATAATTGTATTAGTTATATTAAAAATACATATTTATTATAATTAATAACTTATATAAATAAAAGCACCCTATAAATAGAGTGCTTTTTTATTAAAATCCGTTTGTATAATGTATTCCGCTCCAATAAACGTTGTTTTTCATTAATGCTTTTTCAGATAAAGTTACTCCTTCTAAAGCCCATTTCTTGAATTCCATAAATCCAGTTCTATCTATTATGTATCCAATGTGCTCTTTTCCACCTGGAGCATTTTTATCAATATATTCTGTAACATATTTATAAGTATTTAAGATTATTTTTATGATACTATCCTCATCTACCCAAAGGATAAAATCTTCTGCTAATCTTGGATTTTTCTTTCCTGTTCTACCCATTATAGCTAATCTGTAGTATTTTTCTTTACTTCTTGTCCATGCATTTGTTGGGCAATTCATAACACATTCTCCACAACCAATACATTTGCTTCCATCTCTAACTACTTTGAAGTTTTCAAAACTTAAAGCTCCTGTAGCTTTCTTTTTACAAGCTCTAACACATGCTCCACAAGATACACATCTATTTCTTTCATATTGTGGCTCTGTCATACCTATAATACCAAAATCATGCATTCTAGCCTTAATACAATCATTTGGACATCCAGTTAAAGCTATTTTGAAGTGTAAATCATTTGGGAATATTGCTTTTTCTATTTTCTTAGCAAAATTTGTTGTATTGTAATTAGCAAATGGACAAACATTATTTCCTATACATGCTGAAACGTTTCTTGTTCCTGCTGCATTGTATCCATCTCCTGGATTTTCTTGATTTATTTCTAAAGCTTCTATAATAGGTTGAAGTTTTTTATTTACTTCTGGTATATCTTTCATATCTATTCCTGGTATTTCAAAACCTTGTCTAGTAGTGATATGAACTGTACCATCTCCATAAGTATCAGCTATTTCTTGAATGTTAAGTAATAACTTAGCATCTAAGTGTCCACCCGGAACTCTTATTCTTGATGCTGTATATCCTCTTCTTTTAGTTACCCTAAAAGCGTTCTTCTTAAGTTTTTTAGTATTTATATCTAAAGACATAGTCCTTTTCCTCCTAATCTATTAAAAGTTTACCCTTAGTGTAGTTGAATACTGGTCCATCTAAGCATATGTATGTGTCATCTATCTTACAGTGTCCGCATTTACCTAATCCACAACACATTTTTCTTTCTTGAGATATCCAAATATTTTCTTCTTTAATTCCTCTTTTTAAGAATTCTAAAACTGTAAACTTCATCATCATTGGAGGACCAACAACTATAACTTGAACATTATCCATATCTTTTATTTCTAATTCAGGAATATACTTAGTTACAAGTCCTGTATTTCCTTCATAACCTTCTTCAGCAGAGTCAACAGTTATGATCATATTCATATTCTTTTCCCATTCTTTCATGTCATCTTTGAAAAGAATATCCTTTGGTCCTTTAAATCCACTTATAAGAGTAAAACTTTCTGCATCTTTTGGATTTTGTGAGAAATAATCTACTATTCCCTTAACTGGTGAAAGTCCTGTTCCTCCAGCAACAACTATAACTTCTTTTCCTTTATAGTTATTAACATCAAATCCATTACCATAAGGTCCTCTTAAGAAAAGTTTATCTCCTTCGTATTTTTCAAATATTTCATTTGTTACTACTCCAACTCTTCTTATTGTAAGTTCCACATAGTCTTCTCCTATACCACTTACTGATATTGGCGCCTCTCCAAACTTTGGAAGAGAAACTTCAAAGAATTGTCCTGGCTTAACATCGCCTTTAAATTCCATTCTAAAAGTATATTCTATGTCAGTATGTTTTTTTACGTTTAATATTTTTGATATAAAAGGAGTATATTCATTATGCATTATCCTTCACCTCTTCTACAGCATCTTTAAGTTTATTTACACATTCTGAAAAAGATATGTATTCTGGACAGATATCATCACATCTACCACATCCAACACACATATGGTATCCCCATCTCTTTTTATAGTCATATACTTTGTGCATAACTTTAAATCTCATTCTTTGACCTTTATCTTTTCTAAAGCTATGTCCACCAGCCATATCTGTATATCCATCTACTTGACATGAAGCCCAAACTCTTCTTCTTTCACCTGCATTTTCATTATCTTTGTAGAATACATCTTGCATTGTGAAACAAGTACATGTTGGACATACAAAGTTACATCTTCCACAAGCTATACATCTTTCTGAGTATTCATTCCATACAGTTGATTTTATTATGTTTAAATCAATTCCCTCTGGAACTTCAACCTTAGTTTCATTTTCTTCTACAAATTTTGGTGAAACTTCTTCTTTATTACTTTCTACTGCTTCAAAGATTTTTGATAACTCTTCATCTTTTATATCTAATAAAACTTCATCATTATCTAATCCTATATATGCTGAATATTCATCTGTTTTATTAGTTCCCATGCTTACACAGAAACAATTATCAAAGCTATTTTCACATCCCATTACTATAAACTTAGCTTTTTCTCTTAGTTTTTTGTAATAAGGATCTTCAAAACCATTTCTTAAGTATATATCATCAATTCTTCTTAAGGAATGCATATCACAGCTTCTTAAGAAAATTAATATATTCTTTTCCTCTACACTTGCTTCACTAAATTTATCTTCAGTAAAGAAGAATAAAGTTTGAGTTATTGGAAGTAAAACTTCTTTATATGAAAAATCTGACTTCTTTGAAAACTCAATATCATTTATAGAATCTATTTCTCCATATCTTGTCATGTCAGTATCTGAAAATCTTCCTTTACCTTCCATAACTTTAGGAGCGTATATCTTATATTCTTTTTTTAAACAGTCTATTATCTTATCAAAATTGTCTTTTGTAAGCCTTAAACCCATAATAAAACACCTCTTAAATTTAACTTTATTTTGAAATTAAATAAATTCTAATAGATTATAATGATGAAAGTTTTTTTCTTTCATTTGTTTATAACATTTTAATAATTAAGAATTTAACAAAGTCTATTATAAGAATAAAGTTTTATTGAGTATGTGATTTTTGTTACACTGTAAAAATTCTTAAATTACAAAACAAAAAATAAATAACCCCTTATAGCTTTTAATTTCTAAAGCTTCTTTATATTAATGATTTAAAATATGCAGCAATTTTTTCTCTATCAGGTACTATTATCTTTTTGTTTTCTTTTATTATTAGATTTTCATCTCTTAAGGTTTTAATGGCTCTAGATACACTTTCCCTTGGAGAACCAAACATATCTGCTAAGTAAGTTATGCTTATATCTAAATCAATAAGTGTCCCCTCTGGCACTTCTTTCCCATAATCCTTGCTTAATTTCCAAAGCTTTGCTGCTACTCTTTTTTCTAATTTTATTGGAGTTACATTTTTCATTTGTCTATATAATCTTCTTACCTTTTTACTCATTTCATTTAAAACAATCTTTGTAAGCTCAAAATCTTGGCTCATTATATTTAATAATTTATTTTTGTCTATACTCAGTATTATTGAGTTTTCAAAAGCTTCTCCATTTATTGAGGCAGGCAAATCATCAACTATTACTTCATTTAAAAAGCTTTCCTCTCCAAGTATGTAAACTATTCTCTTTTGCCCATATTCATTCATCTTATATAGGGTTACTTTTCCTTTTAAAACAATAAAAATATCCTGAACCTTATCTTTATCTCTAAAAATATGCTCTCCCTTTTTCTTTTTTAAAACTTTAGAATTTTTCTCTATATATTTTAAGGTTTCATCATTAAGTTCCGAAAAGAAACTTATACCTTTTAATTTATCACTACTTAATGCTTTCATAATCTCTCCTACTCTATAAAAATCTTATTATTCAAACACAATATAATCTAATTTAACACAAAATTTCATTAAATAATAGAACTTGTATAATTATATTTTTAACATTTAAAAGAAAAATATAAAATAGGATTTTATGAAAATATAATAAAAAAACTTACAAACTTATTCTGAGAATTAATAGAATCCTCTTCATAATCTTTGTAAGTTTTATAAAAAGCTATTTTTGAATATGAACTAGTTTTTTATTTTCTACTTTTTTATTAGATATATAATAGTAGGTTACCCCTAAAAGAACCCCACCTAGTATATTTCCTAGTGTAACAAAAAATAGATTATACAAACTTCCTGCTACTGTTATAGTAGCTCCCTTTGTTAATATAACTCCTATCCTATTACTAATAAGCTCATATTTGCAATGCTGTGTTCAAAACCAGATGTTACAAAGGCAAAAAGACACCAGAATATCATTATTAACTTTGATGTTTCTGTTTTTAATCTAAAGGTACACCATACAGCTAAGCATACTAATATGTTACAGAATATTCCTCTTATAAATAATTGCTCTGGTGGCAAGCTTATTTTTATTTCCGCAGTTTTAATCATAAAATCACTTACACTGCCTGTAGTTAATCCTGCCCCTATAAAACCTAAAGCAGCTATTATAGAACCTAAAAAATTACCAGCGTAAGCTAGTCCCCATACTTTTCCGCATTCTTTAAATGTTACCTCTTTGTTTAGCATTCCTATAGTCATTACAAAATTATTTCCTGTAAAAAGTTCTGATCCTGCAAAAACTACTAAACTCAAGGCTACTCCAAAAGATGCTCCCATTATTATTTTAGTGCTTGGAGAATTAGCACTATCTAATATTCCTCCTATGGTAAATGCTAGCATTATACCAAAACTTACGTAAAGTCCAGCAAGCATAGCATATACTAAATAACGGCCCTTACTATTATTTAGCAGATTAATCTTTCCTCTGCCTGCACTAATAACATTACTAAATTCTTCCCTAAACATGTTAAAGCCTCCCCACTTTAAAGTCTTCCCTTAGATTCTAAAATAAAAAAGCCTTAATCACTATAATAAAAGAAGAAAAAATTTATTTTTAACTTTTTATCCATAATTAATTAATAATAAATCAATATTTTTTACTATAAAAAATATGATGTACCAAAACTAAGACTTGTAACTTAGTTCTTTTGATACATCATACTCTTATTAACTCTATTTTCTTTTATTATTGTCACTCATAAAGTCTGTTAAATCTTGAAATAATCTATTCTTTTTTCCCTTTAAAAACTTATTTAAAGATGGAGCTAAAATTATAGGGAATATACTTCCTGTTATTATATCTTTCATAGTGTCAAATAAACTTATTTGAGCAGTTAATCCAAAGGTTTGATCAGTAAAGAACTCCCACATTTCCCATACTGCTGTGCAAGCAATTCCAAATATCATGGCAAATACAGCTATAACTAAAGAATTTACATTATCAGTTTTGTAATTATTAAGATATAAAAATAACATATAACCAAGTATAAATGTTAATACTCCTGATACTGTATGTAAAAAAGTGTCCCAGTGTGGTATTGCATAAAAGTTATTTACCTTAGCTAAAAACATTGAAATAAAGATAAAGCCTACAATTATAAAATTTAAAAATGGAGATAATTTTATTTTTGCAACCTTACATATAAGTCTAGGTAAAATTAAGGTTATAAAGGTTAAACCTGTTGAATATAATAAAATCAAATCTTTATTTATTACTCCATAGATTAAATATCCTGCAAGTAAAATATAAAAAATAATCTCAAAATAAATATCATAGGTTAATTTCTTTTTCATAAATTTCCTCCTCAATACTTTTACTACTTATTAGTTGTAACTTCTGATTTCTTGTAAGTTTCTTTATATAATACTCTCTACTTTGAGCTTCTCTTTTATTCTCAAAAGATTCAAAATAAACAAGTTTTACTGGCCCTCTTCCTCTAGTATATTTAGCTCCGCACCCATTATTATGTGCTTTTATTCTTTTTTCTAAATTATTAGTCCATCCAGTATATAAAGATTCATCTTTACATTTTAAAATATAAACATAATTCAAAGTAATCACCACTTTTAATATTAAATCATCCTATTATTTTTATCAACTGACCCTATAACATTATTTAACAAATTTTATTTTTAAAATTTATTAGGATATAATATTAATAAAAGCGAATTTATTTAAAATTACAGTAATTAATAGCTTATTAATATGAAAATCTTTTTAAGAATTAATTTTATTAAATAAATTCAACTAAATTTTATATAACAAATATTATTTAGAATTTAGTTTAATCCTATTATATAAAGGAGTTTTTTAAGTGAGAAAAGAATATGTTAATTTCCCTTCAGACATACCTGTAACCATATCTTATGTAAACATAAAAAACTACCCCTTGCATTGGCATGATGCAATAGAAATACTTTATGTCCTTAAGGGCAGTATAAAAGTAGATATAGATACTGACAGTTATGAAATACAAGAAGATGAAATTGAAATAGTAAACACAGAACAAACTCATAGAATTTATTCTAATAATGATAACAGAGTTTTAATATTTAAAATAGATCCACACTTTTTTGAAAAATATTATAGCGATATAGAAAATATGTTTTTCTATACTAATACCTCTGATGAAGGTGCTCAAAGTGATGAATCTTACGATAAACTTAGAGTATTTTTATCCATTATATTATGTGAAGAGGCTCAAAAAGTAGATGATTATGATAAATATATAGAAAAATCCCTAGTAGAGCTTTTATTCCACCTTTTAAATAATTTCCACTATCTTTTATATGATAATGATGAAATTCATGAGAATAATATGCTACTAGAAAGATACCATAGAATTTCTAAGTATATATATAATAACTACAATAAGAATATAACCTTAAAAGATATTGCTAATACTGAGTTTCTTAGTACACACTATCTTTCCCATGAAATAAAATATGCAACTGGACTAAGCTTTACAGACCTTCTAAACTTAACTAGAGTTGAAGAATCAGTAAAACTTCTTTTAGATACTGATAAGTCTTTATCTGAAATATCCTATGAAATAGGCTTTTCTCATACTCGCTATTTTAATAAACATTTTAAGGCCTATTACAATTGCACTCCTCTTCAATTTAGAAAAAAACATAAAATAAGTGAAGAGGAATATAATAAACAAAAAGAAATAACATACTATCCCTTATCTGATAGTCTTGAAGAACTTTCTTATTACTTAGATGATTATCCAAGATTTAATTATGAAGATAAGATTCATAAGCTTACTTTTAATATGAATACTGAAGGCACTGAATTTAATAAGTACTTTAAAGAAGTTCTTAATGTAGGAGATGCCTTTGATTTATTATTAGAAGATAACCAAGATATTGTTGAAGATCTTCAAGATCATATAGGGTATAACTATATAAGACTTCTACATGTATTTTCATCAGATATGGGCATATTCCCTGGTTCAAAATTCTTTAACTGGACTAGAACCTTTGATATTTTTGAATATATATCTTCATTAGATTTAATCCCTTTAATAGTCCTAGATGATTCTGGATATTCTAATGATAATTTCTTAGATGTTATAAAATCCTTCATAGACTTTTTTAACGAAGTAGAAAGTTTTGAATTAACAGATTTAAAATTCCAATTTACCTCTACATTTAATGAGGAACTAAAAAATTCTTTAATTGAATTATTTGAATCTAAGGATTTAACTTTAGTAAATGAACTTTATACTCCAAACAATAAAATAGATTTAATATATGACACTGCTTATATGCTTCCATTTATAATTCATAATACTGTAAACTCAGGAAGCAAATTAAACTTTATAAAAGCCTTTGATGCCTTAGACAGACAAATTGACATTACAAATGAAGTTTTCTTTGGCTATCCAGCAATGGTAAATGATAAAGGAATTAAAAAACCCTCTTATTATGCTTACTATTTTTTAAGCAAACTAGGAGACACCCTTCTTTATAAGGGAGATGGATATATACTAACTAAGTCAGAGGATGAATATCAACTTCTTGTATATACCTATAATGATGAAATTGATTCCCTTATAGATTTTAAAAACTTTACTAAGTTAAGAGGGGTTAAAGACTTGGTAGATAAAAAACTTTCCTTAAACTTACTTGATTTAGATAGCGATGTTAGAATAACTAAATACACCATAGGGGAGAACTTTGGCTCTTCATTTAATTACTGGCTTTCTATGGGAAAACCTAAGAGATTAAGAAAAGCAGAAAAGGATATATTATTCCAAGCTTCATATCCCAAAATAGAATTTAAGTACGCCAAAAAAAATACTATTTTAAATATACAAACAACTCTTCAAGGATATTGTGCAGAACTATTTATACTAAAAAAAGTTTAATATTGTATAATAACCATGAAAAAAGAGTACTTTTTTGCCTTTTTCAAATATTTTCCTTAAAAACTTTCCTTACATTTGTACATTTTTTTAAACATACATGCAAATTATTTTATCAAGGAAATAGGTATATAATATAAATATAGAAGAAAAGAGAAGATATGAAAGAAGGTATTTTTTATGGCAAGGCTAAAAAAGTTTTTTAGACCGATTAATTTAAATTGTTTTAATTGCAAATTAAGTTTTTTACAACAAACAATGGACTTATTTTATAGAGATTAAATATATATGAAAAGAGCTAGAATTTAACATTCTAGCTCTTCTTTCATTTTAAAATAAAATTAAGGAGTTCTATCAAATTAATTTTTTATACACTTTACAAACATTATGAAGAGAATATCTAGACAAGCTTTAGAATTTAAATTATTATGGAGAAGATATTACGTTAAAAAGCTGAGACTTTTAATTTCTTAGGAATACAATCTCACAAAGTTCGATTGCATAAGTTCAAGAATCCAAATTAAAAATTTGGACTTTCACTTAAGTTTCGAAGCTTTAGTAATATCTTCGTAATAATGATTATAAATTCTTAGCGAAATCTAGTAATTCTCGGAATATGTTTGTAAAGTGTATTACTAATTTTGATGTAACTCCTTAATTCTATATTAATATAAATTATCCACTTCTTTTATAGCAAAACTTAAATATTTTAAAGCTTCATTAGTATCATCTAAATAGTGATAAAGATCAGCCATTTCTAAATATCTTTCTCTTTTCTCTTCATATGTACCAAATTTAAGTAAAAGATCTGTTGCTAAATTCATATACATTTCCCATTGCATATCATTTCTCTCATTTTTACTTAATTCTGCTTTAAAATAATAACTTCTCTCTATAAAGAACATATTATTTTTATTTATTGCTAACTCTAGTGATAATTCACAATATTCCTTAACACTTTCTATACATCCATTGGCATTGTACACATTTATTATGAATAATAAAAGTTCTATGTACCCTATTTTATCTTCCTTATTAACCTTTTCTATAGATTCTTCAGTAAGCTTTTGGGCTTCTTCATATTTTCCGCATTTTAAGAAAGCATCAATAATAAGACTATTTATTCTTTTCCAGTTGTAAGAATTGCAATCTATCTTTTCTTTATAATAAGCATAATTTCTTTCAAACTCTTCACTATTTCCTTCTAGAAGTGCTAAAATAGCTAAAATCCCTTGGGCTTCCCCTAAGCACTTACTATTAAGATTAATTCCTTCAATAGAGAAAATATCTTTTATTATTTCTCTACTTTTCTCTATATTACCAACTCTGTAATTACATATTGCTAAAGCTGTAGCATTTTTTATATAAAGCTCATTATTTTTTTCTATTCCATCTTTTAATAGGAAATCTAAAAGCATGTTATAATATGTTATTGCATCTGCAAAATTCTTTCTTACTGTAAAGTATAACGCTAAATCTTCATAATATATTCTTTTACTATCTCTATTGCTTTCATATATGTTTGAGTACTCATTTAATAAATCTTTTGCTTTTTTAAACTCTCTAATATTAGTATAGTTTATAAATAAAATATGCATAAGTTTTGCAGAAATTTCTTCGTATTCTTTACCTAAAGAATATTCTAAGTACTCTTTTATCTCATCAGCTTCACTTTCAGTTAAGACTTTTTTTTCAATATATTTATCAATAGAATTATTTAGTTGTGTTATATCATCACATAAAAGATACTCTAAATCTAAATCTAATCTTTTCGCAACTAATTCTAGCACCCATTTGTCTGCTTTTACTTTTCCATTCTCTATACAGCTCATTCTAGATATAGATATATCATCTTTACAAAGTTGCTTTAATGTTAAACCTTTATATATTCTAGCTCTTTTTATTTTCTCCCCAGTAGATAAAAAATCCATCACTCTCACCTATACCTTAACTTTTAATTACACCTAAATTTTTCAAGTTATTTATACCCTTGTCTAAGTATTTAGCCGCTTCATAATCTCTCTTAAGCTCTAAGTAAAATTTACCTAGTCTTATAGAAATATCTGCTTCTTTCTTTTTCATATCATTTCTCTTAGCAATTTCAAGTGTATCTAATAAAATATTTTCTGCTTCTTTTATATTGTTTTGTAAAACTTCTATCCTAAAAGTCAGAATCTTATATTCTATTAATCTATTAACATCACTTACATTTAATTTATTTTTTATTTCATTAAGAATTTCTATGCATTTACTTATATTTTTTGTTTTAATATGATTTTCACATAAATTAAATAAAGTATCTAAAAGTTTAGAATCAGTGTTTTCTTCTCTTATTTTCATAGCCCTATTATAATGTTCAAAGGACTCTTCTATATTGTCAAATTCAAAGAATAATTTTCCTAGAGAATCTTCTATTGAACTTATTTTATCTAATTGTTCTAACTCTTTATAAACGTTAAGACTTTGCTTTGAGTATGCTATTGCACTTTCTAAATCACCAACTTTAGCATGCTCTTCTGCTAGTAATTCCAAACTCTTAGCATAAGCTTTCTTATTGTAAACTTTTTCAAATTCGCTTTTTGCTAAAAATGCAAAATTTATTGCCTTTGGTAAATTTTCAATAAAGAAGTATGTTTTTGATATTAAATAATATATTTCTCCTAAAAGTAAATCTTCAGTTAATTTATTATTTATGTATATCTTTTCAGCTTCTTTTAAATATGAATTAGCTGAATAATATGCTTTTGAATGTAAGCTTATTTTTGCTATATTCAAGTATGTTTTTACCATATCTATATTACTGTTTATTTGTAAAAACAAAATATTTGCAGATAAGAAATATTGTTGAGCTAAAACGTATTCTTCACTTTTTAAATACATCTCAGCTTTTAATGCTAAGTTTTTAGCTTTCCTATATATTAAGTCATACTTATCAGCATAATATATTGCATATTCTATAAATTTCTCACCCTTTTTTATATCATCATTTAAAATAGCACTTTCTGCTATTTGCTCGTAATATAAACATATCTTCTCAGCTTGTGTTTTTTCCGTTTCCATTAAATATTCAACAGAAGTATTTAATGTGATTGCAATATACTCTAAAAGGTCCATCGAAGGATTTGATCTTCCTGACTCTACTAAACTTATTTGTCCTGGTGTTATTCTCTCCCCCGCTAATTCTTTAAGAGTCATATTTAATTCTTTTCTTCTTCTTTTTATTTTTTCTCCCAATGATAATATTTCCATAGCTTAAATCATCCTCTTACTGTTATTATTTTAACATCCATAACCAATTAAATTATATCATAAATTTAGGTTTTAATGTCAATTATTCAGTATTTTTGTAAAAAAATCTATATGTTTGTGCATTTTTTAACATTTTTTAATTACATACTTTAATTTTAATAACTTATATCTTTATTTTTTTAATATATGTACTTATTCTTTAAAATTATTATATATTATAATCGAAAATTTCTCTACATAATAAAAAAATTTCTATATATATACAAAAAAGCAGCCTTAAGCTGCTTTTTTATAAGTTATTCCATCCATCCCATACTTTCGCCGGCTGCATCAATCATTCTTCTTGAAGCCTTTTTAATAGCTCTTTGAGTTTTTCTGTCTAAATTCGGAGTTACCATCATACCAACAGCTGCTCCAATAGCACCTATGGCTAAAGTAGTCATTAATTTATTTGCCATAATAATCACCTCTTTTAATAATGATTTCATATTTAGTTTGTCTCATTAAAACATTTTTATTAGAGGTAATTCATAGCATTAAAGACTTTCTAATGCTTTTTTGGCAAGTATATCTGCCCTATCATTGAACTTATTTCCGCTATGTCCTTTTATTTTTTTAAATCTAACCTTTATAACTTTAAATTTTTCTTGCATAAACTCATGATAATTTTGAGTTATTCTATTATTTCTTTTCCAAGTTCCTAAAGCCCAGCTCTCAATTCCCTGATAATCATAACAAAGAACTATATCCTTATATCCATTTTCTATGGCATATTCAATTGCCTTCATGGCTCCTTCAACTTCTCCTGATACATTTCTTAAAGCTATTGCTTCTTTATCATATCCAACACCATTGTCTTCATATAAAATCTCATCATTTTTTACTACTAAAAAGCCATAAGAATAATTTTCTTTATGAACCATAAAGCTACCATCTACGTAAATATAAATTAAATCATCCTTAACCTCTTCATTTCCTTTAACTTCCTCAAAGCTTCCTCCATTTTCATGAATAGCAATAAACTTTTCTGCTTCTTCCTTTGAAGTGAAACTTTTGTACTTAGCGCCTTTACAACCTATTACTTCTTTTTGACATTCTGGCCAAGTTTCAACAATCTTAGGAATCCCTGATTTTCCTTTTGCTATAGCATAATATTTTTTAGCCATTATTTCACTCCTTTTTAATTAGTTATTACATCTATGACTTCATATATATTATCTAAATTATTAGCACCTGTAAATCCACTAAAGAATTCTACAGTCTTTCTTAAAATAACTACAAATTCATTTTCTCCTTGCCAATTTTCTAATATAACATTTATGTCTACATCATTTATTATTCTATTTAAGGCAAAGAAAATTACACTTAAATCATCTAAAGCACCTACAAAAGGTATTTTATCTGGTAATATATCAAATGGACAAACTACATATCCTAAAGAGGCACCTACTACAGCCTTAGTCTTCATAGGAACTCTATTATCTTTTAAAAGTCTAAATATTAAAGCTACTATATCTGGTAAGAACATAATATAATCCTTATAATCTTTAGCTTTCTCTGGAATATGATTAACTACATACTCTCTGCTACTTGTGTACATGTCCTCAACTTTTTGTACATCAATGCTCATTATGTAATCATCTGTCTTTTCCTCTTCTTCAATATCATCTCTTACTTCTATTTCTAAAACAGGTTCTTTAATCTTTGAAAGCTCTACATCTATTTTTTCTAAGCCAATATTTAAAACCTCTCCTTGAATTTTCAATTCCTTAAAATTTAAATTTAAGAAAGGTATATTACCCAATATTGTTTTATAACCTACAAGTATTTTATCCTCTTTAACTAATATTCCCTGATTTTTAAAACCTTTTAAAGCTATTTTCAAACCTATTTTTCTAAAAGGCTTTAAAATTCCAACACTCATAAGTTTAGCTTTTGAAACCCCTACAACAAGATTATCTCCTTCTACTCCTAAAATATCCAAAGTTGCCTTAAATCCTAGAGCAAGAACCTTTTTGAATACTCCTTCCACTTCTATACCATTGTTTATTTTTAAGCTTTTTATTTCTAAACCTTTAATTTTCACAAAATCATTAATAAAGCTCATTAAGTCATCTGAATTTAATTTTATATCTACATTTGAAATTTGCAAAATACTTCTCCCCTTATTATTTAATAATTATCCATCTTTTAGTATATAGTATTTATTCTTAATTTTGAAGGTAAATTATATAATGAAGTTTTTATTATGAAATAAATAATATAAATTAAAATTCTCTTTAAACAAGATAAAAAAACTCCTCTGAACTTATTAAAACAGAGGAGTTTTTATTTTTTTATTTTCTTATTATTTTATAATTATGGAAGAAAAGGCCTAAAATAGCTCCTGCTATGAATCCGCCAAAATGAGCAGATATATCTATATTAGACATTGATAGACCGATAAATACATTTAACAATATAATAACTATTATATTAGTTACTAAACCTTTACCAATCCTATCTTTTTCATTATAAGCAAAAACTAAAGCTGCTCCTAAAAGCCCAAATATAGCTCCTGAAGCTCCAACTCCCATAACTGGTGAAAAGTATAAGCTAAATATACTTGCTACTATTCCAGAAACAAAATAGATAGCTAAATATTTTTTTGATCCATAAACTCTTTCTATGAAATCCCCTAATATATATAAGGCATACATATTAAATAAAAGATGGACTATTCCACCATGCAAAAACATAGACGTTACTAATCTATAATATTCTCCATGGAATATTATTGCATTATTATGCTTAGCACCCATCCAATATAGAATTTGTGGATTTATCTCTATTATATTTCTGAAGAATCCAGCACCTAAAGCAGTAGCTACAATAAGACAAACTAGAAAAGCTAAAATATTTAAACCAATCAATACTCCTGTAACTTTTCCACATCTTAATCTTTTATACCAAGGAACCTTTGGTTCTTCTTTCTTTTTTAATAAAAATTCTAATATTTTTGCTAGAGGCTCAGAGCTCCTATCATTGCTTAAAACTTCTCTTTTCTGAACATCAACAATTATTCTATGACAATTCTCATCTATAGAAAAGTCTTCATCACTTTTTTCAGTACTATCATAGCTTTTATAAAGAATTATATTATGAAGAGAATATGACTTACCTAAACTTTTTAAATAATCTTCGGCAATTTTTAAATTTTCTTCCTCTTCATAAGACTTGGATATTATAACTGCATATTTTCCGTCATCTTTAACTGTCTTTAAAGCTATCCATAATTCTTTACCTTGTTCTCCTTTTAGGTCTTCTACATAAAAACCATAATTATTTATAAGTAAGTTGAAATAATCTTGCTCAAATTTACTCATTGCCTCTCCTTAATCTTCTAAATAATTTCTTCCAACATATCTAAAAGCTCATTAAATCTATCTAAGGTATCTTTAAGAGGCTTAGATGTTGTCATATCTACTCCAGCCATTTTTAATGTATCTATAGGATACATTGATCCTCCAGCCTTTAAGAAGCCTTTATATTTTTCAACAGCTTCTTCTCCTTTTGCAAGAATTGAATTTGCAAAGGAAGATGCAGCTGCATATCCTGTAGCATATTGATATACATAGAAATCAGAATAAAAATGAGGTATTCTAGCCCATTCTATAGATATTTCTTCATCTACCTTCATATCTTCACCAAAATATTTAATATTTATATCTTTCCACATCTTACATAAAACTTCTGATGTAAGAGATTCTCCATTTTCAATAGCTTCATGAGTTTTTAGCTCAAATTCTGCAAACATTAATTGTCTAAAGACAGTTGTTCTTATTTGCTCTAGCTCTTGGTTTATTAGATATAATTTTTTATTTTTATCAGTTTCTTTATCTATTAAATGATGTATAAGTAAAATTTCATTTGTTGTTGAAGCAACCTCTGCACAGAAAAGACTATAATCTCCATAAATATAAGGTTGAGTCTTTCTAGTATAATAAGAATGTATTGAATGACCCATTTCATGAGCTAAAGTTGATGCATCATTTAACTCATAATTATAGTTTAATAATACATATGGCATAGTATCATAGGATCCCCATGAATAAGCTCCACTTCTCTTTCCTTTATTTTCATATACATCTATCCAACCTTCATTTATTCCTTCATTGAATATGTCTAAATATTCTTTTCCTAAAGGTTTTAATCCTTCTTCAACTAAACTTATGGCATCCTTATATTCTAAATGTTCTTTTTTACTTTCTATAACTGGAACATATAAATCATACATATGAATTTCATCTAAGTTAAGAAGTTTTTTCTTAATTCTAACATATCTATGAAGAGCCTCCATATTTTCATCTACAGTTTTTAAAGCATTATAGTAAACTTCTACTGGAATATTATTAGGTTTTAAAGAAGCCTCTAAAGAACTATTATATTTTCTTGTTTTACTTTCAAAAACAAAGTTTTTAATAGAACTTGATAAGCTTGTTGCTAAAGTATTTTCATACTTTTTGTATGTTCCAAATAAAAGTTTAAAGGCAGCTTCTCTTACCTTTCTATCTTTGCTCTTTATAAAAGAACTATAGTTTCCTTCAGTTAATTCTACTTTTGAACCATTTTCATCTACTATCTCTCCAAAAGTCATATCTGAATTAGTAAGCATTGAATATATGCTCTCTGGAGCTCCTAAACAATCTGATACAGAAGCTAAAACAGATTCAACTTCCTTTGATAATATATGAGGCTTTTCATTTAATATCATTTCAAAATATATTTTATATTGTTTTAAATCCTTATCCTCATTTATGAAATTTTCTATTGTTCCTTCTTTTAAGCTTAATATCTCTGGAACAAAGTATGCAGTATAGCTTGAAAACTCTGCTGAATATGGATCTATTTTATTTACTAAAGATTGCATTTCAGGATTAGATGTATCCTCATGACTTCTCATATGAGCATAAACATATAGTTTACCAAGTTTTCTACTTAATTTTTCATTTAATGCAAGAAAGGCTTTTAACTCTTCCTTATTTCCTAACTTGCCCTCAAAATCTTTTAATTTTGGAGCTTCCTCTTTTAACTTATTTAATTCCTCATTCCATTTAGCTGGAGTTTCATAAATCTTATCAATTCTCCACTTATCACTTTCTGGAATTTCATCTCTTCTTCTAAGCTTTTTAACCTCACTCATTTTAATTCTCCTTTCAAATATTATTTATAATCTTCTTCTTTACCCTTTATATCCTCAAAAACCTTTTTCATTTGCTTATCTATAATAGAGCAAACTTCATTTAAAACTGCTCTCATTTCTTCATGCTCATCATCAAATTTAAATTTGACTACCCAAGTTGGATTATATTCTTCATCAGACTCTTCTACTATATATCCTAATGAAGTAAGGGCCTCCACATTGAACAAATCATATATTGCTGAAAATTCCCATTCTAAAACATCCTTGTCTGTATCAAAAAAAAGACTTACATCTCCATCTACGCAATATAACTTTTTAACAAAATTAGTTCCTTCTAAAACTGAATAACTTCCTAACTCACCCTTTATAACTCCATTTTCTTTATCTTTTTCCATTATAACTAATGAAGAAAAATCCATCTTATATCATCCTTTCCTCTTTTACTATATATACTAATTATAAAATTTATATTTATATTTGCAAGTGCATATAACATATATAAATAAAGTCTTCCTCTTTATCTTTATTCAAATGTAAAATTATGGTAATATATTTTATGTAACATTAATATACTAGAGGTGATTTTTCATGAATAAATTTATGCTAAGAAGACTTATTTTAGGAGTATCCCTATTTTTTATTATTATATTTTCAAGTGCTTTTATTATTAATAAAATTTATATTAAGCAAAAATGTAAAGATTTATACTTTGCAACTGAATATTTAACAACAAGAGGAGATTTAGAAAATAGCCTTTTAACCATTAAAAATTTTGAATTATCATTTTTAGATAAGGATATTGCTATTGTAGAAATTAATGGAATTAGTTATGATAAGCCTCACCAATCTATTTCTTGCAAAGCTTATTTTGAAAAAAAGGAAAATTCAGTTTGGGACTTAAAAGAAATAGAAAAGCTAACTTAAAATGCAAATTATTTGCACTTGATTTAAAATCCATGTATAATTTATTTTAGAATTATACTAGGAGTGATACGATTTGATAAAGATAAATAATCTTTCCTTTTCCTACAGTGGTAAAAAACCCTATCAATTAAATGATATAAATTTAACTTTACCTGAAAATGAATTTATATCAATAGTAGGAGAAAATGGAAGTTCTAAAACTACTCTTTTAAAACTTCTTTTAGGATACTTAAAACCTATTAAGGGAAGCATCGAGATAAATTTAAATAGCGTTGGGTATGTTCCTCAAAAAGTTGATAACTTTAACTCCCAATTTTCCATTACAGTTTATGAAGTATTAAAAGTACATTTAAAAACATTAAAAATAAAGGATAAAGGCGAAATAGACAGGGTTCTTTCAGCTGTTAATATGTTAGAATTTAAGGATAGATTAATAGGTTCTCTTTCTGGTGGTCAGCAACAAAGAGTTTTTATTGCAAGGGCTTTAATAGGACACCCTAATATATTAATATTAGATGAACCTTCTACAGGAATAGATGAAAAGACTCAAAAAGATATATATGAACTTATTTATAAGTTAAATAAAGAGAAGGAAATGACTATTATATGTGTTGAACACAATATAAGAAAATCTCTTAAGTATTCATCATATATTCTTGAATTAAAAGATTCTAAAGCTACCTTATTTAAAAATAATGAATACTTAAAAAAACTAGATGAAATAAATAATGAATTTATATAGAAAGGGCTCTTTTTAAAAATGTCTATTATACAAAATATGTTTCAATTTGAATTTATGCGTAATGCGTTTATGGCCGGTTTTATAATATCTCTTTTATGTCCCTGTATAGGACTTTTTCTTGTGTTAAAGAGATATTCAATGATAGGGGATACACTTTCCCACTCTTCCTTTGCAGGCGTTGCAATTGGGCTAGTATTTGGATTCAATCCTCTTTTAACAGCATTTTTATTTACTACTATTTGTGCATTACTTATAGAATTATTAAGAAATTATTATAAAAAATATGCAGAATTATCTATGTCTATTATACTTACCTTTAGTTTAGGATTAGCACTAATATTAGTTAGTAGTGGTAAGTCTAGTACAACAGTTAATTCTTTTTTATTCGGAAGTATATTAACAGTTTCAAAAACTGATTTAACCATAATAGCTTTAGTTTCTCTACTTTGTTTTATAGGTATATTCTCATTATATGATAAATTAGTTTATACTACCTTTGATGAAGAAGGTGCTAAGGTTTCTGGAATAAATACAAAACTTATAAATTATATTTTTACAATCATAGTAGGAGCTACTATTTCTGTTTCAATTAGAGTTATGGGAATACTGGTTATTTCATCAATAATTGTTATACCAGCAGCTACTGCCATGCAGTTTAAAAAAGGATTTACTAAATCCCTTATTATTTCAATGATAATAGGAGTTATAGATGTCTTAAGCGGTTTACTTCTAGCTTCTCTATTTGATTTAGCTCCAGGAGGAACTATAGCTTTAACTTCAGTAATAGTACTTATATTATCATTAATTTTAAATAGAAAAAAATTATAATACCAATATAGATTCTTCGTATAAAGAAATTAATAATAAAACGTACAAACAATATGGAGAGAATATCTAGATGAACTTTAGAATTTAATTATTACGGAGAAGATATTACGTTAAGAAGCTGAAACTGTTAACTTCTTAGGAATACAATCTCACAAAGTTCGATTACATAAGTTCAAGAATCCAAATTAAAAATTTGGACTTTCACTTAAGTTTTATAGCTTAGTAATATCTTTGGAGTAATAATTATAAATTCTTAGCAAAGTGTAGTAATTCTCGAAATATGTTTGTACGTTTTATTAATTTTTTATAAACCATATTATTTTTAAAACAGAGTCTTAAATATATAACTTGAATTTATATACTTATACATTCCTTTTCATTTTCATCCCTATATACTTTAAAAAGTTTATTTTTCTTATATAAGTATCTATATATTGCATATACTACTATCCCTTTTAAAGCTCCTGTTATACTTATGGCCCACCAAATACCTTCTAATCCTAAGAACTCAGGTTTACACATAATATAAGCCATTGGTATTCTTGCTCCTGTTAATAATATACTTATTATTGATGGTATATAAGTTCTTCCTAATCCATTAAATGCTCCTGTTGTGGTTATTTCTACACAAACAAGAATCTGACAATAGCCAAGTATTCTTAAATAAACTGTTCCTTGCTCTATAGCTTGTGCCTCTGGTATAAATATCCTAAATATCTCTTCTCCAAATATAATTAATACTAATGAAGCAAATACTCCTACTATAAGAGAAATTATCATAGTTATATTAAATCCCTTTACTATTCTCTTTAGCTTTCCTGCTCCATAATTTTGTCCTACAAATGTACTTAAGGCAGTAGATATTCCACCTGCTGTCATCCATGCAATGGCTTCAACCTGTGAACCTACCTTTTGAACAGCTATAGGAACAGGGCCAAATACTGCAACTATTTTCCCTATAAACATTGAAAAAACAGTAAATAATCCACTCTGAAGTGCTGCAGGTAATCCAATATGGAATAAAGTTTTTATACAATTTATTTTAATTCCACTAAAAATATTTACTTTTAAGTATTCAGCCTTACTTTTTATCATTATATATAAAAATGTAACTGTAACTATAACCTGAGCTAAAACTGTAGCCAAGGCAGCTCCTAGTACACCCATCTCTGGGAATATTCCTATACCAAATATTAATATTGGATCAAAAACTATGTTAAAAATTAATCCTATAGTATTAGCTATAAAAGGCGTTCTACTATCTCCTGAACCAGTAAATACCGCTGTAAACACTGGATTTAAAAAGTTAAATATCATTCCTAAAGCAACTGCAATTAAATATGTCTCAGCCATTTTTATAACTTCAGCATTACCTAAGTCAAAAAATCCTATTAACTGACTATTAAATAAAAGTAATATTATTGAATAAATAATAGCTAGTATAATATTTATTTGAAAAGCACTTTTTATATAATCCTTTGTACTATCTATATCATTTCTTCCTAAGCTCTGTGCTACTTTTATCTCAGCTCCCACCTTAGAAATCATTACAAAGGCCATACCAAGCCAAGGAAAGAATCCTGCTGTTCCAACAGCTGCCACTGCATTACTTCCTATTCTACCAACCCATATCATATCTGCCATGTTATAAGCCATTTGTATAAAAGAGGTAGCCATAATAGGTATGGAAAGTTTTATAAGGTTGCTTGTTATTTTTCCTTCGGTTAAATCAATTCTCTTGTCCATTTTTCCCCCTGTGTATCTTAAAAAATTATTCTCACACATTATAATTCATATTTTATATAAGCTAAATATATAAAATTATTTTATATATAATAATTTAAATTTATATTTTTAACCTTAATTTATTGTAAATTAATTTAAGTTTTAGATATGATAACATATCTAAAACCTAAATATACATTTGTATTTTAAATAATATATTACATCTATATATTTATAAAGGAACAAAATTTTCCTTTTAAATAGCTTTAAAATCTTTAAATTTTATTGCTATTAATCTCTTTATATTACTGTAACTTGATCAACAAACATAAAGGTAGGCCCTTCTCCAGGCATTATACTCCAAGCTGGACATACTTCTTCGTTCTTTGCAAATATTTTAATATACCTAGTCTTAATTTCTCTTTGTGATGTAATATCCTTTTTTCCTACTTCTTCTCTTTTTTCATTCTTATCCTTTTCTTCCCTTGTTAATAAGGTAAACTCTTCTCCATCTATCGAAGAATAAAACTCTACAAACTTAGGATAGTAAATCCAAGCCCTTGTATCTTGTAAAAATCCAACCATTATTTCTTTTATTTCTTTTACTTTCCCTAAGTCAACTATTACTTCCATATCTTCTGTATACCCAAGCCATTTCCCATCAGTATAATGTAAACTTCCCTTTTCACCATCTATTAAATCATAAACTCCTCTTTTATTGTACATATAGTGGTCTGTAGGCTTAGTTAACCCTTTAATATGAGCTATTGGCAAAGTTACATATATTCTACTTTCCACAGTATTACTAGGCTTGTATCCTTCTTTAAAAACCTTAGCTTTTATAAAAGCTCTATCATTAACAACTATGGGCTCTTTATATAACAAGGATTTCTCATTTGGCTCACTTCCATCTAAGGTATATCTAATCTCTCCCTTTTTATCTCTTTTTCCTAAAAGAATTTCTTGAGAAAATGGTTTATTCATAAGTAAAGTATCTATATTTATAATTGGTCTAAAGGCTCTAAGTTTAACCTTACTACTTTTCTTATACCTTTTATATTCTGGTACATATCCATCTATCTCTTCTTTATTTTTTAAATATTCATAAGTAAAGAACTCTTTTTCCTTAGGCCTTTGACAAATAGTATTTAAATCTAAAACTATTTCTCTCTCATCTGGAATTATTAATATCTTAGATTCCTCATCTACTGAAAATTCTCCCTTAATTAAGGAGATTTTATATTTAAAATCATTGTGTTTACATAAAATCGTATTTAAATTTAATTCCTGAAGAACAGGTAAGGTATTTATACAAAGCATACATTCTTTAGAATCTTTCACATTAAATTTAATACTTATCTTATCTTCATAGCAAAGTATTTTTATGCTTTCCTCATGATTTAAATTCCATGTTATTTCGCATTTATCCTCATTAATCCCTTTAAAGTCTATGGTATCTCCTTTAATTTTTTCATATACACCAAGTCTTTTTAATTTAACAAAGCTTATTTCTGGTCTTTCATCTATTTCATTTTTCCAGTAATGAGGTCTCATTAAAGGCAATGCATCAAATACACTTTCATTGCTATTTAAATAATTATCATAATATCTTGATTTATAATTTTCATTAAATAAATGAATATCTCTTATACTTAAAATATTATTTTCAAATAAAAAACTACTTCTATAAAACCTACTGTTATACCATAAAGTTTTCATATTATAAGTGTTCCAATCTTTTTTAGCACCAAAGGTAGTAGGTGGAGTTAATCTATATTTCTTCTTATACCAAAGTGCACTTTCAGCTAAAGTTTCAACTCTAAGCTTCTTCTCCTTTTCCAAATTGAATATATGTTCTATTTGAACTTCATATCCCTTATACATGGTATTCCATAAAAATGTATTTTCCTGTCCTACCTGAGCGTAAGAAAATCCTAAGGTTTCCTCTTCATTTAAACACTCAAAAAACCAATGAACCCATTCTTTATTTTGTCCAATTATCCATGCTGGCTCTAAAGTATGAACTCCTTTTAACTCTTCTCGTAATCCCTCTTCAAAATTATAAATTGGATCTGGTCCTAAAAGCCTAAATAAAGGTAAATCCAATTGCATTTCTTCCCTTTGGGCTGGAATATATTCATTTAACTTACTTGGATAATAGGCTTGATTAAAATATCCTCCCCAAAGAGTAAATCCATCAGTTCCAATCTGATCTCTACAAATAGCCCCTCCTATTACTCCATACTTCTCCTTTAAATAAGTTAGAGTTCTTATATCTATAACCCAAGAACCAACAGTCTTAGGATAGTATCCAAATATCTCCTTAAAATCATCCATGTAAACATCAGCCATTTTAAATCTATCCTCAGGACTGTATCCCAGTGAATATCCCTTATCAACATGATCATCAATAGGAGTTTCACCCTTCCATTTAACTCCTGCCTTCTTTGATAATTCCTCAGTTATTTCCCACCAAGCTCCAACCTCGTCATATTCATCTATGGATTCTTTTATAAGGTTTACAAATCTTTCATCCATTAAAGCATCATGTTTAAGTGCATAGGTTGCAGGAAACCCATATTGTTTTATCAACTCAATTTCTTGAACTACTGTCTGAAAATCATCTTCAACAAATTCTCCACTTGGATATACTGTTTTTCTTATAAAATTATATATATTTACTATAGTAATATTATTTTTCTTTTTTTTCTCAAACTTTATCATATAATCCCCTCCTTTTTAACCCCATTTTAAGTAATATAAATACTTTAAACAATGAATAAATTTCAGTTTTTATTAAGATTTTCTTTATATTTTCTTTTTTGTGAATTTATACAATTTAATAAAAAAGCTATAAAATAATGAATATTTTTATTCACTACTTCATAGCTTATAGTTTTATTAATTAATCTAGTATTAATTATAAATATAATAATACATAAAATATCAAAATTATAAATATTGATATACTTATAATTTTGAAGTAAATATTCTATTTTAAAATTATTTTCTCTTATTATTTATACACTCTTCACATATACCCTTTAAAGTAAGATTATGTTCTTTAACCTTAAATCCTGTTTGATTTCTTAAAAGCTCCTCAATCTGTTGCATAGGACATGGAACTTCTATTTCTTTATGACATAAATCACATTCTAAAATATGTTTATGAATATTTCTATTCTTTAATTTATAAGAACTTTTCCCATCTCCTAATTCAAACTTATCCACTAAATCCTTCTCTAAAAATACTTCTAAAGTTCTATAAACAGTAGATAAATTTATCTCTTTACATTTACTATATATATAATCGGCAGTAATACTTCTATCACTTTCCTTTAATAAATCATATATTAATAACCTAGCTTTGGTAACTTTCACACCATTAGCTTTAAATATTTCTTTTACTTCCATAACAATCTCCTAAACAAATATTTAAATCATTAATATAAATTATATCACATAAAAAAACTTGTATAAAATATATTTCTAAATTGCAATATTAAACTTATTTACTCTTAGTTATAATATAAAAATTAATTATAAATTAAAATACAAAAGGATATATTAAAATTGCATAGTTGCAACTATAATATATCCTTTTTACAATTTAATTTTTCAATAAAAATTGTTCATACATATTATCTAACACAAAGCCAAGATAAAAAGTAATTGTATCTAAAAAACTGACTTTTTATAAGTACATTTTAACATATTCCTAATAAACCTAATATTATACCTAAAAACATAACACCAAACATTACCATGTTTATGTTAACTTTTTTACGTAAAAGATAGAATGCAAGTAAAGTTACACATAATGGAACTATACCAATGAATAACTGATTCAAATATTCTTGAATCATAATAGGCTTATCGCTTCCTTCTACAGCAACTTGAAGTATAGTTTTGAACTTAACATTTGATGCAGTCATAGAACCCATCATAATAAGACCAAGTATGCTTGAAGCCTTAGTTAATATTTTCATACCGCCACTTTCATACAATTTTTGTATAAAGTTTGCACCCACTGAATATCCACTATAAAGTGCATAATAATGTATTAAAAATGCTGGAATATTATATAATAATAAAAATACTATTGCCCCTAAAGGTGAACCTGTACTAGCTAATGATATACCTATACCTGCTGCAACAACTCTTAAAATACCCCAGAAAAAGGAATCTCCTATTCCTGAAAGCGGTCCCATTAATGAGGCCTTTACAGCAGTAATTGAACTTGAATCAAAGTTTTCATCTTCACTATTTTGACGTTCCATAGCAGATACAAGTCCCATAATGAAATTGTTTAAATGCATAGTAGCATTAAACCAAGTAGTATGACGAACTAAAGCTTCTGATCTTTCCTCTTTAGTTTTATAAAATCTATTTATTACAGGTAAAAGAGTATATATAACCCCTACTGCATGATATTGTGTAGCACCAGTACGGCTAGCATTCATAGTCCAAGAACGCCAGAATACTGAACGTAACATTTTTTTATCTTCAATTGATAAGTTTTCTTTCATTTTCATTACGCAAAAAATTCCTCCTCTTCATCTTCTTTGGTCATCTGTCCAGATCCTTTTGGACCTGCAAGTACAAGATTTGAAATCTGTAAATCTCTCTGTGAAGTTACAACACATATTACAACTCCTATTACTGCTACAGCAACAGCTGGCAGTTTTAAGTAAGCTGTAAGAATAAATCCAAGTAAATAAAATACTGCTAATTTATTATCCCAAAGTAATTTCATTAACATTGCAAAACCAACTGCTGGTAAAAGTCCACCAGCGGCACTTAATCCATTCATTAGTTTAGCAGGTATATTTTCTACTAGTGCATTTACAGGACCACTTCCAAGTAATACTCCTAAGAAAGATATAGCTGATATTATAAGATAATATAATACCCATGTACCATAATGAAGTGCTACTATTTTCTTTTGATTGTTTTCTCTAGCAGCATCATCTAAAGCAGGTGCAAAAACATTCATTAAAACGTTTTTTAAGAACATAACAACAAAAGCTGCTAACATACCAATAGGTATAGCTAGTGTAATCGCTGCTTTTGTTTCAACATGAGAAATAATTGCAAAAGTTGTTGCTAAGGTAGTTGCAGTAACTGGTTCTGCTGCTATAACCCCACCTATATTAACATTTCCTAGGAATACGGCTTCTAGAGCTGCTCCCATTAAAATACCTGTTTTCATATCTCCCATTAATATACCAGTTACAAGACCTACTACTAAAGGACGTTCCATCATACTTTGTCCTGTTAAGTAGTTACCAGCAAAACAGATAAATACACTTAGTGCTGCCATTAAAGCATGCATTAACATATTTTTTACCCCCTAAAAATATTTAGTTTTTTAATATTTAATTCTAAAAACTCTTTATTTAACTTTATTTTCTCTAAAAAATTCAATGTAAATCGATTTATAAACTATTCTAAAATTTTAATTTAAACTAAATCTAGTTTATCTAATCAAATATTATATTAAAATTGTGCTAAAGCTTTCTTTAAATCAAGCTGTGGATTTGATGGTAATACTTGATTATAAGATTTAACATTAGTTAGCTCTGATAATTCCTTAGCAGCTTTTAATTCAGCTGGATTTAATTGAACACTTGAAAATACCATTACTTTGTCTTTTGGATTAGATTTGTCAAAACGCCCTGCATTAGCAACGTTTACAGATTCTATATCACTAACTTCTTTAGCAATTTTTGTAGCATCTGATACACTGTTTACTATAACAAACATTCTTTTATCCTTACCACGAGGATCATTGAAAACTTTTATAGCATCATCAACTGAACGAATAAGAAGTTTCATTCCATTTGGTACAGCCATTTTTAAAGTCATTTGCATAACTTCATTTTTTGCTGCCTCATCATTTGCTACTACTAAAAGTGGTGCATTTAGCTCCTTTGTCCATACTACTGCTACTTGTCCATGTATTAAACGGTCATCTACACGTATTTGAGTTATCATAATTTTTCCTCCTAAAATTTAAACATAATATTTTTATTTTTTCTTTTTAAAACGATTACTATTAGTCTAAAAATTTTTGTTGTTTCATATAAATATAATTAATCGTTTTCTTAAAGAGTATTATTAGATATTGGTTTTTAATTTCTTAATATCTAAAAAAAGTCATCCTCATCATCATTAGATAACTTTGTTGAAACAAGAGTTACTTGAGCTTCATCTATAGCATTTTTTATAGACTCCTCTGTTAACTCATCTTCAACTGAAAATAATATTGATAATACTATTGCTAAATTAGCATTAGAAATTATAAAAATATTTTCTTTTTTAGCAGTTGCAACTTGTGTTACTGCTTTTTGATTAACACTACCACCGAATAAATCAGTAAATATTATACCTTGCTCATTCTCCCCAATGCTCTCTATAAAATTTATAATTTGTGGAGTGTAATCTTCATCAGTGATATATGCATTTATAACTTCTACATCATCACCTTTATCTGCAAGTATATTTAAGGAACTTTGAATTCCCCCTGCCAACTTACCATGGCTTGCTATTAAGATTTTTTTGTTCATAAAAATTTCACCTCTCGTTTACTAATTATATCACCACTTGAACAAAAATCAACCAAAAAATGAATAAAATAGAAATATTTTTTGAATCACTCTTAATTTTTCTTAATAGTTTTTTGATAATATTTTTAATAAGTTACTCAATTTTTAAATAAAACTCCATTTATTTTTTTTAATTAAAATATAAATTATTTATTTAAAAAATTTAATAATTCCTTATATTTTTAAAATTTTTCAAATAAATACGAATCATTTTCAGATTTAATCTAAATTAAAATTTTATTTTTCCTATTTGACAAGAAATATTAAAGTAGTGTATATTATGAAATAGAGTACGTTATTAAGTTTAATAGTATAGCACATTTATCCTTTTATATATAAATGTGCATAATAAAAGGAGAGATTTTTCAAATGAATTGTATTATAGCTCAATCTGGTGGACCTACTTCAGTAATAAATGCTAGTGTTTATGGTCTAGTTAAAGCAAATAAAAAACTTAATTTATATGAGAATGTTTATGGTGGATTAAATGGAATAGAAGGTATATTAAATAAAACTATAATAAACCTTTCAGAACTTGATGATCTTCAATTAGAAAGATTTAAAAATTCACCTGCTTCTGGTTTAGGTTCTTGTAGATATAAATTAAAACCTCTTAGCGAAAGTGAAGATGAATATTTAAAACTTTTAGATATTTTAAATTCCCTTAATGTAAAAGCTTTCTTTTATGTAGGTGGAAATGACTCAATGGATACTACTGCTAAATTAAATGCTTTTGCGAAAGCTAAAAATATAGATATAAAATTCTTTGGAATCCCTAAAACAATAGATAATGATTTAATGCACACAGATCATACTCCTGGCTTTGGTAGTGCTGCCAAATTCATATCTACAGCAGTTTTAGAAACTTATTTAGACTCAAAAGTTTATACCAATAATGGAATTTTCATAGTTGAAACTATGGGAAGAGATACAGGTTGGTTAGCTGCTGCTGGAGCTTTAGCAACTATAAATGGAACTAAGTGTGCTGATTTAGTATATTTACCTGAAAGAGCATTTTCAGTACAAAGCTTTTTAACTGATGTCGCTAGAATATTTAAAGAAAAAAAACATGTATATATAGTAGCTTCTGAAGGATTAAAAGATGAAAATGGAAAGTTTCTTACTGAAACTGCATCAAATGATGATTCATTTGGACATGCTCAATTAGGTGGTGTAGGTGCTTACTTAAAGAACCTAATAATCCAAGCTAGTATAACAAATAGAGTTAAATCTCTAGAACTTAATACTCTACAAAGATGTTCTATGCATGCTTCATCTAAAATAGATGTAAATGAAGCTGTTATGGTAGGACAAGCTGCCTTAGAAGCTTCTGTTAATTCAGAAGGTGGCTATATGGTTGCTATAAGAAGAGAATCTTCATTTCCATATAAGAGTTCTACTTTTTTAATTGAAGCTGATAAAATAGCTAATAATATAAAATATTTCCCAAGTGAATGGATAAATGAAGAAGGTAACAATATAACTGAAGAAGGTTTAGCATACCTTAAACCATTAATTAGCGATTTCGAGGATAGAGATTCTCTTCCTCTTTATCATAGTTTTGTTTTATAGATATTATTTTACTCAATTACCCACATTTAATAAAAGACATGCATAAAATGCATGTCTTTTATTCTTCTTTAAGAACATCTTTTAGGGTATCATATGCAAAATCTATTATTTCTGCACAACTTACCTTACTTTTCTTTAAATCTAAACAAATTTCTGAATTAAACTCTGCTCTTATTCTATTTAAAAGTTCTTTTGAATAAGCTCTAGCTTCATTCTTCTCCTCATTACTCTCTCTTCCTTTTATGAAACCAATAGCTAAAACAGCTCCATTTACAGCTCCACATAAACTTCCAACAGCCATGCCTGTTCCCATACCACTTCCTAAGACTACTGGTATGTCCTTATTAAATTCTTCATTATAAGATTTTATAATAGCCTCTGCACAAGTATATCCTTCCTTATGATATTCTGATGGATTTTTCATATTTTTCTCCTTCTTTCTAAAATATCTCCTGCATATTTCACAAAAGATAAGTATTTATAATGTTTTGCAACCTATTAAATTAAACTAGTAAAAGAACTTCTAAATAGAATATTTAACTTTTATTTTTTAATTTAATATAACATTAATTACATAATTTATAATATCAAAAATTTCTTTTTATTTCTGTGATTTTAAATAAAAAAATTCTAAATAAATTCTTATATATTAAAAATTAAGAATTTATTTAGAATGAGATTCACAATCTAAAATCTTTTCGTTTTACTATTTCTAATGTATTTAAAAATTCCTCTATTTCTTCTTTAGTATTATATAATCCTAAACTTGCTCTTAACATTCCTGGTCTAGGCTTATTGCTATAAGCATATTTTGAAAATTCTTCATCCTTAAGGTTTAAAAGTCTCCTAACATAAGGATGAGCACAAAAAGTACCATTTCTAATAGATATTCCCCTAAGATTAGATAATCCCTCTGATATTACATCATGGTGAATATCCTTAACATTAAATACCACTACTCCTATTCTATTTTTATAATTAGAATCTCCATATGTTATTATATCTGGCATACGTTCTAATCCTTCTAACAAAGTTTTTTTCAGGTTTTCCTCTAGTAATTCTATTTTGTCAAAACCTATAGATTTTATTACTTTAATTGATGATAAAAGTGAACATACTCCTATTATATTAGGGGTTCCTGCTTCAAAACGCTCTGGCTCACTATCTAAAAAGACCTTATTATCCGAAACTAAGTCCACTGCTCCTCCACCTTTTAATAATGGATCTTTATCTTTTATAAGCTCTTTTAATGCAATAATTACACCTGTTCCAAAGGGAGCATACATTTTATGAGCTGAAAAAACTAGAAAATCTATGTGATCATTATTTCCTGTTCCCCCTATATTTATTGGTTTATGAGCAACTAACTGAGCGGCATCTACTATTATTTTAATTCCATTATTATGGGCTATTTTTGCTATTTCATTTATTTGATTTAAGTATCCTGTTACATTAGAGGCACCTGTTATTGTTAGATATTTTACTTTTCCTTTGTGTTTTTTAATTACTTCCTCTATCTTTTCTTTTCTTAATAGTCCTAGTTCATCAACTTCAACATATAAAATATTGCTATTCTCCCTCCAAGGCAAGTCATTTGCATGATGCTCCATTCTAGTGCTTAGGACATAATCTTTTTTATTTCCTAAGGAATGTGCTAAAAGATTCAAACCTTCAGTGGCATTTTTAACATATATTACAGTATAGTCATCTGTATTCTTAACATTAAAAAACTCTAAAATCTTTTTTCTTGAGTTTTCATAAAATTCATTACAAAATTTTGCTTTGTACCCTTTTCCTCTCCCAATAGAACTATATACATGCAACATGTCACTAACACAATTTAATCCTTCTTTTAAAGCAGGTGTAGTAGCTGCATTGTCAAGATTAATTGGTACTATCTTTTTTCCATTATAAATAGTTATTTCTTCATCAATACCTATAAATAAATCTCTAAAATTATTCATAACACATCACTCCATTGATATATAGTATTCTAAAAGTTTGAATTAGGTTCTTAAAACATAGGCATTTTATTAAATCCTTTCTAAGTAAACATTTAATTTGATGAAATTCTCCATTATTAGTATAATTGTATTTGATTAATACTATAAATTCGATGATAGGAGTTTTAAAATGATTATTTTAAGCTGTAGACACTTAACTAAAAGTTTTGGTATTGATGAGATTTTAAGAGATGTAACATTTAATATAAATGAAGGTGACAAGGTTGGTTTAATAGGACCAAATGGAGAAGGTAAATCAACCTTATTTAAAATTCTTACCAAGCAACTAGATTATGATAGCGGTGAATTATTTTTAGATAAAAACAAAACACTAGGATATCTCTCTCAGAATTTATCTTTAGATAGTGAAAATACTATTTATGATGAGATGCTTTCTGTATTCTCATCTTTAACGGAACTTGAAGATAAAATTAAAACCTTAGAAGAAAAACTTAATGAACCTTATGATGCTTCAAATGAAGAATATCATAATAAACTTATAAAAGATTATACCCTTTCTCAAGAACTTTATGAAAATAGAGGTGGTTATACTTTTAGGGGAGAAATTTCTAGAGTTCTTAAAGGATTAGGTTTTCTAGAAGAAGATTTTAATAATCAAATTATAAACCTTAGTGGAGGTCAAAAAACTAGATTAGCACTTTGTAAGCTACTTTTAAGAAAACCAGACTTACTTCTTTTAGATGAGCCTACAAACCACTTAGATTTAGAAGCTATAGAATGGCTTGAAGAATATCTTAACGGTTATAAGGGAACAGTCTTTGTTATTTCCCATGATAGATTTTTCTTAGACTCTGTAACAAATACAACTTTTGAACTTATTGGTGGAAAGATACATTGTTATAATGCAAGCTACACTAAATTCCTTGAACTTAGAAAAAAAGATATTGAAGCTAGATTAAAAGCTTATAACTTGCAACAAGCAGAAATAAAAAGACAAGAGGAAATTATAGAAAAGTTCCGTTCATTTAATAGAGAAAAAAGTGTTAGAGCTGCTGAAAGTAGACAAAAAGCTTTAGATAAAATGGATCGTCTAGAGGCACCAGAGGTTATAAAAGAAGCCTCTAAAATAAGCTTTGAAACCTTAGTTAAAAGCGGAAATGATGTTTTACATATTGAAAACCTAAAAAAGAGCTACGATAGTCTCTTATTTGAAAATGTAAATTTAGATTTAAAACGTGGAGAAAAGGTTGCCCTAATAGGTGAAAATGGTAGAGGTAAGACTACTCTATTTAAAATAATAATGGGAATGTTAAAACAGGATTCTGGTTCTGTATCCCTTGGTAAAAATGTATTTACAGGATATTATGATCAAGAACAATCTAATTTAAATCTTGATAAAACTATAATAGATGAAGTTTGGGATGACTTCCCTAATCTTACTACTACTGAGGTTAGAAATTATCTTGCTTCTTTCCTATTTACTGGTGATGATGTATTTAAAGAAATTTCTTTATTAAGTGGTGGTGAAAAGTGTAAGATAAACCTTTTAAAACTTATGCTTTCAAAGGCCAATCTTCTTCTTTTAGATGAGCCTACAAATCATTTAGATATTATGTCTAGAGAAGCTTTAGAAGATGCAATTTTAAGTTATGATGGAACTTTAATAGTAATTTCCCATGATAGATACTTCCTAAATAAAGTAATCAACAAAATTGTTGAACTTCAAGAAAATGGTCTTAAAACATACTTAGGAAATTACAATTATTATATGGATAAGAAAGCTAATCCTAATAGATATGAAGATATTGATGAGGAAATAAACCAAGGTAAAACAAAAACACAAATAAAAGAAGAAAGAAAAAAGAAAAAATCAGCTGAAAAATCAGCTAGAGCTTTAAGAGCTCAACTTAGAGATGTTGAAAAATTAATTCCTCAAAAAGAAGAAGAACTTGAAAAACTTCAAGAAATGCTTTGTAATGAAGAGGTTTATTCAAATCCAGAAGAAAGTGTAAGAGTAAATAAAGAAATTAATTCTGTTCAAGAAGAAATAGATTCCCTTTATGCTACTTGGGAAGAACTTTCTGAATCTCTAGAAGACTAATTCTATTCTAACACTCAAAAAAGAAACTGTATGGAAACTTATTTATAAAAATTTTCCATACAGTTTCTTTTAAATTAAACTTAAATAAAAAGAATGTATTAAAATAAAATTTTTAAAGCTAATTATAATACATTCTCCCTTTATTTATCTATTTTGTTCCTGTAGTACCAAATCCACCACGATCTTTATTTCCAAAGGATTCAACCTCTTCAAACTGGATTTCTGGCATAACTTCCATAATTCTAAATTGACCTATTTTATCCCCTTTTCTTATCCAAGTTCCTTTAACTTCTTTCCCATTCTCACTTTCAATGTCTTTTCCCTGTAAGCAATAAACTGGCATATGCCACTGATCATTATCTCCTATATATGTATCATCTACAACGCCAACACTATTAGTTTGTATAATTCCCCAAGTTTTAAAAGTTGAACTTCTAGGCGCTAAATGCCCTTCCCACCCTTCTGGAAGTTCTAAAGCGAAGCCTAAAGGTATCATTGCTCTATCTCCACATTTAACAAATACATCCTTATTAGCATATACATCTATCCAATTACCCTTTGTTATTTTTTTTAATTTAGTTGCTTTATCAAAATATTTAATTCTAATTATCATATCAAATTCCTTTCTTTTGTTTAATTTATATAAATTTTTAGAAATTAAACTATAGCTATTATATAATTTTATTTCTAAAAATTAAAGCCCACAGAATATTCTGTGAGCTTCTAAATAATCTTATTCTAATTATTGACAACCTGCTCCATTATTACATCTACAACGTATAGGTGGTCTATCACAGTCTTCTCTCTCTCTTAATCTGTTGATTATTACTACTTTAGCACATTTATTTCTTGGAGAAATACATACTTCATAACATGGATAATATTCTGGTGCTTCAAAATAGCAACGATCTACAGGTTGTTTAACAGCATATAAGCCATCTTCTAAACATTTAAAACAAACTTTTCCACAACGATCTGTGTATTTACAATCTACAAGTTCAAAACCAGTATTACAATCTACTTTATATAATTCTATTGGCATTCCACTTATTGGTTCACCATCAGAACATCCTAATAAAGATTGTACTTCAATAGTTCCCTTTTTAGGAATTGGTTTTGGTTGAGGTCTCTTACAACAATCTCTTCCATCATCACAGCATCCATGATTATGATCATGATGATCACAATGATTGTGGTTATCACAGTTATTATGATGATAATTATTATATCTTACATCTTCAAATAATTCTTCTAATTCATTTAATTCTATTCCTTGAGAATCACATTGGTAATCTTTATAATCCATAATTTACCCTCCTAGGTTTTATCATATGATTAATATATATTATGACTACCAATTACAAAATGTTACATTTTATGTGTTTTAATCCCTACTCACTATCTAGTATTTTCTCAGCTAGCTTTTTATATGTATTTGCTTTATCCACAAGCATTGCAGAAAGAAGTAATTTCTTTTCACTACTTTCTAGTGAATTAAATTCTTTCCCCAAATTGTTTAAGTCTATATTAATCTCCTTCTTTATATCTTCTGTATTCCTTTCTTGTCCTTTTAAATATATTCTATAAAGCGCTCTTATATCCTCTGAATTTAATTCATCCTTGTTATATCTTTCAACAATATCTCCTAAAGCTAGTTTTATATCACTAAGTGCTAATATTCCCTTCATATTATATATAAAGCACATAAGTATAATATGTTCCTTACTATACTTTTTATTTTTTATATCCATTAACAATTTTCCCTTAGCATAATTATTAATCATAGTTTTAGTTAAAATCTTATCTTCTTCAAATCTCTTATTTCCACCTAACTTATTTTCAAACAATTGTATTACTTGATCCATATATAAATCTAATTCTGGTATATCTTCTAAATTAATATTATTATCTAAATTTAAACTTTCTAATAAATTATTTAAATTCATAAAATCACTTCCATTCGATTTAATTTATCACATAGTTTCTAAAACTACATTTCATCCTATATATATTATATTATAAGGAAATCAAAATAAATTCAAGCTATTTGGCAATATTATCTACATATCATTAAAATTCTCCTTAATTTAAAGGTTGATATATTCCTATATTTAAAGGATAATTGTAATATGATAGTAAGTAGTTTTGAAAACTACTTGAAAACTTTTTCCTTGGAGGTATGTTATGAAAAATACGTTTTTTAGAGAACCAATAAATGGTTTTACTCATTTATTTGGTGCTATTTTATCAATATTTGCTTTAGTGGCACTAACAGCTAAAGCTACTTATATATACGGGATTGGATTACCACTTTTATCAGTTATTCTATTTGGTTTTTCATTAGTGTTGCTTTATAGTGCCTCTGCTATATACCATTTAGTTAATGCAAAGGAAAAAACCATAGCATTTTTAAGACGTTTAGACCATTCTATGATATTTATACTTATCTGTGGAAGTTATATGCCTTATTGTCTTATTGGTCTTGAAGGTAAAGCTCAAATTTTTATAACTTCTTTAATAGTAATTCTTACAATTTTAGGTATCTTATTTAAAATGGTTTGGTTTAATTGTCCTAGAATTCTTTCTACTCTTATGTATATAGGAATGGGTTGGATTTCTTTAGGTGCTATTCCATTTTTCAAAAACATACCTGCTTTAGCATTAATTTGGTTAGCAATAGGAGGAGTTATATATACAGTTGGTGGAATAATTTATGCACTAAAACCAAAATTTCTTGAATTTAATCACTTAGGATTCCATGAAATATTCCATATCTTTATATTATTAGGGAGCCTATGTCACTTTATATCTATTTTCTTTTATCTACTATAAATCAGTATAAAAGAAAAAGGATAGTAATACTTATGAATAAGTATTACTATCCTTTTTATATATCTGAATTTTTAATTTTATCTATAAATATCTCTAAGTTTTTGGAAATAAACTTATCCTTATGATATATAAGATATAAATCTCTACTTATCTTAACATCCTCTATTTTTATTTCTCTAATTAATCCTTTTTTAATTCTTTCATCAATTGACTTACAAGAAACACATGCTATGCCTAGTCCTGTCTCTACAATTCTTACAATGGCTTCTGTATTTCCAAGTTCCATATATACATTGTAATTACAACCTTTATTTATAAGATAATTTTCTACAATTTCTCTTGTACCACTTCCAGGCTCTCTCATAATAAACTTTTCATCTTCTAAGTCTTTTAAAGTTATTTTTTCCTTTAAAAATATAGGATTATTAGGATTTGCTATAAATATTAATTCATCCTTTCCTACATCTAATATTTCTAATTCATCTGATTTTACATATCCTTCTACTAAAGCAATATCAACCTTATTTTCTATAATAAGCTCTTCTATTAACTGTGTATTTTCTATTATTAAAGAGATTTCTATATTTTTATGTAACTCATTGAATTCCTTTATTAACTCTGGAAGTATATATATACCTATTGTTGTACTTGCTCCTATAACTATTTTTCCTTTTTGACCTTCTTTACTACTTATAATAGTACTATTAGCCTCTTCATAAAGGTTTAAAATTCTTCTACTATATTCAAAATATACTTCACCCTCATGAGTAAGATAAAGTCTTTTACCTATTCTATCAAAAAGTTTAACATCAAGATCACTTTCTAGTTCAGCTATAGCCTGACTTATAGATGGCTGGCTTATATACATAGATTTAGCTACTTTAGTCATATTTAGACATTTAGCTGTTTCAAAAAATATTTTTAACTTTCTAAAATTCATGCAATCAATCCTTATTTATCTTCTTTTACTTCTTCAAAATCTACATCAATAACAGGGCCATCATCTTCAATATCAGGCTCTGACTTGTGTTCTTCTCTTGTAAATGTGTAAGTATAAGATTCTGTTTTTTCTTTTTTATTTTTATTAACATATTTTCTTATAAATTTAAAGTACACCCATCCTATAAGGATAAGTATCACAGATCCTATTAAAACATAAGGTAGTATCCAAATTGCAAAACTTAATATAAGTACTGTAACAATTATTCCTAATACTATTCTTAAATACTTCTCCATATATTATCACTCTCTTTTATATTTTTTATTTTATTAATTATAACATAAAGTGAAAGAAATAAAAAACAATTCTTCCTCTATAATTTTTAACCTAATATACTTATATTTAATGCTTTTTTTGAAAATACTAATTAAGATGTTTTAAATATAAAGATAATATTTAAGGAAGTGATAAAATGAAAAAATTTGCTTTTCTACTATTTGCATTTATATTTTCTTTTTCAGCCTTAGCTACTTCTCCAAAATATATTAAAGCAGCTGACTTAGAAGAAGAAAATACAAAAAAAATATTTTTAACCTTTGATGATGGTCCTGGTGGTAAGGTTACAGAAGAAATTTTAAACACTCTTAAAGAAAATGATGTAAAAGCTACATTTTTTTTAATAGGAGAGCTTGTGGAGCAACATCCTGATTTGGTGAAAAGAATGAATGATGAGGGTCACTCCATAGGTGTACACACATTTACACATGAAAGAAATAAAATTTACAGAAATGACGCCTCATTCTTAGAAGAGAACTTAAAGGCTCAAAAATCTATAGAAAATGTTATTGGAAAGAAAGTATTTTCTCTTAGGTTTCCATTCGGTTCTAACAATAGCACATATACCTTAAAAAAATCTTTAGTAGATTCCTTACATGAACAAGGCTTTAGAATATATGATTGGACAGTAGACAGCACTGATGCCATTAATCCAAATTTAAGCCCAAGTTCTATAATCCAAAAGTCAATTTCTAATTCTGATTATATTGTGCTTTTAATGCATTGTGGATATTCTAATAATAATTCTGCTAAAGCATTGCCATCAATCATAAAACATTTTAAATCAGCAGGATATAGTTTTGAAATAATAGATGAAAATACTCCTGAAATTTATAGATTAAAAAATAAATGTTGAGAATTTCTCTCAACATTTATTTTGTTCCTAAAGTTAAAATAGATTCAACTAAGGTTTTAGCTATGCATTCTCCCTTTTCAACCACTTCGGATTCATCCTTAATATTTAAATTTAAATCTATTATTATACTTGGTTTATTTACATATAAAAGATTATAAACTTCTGCGTTCTTAACACCCTTATTCTTATAATTGCTTAATTCAAAAAATGAGCATATATTCTCTGCAAACTTTCTACCCTTTGAATCAAATTCTTCTACAAAACAAAAAATTTCATTTGACTTTGAAAAATCAATATTTAAAGTAATATGCAAATCTGATTCACTTCTATTTACTCTTTTCACTATGCTTTTTAACTCTTCTCCATTTGAAATAAAAAATTCATTATATGGAGTACAATCAATAAACCTTAAATTATTTTGAACTACTTCCTTCTTAAAAAAATCAACTATAGTTTGTTCAATTTTTTCTTTTAAATCATCTGATGTATCCTTATCTATAATATGCCCTTTCCCTAAGTCCAAACTTATAATGGCACCTTGAGCTAAATACATATTATCCTCCTATGTTAAAAGGTTATAATTCATAATATGTGTTTCATTGTCAAAGTGCCATTATCTTACTTATTTCACTATGTTTTATTTATAATATGTAAAAATTAATATGCTAAACTATTTTCTTACTATAGCCTTATCTCCATTTTCATAAACAACTAATTCTAATTGTGTATTAATTTCTTTAACAAAAGCTTTTATCCATGAATTTCTTAAATCATGAAATTCAGTTACATCTCCTCCTACATTGCTCCAAAATCTTTCATGTATGTCTCTACTCATATGCCATACTATTTTTTCAGGAGAATTTTCTAAAACTTCATTAATTCTATCACAAGGCATACCATCTAATATATAATCATTTAAAGAATTATACACTTCTAAAATATTTTCCCCATCTATTTGTCCTTTACACTCATCTGCATTTATTTTTCCATGGCTTTCATAAAGCTTTATAAGCTCTTTCTTTATTCCCGCATCTTCATTTAACATATTAGTTATATAATATGCACATCTACCCTCAGCTGAATTTATTCTTGCTTCTAACCAGCCATGTATATTACTCTCATCTATTATTTCATCTAAAGGTTTGTCTGGAGTTTTTTCTCCAAAATTTAAGTTGGCATAAGAAACCCAATCCTCTACTGGCATATTTCTTTCTTTTGATAATTCTAAAACCTCTTCCTCTAAATTTTCAAACCACTTTATTTTATCAAATAACCAAAAATGGATTTTTCCTAAAAATAAGCTCATACTTTCACCTCTTAATATAATTTATAAACCAATTATATTTTATCTTTACCTATTATTCCGTAACATAGGTTACCTTAAAGAGATAATTTGTAAACTTTTCGTAAACAATATATATTTCTTAATTAATAACGTTTCAAATCGTTCCACGAAATTGTAAATATACCATTTAAGTAATATAATAGAAATCGACTGTTTTATAAGGAGCTGATATATTTCAATGTACAAACCAAAGTTAATTTCTCTTTTAGATGATAAAGAGAACGGATTTTCAAAAGAACAATTTTTTAAAGATTTAATCGCTGGGATAATAGTTGCTATTATCGCCTTACCACTATCTATTGCATTAGGTATTTCTTCAGGGGTATCTCCTGAAAAAGGATTAATAACTGCAATCATAGCTGGATTCATAATTTCATTATTAGGGGGAAGTAGAGTTCAAATTGGTGGACCTACTGGTGCCTTTGTTGTTATAGTATTTGGTATTATACAAAATCATGGAGTTGATGGATTAATAATTGCCACATTTATGGCTGGTATTATTCTTGTTTTATTTGGTTTATTAAGATTTGGTAGCTTAATAAAATACATACCTTATCCAATAACAGTAGGATTTACTTCTGGTATAGCTGTAACTCTTTTCTCAACACAAGTTAAGGATTTTTTAGGACTTACAATGACTAAAACACCTTCTGAGTTCATACCTAAGTGGGAAGCTTACATATCTCATATGAATACTACAAACTTTTATACATTAGCTATAGGAGTGCTAGCACTTGTTATTTTAATTTTTTGGCCAAAAATAAATAAAAAGATTCCTGGATCTTTAATAGCCTTAATAGTAACAACTTTAGTAGTATTTATATTTAATCTACCAGTTGCGACAATAGGAAGTCAATTTGGTAAAATAAGTTCAAATATTCCAATACCTCATATTCCTAACCTAAATCTTAATACATTAAAAGCATTAATAGGACCTGCTTTTACAATAGCTCTTTTAGGTGGAATCGAATCATTATTATCTGCTGTTGTTTCAGATGGTATGATTGGAGACAAGCATAATTCAAATGCAGAACTTATAGCTCAAGGGGTTGCTAATATGGGTTCTTCTCTATTTGGAGGAATCCCTGCTACTGGAGCAATTGCTAGAACTGCTGCTAACGTTAAAAATGGTGGAAGAACTCCTATTTCTGGTATAGTTCATTCAATAACTTTATTACTTATAATGCTTATATTTATGCCTCTTGCTAAATTCATTCCATTAACTACTTTATCAGCAATATTAATAATTGTTTCATATAACATGAGTGAATGGAGAACTTTTAAAGCAATACTTAAGGCTCCTAAAAGTGATATAGCTATATTATTAACAACATTTTTCTTAACAGTATTATTTGATTTAGTAATTGCTATAGGAATAGGAATGCTAGTTTCTATGTGCTTATTTATGAGAAGAGTTGCTACTTCTATAGAAGTAAATGAATTAAATGAAAATGACTGTTCTGATAAATCTAATATAGATACTGATATGGAAAATCTTAAGGTTGGAGAAAATGTCTTAGTCTATGATATAAGAGGTCATCTTTTCTTTGGTGCTGTAGATACATTTATGAATACAATGAAGGAAATAAATGATGATGCAAAGGTTCTTGTTTTAAGAATGAGACATACTAAAACCTTAGATGTTACAGGCTATAAACAAATAAAAAATATAGCATTAAGTTGTAAGTCTCGTAATATGACTTTAATAATATCTGAATTACAGGAACAACCAAAAAAAGTTATGAGACTTATGGGATTCATTGATAATTTAGGTGAAGATCACTTCGCTACAAATTTTGATGAAGCTTTAGAAAAAGCAAATTCTTTAATTTAGAATAAAAGACACTAGTAATTACTAGTGTCTTTTTCATTTTCTATTCTTCAGGTTCTATATTTTGTAACTCTAATTCTAAGTTTTCCATATCTTTTTTATTTTTTTGGTTTTTATCATATAACAGTGATGCTACAAAAGCACTTCCTGCTAGGGCTAATAGAGCAAGTTTTCCTTTTTTTATTTTTTTACTCATAATCTCACCTCACCACATTTATATATTTATGTAGGCTTAGAATTTAAGCCTACAAGAAAATCCAAAATATTTTATTCTATTTATTTAAATCGTATTTTTCTTCTTCCCAAGTTGTTTTCTCTAACTTAGCTAAAACAGTATCTAAAGCCATGTCTGGATGAATTGTTTCCTCATGTGATATTGTTATATTAGACATAGTTATAGCAAATTTAACAATATCTTCTATAGGCATTTTATTCATATATCCATATCCTAATCCAGCTACAAAAGAGTCCCCTGCTCCTGTAACATTTTTAACTTCAACTTCTGTTGCTTTTATTTTACCACAAGCTACACCGTCATTATAGAATATACCATCAGCATCTAAACTTATAAATACCTTTTTAATTCCTAAACCTAAGAAATAATTACTTGCCTTTATTAAGTCCTCTGTATCTGTTATAGGGAAACCTGCTAATATTTCTGCTTCATGTCTATTAGGTTTTATTGTATGGAAATCTTTTATAAGATGTTTTACCCAGCTTGCTTTTTCAGCTGATACTGGATCTAAGATAAAGTTAGTTTTATCCTTAAAGTTTTTTAATAAATATTCCATTATTTCTGGATTATCAGAATCTAAAACTGTATATTCAGCATTCTCAAAGATTTCTCTTTTAGAATCTATGAAATCAGTATTCATAGCTCCTATACTTTTCATATCTGCAATAGCAGAAACCATTTCACCATTTTCATCTAAAATAGCTAAGTAAGTTGGCGTACTTCCACCTTCTATTACCATAGAATCATCCATATGATATCCTATTTTCTTTGAGTGCTCTACTATACTCTTTCCATGCTCATCATTACCTAATATGGACATAAAATTAGTATTTACGCCTACTCTTGCCATATTTTCAGCAATGTTTCTACAAACTCCCCCAAAAGATATCTTTACATGACCTGGTGTTGAGTTATATGGTCTATAACTCGCCTTACTAAATCCAAACACATCCACTACAGAAGCTCCAAATACCAATAAATATGGTTCTTTTCTTAAGTTCATTTAATTAATCCTCCCTATTTAAAAAAACATAAATTATAATTATTCAGCAACAAACTGATTATTTTCACTATTATATATGTATCCACATTCTTTAAGTCTTTGTCCAATAATTTCTTTTTCAATTCCTAAATCATCACACATACTATCTATATTACTATAATAATCTCTTAATTTTAAATTTATAATACTAAGTAACATATATGGATCCATCTCTCTATAGTTGCCAATGTCCATTATAAAAATCTCTCCTTTAAAAAAATGCTTTAATATTATTATATACAACTTATTTAACTTCTACAATTTTTTATTTAATTTATTATCACATTTTAATAAGTCTGCATAGTATGTTATTAGGTTAATTATAAGACAATACCTCACTTATAAGAACTTAACCTCCTGTTTTAAAAATCACTATAACTCTTACTATACTATATTTACTTCTTTGCATTTACAATAAAAACCGTTGATTATCAACGGTTTTTATTATTTCATATGCTTTTTCTTTTATTTCTTATTTCAAATATTAAAAATAATAAAAGTGTACTTAATTCAGTGATTGGAATTGTTAGCCATACTCCATAAACACCTATAATTCTTGGTAATACTATTATAAATATAATAACAAATATTAGTCCCCTAAGTGTTGATAAAAGAGAGGATTCCTTTGATTTTTCAACTGCTTGTAAATAGGCTATGTTAAGTATGTTGCTTCCATTAAATAAGAATGCTATAAAGTATAAATATATCCCTTGTCTAGTTATACTTAATAAGCGTCCTGTGTCACTTGTAAACAATCCTATCATTTGATTTGGTAATAATAGTCCCATACCTAAAAAAACTACACCTAAAATCAATACTATTATTCTTGTTAACCTTAAAAATTCTTTGACACGTTCTTCCTTTTTAGCTCCAAAATTTACACTTATTAAAGGTTGAACCCCCTGGGATACTCCATTAAAAACTGCCATGAATATTAAAACTATATTTGTAATTATTCCATAAGCCGAAACTCCTAAATCCCCTTCAAATTTATATATTACAATATTAAAAATAAATATGACAAATCCTGCTGATATTTCATTTAAGAAACTAGGCACTCCATTTTTAAGGACTTTTCCTATATTATCTAAATTTATTCCTCCAAGCTCTATATGCATGGTGTTATTTTTCTTTATAAAATGTATTGATAAAACTCCTAAAGCTACCAATTGGCCTATAGATGTTGCTAATGCTGCTCCAAACATTCCTAAATTAAATATATATATAAATACATAATCTAGTACTATGTTAGTTGTATTTGATCCTATTACTGCATACATAGCTAATTTAGGCTCTCCATCATTTCTAACAAAAACAATAAATGCTGATGCAAAAATAAAAGCTGGATTCAAGATTAAAATTGTCTTTAAATAGTCTTTAGCTAATAAAAAGGTAGCTTCTGAAGCTCCAAGCATATAAACTATTTTATCTAAAAAGAAAACTTCTAATAAACTTATTATTATACAAAATATGATAGTTGCAAATACTGCTGAAGTAAATATTCTATTTACTCTATGGAATTTTTTTTGGCCCATAGCTACTGATAGGGCTGTTGCCCCTCCAACTCCAATAGTAAGACCTATGGCACTATATAAATTGTATATTGGCAAAGCTATATTCAATGCTGCTAATCCTAATTCTCCAATTTTATGCCCTATAAACATGGTATCAAATAATATACATACTGATAGTCCTAGCATTCCTGCAACTGAAGGTATCATATATTTTCTTAATAATATACTTTCTTTATCCTGTAGTAAATCTAATTTTTTGCTCATTATACCCCTCCTTTATAATCTTATTCTTTTAAAATAAGTAGAATTTTATCTTCTATATTATTTTTTTCTTTTGACCTTTGTACATCTTTAAATTTATCAATTAAAATTGCTGGGTTACCCCCTAAAACAAATATATTATCTCCTAAGTCTAAAGCCTCATTTATGTCATGGGTAACCATTATAACTGTATTATTTTTTTCTAAATGATTTCTCTTAAATATCTCAATAATATTTTCTTTGCTACTTTTATCTAAGGATTTAAAAGGTTCATCCATTAAAAGGAGTTCTCCATTATAAAGAAGTGCCCTAGCTATATTTGCTCTTTGCCTCATACCTCCACTTAACTCTTTAGGGTAAGCATTCATACAATCCCCTAGTTCAACTTCTCTTAGGATATTTTTAATTTTTTCTTTTCTTTCATCCTTTGTGTAAGTTTTTAATAAGGGTAATTCCATATTAGTGTATATACTATTCCATTCAATAAGCCTATCCTCTTGAAACACATAGGCTATTTTTTCAGGAACTCCTATAATTTCACCCGATTTAAACTCTTCAAGTTTAGCTATTATATTTAATAAAGTACTTTTCCCACATCCAGACCTTCCTAAAATACAGTTTATTTTTCCCTCTTCAAAGGTCAAAGAAAATTTATCATATATTTTTTTACTTTCAAAATTCTTTTCTATATTTCTTAATTTAATACTCATTTTATTTCATCCACCTAAAAACTCTACCATCAATAGTTTTTTGTATTAAAGAAAAAATTATTCCTATAATAATTACTACTATTATCCATGCAAATACCATATTAGTATTTAAATAATTCTTTTCCACAAAAAGAGCTGTTCCTATACCATATTTAGGTTGTCCAATAACTTCTCCCCCAACCACTAACTTCATAGTTAAAGAAAATGTTGAAACTATTATTCTACATATAGCAAAACTTATGCTTGGCAAATATATGTTCTTTATTAAATTACCTATACCAATCTCATAAACCTTAGCCATCTCTAGTATATTTTTGTCTATATTTAATATAGCTCCTATTATGGCATCATAAAATATAGGAAAACTCATTACAAATCCAACTAATATAGGAGCACTACCTTGGCTTAACCAAATTAAAGCAAGTATTATAAAACCTATTGTTGGTAAAGATCTCATTACATTTAATATAGGTACCATAAAGTTATAAACATATTTATTAAAAGCACTAAATACCCCTAAAAATAAAGCTATAACTAAGGCTAAGGTAAAACTTATGAAAGTTCTTCCTAAAGTACTTATTATTATTTTGAAAAAGTCATTTGATTTTATTACTTCAATTAACCCCTTAAACGTTAAATAGGGAGAAGGTAATATTACCTCACTCCCTATAATCATACTAGCTAATTGCCATAAAATAAAAAGTATAACTGAAGATAAAAATATTAATTTCTTATTTTTGTAAGAAAATTTCTTCATTTATCTTTTTACCTCCTATAGCTTTAGGCTCTAAGCTGTAAATCTTGTCATAATATTTAATATATTCACTTTCACTATCCAAAGCACTTACATAATTTAAGTTTGCTCTTTCTAGAGATTTAGCTATTATTTCTTTTTTGCCTGTTATGCCAACTTCTTCTGCAAAGGCACCTGCTTCTTCTTTATTTTCATTTGCCCACTTAGTACTATTATCTATTTCCTTTAAGATCTTTTGAACATCCTCTGAATTATTTTTTACTAAATCCTCTTTAACTATAACACTAGACTGAGGATATCCCATTTTTGAATCACTCATTTTCTTCCACTGTTCATTTAATGATGCTACTATTTTCGTTTCTGGTTTCTTTGTCATTATTTGAGTTAACATAGGTTCTGGAACAACTGCATATTTAGCTTTTCCTTCTATAAATAAAGGAGCTAATTCTGAAGCCGCATTTACATAACTTAATGTTAAATCTTTTTCAGGATTTATTCCATCATTTTGAAGCAATATTTTAAATATTAAATCTGGAGTCAATCCTTGACCAACATTGTAAACATCTTTTCCTTTAAGATCTTCTAAGCTATTAACAGAATCATCACTACTTATAACATATAATGATCCAAAACCTACTGTTCCTGCAAGTTTATATTTAGCTTCCTTGTTATATGCAATAGCCGCTACATTTGAAGGAACTATAAAGATATCTCCCTCTCCTTTTAACACCTTAGAAACTAAAGCATCTGATCCTTTTACTATTGAATAATTTATATCTAAGCCTTTGCTTATTTCTGGTTTTTCTTTTATCATTTTAACTATACTAATAGCTGGAAGTCCATCTGGTACTACTATTTCTATGGATGTTTTTTCTTCAGACGCCTTAGCTTCTTCTTTCTTAGAAGTATTGCATCCTATTAATATGGTTAATGAGAATAATACCATAAGACCTAATGATAAAAACTTATTTAATTTTTTCACCCCTGCACCTCCATATAATAAATTTTCTATGTTTTATTTTGCCACTTATTCATTATTTTTTCAATATCTATCTATTTTTCTTTTCCTTGAATTTCTGGCACTGGTTCTTCATTATTTTTTTTAGGTGCTTTAAATCTTTTTGAATTCCAAGAAGATTGTTGATCTTTCTTTGCCATAAATCTCACCTCCTCATCTTAAATCAGTTTTATTTTATGAGTAAAGGCTTATTTTATTCATGGCAAAATTAATCTACTTCTTTTCTCTCATTCTAGTTATTAATTCACTTTCTATAAGTTCTGATTTTGAAAAACCTTTTCTAAAATATCTTATTTGTTTATACTTTATCCCATTCATTTCAAAATCTAAAACATCTATTCTATCACCACTATAAGTAAAAGGATCTCTTCTTCCTTTAACATAAACTAAAAGTTCCATTCTTTAACTTCTCTCCTTTAAAAAATCTATAATGATTTTAATTATAGCACATTTTTCATTTTTATGAATATCTTCTTTATCCTGTTCATATTTTCAATATATATTTAAAACACTAAAAAATAAGCTTTGGGGAAAATAATTTTCATTGCCAAAAATTATTCTCATCCAAAGCTTTTTTATTAAAATTAAATCTTAATATGCTATTTAGCCTTCTGCATTTTGAAGCTCATAGATTTCTTCTATTGTTACACCTAGCTTTTCTGATATTAACTCAGGTGATAATATTCCCGCAAGACTTTTTGCTATTCTTAATTGCTCTTCTTTTCTTGCATTTTTAACAGCTAAATCTCTTTCTTCATTGTATAATCTCTCAATCTTAGTCATTTCTAACAACTCCTTAAGTTCTCTTGCTTCTTCTTCACTAATAAACTTATCTGTAGATTCAATTATTCCATTTAATATAATTGCCTCATCTCTTTCAGATTTTATTGATTTTGCTAATTGAACACAATCTCTTAAAATATTGCTGTCATCATGTTCACTCTTCATAAGTGGTAACATGATGAACTTTATCTTATCAGCTTGAGTTAAATTATCTTCTAAAACCTTCTCCTTTAACTCTTTTAAAACTTTCTCCGCAGTTAGCTTATTCATAAATATGCTTTCTGAACAAATAAGTATATCTCCAAAACTTAAAGTGTTTCTTGCTTCCTTAACACTTGAATTATAAATTATAGCCATTCTAACCTTTGGAAAGGCTCCTCTATGCTTATAATATCTCTTTATAACCTTAACAGCCACCTCTAAGTATATAAACATATTTTCATCTATATTTTTTTCATCCTCATATCCAAAAAGTAAAATAGAGCCATCTTCTAAAATAAATATTTCATTAGGACCTCCTTCTGAAACTTCATTTTCAAAAAAGTTTCTTGGTAGTCTGTCCATTATTTTAGGAATATCATTAACCCCTAAAGTTTCTAATGGTTTTCCTTTATAAAGTTGTCCCATAAGCTTATATAAAATATCCTTAGCTCCGTAACTTATGTTAGTTCTTACCATGTTTTTATCACCCTCACTTTGTTGAGAATATATTCTTTTCAATTATTATATCACATTTTATTTGCATATATATTTCATCTAAGTCTAAATTAAAAAGTTTTTATTAAATAGCAGTTATGAAATTATATATATTTAATCCTATAATTAAAATTGTTATAGTATTAAAAACTCTTAATATTATTTCATTGCTAAACATTCTATTAAATTTAGCTCCTATAAACCCTCCTAGAACACCTCCAAATATCATATATGGAAGCATGGATAGATCATACCCATAAAATCCAGTTCCAAAAGCAATAGTTAAAAGTTTAGATGCTTGAGAGAATAATATTATAAGCACAGAATCTCTAGCAGCGTTCTTAGCTTCCATAGAAAAGAATATTGTTAAAAAGGCAACATTTATTGGTCCTCCCCCAATACCTAGAAAGGCTGCTATTAATCCTAAAAATATCCCAATTATAGTACTTAAAATAAAATTATCAATTTTGTAACTCTTAAACTTTTCTTTATTATTCATGTATATATAAACAAATATTAATAACAATGCTAAAATTCCACTCTGTACTAAAGATACAATTCTTCCTTCAACAATTTTTAATATAAAAGTTAATAACTTTTGTCCTAATAATCCTCCAATTACAGAACCAATACCTAATAGCCCAGTATTTTTTATATCAATCTTACTTTTATAAGATAATTGTTTAATTATTGAAACTAATGCCATAGAAAAAATAGTAAAAGCTGATAAAACTCCAATAGTTTCTATATTATAATCTCCTAAGAAATCTAAAACTGGCTTTATTATTACTCCTCCACCTAGTCCAGCCATTGACCCACAAATTGTTGATAATAGAGCTACTAAAAAATATATTAAAACCATATTACCACTTCCTTAAATTAACTATTTATATTATTTTAAAATTCTCATCTATTATATTATTTTAAAATACCTCCTTTCCATATTTAATTTAAAAACATCACTTAAACTTATCTAAAAACTCTATATTTATATATTACAATAAAGTACTTTAAAAAGCTTAAGCCCTAAATTATTTACATAAGAAATCTTATGTAGTATGTTATATTTATATATTACACTATAAGGAGATATATTATGGAAACATTAAATGACTTATTGAATTTAGATTTAAATAAATGTAGTATTTTTGACATAACAGAAGAACACTTAATCTTACTTAAAACAAAGGATTTTCACACTCAAAATAATTTTTATTTTTATCTTTATAATAAACTTACTTCTATAGAGAAGACAAAAAGAAAGGAACTTGCTTACTGCAATTATCTTATATCCTACTATTTATTTATAGTAATGACACCCTTATATTATGAAGAATTAGCTTTTTATCATGGTAAAAAGGCCTTTGAGTTAGAAAACTCCACAAAATATATGGAATGGCTTTTATTATTTGGAACCTTAGAAAAGCCTCTATTAACTTATGAAATTTGTTCTAATCTTGCAAAACAAATTTTAAAAGAAAATCCTAATTCAACCTTAGCTAACTTCTTTCTTATGTAAGATATGAGAAAATAACTAATACTTTTCCTCTTATTTTAAAAACGATTTTTCTTTTAGACTTATTATTTTTTCATATAAAATTTAAATTGGCTGTATTATAATAATTAAAACTTAAATATATTATTTAATTCTTTAATTGTTACTTAATAAATTTTAATTCGACTTATACTTTTTATACAGCCATTTTTTATTTATATACTAATTTTCATTTTAAAAATACATCTCCGAAGAAATATCCTGTAAATATAAATCCTAAATTCCATAAAAATATCCCTGGAGTAGAATATATTAAAAATTTCAAAAAATTCATTCTTACAGAACCTGCTATAATAGAAACTATGGTTCTTAAAACAGGCAATAGTCTACAAAGAAAAACTCCAAAAAGTCCTTTTTCCTTTAAAATAGTACTACTTTTTCTTATGGTTGGCTCAATCTTAGGAAACTTCAATCCTAATTTATCTAAGAACATAGCCCCTCCATAATAGCCTATTAAATATAGTACTATACTTCCTAAAACTCCAGCCACAACAGATATGAAAACCACAAGAATTAGACTTTGATTATTTCTAGAAGCTAAAATTCCAGCAGCAGGCATTATTATTCCAGCTGGTAGTCCTGGTAGATTTAAATATTCTAAAAATACTATTACAAATAACAAGGTTAAACCATAGCTTGCAAAATAATTTAGCACAGCATCTATGTCCATAAAAATCCCCATTCTCCTTTCATATAATTCCTTTAATTTAATATTTTCCCCTAAAATCTTAATAAAATTCAATACATAAAATTATAAACTAAAACTTTATCTTCCCTCCAAAGAAATAGCCTACTACAATCCCTGTAAAGTTCCAGCAAAATATCCCTGGTATAGAAAAAATAATAAACTTAAAAAAATTAACCTTTACAGTGCCACATATTAAGGATACATAAGTCCTAATAATAGGTATTAATCTACATATAAATATTCCTAAAAAACTATGCTTATCTAGTATTTTTTCGGTTTTTTCAAGCTTATCTTCTATTTTAGGATGTTTAATTTTAAGCTTTTCTAAAAGTGTTGATCCTATAAAATAACCTAATAAATATAATATTATACTTCCTACCAGACCTGCAATTAAGGATATTAGCATTACTTTTATTATTCCCTTATGAGCTTGTCCTGCAATTATTCCAGCTGCTGGCATTACTATACCTGTTGGCATTGCTGGTATACAGTATTCACCTACGACTATTAAAAATAATATAATTAGACCATATGTATGTATATAATATAAAACATCTTGCATGGTCATAAATACCACCATTCTTTCCTTAATTAATATTAACAAGTCAATATATAATATTATAACATATAATCACTTTTAATCCTTATTATCCCTATTAACTAAATACAAAATAAAAAGGGTGTATAAAGACAAAATATACTATAAAACTTATAAATATTATAAAGATATTATCTAAAGTCGCTTTATAATATAACCTATTATAATTTTACAATTATAAATTCAATAATTGTAAAAACTCATTTGTAAGTTTTATCTTTTTGTCTTAATACATCCCATTTTTTAATTATCTATTTGCATACTTTTTATTTCTTTTAAAGATAATCCTGTTTTTTCAGCTATTACTTCATCATCTAATAGTCCTATAAGGTTTCTAGCTATGTTTTGTCTTTCATAGGCAACAGCTTCATTTACTAATCCTTTTTGCTTTAACTCAGCTGTTGAATTTAATAAGGATTCTTCATCATAAAAGTCTAAATAAGAATAATGTTCTCCATCAATATCCCATCCTAAAATAGAATCTACACTTACATTTTGTGCTGCTCTAAATATTGATTTATCTACTCCATCAAACTTTTCTTTAAACTCTTCAATCATATCTTTAATTTCAAAACGCTTATTACCTATTTTTTTAGCAGCTACCATACATGCACAGTTTAATGGCCATATTCCAGCTCTTTGAATCCATCTTTTTATATATTTTTCTTCTATATAATATAGAGGTCTTATAAGCTCTATTCCATCAAAATTAGCAGCTTTTAATTTTGGTAACATGGTTTTAAAGTTACCTGCATATAAAACATTAAGCATTGTTGTTTCTATAACATCATTAAAGTGATGTCCTAAGGCTAACTTATTACATCCAAGTTCCTTTGCCTTACCATATAATGATCCTCTTCTCATTCTTGCACACATATAACATGGATAATCCTTAGCTATTTTGTCTACAACTTGGAATATTCCTGAATCATAAATATGTACTGGTATATCTAAGTATTTGCAATTATCCTCAAGTAATTCTCTGATTTGAGGATGATATCCTGGATCCATAGCTAAAAACACAAGTTCAAAGTTTATTTGACCATGTTTTTTTAACTCTTGAAAAAGCTTTGCCATTATTAAAGAATCTTTTCCTCCAGAAATAGCAATAGCTATCTTATCTCCTTCTTCTACTAATTTATAATCCTTTATAGCTTTTATAAATTTTGACCAAACTTGTTTTCTATATGTTTTAACTAAACTTCTCTCTATCTCAGCTAAAGGTCTTCTCTCATTAAATGGTACTAAAATCTCGCATCCTTCTCCTGCTACACCACTCATTCTAATCACCTCACTATATAAAACTCTTTTGTTATTATAACAATTTTATCTCTTTTTGTCTTTATAAAATGGTACTTAATTAAATCCTCCTCCTATTTAACTAAATTTATTTAAGAACTCATCCAAAATTAAACAAATCAAGTATTATTTGATGTATAATTGTTTATAAATAATTTTTATATATTGGGAGGTTTTTATATGAATGCTGTTATTACCGTTGTTGGAAAAGATAAGGTTGGAATAATCCATGGTGTATCTGGTATATTGAATGAAAATAATGTAAATATACTAAACATAAGCCAAACAATTATGGATGGTTATTTTACCATGATAATGCTAACAGATATATCAAATTCAACTAAGGATATTTCTTCTCTAAAAGAAATTTTCAAAGAATTTTCTTTAAAAAATTCACTAGATATATCCGTTCAACATGAAGATATATTTAATTCAATGCATAGAATTTAATTAGGAGTTTGATGGTATGTTAAAGAATAATGAGATTTTAGAAACTATAAGTATGATTAAAGAACAAAACTTAGATGTAAGAACTATAACTTTAGGATTATCTTTAATGGATTGTGCTTGTGAAGATGTTAAAGTTTTAAGTGAAAAAATATATGACAAAATAACAAAAACTGCTGAAAATCTAGTTAAAACTGGTGAAGACATAGAAAAACGTTTTGGAATTCCTATAATAAATAAAAGAATTTCAGTTACTCCTATATCCATAGTAGCTGCTTCTTGTAATTGTAATTCCTATTTAGATATTGCTAAGGCAATGGACAAGGCTGCAAAGGAAGTTGGTGTAGATTTTATTGGAGGATTTTCTGCCCTAGTACATAAAGGATTTACAAAGAGCGATTTAAAACTTATAAAATCCTTACCGGAATCCCTAGCTAATACTGATATAGTATGTTCCTCTGTTAATATTGGCTCTACTAGATATGGTATAAATATGGATGCTGTAAAACTTATGGGAGAAACTATAAAAGAAACTTCTTTAATCACTCCAGATGGATTTGGATGTGCAAAGCTTGTTGTCTTTTGTAATGCCGTAGAAGACAATCCTTTTATGGCTGGAGCTTTCCATGGCGTTGGTGAGGCTGAAAAAGTTATAAATGTAGGTGTTAGTGGACCGGGTGTTGTAAAGAAAGCTTTAGAAGAAGTTCGTGGAAAAAGCTTTGAAGAAGTTGCTGAGACCATAAAGAAAACTTCTTTTAAGGTTACTAGAATGGGTCAATTAGTAGCTAAAGAAGCCTCTAAACTTATGGATATTCCTTTTGGTATTGTTGATCTTTCTCTTGCTCCTACTCCTGCCGTTGGTGATTCAGTTGGAAGAGTCTTAGAGGAAATGGGACTTTCAAATTGTGGAACTCATGGAACAACTGCTGCCCTAGCTCTATTAAATGACGCAGTAAAAAAAGGAGGACTTATGGCCTCTTCCTATGTTGGTGGATTAAGTGGTGCATTTATTCCTGTTTCAGAGGATGAATGCATGATAGAACAAAGTAAAAATGGATTTTTAACTATTGAAAAGTTAGAAGCTATGACTTGTGTTTGTTCTGTTGGTTTAGACATGATAGCTATTCCTGGTAAAACTTCAGCATCTACAATATCAGGAATAATTGCTGATGAAGCAGCCATAGGAATGATAAATAATAAAACCACAGCTGTTAGAATAATTCCTGTACCTAATAAAGATGTTGGAGATATGGTTGAGTTTGGTGGACTTTTAGGCTCTGCTCCTATTATGAGAGTTTCACCAGGCAATTGTGATGACTTTATCTCTAGAGGTGGAAGAATTCCAGCCCCTGTTCACTCTTTAAAAAATTAATAAATATATTTCACTTAATTATTTATAGATAAATTAAAATTTATAAATAAGCTTATAAAAACAAAATAAACTTAAATAAACCTTACAAACTCCTTTAAGAATTACTAAGTTTTACTAAGAATTTAAATTCTAAAACTTATCTAGTTATTCCTTGATATAATTTGTAAGGTTTATTATTAGTTTTTATAAAATAAATTATTTATATATTAATAAAATTATCTTGTTATAATATTTAATTTACCAAAATATTTTTTATTTATAAAATTAAATACAGGAACTCCTATTATTGTTATTATAACAAATTCACCTAAGGCAACCTGTCCCATTGATAAAACTAAAGGTAGTCCATAAACATAATTAAGCATCCAACCTATTATAATACCATTAAAAATTGTTGGCCAAATTGAGGCAATCCATATAGATTTCTTTCCTTTTATATATTTACCAGTTAAATAAATTCCCCAAACACTTATAAACGTTGCAAAGGTTCCTAAAATAACATCAATAGTACCATTAGGTCCTAATATATTTGCTATGAAACATCCTAGGGTCAATCCTACTATATAATCTTTTTTATAAAAGGCTAAAAGAACCATGATTTCTGATATTCTAAATTGTACCCCTAAATAACTTATAGGAGCTAAAGCTATTGTTAAGGTTGCATATAAAGCCGCAATAAGTGCTGATATAACTATTCTTTTTATATTTTTATCTGTCATATTTCCTCCTTAAAACATACATATTCTCAAAGACTCCTAACTAAGATGTTTTAAGAAAGGTAAATAAAACCCTAAATATATTATTCTTAATTTAAAACAATATATTTAAAGCTAAAAATAGTTGCAAATAAAAAAACCGTAGAAAAATTCTACGGTTAAAAGCACACAAAATAAATCTTATATAAAAAATTATATAATGATACTTAAAACACCGTAGTTTTATTTAAAGACAGGAGGCTTTCGAACTGTCTATATATTATTTTTCCTAGTCATTATATAATATATATTCTTAAAAATCAATGTAAGCTTTAATAATTTAACTTTTATTTATTTTCACTATGTAGTTTTACATCTAATTTTTTACCATTAGAACTTATTGTTATGTCACCATCTCTGAAAGTTTCATAAACTGTTACACCTGCTTTTTTAAGATTACTCATAGTTTCTTTGTGAGGATGACCATATTTATTATCTTTAGCACAAGAAACTATGGCAATACTTGGATCAACAGCTTTTAAAAAGGCTTCACTAGTTGATGAATGTGATCCATGATGTCCTAACTTAAGTACATCAGCCTTTAAGTTCTTATTTTCACTTAAAATTTCTTTTTCTACTAAAGTTTCTGCATCTCCAGTAAACATAAAGGAATTTTGTCCATAAGATATTTTCATTACTGGTGAATAGTTATTTAGTTCTTCATACTCAGATTTAACTGGTGAATAAACCTCAACCTGTGTATCCTTTCCTAAATCAATCTTTGTTCCTTCTTTTATCTGTTTTATTTTTAATCCTTCATTTTTTACTGCCTTTAACATATTTTCATAAGTTTTTGTTGTATGTGCTACTTTAGGAGCATAAAAAGATTTAACATCAAAACTTTCTAAAACTTCATCCATCCCCCCTATATGATCTTCATGGGGATGAGTTGCTATGGCTATATCTATAGTTTTTATACCTCTATTTTTTAAATCTTTAACTAAATCGTTAGCTCCTGCATTAGTTCCTGCATCAATTAACATATTAATTCCATTTACCTGAATTAACTCACTATCACCTTGTCCAACATTTAAATATGTAACACTCATTCCACTATATTCAGTATTGTTAGATCCTTTATTAATATTATTTTTTTGAGCTCCACATCCTGCAAAGCTTAAAACTGTAACTGTACTTATTATTGCTAATATTTTTTTAAACATTTTTCCTCCAAAAATCCTTTTTTTTAATATTAACACATTTTTAATTATTTTGTAATTTAAAATATTTTTATAAGAAATATACCCCTTCTAAATTTAACATAAATATAATATAATTATAAATATAGTCAACAAATATATAAATAACAAAAAGAAGCATAGATTTTTTTATCTAGGCTTCTTTTTCTTGATTTATAGGAATAAGCATTTTTAATATGAATTTGTCATCTAAAGGTTCTATAATTATTTCTCCATTATATTTTTCTAAAGCGAGTCTTATATTTTTAAGGCCAATACCATGTAAAAACTTATCTTTTTTATCAGTTAAAAAATCTCCATTTAACTTTTTTATTTTATTTGTTTTAGAATTCTCGATTTTAATAACATAAAAATTATTTACACAATTACCTTTTAAACTTATGTATCTATTATGATTATCTTTAATCTTTTTACAAGCTTCAATAGCATTATCAATACAATTAGAGAAAATTGTGCAGATATCAAAGTATTCAATAAAATTAACCTTTGAAAAATCTATAAAAACCTTTAAAGAAATATTATTCTCTACACATTTTTCTCTCTTATTATTTAATATTACATCTAACACTTCATTTCCTGTATTAAATCCTAAGTTCAGCTTGTCTATCTCTGAATTAAGACTATCTATATATTTTTTTCTTATATCTGTTTCTTTATTATTTCCTTCAATACAGGCTATGTGATTTTTAATATCATGATAAAGTCTCTTTACTTTTTCTTGATTATCTTTTAAATTAGAATAATATTTATATTCCATTTCTAACTTGTCCTTTATAAATTCATTTTCTAATTTTAATTTGTTATTTTTTATTATTTTACTAACAATAAACATTAAGGACATATTAGATAATAACAATAATATTGAAACAAAGAAGATGGATACATTTTCTCCCAAATCCTCTCTTCCCCCTTTAAAAGCATATCCAAATATAACTAAAATAATAATTATATTAGTAGCTATAGGAGTAAGAATATAAATAAAATCTCCCTTTCCAATATCTACGCGCAACTTTAAACATCTAACTACCATTATTAATGATATTAAAATAACCTTTGATAAGATCATAGTTTCAATCCTATAGATATTTTTACCTAAAAGCTCCGATACACTAACTAAACTATTTATTTTTACTATAAAAGAAATAGATAGAGCTTCTACTGTAAGCATAAATAACCAAAATATCAATGAAATCATAATAGATTTTATATTGTTTACTTTAAAATTAAATTTATAATATACTAAACCTATAAAAAAACATATTACTATTCTTTCATTTGGATATACATTTAGAACTTTTAACAAGCTAGAAAAAATTATTACTCCAATGAAAGAATAAATTTCTTGTTTATTTTTTCTTTTCTTAGTGCTAAATTGACTTATAATTAAATAAAAACTTATCCATTCTATAATCATGGAAGCATTTTCCATGAAGTCCCAAAATATTTGATTCATTAACATATTAAATCCCCTAAAAGGCTAGTTAACCTTAATTTTAAATTTTTCATTCTATGCTTACTTACAGGCAAAGTAAATTTATTTATTAAAAGATAATCCTTTTTAATCTCTTCTATCTTTATTAAATTTACAATATAACTAGTATGACATCTAAAAAAACCTTTATTAGTAAGTTCCTTTTCTAGTTTATTCATACTCATCTTTACTATATAATCTTGAGAATTAGTATGTATTATTACCTTTCTCTCAAAAGTCTCAAGAAAAAGTATATCTTCTGTTCTAATCTTCAAAACATTATTTTTATCTTTTATTGTTATGTATGTATATCTTTTATGTAAAATATTTTCTATACAAGCTGTAACTTGCTCTTGTAGTTCCTTAAATTTAACTGGCTTTATTAAATATCTAAAAGCACGAACTTCATAACCTTTTTGAATATAATCCCATAGAGCAGTTATAAATATAATTTCAACTTTATCATCATATTCTCTAACCTTTCTAGCGGTCTCCATTCCTGTTAACTCACCCATTTGAATATCTAAAAAAAGTATGTCCAATTTTTCTGGATACTCCTTTAATAAATCCTCTCCTGTCCCAAAGGTTAAAAGTTTATACTCTATTCCTATTTCATCTAAAACTTTACTTAAATTATTTTTTAATTCTTCTCTTTGTAAGGAATTATCTTCACACAATGCAATACTAAACATGTCTAATAATCTCCTTTTCACCTTATATTTTCTTATGTAATTTTATCATATTTAATTATATATTGCTTAATTTTATAAAACAAATTTGAAATCTTAAAAATTAATAATCAGTTTTTTTAATTTAAACTTTTCTCTAAATTGCAATATCAAATTGAACTAGTCCTTAATTATGATTTAAGAACTAATT